>OGPV01000127.1_pt1 | contig 59778 bp, 68 predicted proteins | sample 1553001 | NCBI WGS metagenome assembly OGPV01 (sample SAMEA2580268, study PRJEB22360) | human gut metagenome | biome: human gut; feature: human-associated habitat; material: faeces | place: Denmark | collected 2008/2010
ATAAATATAAAAAATCATATTAATTATAGATTTAATAATTAATTATAGGCAGAGCTACTCACCGAACAGCTCATGCGCCGCCGCAAGTGCCGCCTCCGACACATCATCTGCCTGTGCACTATCAGCTGCCATATCAAATCCTGCCAGAAATTCCTCTGGGATTCCCATCTCATTCAGGGTTGTATTATTCATGGTTGTCTCATCCGGAACATCATCTGCCGTGCTTTGTACTTCAGCATTGTTATGTGCATCAGCATTGTTATGTACTTCAGCCGTGCTCTGCACTTCTTCCTCGCCCGGGTTATCGAAATCAAATGATATCTGGTCATTTTCAAACTTAAGACATGTATCAAATACATTTCCCGCCTTGGAGGTGAAGCCTGTGACCTTCTTTTTGGTCTTTCCTGTGGTAAACAGCTCCGTGAGAATTTCCTCTGAAAGCTCCACCTTTGCCACAGTATGCCAAACATTGAAGCCGCACTCACACTCATATTTCCACTGTGACTTTTTGAGAGGTCTGCCACACTTTGGACAGAGTACATTGGTCTCGATTGGCTTAGGCTTTTCGGGGAAATCAAAGGCTATATCTCCGTCTTCTGTGAGCTTTAGCGGTGCGTCAAACTTCATGCCTGTCTTTGAGACAAATCCTGATATAACTTCTGTCTTTTTCTTTGTCAGAAGCTCCTTAAGGACCGATTCCTTTATCTTGACGCTTGCGACCTTGCCCACCATAAAGCGGCAGCTCTCAGGATCATCACGTCTGTTGTTCTCGCATACAAAGCCAAACGGCGCCACCTGGATTTTGCCTCCGCACTTCGGACATACTACATCCTTCACTGTCTTTGGCTCTACATGGTCAAAATCAAACTGGACAGAAAGCTTTTTGTTTTCATCCTCCTTAAGCACCAGGCACGCATCGAAGCGTTTCCCGCTTTTGGATTTAAAGCCTCGTATGGTCTCGGTCTTTTTATCATTAAGAAGCTGCTTTAGGTTTGCGGCTGTGATTGTCTTTCCCGCAATCTGTCCCACCGAAAAGCGGCAGCTTCCCGGCTCATCACCCTTGTAGTTCACACATCCATAGCCAAACGATGTCTTTTTTATCTGACCACCACAAAGCGGACAGACGACATCCTTTATTATTTCATCCTCCACATTGTCAAAGTCAAATGCTACGACGGTGTGCATTTTCTCACTGCCCTCTGTGACAGACTCCTTCTTTAACATAAGACATGCGTTGAAGCGCTTTCCCGATTTTGATTTAAAGCCCTTTATCGTCTCAGTTCTGCCGTTTGCCATGAGCTCTAAAAACTGTACCTGTGACAGCTGCTTGTCTGCTATCCTTCCAACGAAGAAATGGCAGCCATCCTCTGTCTGTCTGTTATAGTTTGCACATCGGTAGCCGTATGGCGACACATATATATCGCCTCCACAGTCCGGGCATACAATGCCCTCGACCTTTTGCGGCTTTACATTTTCAAAATCAAAGGTGGCTGATACCTTGTTCGTCTGTTCATCCTTGTTGAGCTTTAAGCATGCATCAAAGCGTTTGCCGCTCTTCGACTTAAAACCACGGATTGTGTCGGTGATTCCTTCTTCAATCAGCTTTTTGACCTGTTCCTCCGGAATATCAAGTCCTGCCACCTGTCCGATATTAAAATTACATCCTGATTTATCATTTTTGTAATTGGCACAGCCGTAGCCAAACGGTGTGGTCACTATCTCACCGCCGCAGACCGGGCACTTGACACCTATCTTTCGTCTGGCCGCCGCACCTCTGGCATTTTTGCCTGCAAAACTGCTGATGCGGTCTGCAATCTCAGGGCGCAGATTCTGCTCAATCATCTTTTCTGTCTCTTTGCGGATAAAGCTCTCAAGCTTTCCCCTGTATTCCCAGAAATCCACCGTGCCCCTTGTAATTCCGTCCAGTCCCTTTTCCCAGTTGGCTGTCATCTTTGGATTAAGAAGTGCCGGAACTGTCATGTATACGACCTCAAACACCATCTCGCCAAGGCTTTCAGGTGTGAGTATCTGTGTCTTTTTGTTCAGATTCAGATATCCTATACGGACAAGCTTCTGGATTATCTCCGCTCTCGTTGCTGAGGTGCCTATTCCTGAGCCCTTTATCTGCTCACGAAGCTCCTCGTCCTCGATAAGCTGTCCTGCATTTTCCATGGCAAGCACCATAGAGCCTGATGTATAGCGCTTTGGCGGAGATGTCTTACCAAACTTGATATTATAGCCTTGGCATGCTATCTCATCACCCGCCTTTAGCTTATCTGCAAGCTCAAGCATCACCTTGGGATTTACGACTATCTCATCATTGCTGCCGTTTGCTGTGCTGTTTTCATCTGTACTATCTGCAGTTTCACTGTTTTTACCAAGTATTCGTGCGTTTGATTCCTCAAACGACTTCTTTTTCGGCGGATTCGCCACCTGTAAATAGCCCTCGCTCTTTAGTACCTTTGATGATGCAAAAAAACTTTCCTTATCCACATCTACGACAAGCTTCACATTCTCATACTCTGCCGGTGGATAAAAAATACTAAGGAAACGCCTGACAATCAGCTCAAATACTGCTCTTTGAAGCGATGTAAGCCCCGAAAGCTCTGTAAGCTGACCTGTCGGAATGATAGCATAGTGGTCTGTTACCTTGCTGTCATCCGTGTACTGCGTATCAACTATGTTGGCATATAGCCTCTTTTGCATAATATGCTCCACAAAGTCTGCTGTCGATTCAAAACCTTTAAGCCTGCTTATATTTTTTCCAATCTCCTTTGCCACAGCGCTTGAGAGCACCCTGGCATCTGTTCTAGGATAGGTGGTGAGCTTTTTTTCATACAGATCCTGAGCCACCTGTAATGTCTCATCAGGGCTGATTTTAAACTTCTTTGAGCACTCTGCCTGCAGCTCCGCCAGATTGAAAAGAAGCGGTGCTCTTTTTTTAGCAATATTCTTAACTATAGATTTAACTTTCGCCTGTTTGCCGTTTAATTCTTCAATTAAAGCAAGTGCATCTTTTTCCTCTTTGAAGCCGTTTTCCTTGTATAAAAGCGGTGATTCAAAGTACCTTGAGCCTTCTACAGCCTTCCACTCTGCCTCTACACCGGCATCCGTAAACCTGCCGATTACCCTGTAAAACGGAGTCTCCTTAAAGTTTCTGATTTCGCGCTCACGGATTACTACCATTCCAAGCACACAGGTCATCACTCGTCCGACCGCGATTGCCGTGTACGAGCGTGTACCCGCTGCATCGTTTAGCAGATTGCCGTATTTGACCGACATGACACGCGAAAAGTTGATGCCCATCGCATAGTCCTCGATGGTACGCATGATGCCGCTCTTTCCGAGGTTTGCATACGCACTCATCGGCTTTGCCTCTTTTATGCCTCTTAAGATTTCTTCCTCGGTCTGCGAATCTATCCAGACTCTAAGCTCCTCCATGCCTTCCCTGACACCACCAAAGTTTCTGATATTCTCCTCGATGGTCTGTCCTTCTTTTCCGGCATCACCTGCCCAGTAAACTCTGTCAATGTCCTCTCTCTGCAAAAGAGCGTGCACAATATTGTACTGCTTGCGCACGCTGTCTATCACGTCATATTTGTATTCCTTTGGCAGAAACGGCAAATCCTCAAGACGCCATTTCTTGTATTTCATGTCGTAGGACTCAGGGTAGACCAGCCCGACCAGATGTCCCACGCACCATGAAATCACATATTCTCCATTTTCTATATAACCGTCATTGCGTCCGCTTACCCGCAGCACCTTCGCAAATTCCTGTGCCACGGACGGCTTCTCTGTTATTATCAGTGATTTTCCCATAAGCTCCTCTATAATTCATCCATGGTCATCATTGGCTTGTCCCAGTTGCAGAAGCCGATGATACTCCTTCTATCCTCACTCTGAGCCACGATGAGCTCCTCCTTTTGACAGCCTCTCCTTCCGTAGAGCACTACGAGCTGGTTACCCGACTCTTTATAGAGCTGCTCAAGTTTCTCTAAATCCGTGTGTTTTGCTTTCATAATATTACTCCAAAATAATCAACTTGAAATATTATATCACAATTTAACACGTATACAAATAGATTTTAATTATAATTTCCGAGCTCCTATTGTAGCTTTCACTTTATTTCTGACAAACATATAGCAGATAGCCTGCATGATGATTGTCGCTATCCATGAACCGGGATATGATATAAACAGGAAAAACAGCGACCTGTGGCTTGGAAACAGACCATATATCCAGATGATTCTGACTCCGACTGTTCCTATTATAGAAAGTATCATAGGTACGGTTGAGTATCCCATTCCTCTTAGTGCTCCCGGAAAAAGGTCCATGATTCCACACAGGAAATATGGGATTGTTGTAATTGAAATAATCTCAAGTCCTGATTTAATTACCTCGCTATTACTTGTATATATGCCAAGTATCTGTGTTCCAAATATGTATGAAGCACTTCCCATCACAAGTGCTACCGCTGTCGTGAGAAACAGACAGTCTATCAGTACCCTGTCCATTCTCTTTTGTTTTCCTACCGCATAGTTCTGGCTTGTAAAGCTCATGCAGGCCTGTGTGATTGAGTTGACAGATACATACAAAAAGCCAAGTATATTGTTTGCCGCCGTATATCCAGCCATGGCTATTGAGCCAAAGGAATTGACTGATGACTGAAGCATGGCATTTGAGATATTTATGACTGTGCTCTGTATGCCGGCCGGAATTCCCACCTGAAATATCTGAAGCATATATTCCTTATCAATCGCAAGCTTATTAAAGCAGAGCTTATAGCTGGTATCTGCTTTGCTCAAACAATATAATACAAGTACGCTGGAAACAAACTGCGAAACAATTGTACCGATTGCAACACCTGCAACATCCAGTTTACACACTATTACAAAAAACAGATTGAGCAGTGCATTGATACAGCCTGAAATAATCAAAAAGATAAGAGGTCTCTTTGTATCGCCGACAGCACGCAAAATTGCCGCACCATAGTTATAAAGCATAAAAAACGGCATACCACAAAAATAAATCCTCATATAAATAGTGGAAAGACCTATGACATCATCCGGTGTACCCATGATTTCCAGCGCACCCCTTGCAAAAATAACACCGATCACACCCATCACAATACCACTTATGAGTGCAATCATAATAGCGGTGTGCACCGTCTTAGACATCTCCTCATCCTTGCCTGCCGCATAAAATCGGGCAGCGAGCACATTCGCACCAAGCGATATACCCATAAACAGATTGACAAACACATTGATAAGTGCCGTAGTCGAGCCAACAGCCGCAAGTGATTTGCTGCCACTAAACTGTCCCACGACAATAATATCCACCGCATTAAACGCTAACTGTAAAATGCCCGAAATCATAAGCGGCAACGCAAATGAAATAAGCTTATCCATTATTGAACCGTTTACCATATCAATTTCATACTTATTATTCTTCACTTATATCTACCTCTTAAATATTATTCTTCTAAGCCTTTCTATTTTACCACGATAAAATATAAATTCAAGCGTAACCATTTAAAACAACTGAGAATAAAAAAGCCAAAAAAAGAGAGCCTCTTTTAAGAGGCTCGACTTTTGCATAATAATTAATTCACAGAGTGAGGATTTTCCGTTCAATACACTGCCTTCACCGGAGAGTACACAGTATGTTCCGAAGAAAAAATATGAACTGCCACGGGTTTCCAATAGGTCAAATGACAGTTTAGACTTGCAAACTGCCATAACCTATCCGTAAAAAATCCCGTGGCTGACTTCATATTTTATCTGAGGAATACTACTGTGTGCTATACCGGTGCCCACAGCCCACAAACGGAAAATCCGCCCTCATAATAATATTTTCCAGCAAATTGCTAAATCTACTTCTTTGTGATGTAACCCTGTGCCTTAAGAAGCTCTGCACAAAGCACTGCTCCACCGGCTGCACCACGTACTGTGTTGTGTGAGAGTCCGACGAACTTCCAGTCATAGACTGTATCCTCTCTGAGACGTCCGACATTGATTCCCATACCATGCTCATAATCCACATCAAGTGCAACCTGAGGACGATTATCCTCTTCACAGTATCTGATGAACTGCTTTGGTGCGCTTGGAAGCCCAAGCTCCTGTGGTACTCCGCTGAACTTCTCGAGTGCCTCGATGAGCTGCTCCTTTGTAGGGTTCTTTTTGAACTTGACAAATACAGCTGCTGTATGACCGTTTAATACAGGAACACGGATACACTGGCATGTGATAACCGGTGACTCTGCAGGAACAATCTGTTTCTTCTCATCATCCACATATCCCCAGAGACGAAGTGGCTCTTTCTCAGATTTCTCTTCCTCTCCACCGATGAATGGAATGATGTTTCCAACCATCTCAGGCCAGTCCTTGAATGTCTTTCCAGCACCTGAGATTGCCTGATATGTTGTAGCAACAACCTCATATGGCTCAAACTCTTTCCATGCTGTAAGAACCGGAGCATATGACTGGATTGAGCAGTTTGGCTTTACTGCTACGAAGCCTCTCTTTGTACCGAGACGCTCCTTCTGATATTTGATAACCTCCATGTGCTGTGGGTTGATTTCAGGTACAACCATTGGCACATCAGGTGTCCATCTGTGGGCACTATTGTTTGAAACTACAGGAGTCTCTGTCTTTGCGTAGTCCTCCTCGATCTTCTTGATCTCGTCCTTTGACATATCAACGGCTGAGAATACGAAGTCAACCTGTGAAGCAACCTCTTCTACCTCATTGACGTTCTTTACGATGATTTTCTTAACTGCCTCAGGCATTGGTGTGTCCATTTTCCATCTATCACCAACGGCGTCCTCGTATGTCTTGCCTGCACTTCTTGGGCTGGCTGCAATTGTTGTTACCTCAAACCATGGATGATTCTCTAAAAGAGAAATAAATCTCTGTCCTACCATTCCTGTTCCACCGAGGATACCTACTTTAAGCTTTTCACTCATTACTCTAATCTCCCTATCTTCTAGAATTTCTTCGACCATGTCATACACTATACTTTGACATTAAAATCAGGTTTTGTCCGTCTGTCGCGTACAACTGTCTTTATAGGAAATATATTACTTGAAACTTTAATGAAAAACAAGGAAAAAACTATATTAAATTAATAATTTTTCTCCTTGTTTTTTATAAAATATGCACAAAAACTACACTTCATCCTGCCAATTTGACTTCATATACTCGTCGTAAACGGCAATTGCCTTGTCCATTGATGTCTTTGATGGTGCTCCAACTGTACACCTTGTGCTGACACAGGTCTCCATTGAAATGGCATCAAATACATCCTCCTCAAATACCGGAGACATAGCCTTGAGCTCGTCGATGCTCATATCGTCGATTGCAATGCCCTTGTCGATGCAGTAAAGCACTATTCTTCCTACAATACCATGTGCATCCCTGAACGGTACACCCTTTTTAACGAGATAATCAGCTGCATCTGTGGCATTTGTAAAGCCATTGTTTGCACTCTTTCTCATCACGTCCTTGTTAAACTTCATTGTATCAATCATTCCCGTAAAAAGTGCGATACACCCCTTTGCAGTGTCGAATGCATCAAATGCCAGCTCCTTATCCTCCTGCATATCCTTGTTGTACGCAAGCGGAATACCCTTCATGGTGGTAAGAAGCGACATGAGTGCACCGTATACACGACCTGTCTTTCCTCTGACAAGCTCTGCTATATCAGGATTTTTCTTCTGTGGCATGATTGAGCTTCCTGTGCTGTACGCATCGTCAATCTCAACAAACTGGTACTCGTTTGAATTCCATATGATAATTTCCTCAGAAAAACGTGACAGATGCATCATGATAGTTGAAAGAGCCGATAAAAACTCAATCAGATAATCCCTGTCTGACACACCGTCCATACTATTAAGTGTCGGTCCGTAAAAATCCAGAAGCTGTGCTGTATAGTCCCTATCAAGCGGATATGTAGTGCCTGCGAGTGCTCCTGAGCCAAGCGGACAATAGTTCATTCTCTTATATATATCGCACAGTCTTGATCTGTCTCTCTTAAACATCTCAAAATATGCGCCCATATGGTGAGCCAGAGTGATCGGCTGGGCCTTCTGCAGATGTGTAAAGCCCGGCATGATAGTCTGTGTGTTTTCCTTCATAATCTTAAGGATAACAGCTAAAAGCTCCTTAAGCTCATCATCAGTCTCCTTCACTGTCTTTCTGGTGAAAAGACGCATGTCAAGAGCTACCTGGTCGTTTCTGCTTCGGCCTGTGTGAAGCTTCTTTCCTGTGTCACCAAGCCTGTCTATGAGTGTAGCCTCAACGAAGCTGTGGATATCCTCATACTTTGAGCTGATTTCAAGCTCCCCTGACTCTACCTCCTTAAGTATCTGCTTTAGGCAAGCCACTATATCGTTGCTCTCTGCCTGTGAGATGATGCCCTGCTTTCCAAGCATCGTGACATGGGCGATGCTGCCCTCTATATCCTCTTTATAAAACTTCTGATCAAATGAAATGGACGCATTGAAATTGTAAACGAGCTGATCTGTCTCCTTTGTGAAACGTCCTCCCCATAACTGTGCCATGAGATTCCTCCTTGATTATTAAATGATGATTTATTTTCATGTATCACAATGTATTGTATAAAAATAAGATGTGATACTGCCGCCTGCTCTAAATAGCCGCTTTACTGTGCTAAATTATATAATAATTTTTGTTGTCACGCAACCACATTTTCACCCACGTGCTGCAATCTCTCTGTCACGCTGCTCCTTGGAAAATACACAGCCGCAGTAGTACTGCCTGTACATATCATACTGCTTTGATATCTCCGTGGACTTTTTATAGCCCTCTTTCTTCTTAAAATCAGAGAAAAGATATCGCACTCCATATTGGCTCTCTAAGTCTTTTCCTATCTCATTGAGCTTTTCGGCATTCTTCAACGGGCTTATGGAAAGTGTCGTAGTAAAAAAATCAAAGCCATGCTCCCTTGCATACTGTGCACTCTCCTCAAGACGCAGCCTGTAGCACTTAAAGCACCTCTCCCCGCCCTCAGGCACAGCCTCCATGCCGCGTGCCATATCGTAAAAGCGCTTGGTGTCGTACACCCCCTCCACAAAGTCAACCTGATTTTTCACCGGAAACTCATCTATAAAGCGCTTCTGCTCCTGTGCTCTCATGTGATATTCCTCTGGCGGGTAAATATTTGGATTGTAATAAAATACCGTCACCTTAAAATACTCCGAGAGCGTCTGTATGCAGTATGTGCTGCACGGCCCACAGCAGCTATGAAGCAAAAGCCGTGGAGTGCATTTATTGTCCATACAGTTTTCTTTTATTAAATCTTCCATTAATTTTTGATAATTTATTTTATTTGCCATATTTTATTATTTCTTTCTCAAAATTCAAAAATTTTGACATATCCCCAAATATTATTTCAGGTAACTTTTCTGCATATTTACTATTCTGATTAATTACTATTTCCGATATAAGCTGCATAATACGAACAAGGGCCGGAAGTCTCCTCCCGGCCCGGCTCATACTAATCCTCTTCTTCATATCCGAACATTAGTCTAAAAATTTTTTTTCCTGTTTCAGTCTTGAATATGCGCTTATATGCCTTGTCGATTGCACGGTTTCCCGCATCATCCTCATACAGATTTACGAGGAAATCAGCCTCAACGAGTATCTGATAATCAAGACCATCTATATTGTCATATGTGTGATGGTGACCTATGAGAAAACAAATTCTTTCAACTATGTAATTCTCAAAGCCAAGCTGTGAGAGCATCTTCTGGGCGATTATCGGTCCCTCCTGCTCCTGAAGCTTTCCATCGCACCTGCCATACTTCTCCTCCGCCACACGTATGCCGATATCGTGTGTGTAAGCCGCTGCCTCAAGTATAAAGAGCGAGGCATCATCAAGCTCCTCTCCTATACCGATAAGTCTTGCATAGCTGTGCACCTTGGTGAAATGCTGGATTCTCTTTGGATCGCCATCATAGTAGGCAATCATATCCATAAACAAGTCGTCTAACTGTTGTTTACTATAACTGTCACTATCCATTTAATATATTTTTCTCCTGATGATATGTTAATTAGTCTCATTGCCGGCTTTGCACCGACAATGATAACATACTACAAAGCGATCATTTTTTCAATATTTTTACACAAATATTTCTTATTTTTTGAAATCATTGTGTTGTTTGTCGCACTGTTATGTAGGAACAGTAACATCACTACTTTGCATCACGGAAAAATCCCCTGAATGCGAATTCTGACAAAGGCTTCTTGTAAAGCAGCTCTCCTATCAATATCTCAAGCGCTCCACCTGCAAAAATAGCAATATAGCCTAGCAATGCCACCACCGGGAGTCCAAGCTTAAAAACAGCATTAGAAACCGGCACAAACGCTGCTCCTGAAAACACAGTAAAAACGCCCATAAACAAAACCATGAATACGATAAAGCCAAGTACAAAATACTTATAGCATATGCTTGTGTCCAGATATACTATCAGCAGTACAACATCAAGCGTAAAAAGTGTGTAGATAAGCTGCGTCTTATCTGCCACTCCATACTGTATCAGAATAACTCTTTCTACCACCAGAAATGTAAAAATAACAAGATTGATTACCGTGCTTGACATCACCGGAATGTATATCTGCAGCTTCTTTTTCAGTGATGTGGACTGGATAAGCTCTGACACATCCATCGACATGATAAGCTGGAATGTGAACATACCACTCATCATAAAGTATATCCCACCTATGATTGTAGTTCCTTTACTCATTATATCGGATGCAATTCCGAATACTGCAAAGAATACAAGCATGATCACATTCAGCTTCAGTTTATAGCCATATCTCAATAATTTAAATCCTAATTTAATATCTTTCAGCATAATATTTCTCCTTTTCAAATATACTTCCAATTTAAAATACCTCTACACATCAACATATGATCTGCGGATACGCACTAGCATATGATAATATGTCGCTGCTATCACTCCTACAAGCACCACCGCTAACACCGGTGCAATAAACCACATTCTCCTGCCATAGATCAAAACAGCTATACTACCTGCAATTGCCGGGAAGATAACTATAAGCGCCAGCACATAAATATACATTCCCAGATCCATGTATCTGAATATATTTAATGAGCCAACCGAAACAATTGAAGATATCATAATAATGTCAAATATCGACCAGATATTAACTCCAAATTTAATAAATGATATTGAAGCAATGAGTATTGTAATTCCAATACGCAGCGGTCTTATAAGTATATCCACAAGGACTGCATTTTCAAAGTACTTTACCCCATTAAACCCTGTCTTTAAAAAATGCATGCCAAATGCATTCTTCTTGCACATACAGCCAAAGCAGAAATAGTCCTGCACCACCTCGCACATCATATAAAAATCATAAACAATTACTATAACTCCTATCCATGCCCAGATTGTTTTCGAACAGGCAATTAGCATTGATGTAAAAATTGCTAAAAACGGAATCAGTATATTTGTTATAAGACGATACTTGAGATTAGTCATAACACGGTAATCCCTGATGTATGTTAGAACTTCATTCTTTGCTTTGTTATCTTTTTTATTAATTGTTCTTTCAGTATCATGTTCCTGTGAAACCATTTTTTCATTCATACATCCTGACTTACTTTCCATAACACCTTACCTCGCACTAGCGCATCACAATCTTTGTGTTATTTTTCATGACCGCAACGCTTATCTGGTAAAGTGTCGGAATCTCCTTTGTCACATTAAGTCCTGCGAGCTTATCTATATTTTCCGCCAAGCATATGCCCTCAAAGCCATATGGATTTTTGGTCATTGAATAAAGCACCTTACCGGCAGCCTCAGTATCTGCTGCATCTCCTTTAATCAGGATATATTTTTCCTTCAAATCCTCGACAAAGCCCTGCTCCACAATCTGTCCGTTTTCCATTATAATGGCATAATCGGTGATATTTTCCATATCTGAGATATTGTGTGTAGAGAAAAATACACTGCGCTTTCCGTTGCCCTCATGGATATACTCGCCAATCATCTGGCACAGTTTATCTCTCATCAGCGGATCAAGCGGCGATGCCGGCTCATCCAGCAAGAGAAGGTCTGTCTTTCGCGCCATGACTCCTGCCAGCATGAGCTTCATCTTCATACCATCCGAAAATGAGCTGTTGGCTTTCTTCATATCAATGCTGCCATGTGAAAATATTGCAAGCTCCTCACAATATCTGTGAAAATCATCTACGGAAAAATCATCAAACATCAGCTTGCTGATTTCCTCGATATCTTTAACTGTCCACTGTGGCAGATAATACTTGCCCGGACCTGTGTAGCCTATGCGGTTTTTAATATCTCCCGAGTTTTCCTTCTGTTTGTCGGAATACTGTCCAAAGTATGTGATTTCACCTTTATAGTCAAGCCTGATTCCTGCTAATATATTTAAAAGTGTTGTCTTTCCTGCTCCGTTTTCTCCGATTAAAGCTGTGGCAAAGCCCTGTGGTATTGCGAAATTCTCCACATCCAGTGTAAAATTTTTAAGTTCCTTTGTGATTTTTGCTGCCTCAATTGCATTCTTTGTTGTCATTTTCATTCCTCCTGACTCGTTTCATATCTTTATTTATCCACCTCAAGCAACGCCTCAAGCATTCCCTTAAGCTCGTCGTTCGAGATTCCGGCTACCTCAGCCGCGGCTATCGCGTCTGTCAGCGACTCCTCCACCTTGCGCAGGTGCTGTTCCTTTATCATCTCACTGTCCTGTGCATTGACATAAAAGCCCTTGCCTTGCGCAGCTGTGATAAGCCCCTCATCTGCAAGCTGCTCATAAGCCTTCATCGTGGTTATCACACTGATTTTCAGGTCCTTTGCCAGCCCTCTTATCGACGGAAGGAACTCCCCCTGCTCATACCTGCCGGCCAAAATATCTGTCTTGAAGCTGTCCGCTATCTGCTGATAGATGGGCACTCCTGAATTTTGCATCAGCTTCATATGCTACCTCCGTACTGTATTTATTAACTGTTCATGTGTTATATATACACTATATACATTATATTGTCAATATCTTTATGAAATTATCCCCCAAAATTTTAATTTGACATACACTCTTATATCTGATACTATAATATAGCTTGCCGATATGGCTCAGTAGGTAGAGCGACGCACTCGTAATGCGTAGGCCACCGGTTCGATCCCGGTTATCGGCTTCTCAAAAAACACCTCATTCAAAAATGAATGAGGTGTTTTTTTATTACAAAAATCCCCTTGACATTTAAAAAAAATATATTAAAATTATCTCGTTGGTTTATTTTTAGTAAACAAAAAATCTATTATTAAACCTACAGTAAATATAACATAAAATGTATTAGAAAAGGAAGTAAACATGGATATCGGACATCGTATGAAGGAGCTTCGTATCCAGTACGGACTTACCCAGCAGGAGCTTGCTGACAGAGCTGAGCTGACGAAGGGATTTATCTCCCAGCTCGAGCGAAATCAGAATTCACCGTCAGTCGGCACCCTGCTTGATATCATCCAGTGCCTGGGTATGACACCTGCGGAGTTTTTTACGGATTCGGAACCTGAGCAGATTGTATACAAGGCAAACGACTATTTCGAGAAAATTGACGAGGAAAAAAACAGCAGGGTGGAATGGATCATTCCAAACGCACAGACCCGCTCCATGGAGCCTGTCAGGCTCACTCTTCATCCGGGCGGCAGTTCTGAAATATATCTGCCTCAGGAGTGTGAGGAGTTTGGATATGTGATAAAGGGTACCGTGAAGCTTTGCTATGGTGGCAAAGTGCACACCGTAAAGGCCGGTGAGTCCTTTTATTTTAAAGCCGGTAAGAAGCATTTTATTGAAAATAAGTCTTCAAAGGATGCCATGCTCATATGGGTCAGCAATCCTCCAAGTTTCTGACGCTTCCCCCTGCAGAAGCTCTTTTATAGGTCTGTAATTACTGCCGGCCACATTTTTAGTGTGTACAGCAGCAAATTATAAACATACAGGTCCTAACAGTACTATAATTACATGAGAAAGGTTTACACCATGGGAAAGAAATTAATTGATTTTATCGATATCACAAAGTCATACAACGGGAATGTTGTACTCGACGATTTAAATCTATACATCAGGGAGAATGAGTTTCTGACGCTGCTTGGGCCATCAGGCTGCGGAAAGACCACCACACTTCGCATGCTCGGTGGCTTTGAGACACCGGACAAGGGAAAAATCATGTTTGATTCAAAGGACATCACAAATGTGCCTGCAAACGAGAGAAATCTGAACACTGTTTTCCAGAAATACTCTCTTTTCCCTCATATGACAATAGCTGAAAACATCGCGTTTGGTCTTAAAATAAAGAAAAAAAGCAAGGCTTACATTGATGACAAAATAAAGTATGCATTAAAGCTGGTCAATCTCGACGGCTTTGAAAACCGCTCTGTGGATTCTCTTAGCGGAGGCCAGCAGCAGCGTATCGCTATTGCAAGAGCTATTGTAAACGAGCCTAAGGTACTGCTGTTAGACGAGCCGCTTGGCGCTCTCGACTTAAAGCTGCGCCAGAGCATGCAGTATGAGCTTATCCGCTTCAAAAATGAGCTCGGTATCACCTTCGTCTACGTCACACACGACCAGGAGGAGGCGCTTACAATGTCTGACACCATCGTAGTCATGAATCAGGGCTATATCCAGCAGATTGGCACACCAGAGGACATTTACAATGAGCCTGAAAATGCCTTTGTCGCTGACTTTATCGGGCACAGTAATATCATCGACGGTGTTATGATAAAGGATAAGCTTGTCGAGATACTCGGTGTAAAGATGCCTTGTGTGGACGAGGGCTTTGGTGAGAACACGCCTGTCGATATAGTCATCCGCCCGGAGGATGTGGAGCTGGTGCCTGCGGAGGACGGCTACATGCAGGGCGATGTCGTGTCAAATATCTTCAAGGGAGTGCACTATGAGCTTGAGGTAAAGGCTAACGGCTACGACTGGATGGTGCACACCACCAAATATGTAGAGATCGGAAGTCATGTGGGTATCAAGGTGATTCCATTTAATATCCAGGTAATGCACAAGCCTGAGTCCTCAGATGAAAAGGCGGTGGAGATAGATGTCTAAAATAAAGAAACAGCTGCTCGCAGGGCCGTACCTCATATGGATTATCGGATTTATCATACTTCCGCTTTTCATGATTGTGTACTATGCATTTAAAGGCTCTGACGGAGGCTTCACATTTGAATATGTGGCTGCAATAGCACAGCACACCAATATCAAGGCACTGCTTTTATCCCTACGGCTTGGAATCATATGCACCATAATATGCCTGGTGCTGTCCTATCCGCTTGCGATGATTTTAAACGGCTTAAAGATTAAAAACCAAAGCTTTGTAGTATTTGTTTTCATGCTTCCTATGTGGATGAACTTTATGCTTAGAATACTCGCATGGAAGCAGCTTTTGTCCAAAAACGGTGTCATCAACTCGATACTCACCACTCTCGGACTGCCGGGCTTCAACATCATGAATACCTCCGGAGCAGTCGTGCTTGGCATGGTCTATGACTTTCTGCCATTCATGCTGCTGCCTATATACAACTCCATGACCAGGATCAAAAACGACTGGATTGAGGCGGCTCTTGACCTCGGTGCAAACAAAGTCACAATACTTTTCAAGATTATACTGCCACTTACAGTGTCCGGTGTCATAAGCGGAATCGTAATGGTTTTCGTGCCATCACTCACATCCTTTGCCATCTCACAGATACTCGGTGGCGGCAAGGTCCTGCTCATCGGAAATATCATAGAACAGGATTTCGTCCATGGCTCGCAGTGGGGCGCAGGAAGCGGTCTCTCACTCGTGCTCATGGTATTCGTATTAATCAGCATGGCACTCGTCAATCTGTTTGATAAGGAAGGAGACCAGAGCGCATTATGGTAAAAAAAATAGCATCAAGGGTATATATGGGACTGATTTTTTTGTTTCTGTATCTACCTATCGTTGTATTAATAGTACTCTCCTTCAACAACTCCAAATCCAAGGTTAAATGGGGAGGCTTCACGCTCGACTGGTACATAAAGTGCTTTCAGAGTGAGCGGATTATGTCGGCATTTTCTACAACACTGCAGATTACGCTGCTTGCAGCTGTGATTTCTACAATAATAGGAACTCTCGCAGCCATGGGTATAAGCGCCATGAAGAAACGTAACCAGACAATCTATCTGGGCGCTACAAACATCCCGATGCTCAATGCAGATATCGTGACCGGTATCTCAATGATGCTTTTGTTTGTAAAATTCATGAATCTGGGCTTTGTGACAGTGCTTATCGCACACATCACGTTCAATATCCCTTATGTGATACTCAATGTGCTTCCAAAGCTCAAGCAGACCAACAAATACACCTATGAGGCCGCACTTGACCTGGGCGCATCACCTCTATATGCATTTTTCAAGGTCACCTGGCCTGAAATAAGCCCCGGAGTGTTCTCCGGCTTTATGATGGCGGTCACAATGTCACTCGATGACTTCTCCATCACCTACTTTACGAAGGGTGCCGGAGTAAACACACTCTCAACCATGCTCTACACAGAGCTGAAAAAGGGTGTAAAGCCGGAGCTGTATGCTCTGTCAACCATACTTTTCTTCACAGTGCTGTTGCTTTTGGTTGTGGTAAACATCAACTCAAACCAGATACCTGTCAGCGCCTCAAAGAAGCCTGCAAGGGCTAAAAAGCTGCGCATCGTAAAGCGTAGTGTGAGCATCGCAATTGTTGCAGTACTCGTAATCGGCTGCTTTTCGGTATTTACCATAAGCGCCGGAAGCACGAACAATGACAATGCCATAACAGTGCTAAACTACGGTAAATACATCGATGAATCAGTAATCGACAGCTTCGAGCAGGAAACCGGAATCACCATTAAATACGAGGAATACGAGGAGCCTGAGGAGATGTACACAAAGTACAAGTCCGGTGCCATCGATTACGATGTCATCTGCACCTCTGACTACATCATCGAGAAGCTCATAAGTGAGGGTGAGGTCAACAAGATAGACTACAGCTCAATGCCAAACTATCAAAATGTAAATCAGGATATAATCGACATGTCCGCATCCTTTGACCCGACACATGAATACACTGTGCCTTATTTCTACGGCACACTCGGTATACTATACAATAAAAAGATGGCTGATGCATCAGACCTAAATACCTGGGACTGCCTGTGGAACGGCAAATACAAGGACAACATGATTATGATTAATTCTGTCCGTGATGCCTTTACTCCCGCCCTTCGCACACTTGGCTACTCGATAAACGAGACAGATACAGCAAAGCTCGATGAAGCATTTGATATACTGAACAAACAAAGCAGTGATGTGCTCGCCTACTACGTGGATGAAACCTGTGATGAGATGGTTGCTGAAAATGCGGCAATCGCAGTGTGCTACTCCGGTGAGGCAGCTGCAGCCATGGCTGAAAACGATAACCTGGACTATATCGTGCCAAAGGAGGGCTCAAACCTCTGGATTGACTCATGGTTTATTCCAAAGACATGCAAGAATAAAGAGGGCGCACAGGAATTTTTGAACTATATCTGCAGTGATGAGCCGGCACAGCTCAACTTTGAATATGTATACTATGCATCACCTATCCAGTCTGTCATCGAAAACCAGGATGCAGAAACGAAGGAAAATGAGGCGATTAATCCTCCTTCCGATATGCTCAAAAACTGTGAAGTATACAGAGCTTTAAATGATGATGACGCAACACTTTACAACACACTGTGGCAGAGGCTCAAATCAGATTAAAAATGGATTGCGCAGCTGTATTTTGTATGATATCACAAAAATGAAGTCTAAAAATTGTACAAAAATACATATTGCAAACTTCAACAAACAATGATAGAGTAAAACCCACGAAGCGCCCTGCTTCGTGGGTTTTACTTTTCCACGAGATCCGATATTTTTATGCTCCGCAAGGAGATTCATGAAATACACGGAGTTTTTACATACTATAGAAACAGAAATAACCGCAAGACTTGACAATAATTTCAAGCTTACCATCCATCCTGTCAAAAAGAACAACGGGATGATCTACGACGGATTGGTGATTATCAATCCCAAATTCAATATAGCACCGACTATTTATCTCAATCCTTACTACCATTGGTATCTTGATGGTGTATCCATTGATTCTATTCTCGATGCAATTTTATCCACCTACAATGATTTCAAGCCAACTGAAGATTTTGACATAAGCTTCTGTGATGATTTTTCCAAGGTAAAGGAGAAAATAATTTTCCAGCTCATAAGCTACGACAAAAACCAAAAGCAGCTAAAGGACGTGCCCTATATCAAATATCTGGATTTTGCCATCATATTTGAAGTATATGTAGGAGCGCAACTGCCTGAATTTGGCACCATTACAGTCACAGATGCGCTTCTGTCACGCTGGGGCATAGATACAGAAACACTAATCCGCGCCTCAATGCAAAATACCCCAAAGATACTTCCATGCTCAATAATCAACATGGCAGAGTTTCTTGCCAAAAAATGTCCGGGCTATGCCAATCAGATGCGCGCAGTCTGTGATTTTGACAGCCTGCCTATGTATATCCTTACAAACAGCAGGCAGACAAACGGTGCATCCGCCATACTCTACCCGGGTGTGCTAAGCTCGCTGGCAAAAAAGCTCGGCGGCAATATGCTGCTCATACCAAGCAGTATCCATGAATTTCTGGTAATGCCGCTGGATAGCGATATAGATGTCTGCAACCTAAGCGAATTCATCTGTGAAGTAAACTCTACAGAGGTACGCGACGAGGAAGTACTCGGCGAGAGGTACTACATATACGATAGTAAAACAGACACTGTCTACTGATAATCATATAACCCGATAACACAAAATACCGGATATCATATCATAGATATGTATCCGGTATTTTACTTTCTAAGAACATAGTTGGAAATTCATGAAAATTATTGGCCTGTTATTTTCAGAATGATGTACTAGTTGCCAAGCAGCATGTCGTAAAGCTTCTCATACTCTTTCGCAGATGCCTTCCATGAGAAATCATGCCTCATGGCGCGCTGCATCATCTCCTGCCATCTGTCCTTATGGTTTTCAAACACATCAAGAGCATATTTGATAACATGCAGCATATCATGCGCATTATAATTAGCAAAGGAAAAGCCATCGCCCGTATTCTCGTACTCATTGTACGGCACTACAGTGTCCTTAAGACCACCGGTCTCCCTGACTATAGGCAGCGTACCATATCGCATAGACATGAGCTGGCTCAAGCCGCACGGCTCAAAAAGAGACGGCATGAGAAATGCGTCACAGCCTGCATATATCTCATGTGCATTTTCCTCCGAGTAGCCGATATATACTCCAAGCTTCTGCGGATACCTTCCATGGAAATAATTAAACATCTCCTCGTACTGCTGCTCTCCTGTACCCTGCACTATAAACTGTACATTCATGGTGGAAAGCATCTCCTCCATCACATATGCCACCAGATCAAAGCCCTTCTGATTTGTCAGACGCGAAACTATTCCAATCAGCATGACATCATTATCCACAGCCAGACCATACTTCTCCTGCAACTGACGCTTATTAACGACCTTTCCACTCAATTCCCTTACAGAAAAATGCTTATCCAGATATGTATCCTTCATAGGATTAAAGACATCATAATCTATACCGTTTACAATGCCTCTCAAATGCCTGCGCCGCTCAAGCATCAGGCCATCCAGGCCCTCTCCGCCCTCAGGTGTACAGATTTCATCTGCATATGTCGGACTGACAGTCGTAATCTCATCTGCATATACTATGCCGCCCTTTAAATAATTAGCCTCACCATAGAACTCCAGCTCCCCTGAATTAAAAATATGCTCCGGAAGTCCTGTAACATCAGCCACCTCTTTAATCTTCCAACGCCCTTGAAACTTCATATTGTGAATGGTAAAGACTGTCTTGATACCTGCATAGAAATTGTCTGAGCCGTACACTGTCTTTAGGAAAACCGGCAAGAGTCCTGTCTGCCAGTCATTACAATGTATCACATCCGGGGCAAAATCTATAACCGGCAAAGCCTCAAGCACCGCCTTTGAAAAGAAAGCAAACTTCTCCACATCCTCGTATATATTGTTGTATGGCTTATCTCCTGCAAAGTAAAACTCATTGTCCACAAAATAATATGTCACACCATCATACTGCGATGTAAAAATCCCCACATACTGCCTGCGCCAGTTGAGATTGACATAAAAATGACAGACGAACTTAAGCTGTGGCAGTAATTTATCATCCATACATTTGTACTTCGGAAGTATAACTCTCACGTCATATCTGTCCTTGTCAAAATATTTTGGTAAAGATCCCACTACGTCAGCAAGTCCACCTGTCTTCATATAAGGTATTGCCTCTGATGCGGCCATTAATATTTTAATTTTGTCCATGCTGAAACCTCCCCCAGATTACAGTTATTTAAACAACGATTAATCTGATAAAAAATATAGTATACATCCTGAAACCAATAGAATGTATACTATATTATATCACGCGGGAGTACATTTTGCCTAGTAAATTTATCAAAATGTGGTTTTATTTGTCTATAATGACGATTTTTACATCCCAAGACGTATTTTGTCTGTAATCAGGGCAATAAACTCCGAATTGGTAGGCTTGCCCTTACCATAGTTTACAGTGTATCCAAACATGGCATCTATCGTATCCATCCTGCCTCTGCTCCATGCCACCTCGATAGCATGCCTTATGGCTCTCTCCACCCAGCTTGATGTAGTCTTGTACTTCTTTGCAATAGTGGGATACAAAAGCTTTGTGATAGAGCTAAGCATCTCCATATCCTCAACACACATCACTATCGCAGTCCTCAGATACTGATATCCCTTTATATGAGCCGGAACACCTATCTCATGAATGATATCCGTCACCTGTGTCTCAAGGGATTTTTTCTCCATATATGTATCATCAAGTGGCTCAGTGTCACCGGATGCTCTCTTTACATACACAAGTATCACATCAGAACCGGCATTACCGTTTATCATGCTGTATGCTTCATCACTACTTCTTGCTGTTCCTAAAAACTCCATGCCCTTTAATAAACTCTGCATATTTTTCTTTTCGTCTGCTACTGCGACATTTAAAGTGCTCATCAAACTCTCCTATGCCGCCAATTACTGTCATGTCAAAACAAATTTTATGCTTTTATGATAACACATTTTGTCGAATTTTGTCGAGAGCGTATTTTTTTTAAATTTTATGTAACCATTCAGCCCCACGCATATTCGCAAAACCGCACGATACCCGTGCTTTCTCTATTCTTCAAACTGAGAGTTATACAGCTCTGCATAAAATCCGTTCTTTGCAAGAAGCTCATCATGTGTCCCCTGCTCGATAATGTCTCCGTCCTTCATGACAAGAATCATATCGGCATTCTTGATAGTAGACAGCCTGTGGGCGATGACAAAGCTTGTTCTGCCCCTCATCAGATTGTCAAGTGCCTTCTGGATACGGATTTCTGTACGTGTATCGACAGAGGATGTGGCCTCATCAAGGATAAGGATTGGATTGTCTGCAAGAATGGCTCTTGCTATTGTCAAAAGCTGCTTTTGTCCCTGTGACACATTGGAAGCATCCTCATTGAGCTCCATATCGTAGCCACCCGGCAATGTCTGGATAAAGTGATGCGCATGTGCTGCCTTTGCTGCCGCGATGACCTCCTCATCTGTGGCATCCAGACGGCCGTAGCGGATATTTTCCATAATGGTGCCCTTAAAGAGCCATGTGTCCTGCAATACCATGCCGAATGCATCTCGCAGATCGGCTCTGTTGTAATCCCTGATATCATGTCCGTCTACAAGAATGGCGCCTGAGCTTACATCATAAAATCTCATAAGAAGCTTGACCATGGTAGTCTTTCCCGCTCCTGTCGGTCCAACGATAGCAACCTGCTGTCCCGGCTTTACCTTTGCAGAAAAATCATTGATGATGATCTGGTCAGGATTATAACCAAAGTGTACATGCGAAAACTCTACACTTCCCTCGATATGGTCCGGCTTTACAGGATTTTCCACTGTTATATCCTCTTCCTCCTCATCGAGGAACTCAAATACACGCTCAGATGCAGCCGCCATCGACTGAAGCTGGTTTGCCACCTGTGCTATCTGCTGGATAGGCTGTGTGAAATTCTTCACATACTGTATAAAGGCCTGGATATCACCGATTGTGATGACATTCTTTATGGCAAGTATACCTCCTGAGATGGCAACTCCCGCGTATCCTAAGTTTCCTACAAACTGCATGATAGGCATCATAAGTCCTGAGAGGAACTGTGATTTCCATGCGGATTTGTAGAGCACATTGTTGGCCTCCTTAAAGGTCTTTACAGTCTCAGCCTCTTTATTGTATGCCTTTATGACAAGGTGACCTCCGTACACCTCCTCGACCTGTCCGTTGATATGTCCCAGATACTCCTGCTGCTGTCTGAAGTATTTCTGTGAATGCTTTATGACAAACGAAATGAGTATCATCGAAACAGGCAGGATAACGAGTGAAATCAGCGTCATGAGAGGTGAAATAGACAGCATCATGACCAGTGTACCGACCAAAGTGGCAACAGATGTAATAATCTGTGTGATACTCTGGTTCAAGCTCTGTCCGAGTGTGTCCACATCGTTTGTGATACGCGAAAGTACTTCACCATATGTCCTTGACTCGAAATACTTCATCGGCATACGGTTGATTTTGCTCGTGATGTCCTTACGCATCCTGTAGCAGGTCTTCTGCGTGATGCCTGTCATGATAAGTCCCTGGGCGAACATAAAGATGGCACTCACCACATATAAAGCCAGCGTAAACAAAAGAACCTTTGCAATATAATCAAAATCTATGCCGCCTGTTCCTGCAATCTTGTTCATGAGTCCCTCGGCAAGCGCAGTGGTGGCTTTACCCATGATCTTCGGTCCTGCAACGGAGAAGACAGTCGAAACTGCTGCAAATATCATAACTGCAATGATGGCAGCCCAGTATCTGCCGAGATACTTTATGAGCTTCTTTGTAGAGCCCTTGAAATCCTTGGCCTTTTCTGTGACCATTCCGGGGCCATGTCCCATTGGCCCTCTTGGCCTCTTAGGAGGCATCTTGAACTGTTCGTTGTTATTCTCACTCATCTTACATGCCCTCCTTTTCATTATCTAAGCCTGATACAGCCGAAGTATCTGTTGCTGTTTTTGTTACATTATCTGCTGCTTTATCAGTTGCAGTTTCTGCCGCCTTATCATCAAGTCCAAGTTCCTTGGCTGAAAGCTGTGACTGTGCAATCTGCATATATACATCACAATTTTTAAGAAGCTCCTCGTGGGTGCCTTTTCCTACGATTTTACCGTCATCGAGCACGAGAATCTGGTCAGCATGAATAATCGTGCTGATACGCTGTGCCACGATAATGACGGAAGCATTCTCTGTAACCTCAGCTAAGGCTGCACGCAGACGCGCGTCAGTCTTCATATCGAGTGCTGAAAAGCTGTCATCAAACACATAGATATGAGGATCCTTTGCGATAGCTCTTGCTATGGCAAGCCTCTGCTTCTGACCTCCTGACACGTTTGAGCCGCCCTGTGCGATTGAGCTTTCATACCTGTCATTCTTTGTCTCGATAAACTCAGAAGCCTGTGCGATATCCGCAGCCTTTTTTATCTGCTCATCACTCGCGTCTGCTTTACCAAAGCGCAAGTTTGAGGCGATGGTTCCCGAGAAAAGAATACCCTTCTGCGGAACAAAGCCTATTGACTCGCGAAGCTCGCTTAGTGTGTAGTCTCTGATATCGTGTCCATCAAGCTCTATTGAGCCTCCCGTCACGTCATAAAAACGCGGAATCAGGTTTACAAGTGTAGACTTTCCACAGCCGGTACTTCCGATGATAGCTGTGATTTTGCCCGGCTCCGTCACAAAATCAATGTCTGAAAGCACATCCTCCTTTGCTCCCGGATATCTGAAATCCACATGGTTGAAACGGATAACACCCCTGTGATCAGCCTCAGTAACAGGCTCTTTTGGATCATTTACAGTGCTGTTTGTCCTTATAACCTCATCAATACGCTCTGCCGCAACACCTGCTCTCGGAAGCATGATGGACATGGCTGAGAGCATAAGGAATGACATAACAATCATCATGGCATATGTAATAAACGCAGTCATGGTACCTACCTGCATAGAACCCTTGTCTATTCTGCCTGCTGCAACCCACACGATACCAAGTGTGATGCAGTACATGATCATGGACATACCCGGCATCATAAAGGTCATGACACGGTTTGTAAACAGCTGTGTTCGTGTAAGCTCACGGTTAGCCTCATCAAATCGCTTTTCCTCCTCCTTCTCACGGCCGAAAGCCCTGATAACGGAAAGACCTGTAAGAATCTCACGAGAAACAAGGTTTACCTTGTCTACAAGACTCTGCATAATCTTGAACTTAGGCATCGCAATGCCAACCAGTGTGAAAATAAAAACCATGATGGCAGCAACCGCAATGGCAATCACCCACTCCATGCCGGATTTGGTCTGTGCCACCTTGATGATACCACCGATACCAACGATTGGCGCGTAAAGCACCATACGAAGCATCATAGTAGTAACCATCTGAATCTGCTGTATATCGTTCGTGCTTCTAGTAATAAGTGATGCCGTAGAGAATTTGTTAATCTCGGCATTTGAAAAACCTACAACCTTTGAAAAGGTCTTCTCCCTCAAATCCCTGCCGACAGCGGCACCGACCTTTGAAGCCGCAAAACCTACAACACATGCTGCTATAAGCATAATAGCTGCAAAGGCTGCCATCTTGGCGCCTGCCTTCCACAGATAAGCAACCTGATTGGCATCCACGTCGATTCCTGCATTCTCATCACACTTTGTCGCAAAAGTTACACCCATGGACTTTAAAGTAGATGAACCCACCGCATCGATTTTGTCCTGCACCTTGCTTCTTATCTGCTTTATCATGTTATCATCGAGCGCTACTCCCTGCGGGATAGCTGATGCATCCACATCCATCTGCTCCCCCGACAAAAAAGCCTGATATGCCATGACAAGAGGAACCAAAAGCTCCTCATCCAGCTCATCAAGTGTGTCAGAATCAGCGGTCAGCTTGTATTTTGCCACACTGTCATCAGATTTTGAAGCATCCTCTGCCTCGTAACAGTCCGTAAATTTTTCTTTCTCGTCAGACAGCATAAATGTCTGTGCCATCTGATAATCCTCCGATGTAATCTCCTTTGGCAGGATATGCTCTATACCATGATCCTGGATACCCACATCGATGATATCAGATGTGTACGCAGGCAAAGCCAGATCACAGTAAGCCTGAGCAATGAGAAAAACAAATATTAATATGATCCATCGCCAGTATGGAATCAGATTTTTGAAAATTTTACTCATAAATTTTTCCTTTCTTTCCGGTTAATTTATCCCCCATCCACGAATGCAAAAAATATCCGCAATCGTGCGCATACTTTTTATTTTATCAATTAGCGCGGATAATTCAATAAAGAAAGTATAAAGAAACAGTAAAAAAACAGAGACCATATACATGATTGGTAATCTATGTATTGATCTCTGTTTTGGTTTGATTTTTTTAAAGCCTGCTAAAGCTGCTCCTGAGTTATCACATTTTCATTTAAGTCCTGCCGGAGCATAGACTCTCATTGTTAAAAAGTAACGATTCCGAGTGCCTGCAGCAACAGTATAAGCAGGAATGCCGGTGCAATAAATTTAACCATGATTATATAAAGTCCTTTTCTGGTGAATTTGCTGCCTCCGCGTGTCACCTCATCTATTATTACCTTTGGACTTACTATCCATCCGATAAGGATACATGTGGCAAGTGCCACGATTGGCATGAGCACATTGTTGCTGACATAGTCCATTATATCAAGTATCTGTCCGACTGTGCCGTTTGGAAGCTTAACCTCCATATAGAGCTTATTGTAGCCAAGGCAGACTATTATCTCTGCAATCAGACCGTATACCGTGACTAAAATTGCGCTTTTTCTACGGCTCCAGTGAAATCTGTCTATAAGACTCGATACAATAGCCTCCATAATTGATACAGACGATGTGACTGCTGCGAATGCAACTATCATGAAGAATATCAGTCCAACGATATCTCCTGCTATTCCCATTTCATTAAATACCTTTGGCAGTGATATAAACATAAGCCCCGGTCCTGCTGACATGCCGTCTCTGCCCATAAATACATATACTGCCGGAATAATCATAAGACCTGCAAGGAATGCAACAAGTGTATCAAAAATCTCGATCTGGTTGATTGAGCCCATGAGCTTTGATTCCTTCTTGACATACGAACCATATGCAACCATGATTCCCATAGCCACACTGATTGAGTAGAACAGCTGACCGAGCGCATCAACAAATACTGTGACAAGCTTTTGCATTGTAAGCCCCTTGAAGTCAGGAACCACATATATCTTAAGACCCTCAAGACCACTTCTTGCTGCACCTGATGCATCCTTATAATTGAGCGTCAGTGAGAAAATACCGATTGCAAAAATAAGCACAACAAGGATAGGCATGAGCACCTTGCTGAAGCGCTCGATACCTTTATTGACTCCGCCAATGACAACTGCTGCTGTTATAAGCAGATAAACCACTCCAAATATGATTGGTGCCCACTGGCCTGTAATAAAGCCTGTGAAATATCCATCCGCAACTGCATTTTTACCGCTTCCTGTAATGAAAAGTGTAAAGTATTTTAAAACCCATCCACCTATAGTACAGTAGTAAGGCAGAATAATAGCCGGTACTATACACGCAAGTACACCGATAAACTTACCCTTTGGATTGATAAGACCATACGCGGTGAGCGGTCCCTGTCCGGTCTTACGTCCTATTGCAATCTCAGTGGTAAGCAATGCAAAGCCAAAGGTCAGAACAAGTATCAGATACACCAGCAGAAAAAGTCCTCCTCCGTCCTTTGCTGCCAGATACGGAAACCTCCATATATTTCCAAGTCCTACCGCACTGCCGGCTGCCGCAAGAACGAACCCAATGTTGCCGGAAAAAGTGCTTCTTGATTTTTCTTTCATTTTCTATTGTCTCCTTAATATATTATATAATTTAATTTCGATTTAATATGGACATTGTTTCCATTTACAAATCTAATATACCTATTATAATCATCTAGAGTACTTTTTGCAACGGTTGATATTTTTTATTCGAATTTGCAGTTTGGTAGCGTAGCTACGGCGGAAGTACGTGTGCGCCAGTGATACCAGGACCTACGTTCCGTACTATTGTCCTAAATAAGGTTCTTGATTCCCTCTGTTAAACGCTTTGCAACTCTCACATTGTTCATAGTGTAAAGATGAATTCCCTCCACATCATTAGCTAAAAGCTCAATTATCTGACTCTCGCAGTAAGACATTCCGGCATCAAAAAGTGCCGCCTTGTTGTCTCCGTATCTGTGCACAATCTTCTGGAACTTCTCAGGGAACTTAGCTCCGCACATTGTGACCATTCTCTGAATCTGAGCCGCATTGATACAAGGCATTATGCCCGGGATAACCGGCACATTGATACCTGCAAGCCTGCAGTCCTCAGCAAAATTGAAGAAGGTATCATTGTCAAAGAAGAGCTGTGATAAAAGAAGCTCTGCACCGGCATCAACCTTTTTCTTAAGATTCTTAATATCATCTACCTTATCAGCTGCCTCCGGATGGATGTCCGGGTAGCACGCACCTGCGATACAGAACTGATCACCTGTGGTGTCCTTTATGTATTTAATCAAATCGCTTGCATGGAGAAAATCCTCCTTTGCAGGCACGTTCGGATTTCTGTCTCCTCTTAAAGCGAGGATATTCTCAATGCCCTCATATGAAAGCTGTCTGGTGAACTCATCTATCTCAGCCTTGTTATAGCACAGACATGTAAGGTGTACGACCGGCTCCACATTGTACTGGTTCTTGATTTTCTTCGCAATCTCGATAGTCTTGTTATTGTTTGAGCTGCCGCCTGCGCCAAATGTCACGCTGATGTACTCAGGATGACAATCACAGAGTATCTCAAGCATCTCGTCAATATTTTTAAAGTCCTCCTCCTTCTTTGGTGGAAAAATCTCGAAAGAAAGTGACTGTGGTTTGTTTGTATGTATCTGTGTAATCTTCATGTTATCCTCCGGTATATATGATTATTTGATAAGTTTTAATGTCATAGTCCATATATTACTGTAATTTTTTGTCATTGTAAAATATATTTTTCTTTTAGTTTGTCATAAATAAAATCTATATCAAAACTTGCTGAGTCTTTGATTTTTTTTAATGTGGTGATATAATGAACAAAGCAAATCCGAAAGAGGTAACTTATGAAAAAAATAGATTTTGATAACGATTCGATAAAGAAAAACATATTGCAGGCTGCTCTGCCCATGCTGGCAGCCCAGATTCTAAGCCTGTTGTACAATATAGTAGACCGCATATACATTGCCCGCATACCGGATATGGGAACTACTGCACTCGGTGCTGTGGGGCTTTGCTTTCCTATTATAATGCTGACAATCGCTTTCTCCAATCTCTTTGGAAGCGGTGGTGCTCCGCTTTTTTCAATAAAAAGAGGCATGAGTGATGACAGAGCCGCCAATACTATAATGAATACGAGCTTTACAATGGTCTGCACATTCGCAGTCGCTTTTACAGCTTTGTGCATGATTTTTGCAAAGCCTCTTTTAATCGTGTTTGGCGCATCTGAAAATGCTCTCAAATACGCTCTGCCATACCTGCTCATTTATTTGATAGGAACACTCCCATCCATGATTTCAACCGGCATGAATCCCTTTATCAACGCTCAGGGCTACTCCACTACCGGCATGCTGTCTGTGGCAATCGGAGCCGTTGCCAATCTGGTTTTAGACCCGCTTTTTATATTTGGATTTAATTTTGGCATCAAAGGAGCAGCTATTGCTACGGTCATCGCACAAATACTGTCTGCTCTCTATGTGCTTCACTTTCTTAGGAAAAAGGCTGAGCTTAAGGTGCGCCTTATGACACTCTCTGAATTTGGTGAAAACACGCGCTATGCAAAGGATATCATAAGCCTTGGAACCTCCGGCTGTGTCATGCAGCTCACAAACAGCCTGGTATCTATATGCTGCAACAACGTGCTTTCAGTGACCGGTGGCGATTTGTACATATCGGTAATGACCATCGTCTCAAGCATCAGGCAGATGGTTGAGACTCCAATTTATGCAATTGTGGAGGGTTCATCTCCTGTTTTAAGCTACAACTATGGCGCCAAAAGGCCTGCCCGGGTGAGAAAATCTATTTTCACTATGGGACTGCTCGTGCTTCTATATACAGCTGTCATGTGGAGTGTGATTATACTTGTCCCTCATGCCCTGATTGCTATTTTCAGTTCCGATGCCACCCTTATGGATGATGCGGTGAAGGCTTTAAATATCTACTTTGCGGCATTCATATTTATGGATCTGCAGTACGTCGGACAGACTACCTTTAAATCACTTAACAAAAAGAAGCGGGCTATATTTTTCTCCCTGCTTCGCAAGGTGTTCATCGTTGTACCGCTGACATATATTCTGCCATACTCCTTTGGTATGGGAACCGACGGTGTGTTTATGGCAGAGCCTGTATCAAACGTGATTGGCGGAAGCATCTGCTTTGTAACCATGCTTAGCACTGTGCTGCCGGAGCTTCGCAGGATGGAGCAGTAATTACAGCATCTCATCAATGCAGATGCCGTAGCCTCCGGTCGGATCATCGACAAACACATGGGTGACTGCTCCTATTATTTTACCATCCTGTATGATAGGGCTTCCGGATGTGCCCTGCACTATGCCACCGGAGAGCTCTATCAGCCTGTCGTCTGTCACCTTAAGCTCCATTCCCTTGTTTGTATCTGTCGCTTTTTTGTCTATATTTGTTATTTCCAGATTATATTTTTCCAGTTTTCCCGATATTTCCGATATCATCTGTGCACGGCCTGTGTGTATCTCATCCTTGCCGGCAACCGGATAATACGTATCCTCTGCGGCATATTCCGACAATTCATCGCTGTCAAGCTGTCCGTAAATTCCCAGATTACTATTGCAGTCAAGTGTGCCTATATGGCTTTTTTTGCCAAAATATACCACTCCGCCTATCTCGCCCGGCGCGCCGGCTTTTCCCTTTTTGATTTTGGTAAGCTTCATGCCGTACAAATCACCACTGTTTGCATACAAGAGATTGCCGCTTTGCGTTCCGTCTCCTATTCCATGCCCCAGCGCTCCAAAACGGCCGTCCTTTGTATAATAAGTGATCGTACCGATTCCTGCCAGATCGTCCTTCACCCATATTCCCATATAGTATTTGCCATCATCCATCCTCACAGGCGTGATATCCGCTGACATTTCTTCACCGCCTCTAAGAAATTTTATTTTTACCCTTCTTTTATTAATTTCTGATTTAATTTCACCGCTATCACTCTTATTTTCATTTATTATTTCTTTCTGACTTTCTACTGTACCACTTTTATCTTCATGCCTTTCATCATATTCCTTCATGATATCATTCACAGCTTCAGAAAGCTCCTCCTTGTCTGCCACAGTGCGTCCATTGACAGATAGGATATAATCACCGCACTGCACCTTTTTATCTGCCGGATTGACTTTTTTTCCATCCTCGTCTGTCACCTCCGTCGTATTCACTACAAGCACTCCCTCTGTCTGCTCATATATACCGGTCAGCCTGCCACAGGCATATACGCCCTCAACACTTATTCCAGCACTTATTTTATCTGTCTCTTCATAATCTCTGTGAGTTGATGCTGTATCTGCTGTCTGTCCTATGCCTTGTTCGGTTCCACCGTTTCCACTGTTTTCACCGGTTCCGCCGTTTTCACCATTTTCACCATTCTCGCCCGAATCAGCCAATACACTGGCCGCCTGTCCCGGAAGCCCTGTCGCATATCTTCCATATCCGGCCTTTGATTCATTTAAAAAACTTCCTAATGCACTTTCATCAAATACTTTATCTACCCTGCTGCACCACTTATCATCACTGCTTAGTGCAAACATAGCTATCACTGCTGCAGCCAGCGTGACACTCACAAATTTTCCAAAAAACTTCCGCATACTATTACCTCCATTTGGATTAGTATGCTCCTGTAATTTTTCTTTTATTCTTTTAATATCTTATTATCTCATTCTAACTATTCCAAATTATTTTGAGCAAAAGCCGGTATAGTTTGACAGTTTAGGTGTTTTCCTATATAATTTCGATATATTTATATGTTTATTATAAATTTCACATATAATTCCCACGTTGTCCGTTACAAATAAATACTGTAATAGCTTTATAATTCTTAAATCACCATTTAATAAAGGAGGGATTCCATGAATACATACCTGCTCATCACATCTATAGTAATCTTCTTATGTATCCTGCTAAATCGTGTCTCCAACCGCATAGGCATTCCGGCACTTTTAGCCTTTATCGTGCTAGGCATGCTTTTTGGCTCTGACGGAATAATGAAGATAGATTTCGACAATTACGCGTTCGCTGAACAGATATGCTCTACCGCGCTGATTTTTATCATGTTCTATGGCGGCTTTGGCACCAACTGGCAACGTGCAAAGGCTGTTGCCGTTAAGTCTGTACTTTTGTCCACCATCGGTGTTATTATCACATGCTTTCTCACAGGGCTGTTCTGTCACTTTGCCCTTAATATGAGCTGGGAAATAAGCTTTCTCCTCGGTGCGCTGATTTCATCAACTGATGCGGCGAGCGTTTTCTCCATACTGCGTTCGAAAAAGCTGAATCTGAAATACAATACCGCCTCTCTTCTTGAAGTGGAAAGCGGTAGTAATGACCCATGTGCCTATATGCTCACAGTTGCTTTTATAGCCATATCCCAGGGCAGCGCAAGCCCTGGAAATATTGCCATACTCATAGTAAAGCAGCTTGCCTTCGGCATAATCTTCGGCGTCCTGATTGCAAAGCTTTCCATCATGCTCCTTCGATATATACGCTTCAAAAGCGCGGGGTTTGATGCGATTTTCATGGTGGGAATAGCTATAATATCATATGCCCTGCCTGCTTACTTTGACGGAAACGGCTTCTTAAGCGCCTATATAGTCGGCATTATACTCGGCAACACAGAAATAGAAAATAAAAAGAATCTGGTGAATTTCTTTGATGGCATAACAGGACTCATGCAGATGCTTATTTTCTTTCTGCTTGGTCTGCTTTCTTTCCCATCAAAGCTGCCACACGTCATAGTACCGGCACTTTTAATATTTATGTGGCTGACCTTTGTGGCAAGACCTCTTTCTGTCGCACTTGTGCTCACACCATTTCGCAGCAAAATAAAACAGCAGCTGCTTGTCTCATGGTCCGGCTTAAGAGGAGCCGCATCCATAGTGTTTTCCATCATGGCATATACCGCCACCAATGATGACCTCGACACCTTCCACATAATATTTATGATAGTACTCTTTTCAATACTGCTTCAGGGCTCAATGCTCCCATGGATATCGCGAAAGCTTGATATGCTCGATAAAACAGCCGATGTAATGAAGACCTTCAATGATTACTCCGAGGAAGCAGACATCCAGTTCATACAGCTTACCATACCGGAAAATCATCTGTGGTGTGGCCACAAGCTAAAGGACCTGACGCTGCCTCCTGAGACACTGATTGTGCTTATACGAAGAGGTGAGCAGAATATAATACCGGACGGTGAAACAATAATTCTGCAAAATGATGTGCTCGTGCTTAGTGCCATCACACCTGATGAGGTGCATGGTATAAAACTGGTGGAAAAAATAATAGAAAAAGACAGCAGATATAACAATAAACTGCTGTCTGAAATATCAAAAAAACACAATGAGATTATAATAATGATCCAAAGAAATGGGCAGGTAATCATCCCAAACGGAAACGTACGGCTGACCACCGGTGATATACTGGTAATCAACCGCGCCGTAAACTGATAATGTCAGATTTTTTTCTCCATGGCAAGTGCTTTCATCTCGCGTGCGCTCTCCATCACGGTATCTGTGATTTTTGCACCGCCGAGCATTCTGGCAAGTTCAGCCACGCTGTCATTGTCAGTTAGTCTTCGAATCCTTGAAACCGTGGATTTGTTCTCGACTGCTTTTTCAATAAGGAAATGTGCATCTGCCATAGCTGCTATCTGTGGCAGATGTGTGATACATATAATCTGATGGTTGCGGCCAAGCTCATTCATCTTCTCAGAGACCATCTGAGCTGTACGTCCACTGATTCCAGAATCAATCTCATCGAAAATAAGCGACTCAATGTGGTCATTTTCTGCCATGATTGTCTTGATGCCAAGCATAATACGCGACAGCTCTCCTCCCGATGCTACCTTGCCGAGCGGCTTAAGCGGCTCTCCGGGGTTCGTTGATATGAGAAACTCCGGCGCATCGATGCCGTTTGCCGTATAGTCCGGCAATCTGTCAAACTGCATATCAAACTGTACATCAAGGAAATTCAAATCATTAAGTGCTGATTTAATTTCTGACACAAGCTTTACAGCACTCTTTTGTCTGATTTCTGATACCTCATCCGATATCTGTGCCAGCTCCTTTTCCTTTTTCGCAAGCTGCTGCTCTAATTTCTGTAAATAAGAATCATAATCGTTCAGGACACTGATACGCTCCCTCTTTTCATTGAGTGCTATCAGTATATCATCAATTGAGTTGCCGTATTTGCTCTTTAGATGATTTATCTCATCCAGACGCTTTTGTGTCTCATAGAAGGTCTCCTCGTCAAACTCAGCCTGTGATATATATCCTGATATCTCGTGATTAAAATCAGAAAGCAGACTGTCTATCTCTGACAGCTGACTCTCCAGAGCTTCCACATCCTCATCATAACCTGATACCAGTGACAGCTCTCTTACCGCCCTGCCAATAAGCTCTGAGGCACTCTCCATCTCGCCTCCTGTGGCAGAATATGCAGCATTTACGCCCTCCATGATTTTCTTTCCGTTTGAAAACTTCCTAAACTGCGCCTCAAGCTCCTCATCCTCACCAGACACCAGGGAAGCTTCTTCTATCTCCTTCACCTCGTACTCAAGGAATGACAGCTCACGGCTTCTTTCTTCATTGTCGATATTTGACTTTTCATACTCATCCTTAAGCGCCCTATATGCTTTATATGTGACTGAAAGCTGCTGCTTTTTATCTCCAAGCGGCTGCTTTGCGTACTCATCAAGTATATCAAGGTGTTTTTTCTTTGATAAAAGTGACTGGTGCTCATGCTGACCGTGGATATCTATGAGATATGAGGCTATTTCCTTCATTCGCGAAACAGACACGGCTTCACCGTTTACCCTGCCGACTGCGCGCGACTGTGTGATTTTACGGCTTAAAATCACGCATCCGTCCTCGACCTCCACATCAAGCTCCCTTAAAGCCTCTATAATCTTTGGGTCCTCAACTGAAAAAATAAGCTCCACAAAAGCAGGCTTTTCATTGTCTCTTAGCATCTCCTTTTGCACTTTTTCACCAAGCGCCAGATTGATAGAGCCTATGATGATTGATTTTCCGGCTCCGGTCTCTCCAGACAGTATATTTAGTCCGTCGGAAAACTCAACCTCACACTCATCTATGAGTGCCAGATTCTTTACATGTAGATTTTGTAACATATTTTCTCCTTCCTCTCCCAGGCATGACGATATATGTTATTTTCTGTTACAGTTCAGCTATAATCTGATATTCATGTAACATTATTCCACAATTCTGCGGATTTTTTTCATCACCGCATATGTATCATCAACAGTCCGGATTGCACACATGATTGTGTCATCTCCTGCAATCGAACCGACGATTTCTCTCATCTTCATGGCATCTATTGCAGCACAGACAGCGCTTGCCATTCCCGATACAGTCTTTATAACGAGGATATTCTGTGCCATATCCATTGACAAAAAGCCCTCTCTGAGTACTCTTTCGTATTTCTTTGAGAGATTCTCAGGTGCATCCGTTATCACGGCGTACTTCTGTCTGCCGCCTGCGGTAGGAATCTTTGTGAGCTTAAGCTCCCTGATATCCCTGGATACTGTGGCCTGAGTCACGCGAAAACCATCTTTTTCAAGAAGCGCAGACAGCTCATCCTGCGTCTCTACCTCATTCTTTTGGATTATCTCAATTATCTTGGATTGTCTGTTTGTTTTCATGTCCTGCCACCTCATAAATATTATTTGTAACTATTCATTATAACAATCCTTATCTGTGTTATGAATAATTTCCCATCTTTTTGCGGAGTATCTCCAAAAAGCTTCTCTGGTGAAGCTTGCAAATCTTTGTATGATTGGCTGCCTTTGAAATAACAAAACGGTCTCCCACAGCCAGCTCTGCCGTAGTGTCGCCATCATAGCTGACACACGCCATCTCATCGTTTTGCTCCCTGCGGCTTAGAATCTCTATCTCTATCTCATCATCGCCTGAAAGCACAATGCTCTTTGACGTAAGATTGTGAGCATTGTTCGGTGTGAGCAGTATCATATCGCCCTTCGGATCCACAATCGGACCTCCCGCCGACATACTGTAGCCTGTAGAGCCTGTCGGAGTCGCAACAATGATGCCGTCAGCGTGGTAATTGTTTAAAAACTCACCGTTTACATACACATTGAGGCTTAAAATCTGCAAATTGCCCTTTCTATGGATGACTATATCATTTAATGCAACTCTCGAGATTTCACTGCCTCTTTTATGCCCTGTGAGCATAATACGATCCTCTGTCATGTATTTATCAGCCATGAGCGAATCAATAGCGTCAAATACCGTAGCTTCCTCCACCTCACACAGATAGCCGAGTGTGCCGAGATTCACTCCCATAAGCGGAATCTCAAGTGTCTCCACCCTTGTGGCTGCACGAATCAGTGTACCATCTCCGCCGAGTACAAGAATACACTGCGTATCCTGTGGTATATCCTCAAGCTCAAACTCGTTATCGGATATAGCCTCGACATTGCTCATAAGCCCCTTTGCCGTGCCGCCCTTTTGTTCTATGTATGCCACTATTTTATTTGTAAGTGCAAAATTCCTGTCCTTATAGGCATTTGCTATCACAACAAAATGTTTCATAGTCTATTTCCTGTCCAGCTCTCCATGCGCGGCCTCGACCACACTATGAATATCCACTGATTCCTCCTTTATAGGATCATCTGTCTTTTTGATATGTACAAGGTACTCTATATTGCCCTCCGGCCCCTTGATTGGCGAATACTCAAGGTCTAACACGCTAAATCCATTTGAAAGTGCAAAGGATATGATATTGTTCACTACCTCCTCATGCACGCTCTTGTCACGGACCACGCCCTTTTTACCTACCTTTTCCCTGCCTGCCTCAAACTGTGGCTTGATAAGACAAACCATCTCGCCACCGTCCTTTAACAGTGCTCTTGCAGGACCTAACACCTTGGTAAGTGATATGAATGACACATCAACCGATGCAAAATCCAGCTCATCATCTATGTCATTGGGCGTCACATACCTGATATTGGTCTTTTCCATGCACACCACGCGCTCGTCCTGACGCAGCTTCCATGCAAACTGGCCATATCCGACATCCACGGCATACACCTTTTTAGCACCATTTTGAAGCATACAGTCTGTAAAACCGCCTGTTGAAGCACCTATATCCATGCACACCTTGCCATCCATTGTGATATCAAAGTGCTTCATAGCCTTTTCAAGCTTTAGCCCTCCACGGCTCACATACTGCAGTGTCTTTCCATGAATCTCAATATTGCAGTCATCAGGAAATGTGCTTCCCGCCTTATCCTCACGGTTGTTATTTACAAAAACATTGCCCTCCATAATCATGGTCTTTGCTTTTTCCCGTGATGGTGCAAGGCCTCTGTTTACAAGTAATACGTCTAATCTTTCTTTCATACTGTATGTTACCTCTATCTATAATGCTGCTATTATACGCTTAGCCACGGATTCGGCATCCACATGCAGCTCCTTTTTGAGCACCTCGACATTGCCATGCTCCACATAGCAGTCAGGAAGTGCAACTGTCAACACCTCAAGAGCTATGCCGTTAGTCTTGACATACTCCGTCACATGCTCACCAAAACCGCCGCTTTGCACGTTTTCCTCCATAGTCACAAGCAGGCTGTGTTCAGCCGGCAGTTCCTTAATTGCTTCCTTATCAAAAGGCATTGCAAAACGCGCATTGATAAGTGTAGCAGAGATTCCCTCTGCCTCAAGCAGCTTTACTACATCAACGGCAGTCTTTACCATACTGCCGAGTGCCATGATAGCCACCGTGCTTCCTTTTCTGATTAGCTCACTCTTTGCAAGCTCTATCGGCTGTCTGATTTCCTTAAGGCCGTCATAGGCTGCCCCTCTTGGATATCTGAGTGCAATCGGACCGTCATATGCCACTGCAAACTTCATCATATCAGACAGCTCCCACTTATTCTTCGGAGCCATGATTGTCATATTCGGGATGACCGACAGATATGATATGTCAAATATACCCTGATGTGTCTCTCCGTCACTGCCTACAAGCCCTGCCCTGTCGATTGCAAAGATGACATGCAGATTCTGTATGCACACATCGTGAAGTATCTGGTCAAACGCCCTTTGTAAAAATGACGAGTACACCGCAAATACCGGGATAAGTCCTGCCTTTGCAAGCCCTGCCGCAAAGGTCGTGGCATGTGCCTCGGCTATTCCCACATCAAAAAATCTATCCGGGAAATTGCGGTGGAATCTGCGAAGCCCTGTTCCATCTGCCATGGCAGCCGTTATCGCAACTACCTTTGGATTTCTCTCGCCCAGCTTCTTCATGACTGTTGAGAAGACATCTGTGTAATTGGCTTTCGTGCGCTTATTCTTTGGAAGTCCTGTCTCTATGACAAACGGCTCTGCACCGTGAAATCTGGAAGGATAACGCTCAGCCGGTCCATAGCCTGCTCCCTTTTTCGTGAGCACATGCACAAGCACCGGGCCATCCACACGCTTTGCCTCATCAAACACACGGCACATTTCCTTTATATCACTGCCATCCACAGGTCCCAAATAGATGATGCCCATCTCCTCAAAGAACATACCCGGAATAAAAAGCTGCTTTATGCTGCTCTTTGTATTCCTGATATGCTTTACCATACGCTCTCCGTATATTGGTATATGGTTTAGGGAATTCATGACACTATTCTTAAAATCCCTGTATGCATCCGCTGTGCGAAAGCCTGAAAGATACTGGCTGATGCCCCCGACGTTCTCTGAAATCGACATATTGTTGTCGTTTAGCACTATAATAAAATTGCCTTTAACGCTTGAAGCGTTGTTGAGCGCCTCATATGCCATGCCTCCGGTCAGCGCACCGTCTCCTATTACAGAAACCACGTGGTAGTCTTCTCCTGTTACCTGTCTGGCTGTCGCAAGCCCAAGTCCCGCTGAGATAGATGTGGAGCTGTGTCCTGTATTAAAGCAGTCACAGTCGCTCTCATCCGCCTTTGGGAAGCCACTCATGCCTCCATACTGTCTGAGCGATGAAAATCCATCCTTTCTGCCGGTGAGTATCTTGTGTGTGTACGACTGATGCCCTACATCCCACACTATCTTATCCTTCGGCAGATTAAAGCACAGATGCAGCGCCATGGTAAGCTCCACAACTCCGAGGTTTGATGCCAGATGACCTCCTGTCACCGATATGCTCTCTATAAGAAACTGCCTGATTTCATCCTTTAACAGCTCAAGCTCCTCAGGTGTCAGTTTTTTTATATCATTTTCCTTTTGTATCTTTTCTAAAACCATCCTATTTCTCCCGATGGATCAAATATTCAAATAGCTCCTTAAGAAATGCATCGTCGTATCCCAAATCATCAAGCTGCTCCTCTGCCTCCTTGGAGATGCGCTCCACATCAGAAACCGCTTTATCCAATCCCTCAAATGTGACATATGTCGCTTTATTATTTTTCTCGTCACTGCCTACCGGCTTTCCAAGCACCTCAAGTGTACTTGTGACATCAAGCACATCATCCTGTATCTGAAACGCCAGTCCCAGCTTTGCCGCTATCTGCTCCACGCGTGATACCTCATCAGACGATGCCCCTGCAAGGATTGCTCCTATCATCATCGAGCTCTCTATAAGTGCGCCTGTCTTAAGCCTGTAGATAAAGTCAAGCTTTTCCCTTGTGATAGGACAGTCATCGGATTTCTCGCTTTCCACATCAACCACCTGTCCTCCGACCATACCATACACGCCTGCCTTTTTTGCAAGCACTGTAAATGCTCTTGCCACACGCGCATCGGCCACTTCCATGTCAAAAGCCTTTGCTGCGGTCTCATATGCCAGGTTTAATAGTGCATCACCTGCAAGAATGCCCATAGCCTCACCGTACACAGCATGTGTGGTCTTCTTTCCACGCCTGTACTCATCATTGTCCATGGCAGGCAGGTCATCATGCACCAGCGAGTAGGTGTGTATCATCTCGATTGCCGCCATAAATGGCTCAATCACAGCACTGCTTCCGCCAAACATATGGTAAGTCTCTTCCATGAGGATAGGGCGAAGCCTCTTTCCACCGGCTCTCACACTATAGTTCATGGCCTCAAAAATAATCCTCTGCTGTCCCTCCTCAGCGGGAAGAAACTTCTCAAGCATATTATTTATATGCTCTACCTTTTGCTGCAGCTCTTCCATGAATTGTGACTTATTTAAATTCCCATTTAAGCTCATCAGAATTCCTCCAGTTGTCCGTCGCTGTTTAGCACAAGCATGGCCTTTTCCATGCCCTGTACCATATCATTGGCACTCTTTACCTCATCAAGCCCCTTCTTGTAGAGCTCAAAGGCCTCATCCAGGGATACATCCGCATCCTCCATCCTCGCCACTATCTGCTCTAAGTGTGCAAAACGCTCCTCGAGTGTCAGTGTTTTTTCATTTTCTTTGCTCATCGTTAATAACCTCCGAAACTACGGCCCTTGCATGACCGTCTATCAGATATATATTTATGTCATCGCCTGCATTGATATCGGATACACTGTGCAGTGCCCCCTTCTTTTCCACCTCGACATACGCATAGCCCTGTGCCAGCTTTTTGGCCGGTGAATATGCATCCAGTGTACCTGAAAGCAGTGCCAGACGCTGTCTGCAATCCGAAAGCCTCTGCTTCATAATCCTTTCAAGTGCATCCTCGATATCTGCCAGACGCCTTTTATTCTCATTTAGTTTATTCTGTGGACTAAGGAAATTAAGTCTTGTTTTAATATGTGACAGCTTTTCCCTGAAAAAATCAATCCGGCCTGTCAGATTTCTGTCCATCCTGCGGCGCAGATTGTCAAGGTGCTCTAACGTCTGTCTGTAGTCACTGACTGCAAGCTCTGCAGCCGCTGAAGGTGTGGGTGCTCTCCTGTCTGACACAAAATCCGCTATCGTCCAGTCAGTCTCATGGCCTACTGCCGAGATGATTGGCGTGCGGCAGTCAAATATGGCTCTCGCCACAATCTCCTCATTAAAGGCCCATAAATCCTCTATGGAGCCTCCGCCTCTGCCGACTATTATCACATCAAGATTCATCGCATCCAATGTCTGTATGCCCTTCACTATGCTATTAGCCGCACCCTCTCCCTGCACAAGTGTCGGATAAAGTATAACCTGTACATATGGATTCCTGCGCGATGATACATTCCTTATATCCTGCACGGCCGCGCCTGTCGGTGCTGTAACCACACCAATACGGCCGGCATACCGTGGAATAGGCTGCTTGTACTCTGCGGCAAACATGCCCATTTCCTCTAGCTCATGCTTTAGCTGCTCGAATTTGAGATACAGATTGCCCTCTCCGTCAAGCTCTATCTTTTTGGCATAAAGCTGATATGCGCCGGTCTTCTCATACACCTCAACGGAACCTGTCACAATAACCTGGTCACCCTCCTTCATGTGGAAAGAAAGTCCTGCCGCCCTGCTGCCCGCAAACATGATAGCGTTCATGGCTGCTCCCGCGTCCTTTATTGTGAAATAAATATGACCGCTCGTGTGATACTTGCAGTTGCTCACCTCTCCCTTTATGCTCACCTGTCTGAGCATAAAATCCTGAGCGAACATATTTTTAATATAGCTATTTACTTGCGCTACCGAATATATATTTCTATTTGCCATGTTCAATGCTCTATATCGCTGTTCCTCTTAAGCTATGCAAACTTTGCAAGCACTCCGTTTACAAATGCACCTGACTCATCTGCACCATACTTCTTTGCAAGCTCAACAGCCTCATTTATTGAAACCTTTGTAGGAATATCGTCCTCAAACTTTATCTCATAAACTGCCAATCTTATAATTGCCAGATCAACCTTTGCCATACGATTGGTCTTCCAGCCTGTAGACTTCTCATCGATGAGCGCATCAAGCTCTGCCATATGCTCAATAATCGCACTGCATTTTTCATCAATATACTGTCTTTCCTCGTCTGTAGGATTTGTAAGCTCATCATTTAAAAGCTCCATCTGCTCTGCAAGCTCAGACTTGTCATGAAACTCAACCCTGAAAAGCATCTTAAAAACGTTTTCTCTTATCTTGCTTCTTGTCATTTAAATTCCTCTCGTGAATAGTATTTTATATAAATTAAGGATGTCTGTACGACATCCTTAATTATACTACATTTGTGATCATTTAAAAAGAACTATTTAATTCTCTCCCATATCAACACTTGCTATACGAACATTGATAGTAGCCACAGAAAGCCCTGTCATTGTCTCAATTGCAGACTTAACCTTCTCCTGTACCTTTGTAGAAACCTCAGGGATGCTGTATCCATAAGCAATATTGAGTGCTACATCAACCACTACCTCATTGTCTGCTATCTCAATCTGAATTCCCTTTGAGAGATTCTTCATACCGAGCCTGCTGACAATCTCGTTTGTGATATTGCCTGCCATGGAGCTTACTCCCTCAACCTCAGTGGCAGCAAGACCTGCTATGATAGCTACAACCTCATCTGCTACCTTGATCTCGCCAGACTCATCTGATTTGATATTTATTGTGTTTCTATTCTCTGCCATGTCCATGTTCCTCCTTAACCGGCTATACGGTCTGTCCCTTTGCCACGTAAACCTGGAATGAGTCATTTCCCGTAAGTGATCTATTTCTTGATACGCGAACATTCTTGTCTGTGATCACGTACTCCAGATTGGCGCCATCCTCAATCACCGTATCCTGTAGCAGGATGCAGTTCTTGACCTTTGCATTCTTTCCTATCTTGACGCCTCTTGATAGGATGCTGTTCTCCACGGTACCCTCGATGACACAGCCATCAGCAACCATGACATTCTTGGCTTTTGAGCCATTTATGTATCTTGTAGGATTATCATCCCTGATCTTTGTATAGATAGAATTGCCACTCTTAAACAATGCTTTCCTGTTATCCTCATCAAGGAGCTTCATATTCTCCTCGAAATAGCTCTTCATATCTGTAATCTGTGAAGCATAGCCTGTGTACTCATATGCCTGGATATTGAGTGAATCAGTGTTTGTAGCCATCAGATCCCTTGTAAAATAAGAATAACCATGTACAAAAGCGTCATCCACTATTCTAATGAGCTTCTCCTTCTCCATGATATAGATATTCATGCCAAAGTTTACCTTGCCCATATCCCTGTCATTGATATATATCTTTTTGATACGTCCATCATCTATATCAAATGTATAGTACATCTCATCATTGTTGCCGTTTGGTCTTAAGAATACCTTCGGTACCTCCTGCTTGCGGTACATTGCAGTGATATCAGCCCCTGTGTTCTTATGTGCCTCAATCAGCTCCCTGAAATCAAAATTGAATACATAGTTGGCATCAGCCATGATAACATACTTCTGAGTGCACTTTCTCAGATAGCCCTTAAGGCTTTCGATTGCCTCAACACGGCCCTCATACACCTTAATCTGCTTCTGTGCATAAGGCGGAACTATATTGATACCACCATTTTTTCTTGCAAGATCAAACTCCTGACCTGAGCCCAGGTGATCCATCAGAGAGTGATAGTTCTTCTTAACTATGAGAGATATATTGTCGATTCCGCTATGTACCATGCTTGAAATCAGGAAATCGCAGAGTCTGTAACGACCTGCAAACGGAATGGAAGCCATAAGTCTCTCGGATACCATCTCAGGAATGAGGGCATCGTAGCTGTTTGCAAAAATAACGGCCAAAGCCTCTTCGTTGTTCATGTTTAGCATTGTTCCTGGCCCTCCTCAACATCATTATATACCATTGCCTTTGGTCCTATAACCGCTCTGTCGCCAATTGTAACTCCCGGTGCAATTGTAGCAACATCACCTGTCACGTCCTCCGCCGGCTTTTCTCCAATAACTGCATCACAGCCTACTGTAACCCCCTCTGCAACTATACAGTGTGTGACCTTAGCGCCTCTTTTTATCACAGTATCACCCATGACAACTGCATCCTCTACCACAGCGCCCTCTTCTACGATGACACCGCCAAAAAGAATTGAATGCTTTACTGTGCCCTTCACTACACAGCCATCGGTAATCATAGAGTCTGTAACCTCTGCGTTGTTGCCAATGAAATGTCCTGTATGGCCACTGTTACGGCTGTATATCTTCCAGTTCTCATCAAACAGGTTGATACCGCTGTGCTCAGGATCAAGCACCTCCATGTTTGCCTCCCAGAGTGCAGGTATTGTTCCTACATCCTTCCAGTAGCCGTTAAAGTGATAAGCATACATCCTGCGGTCATCCCTCAAAAGGTTTGGAATGATATTGTTACCGAAATCATTCTCTGAATCCGGATCATTTTCATCCTCGATAAGATACTTCTTAAGTATATCCCAATTGAAGATATAAATACCCATAGATGCAAGATTAGACTTAGGATTCTTTGGTTTCTCCTGAAACTCTGTGATCTTGTCGTCATCATCTGCTACCATGAGACCGAAACGTGATGCATCCTCCCATGGAACCTCCATAACCGCTACAGAAAACTCAGCATTTTTCTCCTTATGGAACTTAAGGAAATCGCTGTAATCCTGCTTACAAATCTGATCTCCCGAAAGTATGATAACATACTCAGGATCATATCTCTCGATAAATGCAATATTCTGATAAATCGCATTGGCTGTTCCCTTGTACCAGTCTGAGCCTGAAGCCTTCTGATACGGTGGCAGCACATGCACTCCTCCATATAATCTGTCAAGATCCCATGGCTGTCCATTTCCTATGTACTCATTCAGCACAAACGGCTGGTACTGTGTCAATATACCAACTGTATCTATGCCTGAATTAACACAATTAGAAAGTGGAAAATCAATAATCCTGTATTTGCCTCCAAACGGAACTGCCGGCTTTGCAAGTTTCTGCGTCAGTGCATAAAGTCTGGAGCCCTGACCACCGGCAAGAAGCATCGCAACTAGCTCTTTTGCCATATTAAAATCCCCCTTGTTTAATTTCATTAAATTTTTGTTAGCTTTTGCAATTATTTTGGTTGTTTATAATGGTTTATAGTTATATTTTACCACATTTTAGCATTTATGCAATTCAAAATTAACTAAAAAATACTATAATTTTTGTAATTATTTTCCAATTATCTCGCGGTTGTTTATGAACTCGTACGGCACTTCCTGGTACACGTAATAATTTTACCAGTTTTAGTATAAAAATGCCCTACGAGCGTTGATTTTTCAATATTCTGTAAATTGAGAGTGTGTACTACTACACACTTACTACACACATTTTCTTCTATATTCTATGATTTTGTTGTCGGTGCTAACGATTTTTTCAATGTCGGCAAACGACTTTTCGGGTGTGACATGTGTATACAAGTCCATTGTCATTTTCAGTGTTGCATGACCCAAATATGATTGAACGACTTTCGGCTCTATTCCCGACTCAAAACATCTTGTCGCAAACGTATGTCTGAATGTGTGACCGCTAAAAAATGGAAATTCATCGTCACTGCTCTTTGTATCATTTATCCGTCTTACAACTGAACGTATAGAGTCGCTATATATAACCGAATTAATTGGTGTATTGAACCTTGTAACAAACAAATATTCGTTCTGTTCTTTAGGTCTGCGTGTTGAAACTATCTTTTTAAGCTCAAATTGTTTAGTTAGATATTCCTTGCACACACTGTTAATTGGTACGTGTCTGTAACTTTGTTTGGTTTTTGGCGGCTCAACATGAAATGTCTTGCCTTTATCTTCAAGGTATTTCTGATACACAAGTGTCTTATTAACATCAATATACCCCTCGTCCATATGTATATCTGCAATAGTGAGTGCAAACAGTTCTCCTGGGCGCAAGCCTGTATTAACTGCCACATTATACATGTTGTCGTAAAATGTGCCTTTACACGCTTCAAAAAACTCGCTCTGTTGCTCTACTGTCAATGCAAAAGCATTAACTTCTTTGTCTGCTCTCAGTTTTACGCCTTTCGCCGGATTCTTAATCATCAGGTCATCTTCCATAGCTCTACTGAACATGTCATTTAAAATAACCTTGATTTTGCTCTGTCTCTCATACTTATAGTTATCGTCAGAAGCTTTGTCTATAAGTAACTGCACATCTGACTTGCGAATAGATGTTATTTCATGGTTTCCTAGGTATGGTGAAATGTTCTTTTTATATATATGCGTGTACTCCCTAATGGTATTGGGGCGCACCCTCTTTTTCTTGTATACATTCATCCACCTGTCAAACCACGCATCGAGGGTAATGCTGTCTCTAACACTTGCGAATTGTTGATTGTCGGTCACTGCTTTACTGAGTTCTTTCCGCAGTTCTGACAACTTGCTGTTGTAAATTGTCTTGCTCTTGCCGAACCTATCTTTATATCTGCCCTGATAGAGTCCGTCCTTGCGCTGGGTTATTCCGACTCCCAGCTCTTTTCCTCTCAAATCCTTTCCCATACTGATTTATGGCTCCTTTCAAAATCAAAAGCCATTATATGATAATATCTATATTACTACATAATGGCTCATAATTCAATATATCTATTTATATGCTATCTGTCTTTTCGAGGTATTTTTCAAACTCCTTGCGCTTAACTAATCGCTTGCCTCTTCCGACAAAGAGCACAAAAGGGCACGAGGGATTATTAAGCATATCATTGATTCTGTTAATTCCGATATTGCTGTACTCTGCAGCTTCATCAATCGTCAGCGTTACCTTTTCCCATATTGGCACTTTGTTAATCATTGCCTGACTCCTTTCTATCTTTTCCTTAATGGTTGCCACTCTCCGGGAAGTGGTCGTTTTTGAAATTAATAGTCTCTGTGATACTTCTTCAAGGCTCTTATCAGCAACTAGCAACTCAAAAACTTCCGCTTCTTCATCGGTGAAATTGGCATTTTTCATAATTTCTTCAAGTTCCGGCTTAGTAAGTTTTGAAAACTTCATAAGCCTGTCTCCTATTCTTCGGTTTTGCTTGCACTGTGTATACAAGTATTTGAGTATCGGCACGAGCTGTTACATGGCTTGTTGTCCTCGTATACACACTGTCTTTCAAACGGCTCTATATTACTTATAGTTCTGCTATTCATCTTATCATCACTTCCTTTTTATACTGTTCTGCCATATATTGTCCGTAGCTCATGCCCTTACTCTTAGCAAGCTCGCAGATTTCCGCAAGTTTGTTTTTCTTAACAGGCTTTCTTTTAAGTCTTTTCTTCTCTCTGATTTTTCTTAATTCCGTAGCTCTCTGCTGTCTGTGTGCTTCACAACACGTATTTTGGTTGGCTGCGGTCGGTGTAAATATCTTGCTACAGACTACACACTTAGTTAGCTTGTAGTGCTTCATTGTTTTACCTCTACATAAAATCGTAACTGTCCTTAATACCTAATATTCATATTTCCGTGTTCGTTCACCCAATCAATAGCTTCTGCGTATGTCACACCATTATTTTTTAGGTGATACAGTAAGTTGTAAAATTTAGGATGCGTTTCCTTCAGCTTTAAAAATCTGCTCTCTTTTTCCAAATGGCAACCAAATCCACAAAGCACACAGCCGGTTCTTTGACAGCCTGTGGTTTTCAACAATGGTCTTTCATTATCAAAAACCCCATAATCCGCAAATGACATCTGATTGTCGCATTGCCCCATAGCTTCATAATCTGTAACCACTTCGCCATAAACCGAACATATCGGCAGATTATTTTCTTTGATGTAAAGCAACACATCCTGTTCCATCCAAAAGCTCATAGGGTTACTTGTAGGAATTTTTAAGTTAAAACCATTGCAACCATTTTTCACCCACTGTGAAGCTCTCAGTTTGCTCTCTGTTGCCATTTGAGCTGTAATAGGTACTCTGCCTGTGTCTTTATGGTATTTCCATGCTGGGGATTTCTTAAGCTTTTTACAGCATAAATCCGACACGTCAAACGGCGCATTTAGCATAAACAAGTACTTTGACCTGTCATACATACTGCCAAATTCATCACACTTGACACCAAATAGCTGTTTTACTCTGACAGGTGCTTTCAGAATTTCACTAGGGATATTCCCCATCTTCAAATCTGTAAACGCTTTGTTTTCCTTGTCTGCTCTTCTTTCTATTCCCAACAAATCTGCCATCCGATAAGCATATGGAAGCTCGTTCGTTCGTTCGTTCGTTCGTTCGTTCGTTCGTTCGTTCGTTCGTTCGTTCAAGATTTTAACGTATTTTCTACTATCTGCAATACAAGATGATATTTCTTTTGAAAACATCGGAAACCCATATTTTTCACAAACTTCTGCGAATGAAACTTTAGGCTTAACAATGTCTACATTATCAAAGGTTTCGGCAAACTGTTTTAATTCGGGATATTGTGTCGGTACATCGACAAACAGTGCCTTAATATTCGGATAGATTTTCCTCGCTATATCTAGCAGAACTGTGCTATCTTTGCCACCGCTAAAGCTAACATATACTCCGTCCTCTCCGTATGTATTTACCCATTCCTTGATACGATATTTTGTCATGCGGATTTTATCGTTTAAGCTCATGGATTGCATTTGATATAGGTCGGACATTGTGTGTTTATTTTCCATTGTTACTCCTTTCGCTACACCACTGCTCTTGTATCTCATCATCGGTCTTATCTCGTCCACGGATGTCGTACCACGCAAGTGCTACCTCTGCCAGACCGATTAATCCGAATATTATGAGGGCAGTGTATACTGCTGTTGTTATGTTGGTCATTCTTCATCACTCCAATCAATGGCCTGTCCGCAAGCTTCACAATAAGTTATTTTTTCCTTGATTTTACTTTCTTGCGGTGCAATAAAATACACTTCTGTCAAATCACAATCACATACAGGGCATGTATGTGATTCTTTTTGTGTTCCCCAAGATGAATCTATTGTTTTATTCGGTTTCTTCGGTATCTGCTTTTCAAGTGCCTGTATTGCAACATCAATAGCATCATGCATTACTTGAGATTGTATCTCACCGCCTATTTCTAAATCAAACTGTATTGTTTCTATTGCTTCACTCGCTGTCATGTTATCCCTCACTTTCTTCCGCTTCGTACCTATCCTCGTGAATTTCCCTATCCTCTTCGTGGGAATAAGCTCTTTTACAATGTGTGCAAAAAGCTAAAAGTTCCTTTACGTTTGTACTTTTTTCGTATTTGCAACCGCTACATGGGCTTAGTTCTTTATTATTCTTTTCTGTCATGTTATCCCTCACTTTCTAACAGCTCTGCATTATCAAAGATATTGCCGATAACCTCTACTGTGTTTACTGAATAATCCTCATCGTTAAAATTCCAATAGATTTCCCACAATGATATATAATTATCGTTTTCGCAAGCATATAAAATGTTTTCACACCCTGTAACACGCATAATATTTGATTGTATTTCTTCCCAATCAATATTTTTTTGATACCCAATACCAAAACCGCCACACACATACTTGATAACTCCTCTATGTCCAAAGAGTTCTACAATATCATTTTCCCAAATCAGCTTGCCGTTCTTATCTTTCAAGCCGGTGCATTGACAGATTGTGGATGCATCAACTTCAATAGCATATATTTCAGCAGTCCACATATTTTCTTCTATATAATGAACTCTTAATAAATTTTCATTATCGTTTATTAAGAGTACCCATTTTCCTTCAACTTTAAATGGCACTCCTTGCACCCATTCTCCGTTATCAAGTCTTTTTGCCTTGTATAAATATCTGTCCATATTTTCTCCTATTCTGCTTCTGATTGAAGCCATTTTAATATACCATTTGTACAAGGCACTTTCATGCATACACATTCCAGTTCGTAGGCACATTGCCCGCACGTATCTTTAGTACTAATCCATTCTGCTAACTCTTCATCCGACATATTCCTTATTCTGTCGGCATTGGTTTGTCTGCTATCACATCTGCAACAAGGCTCATCTGAATTAGAGTTGTGATTGTGTTTACAATTACAGTTATTACCCATTTCCTTACCTCTCTTCCTCGATTGTTTCATCTTCCACAAAGTAGTTATTATCCTCAACGCACCATCCGCACTTTTCGCAAACTCTTTTAGTTCCATATTCTGTACGGGCTATCATAAGCCTTAGTCTGCCACAATGAGGACAATGTTCTGTATCATAGTAATCATCCCATTTGAATACTTTCATTCTCCACCTCTCAATTCTTTCAGTTTTGCTTCTGCTTCGGGTTTTGTGAGGAATACTGTTTTCCCAATTTCGCCAGCACTCCAGCTAACTCCTTTATTTGTAATAAAGTAAATTCCATTTTCGTTTATAACAAACTGTGCAATCTTAATTTCTACATATTCTCGATATAGATTAGGAACTAGCCTATAAAGCGTATCTCCCACCTTGCAAAGCAACTTGATAAGTCTGCCCTGTTCCTCTAAGTCCTCATATTTGCCTAATTTTTCTATCAGCAAATTCTTATAGTCATAACTGTTTTCACCGCAAGGTAAGATATCAGAAGCTCCATGTGTTCCGTCTGAATATGTCTTTGTTAATCTCTCCATTACTGCTCCTTATCCGGAAGTTTAGCTAGTTTCCATGGTGTACACCTATCGCCACTCCACGATGTTGTTCCATTGCTCCAAGCATAAACTATCCCATTATCATATTTCGCAAAATATCTTTTACCCCACTCGGAAAAACTGCTATCTCTTATTAGTATCGGTGTATCAACTGCAACTTTTGACCAGTCAACAGGTGGCTCAACATATTCACTATTCGCCCACTTTTTCATTTCGCTCCTGTCGCAACCCTTGCCTAAAACACAGAACAAGCAATCTTCACACGGCAATGCTTGACACTTTATTGGCTCTAATGTTGCTTTGTTAACTGCTATTTTGCTACCGCCACAAGCAATATCCAAAATCTGTTCTGCAAATTTCTCTCTATTTGTCATTGTCTGATACTCCTTTCCCATAATCTGGCATATGTTTAAATCTCTCATATGCCTTATTGTCTCTGTGCTTTTCCATGTAGGCTTTCTGCCTACTATCGTTTGAATGCTTTATATGAGCATTCTGTGTACTATCATTTTCCCGCACATAACTCATTAATCAATCACCTTTATGTACCTTTCATCAACGTAATTAACCTCATCAGCAAGGCATTGTGCCACTTTTGGCAATGTCAGACCGAATTGATTAAATTTATACAGCGTATCGATTAAGTCCCTAAATTCTGCGATAAACTCTTTAATTTCCCTAACCGACAATTTAAACATCAGCTTTAGTGCCGTACATGCTAAAGCCATGTAGCTGTATGCCGTGTCATTTAAAAGCTGTCTCGTGTCGTTTATCGTAAGCGGATTATTCCTTTGGTAAATCCTAATCAACTGTTGCATTGGGATTAAATTAATCTCTTTCTGCACATCAATGCCGTATCTCACTTTCAAAAGTTCGGCAAGTGTTTCAGTTTTCATTTCTTTTTCAGTCTGTGCCCTTTCAAGGTACTCATTTATGGTTCTTTCGAGCCTTACAATGCGCTTATTGCCAAATCCATGGTGCAAATACAGTACATAGTAGCCCAAATCCATAAAGTCTGTGAAAGACCGACTTACGAGTTTTCTGCGGTTATTGCTGCTTTTCAGCGTAACTCTCTCGGATTTTGTCCATGTAAAATCCGGCTCTTTGTGCTTTTTCTTTGGTTTCAGTTTGTTGCTCATATTTCTTCATTCTTTCTTCAAGTTCTCGTCTCGCCCTGATAAAACAGGCTTCGGTAGTTTCTTCTGCGACTTTTACAAGTTCTTTACCGCGCCACCGGATAGTTATTTTTGTTTCCTTGCTGTTTGTTTTGTAAATCATTTGCAAGTCATATTTCCTTTGCAGCGGTCGGTAAAACTCGTAAAAATCTTTCAAGGAATCCATTGTGAATTCCTTTCTTTTATTTTCTGTCGTGCCAAGTTTGCCTTTTCACAAGTTGCATTCTTAACGTTCTTCTGATAGTGCATTTCACAGACCTTATATCCGGGTTTTACCGGATTGTCGCAGAAAAAACATAGTCCTTGTTCATATCTGCCGGTTCTTTCAGGCATTTTGACGCGTGCTCTTCTCATTGTTTCCCGGCAAAATGTGCAAGTGGTATGTCCTGGGTCTGCTTTCCTTTTACGACAGCGTGTGCAAATACCATTTTTCTTGTCTTTTTCGTATCTCGCTTTTCGCCATGCTTTTTGTCGCTCATTGTATTTTTCAACATCAGTAGCACGTATTTTTGACATGGCTTCGGCTGATTTTGCTCTACACTCAACACAGCTTTTTTCGTCACCATATAGCAAGTTCTTGCCACATCTAGGGCAAACACCAACTGCCTGTAATTTTTTATAAAGCTCTCGACCGTATGCTGTGCGTTTGCTGTTACATGCCGTACAAACCACGCCTTCTCTATCAAGTGGTTTTCCGCAAAGCACGCAAAGGTTACTGGCTTTTCGTTCTTCATATCTCTGCCTGGAATACTTGTCTTTTATCATTTTTCGCTAGGAGTAAAGCCAGCTTTAATTGTGCGCACAAACCTCTTTACCTCCTATCTTTTCATCTGCTCAATGCGTTCTTTGATTTCTTTTGGCATTGGAATACCTTTAATCGGCTTATTTTGGCTTTTATTATCTTCAAGCGATATTTTTATCGTCTGTTGATTTTTAGAGCCGATTTGAGCCGAGTACGAGCTTCTATTGGTATTCTCAATCAATGCCTTTATGTCCTTTGGCATTTTTTGATATTCCTTATCTCGACTAACAACTGTCCTATAAGTTCTCATAAAGTTTGACTGTACCACGTTTTCAATGCTCTTGCTGTCCGTCAGTGCCCAGTTTCTAAGATTATCAGGACTTCCGACAGCCTTTTGTACGAGTGGTGGTAACTTATTAAATTCTTCAACTGCACCATAATAACCATTTCGTAGTGCCCTGCTAACAAGGAACCATGCTTCCATTTCGTTAAGCTCCTGTGGAAATTGAACCTCATGCAGTTTGTTTATTAGCTGTCCAATGCTCGGTGCAAATCCGCTTGTGTCGGAATGCACGTAAGTTTTCAATGCCATAGATATTTGACTGTAGCTGTATTCTTCCAACATCATATTCCATACATCTACTGTCTCTGATAAATTGCTCGGCTTGTAATTGGGGTAGCAATCACACATTATGCGAATGATTTTAACTGTCTCGTCTCTTGTCATTTCCCTACCTCATACGTTATCCCAATCAATAGCACCCTTGTTAGTTGAATGTGGTTCATTGTCTTTTAGTGCAAACAGGCCTTGCCAACAATGGTCTACTGACTGATTAAGAATTTTAACAGCCAAATCATTATCGCCCTTTGATAGTCTCTCGATAGTGTTCATAGCTCGGTGTAATGCCATTTCAGTGCATATTGGCTTTTTTATTTTTTTCCTCATTGTCAGATATTCCTGAAAAGCACTCTCTAGCATTTCATCATCAGGGTAGTAGACAGTTTTCTTTTTAGATATTGATTTATCAATATCTTTTTCTTTTATATCCTTAACTATACTATTCTTATCTATACTTACCTTACCTATACTATCCTGTGGCAGACAAGTGGCAACCACTTGGCAACCATCTGGCAACCCATTGGCAACCACACGGCAACCATCATCAGAAAATGTGTATGCACCATTGGATTTTATCTTTAATTTTGCCAATTCTTCCTTAAAATTTGTTGGTGTATACCGGTCTTTTCTCAAAGCGTTTGCCATGCGCCAATGCTTAATCACAATCACACCATTATCAAACTGATATATGTATCTTTTTTCCAATAGTTGCTGTAAATCAGCCACACTTGCATGAGCTTTGAACATGGAAACTGATACCTGATTGCAAAATCCGTCATCATCAGCAGACATAGATAAATGCAAATATAAGGCTTGCGCACTTGATGATAAAGCCATGAAATTATCATCATCAGTGACTTTTTTTGTGAACATTCTACGTTCTGCCATTTTTAATCTCCTATTTTCTTCAAATTTCGGTTGATGTATTTTAATCTTTTTCCTCGTGGTTTATATTGTTATACCTTTTTCTCAACGTGTTCTGCACCTTGTTCATTCCATTAATGCCACCGACAATAAAAGCTTTCTCTGCTCTATTTTCCGTTGCCTTTGTTTCTGCTTCTATATCGTGTAGTCCGTACTCTACCTGAATAATTTCATTTGCAGTAATTCTTTTCAGAATTTCTTCACATTTCTTTTTGCTTAAAATCTTCATTCTGAATCGCCCACTTTCAATAAAAATTAAACATGTTTTCCACAATAAGGGCAAAATCTCATATCCTTGCTTAAAGTATTATTGCTATCCAAATATGTACTATCCTTTGCACCTAAATATTCATTGCAGTTAGAACAATAACACCTGGTTATGTACTCGTCATGTTGTGCTCTGCAAGACGAATACTCGTCCAAAACTCTTTTTTCAATCATCATTATTATTTACCTCGCAATTCCCAATATTGATTAAATCCATAAACTTCTCATACTGTTTCTGCGATACCTTGTTATGCTTCTTATCGTCTCTAATTTCGATTTTAAGGTGTTTTTCTGCGATAGAGGATAATTCTCTTGCCAACGCCTTTTTGCCTTGCTGTATGCCCTGCATATAGCCTTTAGGTGCTTTTCTCTCGCCTATTGAACCACTAGCACGATTTTCTCCTTGACCGCCTAAACTGACATTTCTAAGCTGATAACCTTTATCGGCATATAGCTTAATGTAATATTTCTCTTTTTCGTCAAGCTGGCTTTCGGGAAAATTCAGAAATTCAACTCGCCAACCATAAGGGTTTTTCTCTTTGTCATACAGCTTGTGTTTGCGTAAGCTAAGGTCTATATGCTGTTCATAGCCTACAAGGTGGCTTGCCAATCTGCTAAGTGTATGTACCGCCTGTCCGATATAAGCATACTTAAATCCGTTTTCATCTTCTCGGAGTAGGAAGTAAATCCCACTCCTGTCATTCAGCTTTGGATTCAGCTTTAATAGTCGCTTTTTATTTTCCTGTTCTATTGCCTTGGCTCTTGCTATGTTCTGATAATTCAATGTTACCACCTGCCTTTACTATCTCGATTGCCTTATCATAAGCAATTAGCTGGCCTAATTCTTTCGGTTTATCTTTTATGATGTCATCAAGGATTCTGTTTACAGGGACTTGACTTTTTAATTCTTCCAACTGCTCCACAACCTTGTCTGCATCAAAGGCGGTCAGATATTCTTCTAGTAAATGCAATACTGCATTTGTATTTACTAAAGTTCCATTGCTTAAAGTGACCGATTTTAAATCTTTCTTTAGTGCATCTGCATCAATTAGTCCCATTCTTATCACGCTCCAATAATATACATTCAGTTTCAAAGAGTTTTTCAGATATATCTTTTGAATTAGCTCTGCTCTCAAATTCTTTGATAAAATCTCTGTATGCCTGTTTTCTAACTTCTCGGTCATGCTCGGTACAATCAAGCTCATCGAATGAGATATTGATTTTTTTGATAATACTGTAACTTGATTTATCAGAATTGATATTCATGTATCTTTCAGTGCATATTGGCATAATGCCATTTTTCTGTAGCAGTTCTGTAATCTGAAATACAAACGCTCTTACAACTGCAATATCTTTTTGCTCCGACATATCCTTTGCAATATTTGCAAATATTTTATTTGTATAATCCATTATTTTCCCTTTCTAGGACAGCCGTTATTTGACTGCCCTATAATCAACCAACTCCTAGTTAAATGGTAATTCCTCATCAATACCATCAGGGATTGACATAAAGCCATCATCGGGTTTTGGCTGTGGTTCTGCGCTGCTGCTTGAATTTTTACTGTCGCAAAATTCCAACTTAGATATGTTGCAATCGTTAGTGTAGACTGTGTTTCCGTCTCTATTCTTGTAACTGCCTGTAGTCCACTCACCGATAACCGCTATCTTTGAGCCTTTAAATACGTGCTTTTCTACTGTTTCAGCAATCTTGCCAAAAGCCACGCAGTTAATGAAATTTGCCTTATCGTCTTTCTTCTTAAAATTCTTGTCAACGGCAAGTGTAAATCTTGCTATTGCCATTGCATTTTCGCCCTGTGAATATCTAATCTCAGGGTCCCTAGTTAATCGTCCTAAAAGTGCTACAATGTTCATTATTTTTCCTCACTTTCTTCTACTTTCACTTCTGATTGAAGCCATTTTAGTAAATCTCCATAACTGTCATGGATTTCCTCTTCCTGCTCTGTATCAAGATTATAAATCGACTTATAAGGCTCTTCATCCTTTTCAAAATCGCACATGTTATGAAGCCAATCTGCCAGCTCTTCATCCGACATATTCCTTATTTTGTCGGCATTGGTCTGTGTGTCACTTTCTACTATCTCAAAATATTCACCAATGAACTCTAATACAGTTTTTAAATTGTACGAGCTGTACCCGATGTTGTAGCCATCCTCACCAACATTTCTGTACTGCACGCTATAATAAGGTTTACTATCTATCATTTCCATTATAATAGACAAATCGGTTACTCTTTCTTCTTTTATTTCGCTCATTCCAATGCCCTCCACACATCATTAGGTTTATTTATATTCCACACACTAGGTATTGTGTCTTTAACTAGACATAAACCCTTTTCATTTTCAATTTTCCCAAAAGGACAAGTTAGGCAGTCGTTATCCTCACACACTGTTTTAATGATTTTCAGCGCAGTCAGAATACTTTTCGTCTCGACCGCTACTCCGTCAACTTCTTTCTTCATTTTCTCCACCTCTCAATTCTTTCAGTTTTGCTTCGGCTTTTTCTTTTGTGGAAAATACTTGCAATTTTCCTTGTCAATGTCCTCAATTTCATATACCGCAAGCTCCCTTATAGGCCTTTTCGTAACCATTGCATACTTAGGATTGTTTATATCAACAATGTAATACACATATTTGCAAGGTAGAATAACAAGTCGGCCTTGTTCCTCTAAGTCCTCATAATCTTTTAGTTTTCGATATACTGCGTCTATTTCTTCACAGCCTGGCTCGCAAGCCCTTTCCCATAATTCATCATCTATCCATGATGGATTGCTTTCTGTTAATCTCTCCATTACTGCTCCTTTCCACCTTTAATTACTTCATCAATGTATTTCTGACAAGCGTTTACACATTCCTCCTGTGTTTTAAATTTTATGCCATTCCACAAGCTGTTGTACCTTATATCTCTTTCATCATTAGACGATATGCAATAATACCAAATATCATCATTAGAAGAATAGTTAATATGGCACTCAAACTTTTTGTACTTGCCTTTGTAGAATTTGCTACTATCAAATCTTTCTGAAACATCTTTAAGTCGCATATCAATTCTCCTTTCTAAAACGGACACTCTTTTTCTTTGTGCTTAGCAAATAATCTCTTTATCCACTTAGGCAACACACATTTCCAAACTGGAACATTAAAATATCCATTTTTATCAAACAAGCACCCGCAATCATCACATTCTCCCTCATAGCTCATGGTTTCCCAACCACAAGGGCAATTCTCGCAATCGTTATCATACCAACAGCTAACTTCTGTGTAGTGCTCCCACTTATTGGAATTTTCAATAGGCTTTGAATATTTGAATGTTGAAATTCTCACATTTCCAAATCGTTTGTCTATTTCAATATCTCTATGTGTTTTGAATAACTTCATTTTTACCTCCTAAAAAGGGCACTCATTAGGATTAGCAAGTAGCCATTCCTTATTGCGCTCCGCAACATCTACATTTGCCCCATAAGCAACTTTTTTCATCTTCTCGATAAAACTATCACTATCAGCATTTTCTGCCGATAGATGGCACATTATGACGTTCTCCAAGCTATCTGAATAATTTGCCTTAACAAAATCGCAAGCCGTGTCAATGGATAAATGACCTCTGAAAACGTGATTAGCTTTGCCTGTGTCTCTGTCGATTAAATCCTTGTCATAATTCACGCCTAAGAGAATGTGGTTTATGTCTTTAAACTTCCACTTGATTAAATTTGTGTCGGTAATATAAAGCATTCTTCCCATTTCCTTGTGAGTAATCAGAAAGCCGTATATCGGGCAAGGTTCACCATTTGCGTCTGTGTGTGTCCAGCTTCCGTCTATTGTTGTTAAATCAAAAGGTTTTACCGTAAATTCGCCCATATTCATTGACATATAATCAATCTTCAAATATGGTGCATAAATTGGTATTCCCATTGACTTAAAATCCTCAACTGATAGAGAATGGTCTTTGTGCCCGTGCGAAATTACAGCTCCAACAACATTTGATATTTTCCAATCAATTCCCTTTTTGATAGTCTTTTCTGACACGCCCAAATCAAGTAATAGGATTTCTCCTGTGTCGCTAATTAAAGCATATGTATTTCCCGTACTTCCTGTTGCTATACATTTAAGTTTCATCATTTCACACCTACTGCCATAACTGCCGGATTTACAACTCCGTCTCCGTCATAGTCATAGTCATACTTTTTGTTATGCCACTTTCTCAAATACTCTCCGTATTCCCAGCACTGTGAAAGAATGCTAACTGCACATCCGTACATAAATCCTGTAATGCCCTCTGTGTCTGCTTCACGGCTCAATCTGTCTGCATTATCAGCAAAACACTTCATAACATCATTGCTCTTGTCGATTTCTGCTTCCAACAGTTCAGCCCACCTTTCAGCATAAGTGAAGCAAGCTCTGCTGTATCCGTCACTATTCTTGTCGTACCAATCCTTGTATTCTTTCTCTTTACCTTTAATAATTTTCATACTCACACCTCGATTTCATCATCCTGTGGAAACTGAAAAACAGCATTGTTGATAAAATCTACTTTTGACGGCTGATTTTCTGCCCGCACCATAATGCCACATTTCTTTAATCTTTCAAATTCCTTTGCCACATCGTCTGAAATATCAACATTCTGCATTACGATAGGCATACCGATATATGCTTCTCTCAGCATTTCCATAGCCTTAATTGCCTTTGCTTTGGTGGAATAATCAGCAACATCTACTGAATCATCATATCCACCACATAACTGCACTCTCACATAAATGCGCCCATTTACACATCCTCCATATATAGAAACCAAACTGCTATCATACGGGAAATCCATTGCTCCGTCCTGTGAAATTACTCTCATATCAGCTCTCCTCACTCTGCATAAATGGCGGTAGCTCCTCTGACTGTTTTTCGGCTGTGTCAGTCGGCTCTACATCAATTATGTTGTCCTCGTCAAAATCTACACTATTTGCGTTTTCTTTGATTTCATCAGCAACAACCTTTTCTGTATCAAGTTTTACATCTGATACATTTTGAAATTCCTCTTGTGCATATAAACCTTGAAATCTATCTGGAAACGCTTCTCTTAAGGCCTGTACAACAGCTACTTTTCTAATCATTGTGGCTGGTTTTTTCGCCCATTGGCTGTTAAGCGAACCATCTTTTTTTCTTCCTGCGTACTCATCAAAGCCTACTGACTGATACTCGTCCTCTTTTCCGTCAATAAAGATTTTCGCCCAGCCGCCTACGATAGTTTCGTTAGGTAAAACCATTGTTCCCTCTCGCTCTTCAACAGCTCCGTCCTTTTTAATTACAATAATTCCTGCTTTCTTTCCCTTATATCGTGGGTCCGCATTGGCTCTCTTTGTAAAAACGTCTTTTCCAGTAACTATTGTGGCCGGGTCGTTGCTTCCATACTTAATAAGGTATGCTTCTCTCAAAAACGGATTTAAGTGCTGGTATCTGCATAATGACATAAACATCATTACTTCTCCGTCAGATACATTGCCGCCGCCACTTACAAGGTATCTTCTTATCATTGTTGGAGAAATTTTTACCATTTCCCCATTTGATTCATACTCAACTATCTGTGTATTCTCTGCCATAATTAATCCTCCTAAATCTCATTGAAAACCTGAACCGCAAACAGTTCATTAGGTGTCTGCTTGAATAAAACTCCGTCAGATATGACTGTATACATATATCCGTCATACTTAAGCTCTACAGTATGTTTCTTACCGCCCATGTAATAATTTCTTTTCTTAATACTCATGTTGAACCTCCTATAATCCAAGTAACTTTTTAATCACTTCTCTCATTCTCTCGGTTTCGCCACTCAACTGCTTCTCGCTTTTATCAGCAGGTCTAATCACTATTTTGTACTCTTCCTCTGAAACTGTCTCTTTAAGCGCACGTAAAACAGTAACCGCCTCTGCCATAACATGGCTTTTTATGCCTCTAAATGTAACTTCTCCGTCTTCTGCTTTAATCATTCCTATACCTCACTCTCATTTATTATTTTTAATTCAGCTTTGAGCTCTTCGATTCTCT
>OGPV01000138.1_pt1 | contig 57327 bp, 57 predicted proteins | sample 1553001 | NCBI WGS metagenome assembly OGPV01 (sample SAMEA2580268, study PRJEB22360) | human gut metagenome | biome: human gut; feature: human-associated habitat; material: faeces | place: Denmark | collected 2008/2010
GCCTCATCCAGCGCTGCCTGGGTCACACGGGTATAAAAACCGGTAGTCGGGTCAAATTCAGCCTCTACATAGTGCACCTGCAGCCGGTTCAAAAAGCAGGCATTATACACCGCCTTGTGGCAGTTGCGGGCAATGAGAATTTCGTCCCCCGGCTTGCACAGGGCGGATATGGTCGCCAAAATGCAGCAGGTAGAACCGTTAACAGAGAGAAAAGATGCCCCCGCACCATACAACGCTGCCAAATCCGCTTGCAGCCGAGCCAACACCCCGGTGGGGGCGTGCAAGTCATCGTAGCCGTCTATTTCTGTAATATCAATTTCCGCACCCGGCAAACCAAAATCCGGGTTGCGCTTGTGTCCGGGCATATGGAACGGATAGCGCTCTAAGTGCGCCAACGCTTGATCAAGCCGCATAAGCTGTCACCTTTTCTTTTTGATAAGTCGCAATGTTCAGCAGCACCACACCGGTGAGCACAGGCATCGCCTCGATCAGGCCGGTCTCTTTATAGATCATCAGCAAAATCAGATCGCCGATCATCAGTGCCGCCCAAAATACCGTGGCGCACTGCCAAAATCGCCCTTTTTTGAATGAAAACAAAAAGCACAGAAAGATCGCTGCCCCGCTGAGCACGGAAAAAGCCAGCGATCCAATACAGTGCAGCAGCCACAGGTTGTGCCGCTCAAAGTCAAAGGGACAGCACACCGTCAGCGCCATTCCCACACCGGCAGGCAGCACCAGACCGTGGCACAGCCCTCTGCGCTTTTGCTTATTATACATGGTATAGAGCAAAAGGTAAAGCACCCCGTAAGTGCCCGCACCCCACAGGGCAAACAGCAACGGGTGGTCCAGTCCGATGGTGGAGAGCGCCCCGGCGTTGGTGCGTGGGTCCGCAAAGTGCATATATCCTAATGTAAAACCACAGTATAACGCGGAAATCAGCGAAATCCAAATTTTTTTCATAAAAACCTCAAAAAAATCAAAATTTCTTATTGACATTTTACTCCCCTCGTGGTATTATGTCAATGCTGTTTCGGACAGCACCGCAGATCAAGCCTTTCGGCTCTGCCTCGCCCGCTCTTGGCGTGTAAAAATTTAGAGCAAATTGAATATGCGGATGTGGCGGAATTGGCAGACGCGCTAGATTCAGGTTCTAGTGAATGCAAGTTCATGTGGGTTCAAGTCCCGTCATCCGCACCATGAGCCTTTTGCAAATGCAAAAGGCTCATTTTTTTATGTACTCCCCTCTTTTTTATAAAAACAGAGCAGATCATATGATCCGCCCTGTATATTTAATATTAGTCATGCTACACAGCATTACAAAACAAGGAACCATCCCCTGTTCTATGCGTGTGATTACTTATTGCCCCCAAATTTTGCCTGCACCGGCGTTGATCATATAATCTCGCAGAGCCTCTACAAACGCCTCTGGATCGTCCACATAGAATACGAATATTTCTTCCTCATAAATCTCTGCTGTGATCCGTATATAGCGCTCTCCGGAACCGCCCATATCAAACCAACCATCGTCTTTTGAATTGAATATAGATTTCGGCGGTCGCTTACCCTTGCAGATCTGAATTTTCTGAATACAGGCATACGGCACCTTTGGATTTGATTTTTCTCTATGCCGAGAATCCGGAACGCCGTGAACATCAAACTGCATATAGTCGTTATACAGCGTAACCCCTTTCGGTAATTCATAATAGCGATAGGTCGCAACGATCACAGCCACGGCAACAATGATACCGAAAACGAGTTTTACCGGCATTGTTACCGGTATGCGCAAAGCCGGTAAAACAATTAGCGTTAAAAGAAGGTACGCATTTATACCCAATACAATGTAAATAAAGGCGATACCCTTGTTGATTAGTTTTTTGCATTTTGATTCTTCTGAAAAGAGAAAGAATTTAGCTTTTTTTCTCATCATACCCCCACAAATGACCATTAAAACAAGGGACGGTCCCCTGTTCTATCACTTGTTTGCATACTGCTCCACCTTTGCCATAATTTCCGCACAGCAATCCTCTGCGTCTTGGACTGAGAAAATGTATTTCTTGCCATCGCGCAGTTGCAACACCACATTATAGTTAAAGTCGCCATAGGGCACCAATTCAGAAAACATATCCTTAGTCCAATAGATACTGCTGTACTGCACATAGGCGCTCTCGATCATATAGTACGGTACAGCGATCTTGTTCTTCCAGTTCAAAGCGGTAATGGTATAGCGGGCAAGCACCACTTGGTCGTCGTACAAAAAGCAGCCCTTGGGCATGACCAGCGGCAAAAGCGAATAAACAACCGACAAAATCAAAACAGCTTTTGTTATGTAATCTAAAACAGGATCCTGTAACAGGAAATCCGCCAGGCCAATGCGGCCCAATATACCCAGGCCTAATCGACACAGCAGAAAAACAATGGCGAAATTATCTGCCGCACAAAGGAACGGCAATAAAAGCTGAAAGGTACGATTCGGCGCTTTGAATTTGTATGTTTTCATTTACTTCTCTCCTGTTTTCTATGCAGACAAGACCCGCCTGCACTGATTTCAGTATAACACAAGGCGCATACCGTTGCAAGATAAGATAAAAAGACAAAAAGACTCTTTACAAACACGGGCAAAACGGTTATAATAATTGCACCGATAGGAAATGAAGGCGTAGCTCAGTTGGTTAGAGTACTTGCTTGACATGCAAGGGGTCGGTGGTTCAAGTCCACTCGTCTTCACCATTTGACTTTGCAGAAATGCAAAGTCTTTTTTTCTGAAAACAATGTGTTTATCTGTTCTGTGACAAGAAACTGTCACCTGTTCTAAAGCAAGTAAATTGCAGGAGAATATAAAAATGACAAAGGACGAATATTTAATAACAGACCCACCCCTAAAAGCGCTGACTGTTTTTGCAATGCCTATGATTTTAGGCAGTTTCTTTCAGCAAGTGTACAATATGGCTGATTCAATCATCGTGGGTCAATTTGTCGGCTCCTCTGCACTTGCGGCCGTCGGTGCTTGTGCCGCGCTTACAAATGTTTTTATTTGCATAGCGCTCGGTGCAGGCGTAGGGGCAGGTGTACTGGTCAGCCGTAATTTTGGCGCCCAAAATTACGGCAAGATGAAAACAATCGTTTCTACTTCGTTAATCAGTTTTTTGCTTTTAAGCATATTTCTCGGTATTTTCGGTGTTTGCAGTGCACACTGGATGATGCGCACACTGCAAACACCTGCTGATATCATGGAGGAAGCCGTGCTGTATTTGCGCATCTATTTTGCAGGCTTCCCGTTTTTATTTATGTATAACATTCTGTCTACCATGTTTACATCCATTGGCGAATCAAAAATTCCGTTATGGCTTTTAATATTTTCGTCGGTTTTGAACATCATCATGGACCTTTGGATGGTGGGCGGTCTTAAGCTGGGCGTGTTTGGCGCAGCCCTGGCCACACTCATTGCGCAGGGCATCTCTGCCGTTCTATCTCTTTTGATATTTCTTTATCGTATGCGAAAATACGCAAGTCCCTTTCATTGGTTTGACAAAAGCGAACTGCGTTCCATGCTAAAAATCGCTGTTCCATCTGTTCTTCAACAATCCACCGTGTCCATCGGTATGATGATTGTGCAAGCGGTTGTAAATCCATTCGGTACGCAAGCACTGGCCGGCTATGCGGCAACGATGAGAGTGGAGAATGTTTTTTCGCTGATATTTGTATCTATCGGGAATGCTGTGTCACCTTTTGTTGCCCAAAATCTCGGCGCGGGCAAAATTGACCGTATTAAAAAAGGTTACCGTGCCGCTTTGCTGTTAGATGTATGCTTTGCCGTATTTGCATTTATTATTATCGAAACTATGCATACGCAAATTTCTTCGCTTTTCTTAGGCAAAGACGGAACGGCTTTCGCGTATCAGGTATCCGGCGATTATATGCGATGGATCGGCTACTTTTTCATATTTATGGGTATCAAAATGGCAACAGACGGTGTTCTGCGCGGACTTGGGAATATGCCCCCGTTTTTAATTGCAAATATGGTTAACCTTGCCATTCGCTTGTCCGTAGCATTGATTTGTGCACCGCGTTTTGGCATTGCCTTTGTCTGGCTTGCTGTACCGGCAGGCTGGCTTGCAAACTTTGTCATTTCTTATGTGGCACTAAGAAAATCCTGGCCTAAGGATACTTTGGCTTAAAATTCTTATTTTATCAAAACAGGTGCGCTCTAAATTGTAAGGTAAACAAAACATCTTTACTTTACAAAGAACCGTCCCCTGTTCTGCGGCGTGCGGAAAAAACCGTGCGCCGTAATTTTATCTGTATGAGAAAAGTAAGCAAAAACGCCGTAAAACAGCGTAAATAAAGGAAAAAAGCACCGAAAAATCGGTGCTTTTTTTGGCAGGGGCTTTATAATCAACTCAATGCGTAAACAGTCCACCGGACTGTTTACTGTCAAAAGTGCAAGCACTTTTGAATTTCGTGGTTCAAGTCCTTCTGCTTTAACAACAAAATAAAAAGACACCCGCAGGTGTCTTTTGGTTTTGGCAGGGGCAGAAGGACTTGAACCCTCGGCACGCGGTTTTGGAGCGAAAAGCACGCTTTCAGTTAAGCCGCGTGTTAAAATACAGTCCCTCTAAAATTCCGCATAAAAACAGCACTTTCAGGATTTGAAAGTGCTGTTCATTTTTGTCTTTATAGTTTTTGATGAAAATTGATGCTTTTTTGATGCTCTTGAAAAATGAATCGTATTCAAAACTCAAATATAATGCACCCCACTGCAAGAAATAGTGACAAATAATAGTAAAACCCTTTCGGTATGAATTTTATAATTCTTCAGTCTTGAAAGTTGTTTTAGGCATTTAATCAATATTTTCAAGCGCCATATTGCACCTCTAAAAACTAAAATTTCTCGTAAGATTTATGTGCTTGTTATAACATTTTTTTGATTAGAATTCAACTTAATGATTAGTATATGCGCTCGCCTTATTCGTTAAATGAATTAGGAATAAACCTAAAAGCATTTTTATTTCAGCTTCCCAAAGTGACATCTTATTTGTCACTTTGAATTTTATTTTTTGACTCTTCAAGATCTAAAAAGTCGATAACACTATCGGATGATGAAATTTCTAACGGGATTTTGGTATCTTTTTCATCGTCATTGAACATCATATATTCAGCAACATGACAGGTCAGTCACATTTTAATTTTATTCAGAAAGTTTGTGTAATTGGTTTTTAATTTAGTTTTTGGCGGATTAAACTACGAATATCTGGTAGCGAGTTTTGATAATTTATGTTATAATAACTATAATAATTTTATTTTGAGGGTGAAACTATGTCTAAAATAAATGAAATTGAAAATGCAATAAAGCAACTTGAAGGCGGAAGATATCAATCACTTATGGATCAGTATTTGTATAGAAAATTTAAATACAGTAATATTCAATGTAAGGGTTCACAAGAAGGAACCGATAAAACAACAAAAGGAATACCTGATTCGTATATCAAAACTGAAGTCGGTTCCTATATTTTAATAATGTATGGAACTCATACTAATTCGGTCAGTGGTAATCAAACTTTTAAAAAAATCAAATCGGATATTGAATGTTGTCTGAAACAATTTAATAAAGAAGATATATATGAAATTATTTGTTGCCATACATCCTCTAATTTAACAATTGAGCAAGATAGAGAAATACATAAATTATTTAATAATATAAAATTGATCGGTATTAATACTTTAGCCAATGATTTATATTATAAATATCCTCAATTAGCAGAAGAATTTTTATCAGTAAAAATTGATACTAGACAAATTTTAGCACCTGATGATTTTATTAAAAACAACAACAATTCTGTATATGGAACTCCATTAGATGTTGAACTAATTGGTCGTGATAAAGAAAAAGCAGAAGTTATTGAATTACTTGATTCAAATGATGTTGTGATAATTGAGGGACCTTCAGGTATTGGAAAAACTAAATTTTCATTTGAAGTATGTAATGATTTTTCAATTAAAACTGGATATGATTTTCGTGTAATAAAGAATAAAAATTTGTCAATATATAATGACTTGCAAACTTACTTTTTGGAAGATAATAATTATATTATTTTAATTGATGATGCTAATCAACTTACTGATATAGAGTTTGTTTTAAATATGGTCAAAAACAACACATCATCCAAAACAATAAAATTAGTTTTAACTGTAAGAGATTATGCGAAAAATGATACTGTATCAAAAGTAATGGATATAATTAGGCCTTGTGAATACAAGCTATCCATACTTGAAGAATCGGTTATTAAAAATATTGTAGAAACCAATTTAAGTATTAAAAATGAATACTATTTAGAACAAATTTCTAAAATAGCTAAAGGAAATGTTCGTCTCGCTTTCATGGCCGGCATAAATTCAAAAAAAGAAGGCCAATTTAAAAACATACAAAATGCATCTGATATTTTTGAACTATACTTTAAATATATAATTAAAGATTTATCTGCAAAAGAGTTAGTACTTATGGCACTTTTTGCATTTATAGAAGCATTTGAAATTGATAATGAATATTCCAATATTTATTCGTTAGCTCGTATTTCCAATATCGATGACGAATGCATTAAAGAAACTTGTAGTAAATTTCATGAATTAGAAATTGTTGATATATTTGAAAACCTTGCAGTTAAATTTAGTGATCAGAATTTGAGTGACTATATTATTTATTATATTTTCTTTAAAGAAAAGTTATTTCCACTAGATGCATTAATTGTTGAAATTTTCCCATCAATGCAAGAAAAAGTAATTTATCACATAAGTACAACATTAAGGTTGTTTCGTTCTGATGAATCTATTGATTTTTTGGAAAACAATATAAGATCAATATGGAATAACAACAACTTTAATTCTGATACAAAGTATAAGTTTGCAAGTTCTTTTCACGAATTAATTGAAAATGAGGTGTTATTATTTTTAAGTGAAGAAATAGACTTATTAGATAGTCATCAAATTGAAATATTATCGTATAATTTGAAAAATAATAGCTCATTTTCAAATATTGAAATTTTAAATATTCTATCAAGTTATAAAAATTCAGATATTTTTGATGATGCATTAGACCTTTTTATAAAATATATTAATTGTGATAACAGTAAACTAGATGCAATAAAAAAAGCATTAATATCTGGTTTTGGAGTCAATACTTCCTCCCATCTAACTGAATATAAAAGAGAATTTGAAATACTTAATGCATTATTTGATAAATATATGATTAATCCAAATGACAATACTGCCATTTTATGTATGCTGTATGCAAGCCATTGTTTAGAATACTCATTTGAAACAACGAAAAGTAGTTATCATAGTCAAAATTATAGTTTAATAAGTTATTCTATTGTTAATTGTAATGGTATTAAAAAACTACATTCAAAAGCATTTGAGGTATTACATTCGTTTTATTCATCAAAAAAATATTACAATTATTCTTATAAGCTATTGATAAACTATAATCCTTTTGTAAATAGCATAAGTAAAAACGATTCAAATTTAAAAGCCATTCAAGAATATGACAGTAAAAAATTTGAATGCTATTTCTCAGCCGATATTAGTTATTCTAATATATCTGATTGTTATTTAGTAAACCATTTTTACGACAAATTTAAAGTTGAAGATATTGCAATTTCGGATTTTTATAGTATTTGGAATAACAATAAAAATTATATACTTATTAAAAAATTGCAAATATTTCATCTTGATCAAGATGAAAAGAAACGGGAATCTAAAGATAAGAAATTACTTAAAGAGCTAATTCAGTCTTTTAGTTTAATGTCAAAAGACGAGATAAAAACATTATTAATTGATAGTACAAAAATTAAATATACTAATGAATGGATGTTTTATGAAAGACTATCAATAATTTCACAACATCTTGATAAAAATAACTTCCTAGAGTTTACAAAATTATTAATAGAATTTACTCCAAAAAATTATCGTGTTGATTGTATTGTAGCAAGAATGATAGAAAATATTGGTTACATAAACTCATATAAATTAATCAATTCCTATAATACAGCAGAAAGAAATATTTGGTTTAATTCTTTGATTAACCAAGTTGAGGAAACTAATATCAATGATGCATATTGTGAGAATATTTTAAACGGTCTAAAACAAAATGTATATCTCTATTTTCTCTCGTTCGAAACACTATATAAAATTAAACAAAAAAACAGTAAATTCTTATCGCAATATATATCAGTGCTATCTCAAATTGATTTAAGTAAATGCAAAAACATTATTTCAATATTTGTTTGTAGAGCAATAGCATATTTAAACAATGATATTGATGCTTTTATAGACTTCTTTGATAGCCTTGCTCAAATTAAATGCTTATATTTATTAGCTATTAAAGAAAAAGATTATTTTGATTATGATGGAAAAATCTTTACTTTATTGATGGAAAAAGATAAAACTATTTTTACTGATATCATTGATATATATATTAACAATAATTCTTCATATCATGATCAGTTTATTGCTTTTGAAAAAATTTGGGAACTAAAAAATTATAAAGAGATTGTAGAGTTCTCTGTGAATTACATTTTAACAAGTGATAAATATAGTTTTATTATTGAGGATTGTTTTGAACAATTATTTAAAAACAAAGAAAAAATTATAGATAAACAATTTGACTTTATGAAAGAATTATTAAGCACCTATTCTAATAATTTAAAAACTATTGGTTATTTACTTAAAGCAACGGAAAGCTGGCCTAAAGAATATCGATTTAACATTACAAAATACATATGCTCAATTAATAATTCAATTGATATATTCAAAAAATGTCCGATTGCACCATTACCACATATTATGAGCGGTAGTGAGGTTCCATACATTGAGAACAGAATAAAAGAATATGATGAAATATTGCTTGAATTAAAAGGTATAGACTTTATACAGCACAGAGTTATTTGTAATGATTATATCAGTGAGTTACAAAAATATAAGCAAAAAGTGTTAAAAAGAGAATACATTTATAATTACTAACTAAGATACATTTAATGGTTTGTTTAAAGGGTTATCTTTACTAATGATTATGCTTTTATTGGTTGGAAATAAAATGTTTAAAGAGGATAAATATGCAAATAAATACATTTTTTGATTTTTGTTCTGGCATCGGCGGAGGCCGATTAGGATTAGAAAACTGTGGATTAAACTGCGTTGGTCATTCTGATACCAGTCGATTGTCAGACACAACATATATGCAAATGTTTGACACTTGCAACGATAAGAATTATGGTAATTTAAAAAACTCAATGGTAACGACTTGCCAAAATATGATTTACTGATTGCTGGATTTCCTTATCAAACCTTTTCGGTTATAGGGCAAAAGGCGGGTTTTAACGATGACAGAGGTCAAATCATATTTCAACTAATTCGTTTACTTGACGAGTCTCGTCCTAAATGTTTCATATTAGAGAATGTAAAAGGTCTTGTAACGCATGATAAAGGTCAAACAATAAAAACCATAATGAAAGAATTTGAGAACATTGATTACCATGTTTCATACAGAGTGTTTACCAGTCTGGAACACGGAGTTCCTCAAATGAGACAGCGTGTATATTTTGTTGGATTTGATAAACGAGCAGGTTTATCCGGCAAAGGCTTCAATTGGATTGTACCAGAAGAAACTCCTATGTTAAAAGATTATTTAATAGATACTAATAACGAAATAACAGAAGAAAACCTTGAAAAATTTAGGCATTATCTCAAGTGCCCTACTAACAAGGGTTTCTATGAACCCGAAGATTTTATTTGTGAAGAATATCTAATAATCGACACCAGAATGTCCGATTTAAGATTGTACAGGGGGAAAGTCCCTACTTTACGCTCACAACGAGATGGTATATACTACATTCGTGACCACAAAATACGAACATTAACAGGTTATGAAGCTTTGCTTTTACAAGGATTTCCAAAAGAATACGCAGACAAGGTAAAAAACACTGTTACTGACAGGCATTTGCTTATGCAAGCCGAAAACGCCGTCTGGCAATGCTGAGGTTTTATAAGGCAGTATGATAAAACTTAATAAAACTAAGGCATCGCAATGGCAGATGAGGCTTTGACTGTAAAAGGTCAGAGCCTTTTTCTGTTTCTTAAATCCACACATTTGTCTTTCCGTTTTGTATTCAGTATAATGAAGTTACCAAACACAAGGAGGCTTCGATATGAAAACAAATTTTGAAAATATAGTCGGTAGATATTCGAAACAGAGCAACAGAAATCGTTAATGAACAAGTGATTTATAAATGAGAAAAAGGCACAGCCGACGGACAAAAAAGGTCCGAAAGCTGTGCCTTAATTTTTTTGTGAAATTGAATGTACAAACTTAGCGAGCAGACCATTTGGTTCTCCAAACGGTAATTTTCTCGTTAGGGACACCCTAAAACCCGCTTTTTGTATTCGACTTTAATATTGAAAAAACAAAGTGGCTCAATGTTGCAAAGGAAAACATTATTGACATATAGTCAAAGAGATAAAGCAGTAGGTGTTCGTTATCGCCAAGGAGGAAAAACTGATTTTTAAGGAACAGGTAAGATGCTATATCCAGTTTGAAAAATGCGTAAATTCCGTATGCAAAAATGAGTATGAATATTATTTTGAAAGCAGTCTTCACTTTTGGTGAGAGTTGCTTTTTCTTTTTTATCATTAGCAAAATCATATTGAAATGAAGTCCGAGGTGGAGAGACATAAATATAAATCCCCAATATGCAGAAAGCATATGGATTCTGTTCGCTGCATAGGTTGATTTTATATTCAAAAATGCAAACAGATGCCTTGAAACAATTACCCCGCTGACGATTGAGCCGACAAATGATATAAGCACAAGCAATACAAGAATATTTTGAAAAATTCTTATAGGTGTTTGCCTGCCTTTTGCTAAATGCTTTGCCCAATTTATATTGAGTGCGTAATGAACAACAAAAAGCACAAACATAGCAACGCCGACTACCTCGTGTGCAGTTGAGCCTAAAAGCTCGTAGGACATCAAAAGAAGCAGAGCAAATGTCATTAAAATATCAATTATCGGCTTTAGTTTTAATTTTGTTTTTGAATTCATACGGTTTTGTTTAAGTCTTCAGCCTCTTTGCTGTTCGTTGCCATTCCCATATATTCCATACCGTAAAGAGAGGCAAAGCGTTTCATCGTGTATTCGCCTGCGTCAAGCATCCACTTTTCGGGTGCCGCACCTTGGAATACAAAATATAGCTTTCTGCCTAAGAGCTCGCCCTCGTCAACCTTGCCGTAAAAACGGTCTAAAACATTACGAACAGAGCCGCAAATATTGTGCCAATAAAGCGGAGAACCGATAACGATTGTGTCAGCCTCTTTCATTTTTTCAATCACTCTGTCAAGTCCGTCATAAGGTAAAGTTTGACCGTATGAGCCGATTGTTAAGTCAGTTAAATTAAGTGTTTCGTATTCCTTGCCGTTCAAAAGAATTGAGGCAAGATTAGCAGTATTTCCGTTTTCGTTCGGACTGCCGTTAATAAAAAGAATTTTCATAATATTACCTCTCTTAATAATTTAATGTTCGCCGAAAAGCCAAGACATAATGGTATCACCGTAACAGTAACCGCCAAAAGCACAACTGTAAATTTGTGGATTTTATTTAAGGTCAAGACCGTTTACCCAAGATTCGACCTTGCTTGATGAGGCACCTGAAGAAAATCTTTCGCCGTCCTGCCAATTGCCTGTGCCTGCCATATCTGCTAAAAGGCCACCACTCTGACCTAAGCCTGATGATGTTGATGTGCAAAACGGAATAACGGTTTTGCCGCTGAAATCATTGCCCTTAACAAAATTGTTTACAGGCCAAGCAGCAATGCCCCACCAAATCGGATAGCCGATAAATACTGTATCATAATCTGCCCAATTATCAGGCGTAGTCTTTGTAAGCGGTACATCACGCTTGCTTTCGTCGTTGTGCTCAACACTTACACGGCTGTTGTCATCAGTCCAGTTAAGGTCATCGCTTGTGTAAGGGTCAACAGGTGTAATCTCAAACAAATCTGCTCCGGAAGTGTCGGCTATAGTTTCTGCAACAGCTTTTGTGCTGCCTGTTGCAGAATAATAAACAACTAATATTTTTGAACTTGTATTAGAATTTTGGGTATTTTCATCGGTGGATTTTGAAGTATCTGCCGTTTGTGAAGTGCTTGGGGTTGTATTTGAATTGTCGCTCGAATTATTAGAGCAAGCTGCGAACGAAAACACAAGCACGAGTGCCAAAAGAATTGAGGTTAATTTTTTCATAATCTTAATCTCCTTTAGTTTAATTATTTTTGTTCGTCAACAGGCGGTATCATCTCGACATACTTTTTAAGCATTTCCGGTGTTGAGGTATAATATCTTACACCCTTATCAAGTAATGATATTTTTGCCATTTCTTCATCAGTAAGTGAAAAATCAAAAATATCAAAATTTGCCTTGATATGGTCGCTGTTTTTTGAACCCGGGATAATAATGTTGCCCTCCTGAATATGCCAACGAAGAATGATTTGAGCTGTCGACTTACCGTATTTTTTAGCAAGGCTCTTAAAGAGCGGTTCATTCAAGAGCGCATTATCGCCGTGACCCAGCGGATACCAAGCCTGAATTTTAATATCCTCGTGAGAAAGGAATTTTTTAAGTTCCTTTTCCTGATAATATGGGTGCACCTCGGTTTGAAGAACGGACGGCTTAACCTCGCAGATATTTAGGATTTCGCAAATCTGCTCTTCGCTAAAGTTTGAAAGACCGATTGCACGAACCTTGCCGTCATTGTATGCCTTTTCCATTTGCTTATATCCTGCAATGTAGTTTCCGGCAGGCTGATGAATTAAAAGCAAATCGATATAATCTGTTTGAAGTCTTTCAAGAGTTTTGTCTACTGCATCGTCCTGCTCATAAAATGACGGCCAAAGCTTTGTTTCAAGAAAAATATTTTTTCGGTCAATGTCTGCGTTTTTCATTGCTCTGCCTACTGCTTTTTCGTTGCAATATGCATTTGCAGTATCAATAAGCTGACAGCCGTTTTTGAAAGCGTAGGTTGCAGATGCCTCTGCCTCGTCAGGTGTGAGCAAAAATGTTCCGATACCCTGCATTGGAATTTCTACGCCATTGTTTAATTTTATAAATTTCATACTGATTACTCCTTTTATGTTTGAAAATTTAATATCTAAAATTAGCTTTAGATTAAATAGTTATTTGCATTCTTCAAAAATTTGAAGAATTTCTTCGTGTGTCATCTTTATGTATGCACCCGGTACAATGCCGCATGAGTCTGCAATTTCTTTAAGGTTGATATTTTCATCAATTCCAAGTTCATTAAATGTTGTCGGCATACCGATTTCTTTAATGAAATCTGCCAGGGCCTCAACACCTGCCTTTGCAAGCTCTTCGTCTGTTTTGCCGTCTTTTGAAATACCCCAAACATTAACTGCAAACTGAGCAAATTTCTTTTCGCCTGACTTGCAAATGTGTCTGTAATAAACAGGGTGAAGAACGGCAAGACCTGCACCGTGGTTACAGTTAGTGTATGCGCCGAGCTGGTGCTCCATTTGGTGGCACTCAAAATCCGTCTTTTTGCCAAGTTTGATGATACGGTTTTCTGCCATTGTTGCGTCCCACATCAGGTTACTTCTTGCTGTGTAGTCCTCGGGATTTTTGATAGCGGCACGCAAATTGGTGATAACATTTTTTATAAGAGCCTCGGATATATCGTCCGATACATTGCTTTCATTCGGCTCGCTGAAATAGATTTCCATAATGTGTGAAAGAGTATCAAAAGCACCCGATACCATTTGAAATTCAGGAACGCTGTAGGTGTAGGTCGAATCAAGCATAACGAATTTTGCGTTAAGCTGAGGATAATCTTTGCCTGTTTTGATTTTAAGTTCTTCGTTTGTGATTACGGCACCGCCGTTACACTCACTGCCCGTGCCTGAAACAGTGACGATAATACCAAGCGGCAACGGTTCAAAATCAATCACACCCGGTCTTGCCCAAAAGTCAGCCCAAATATCACCGTCATATTTTGCACCGAGTGAAATTGCCTTACAGCAGTCCATAACACTTCCGCCGCCTACTGCAAGAATCAAATCGGCATGGCTTTCTTTGGCAAGTTTGACACCATCAAGCACCTTGCTGTAGGTCGGGTTTGACGGAATACCGCCAAACTCAACAACTGCCTTATTTTCTTTTTTGAGTACGGTTATAACCTCGTCATAAATGCCGTTTTTCTTAATCGAGCCACCGCCGTAGCAGAGCATAACCGTGTCGCCGTAAGCTGAAAGAATATTTGAAAGATATTCCTTTACACAGCCTTCACCGAAATATACTTTTGAGGAATTTTCAAAAATAAAATTATTCATTGCATTTTCTCCTATTCTGAAAATTTGATTTTATTATTTCATCGAGTGATACATTTTCATTCCTGTATCGCTCGTTTTTGTTTTTTTCGTGCTTAATGATAATTGCCTTTTGAGGGCAAGCGTGAACGCAGGCAAGGCAGTATTCGCATTTTTTGCTTCGCCTTTGTGCGTAATCCGTCAGCACAATTATATTGCCTGTCGGGCAAACCTTTTCGCATACCTTACAGCCGATACATTTATCGGTTATTTTAATCATCTTGCCGTTATTAAATGACGGAATGATTTTATTCAGCGTTGCCACTTGCTTGTGGAGTTTCCTGTCTGCGTCTGTTGCAGTTGGAACACCTTTTTTCATTAGTCTGATATTCTTGATTATATGTGCAATTTGAATATCTGTATCTTTGTCAATTTTCTTTTCTTCTGCCATATCAAAAACAGGCAGGTAATTATCAACGCAGTGAACGGTATCTATATAATCAAAGTTGATACCGAGAGCCTTAAACTCGTTATATGTAAACTCGGGGCAGTTACTTGCACTGTTGCCATAGGTTAAAATGAGATACATATATTTTGTATCAAACTTCGATTTTTTCAAAAACTCTTTTACCGTATTCGGTATTTCGCCGCAATAAACAGGGCAAACAATACCGATTTGGTTGTCTGAATAGATTGACGAATTTTTGATAACCTGCGGTATGCTGACAGGATATTCGTCAATACACTTTGCAACATAAAGGCTGTTGCCCGTTGCGGTGAAATAAAATACCATAATTACTCCCTCTTTTTTATCACTTTCGACCCACCGAAAACAGCGGACATATTAATATTATCAAGCTTATTATCAATCGCTGATACCTCATCGCTCGTTAATATAATATCTGCCAAGCCTGCGTTTTCAATCAGTCTGTCAAGCTTTCTTGTACCCGGAATAGGTACTATATACGGCTTTTTCCACATCATCCACGCAAGCGAAATTTGTGCAGGCGTTGCGTTTTTATCCTTTGCAAGCGTGTTTAACAGCTCAAGCAATTCTTTATTTTGACGAACACCGTCGGCAGTGAACTGTGGCATAACTGTTCTGTAATCTGTGCCTTTTTCAAACTTTGAGTTTTCGTTGTACTTACCGCTTAAAAATCCGTTTGCAAGCGGCGAAAATGCAACGAAACCGATATTAAGTTTCTCAAGAACAGGAAACAGCGATTCATAATGCCTTGCCATCATTGAGTAGCGATTTTGTATAGCAGTCAGCGGACAAACCGAATTTGCTTTTCTTATATTTTCCTCGGTCGCTTCACTCATACCCCAATGAGTTATTTTACCCTCTTTAATCAAATCTGCCATTACTTCTGCTACCTCTTCGATAGGAACATTAGGGTCGAAACGGTGCTGATAGTATAAATCAATATGGTCTGTGTCAAGTCTTTTAAGTGAGCCTTCAACCGATTTTCTGATAACCTCCGGTCTTGAATTCGGTATAAGAGGCGGGTTTGTGACATTGCTTGTTTTGTCAAATTCAATGCCAAACTTTGTTGCGATAATAACCTTATCACGATATGGCTTTAACGCTCTGCCTACAAGCTCCTCGTTATCGTGTGGATTATTTGCCGTACCGTAAATCTCTGCCGTGTCAAAAAAGTTATAGCCTAAATCAACAGCCTTTGCGATAAGCTCGCACATTTCATTTTTATCGGCAGGTGAGCCGTAAGCGTGGCTCATTCCCATACATCCGAGACCGACAGCCGATACCTTTAAGTCTTTGCCTAAAATTTTGTAATCCATTATTTCTCCTTAGTGGTGAAAATTTGTAAATGTAATCTGTTCTTTTTCGGGCAGTCCGAATTGCTCCTTGCCCAGTGCAATACTCTTTGCCATAAAAGCAATGTTTCTGCCGAGCGTTCTCATAGTTTGCAAACCCTCTTTGTCCTGCAAAACTTCTTCTGCCTGACCGCCGTAAACCATATTCCAATACTGACTTGTGGCAATCGGCATAGAGCTGATTGAAAAATATTTGTTGAGCACATCGTATGATGCTGTGTTACCACCTCTGCGACAGGTTGTTACTGCTGCACCAACTTTCATTGTCTTATCAACATTCGCCGTACTGAAAAACAATCTGTCAAGAAATGCGATTGCTCCACCGGCAGGAGATGCGTAATAAACAGGTGCTCCGATAACAAAAGCGTCTGCCTCGTTAAATTTAGGTGCAACCTCGTTTACAATATCATCGAATACGCACTTACCGATTTCCTTACATTTTCTACAAGCGATACAACCGTGCACATCCTTGTGACCTACATGGATAAGCTCAACCTCCATACCTTCTTGCTCCAATGTGTTTTTTAGTTCGGTCAATGCTGTGTAAGTACAACCCTTTGCTCTTGGACTGCCGTTTATAAGCAGTGCTTTTAACTTTTTCATATCTGCCACTCCTTCGGTATTTTTCTTTTCAACTATATTATAAGAAAAACGAGGCCTCGTATGAAGTCTCGTTTTGTTATTCAGTATATACCTTTGGGTTATAACTGCTTATTTAGTTTTAACTATATTCTTAGCTGCATCTAAAACCCGTCGAACATTTTCGCTTGGAGTCATCGAATGTAAAAGACCGTACGGAATGCTGTATTCCCACTCAACAGGAATAACTTTCAGCAGAGGATGAACATTTGCCCAACCCGGTATCGCAAGCAAAACATCGTTCGTGTTTTCGCATCTGTTAAATATGCTCATATTGTAAAAATCGAAATCAACAATATGTATCTGCGTATGATTTTGCCAAATATCGTCACGCAATTGGTCAACATAATTGCTCCAGCCGCGGTGCATAAGCATTAAATTTTCGCCGTATAAATCGCTGATTTGAAGCTTATCCTTTTGTGCAAGCTTGTGGTGAATGGATACGGCACAGCAAAATGGCTCACGGGATAATTGCAAGCCCTCGCATTTTCTGAGTTTAAGCATTGTGTCGTCAAATATTCCGCCGATAATATCAATGTTCTTACCTAAATTCGCAAGTATTTCTTTTGCGTTTTCAGGCGTGTTTTCAAACGGAACAATCTCAAATTTTATATCAGGGCATTGTTCTTGAATTTTCGGCCACATTTGCATAAGTAATTGAGCAGGAGTTGTAGGCGACGAGCCGATACGAATAATATTTTCGCCCTCGCTCATTGCGTTTTTCGCCCTGACAACACTGTCCTTGCAATAGCCGATAATGTACTTAGCGTCCTGATAAAGCGACTTGCCTGCGTTAGTCAGTATCAACCCACGGTGCGTACGCTCAAACAAAACCAAGTCAAGCGAGCTTTCAAGCAAATTGATTTGCTTAATAACGGCAGTCGGCGTGATATACAATTCCTCTGCCGCTTTGTTAAAACTTCCTGCGTCCGCAACCTTTATAAATGTTTCTATCTGTGGATTATACATCATCCCACCACCTACATAACAAAATTAAATCACAATCTGTTGTATATCAAAATGATAAATATTTTTCTTAATTATACTTTAAAACTCTCAAAAAATCAAATTGACTAATTAATAGCCGTCTGAACATACGGCGGTTATTTTAATTTTTTAACTTTTTCATCTTATGGGGGTACAAAACGCTTCCGACCGTTGTAAACAAACTTATTGAGCGTATTGAAATTCACAACAATAAGAAGAAACATTCTCACAATAATGTTAAGGTGGATATTTATTTTACGGCAGTCGGGTTATTTGCATCCCAACAGAGAGCAGCTTATTAATACAATGGAAAGAGTAAAACAGAAAAAAGCGGAAAAATCCGCTTAAATAAAGAAATGGTGTAACCCCCTTTATCGGGATTACACTATAATTCCTTAAATACTGCCTTATTAGTCCATAGCGAAACGATGAGGATTTTTGTTTTTATAAAATCATTTGTAAATTTTCTTTCAAAACACATCAACAAAACCGAGTTTTTTTTCCGTATTATAGAGGGGTATTTTTTGCTATCGTGAAATGAAATGTAAACAAGGTGTAAAGTTTTTTGAAAAACACCCGAACAAAATGGAAATTTTTCTCCGTATAGTAGAGGGACTTTTTTTATGAGTGAATTTTTGTTTTCAAATTTTCTTTTACTCTCTTTTCTTTTCGAAAAAGTATCTCTCGAATAATACGAAAGGAGGTAGCGCAATGAAAGACAGCTATAAAAGTTTTGATGAGTTACCGATGATGATATCGGTGTCGCAGGTTGCAAAGGTGCTTGGAATATCTCGCACGAGGTCATACGAGCTTGTCAATGAAAAAGGGTTTCCAAAAATAAAAATCGGCACAAGAATTGTTGTACCGAAAGATGAATTCAAGTTGTGGATTCAAAAAGAAATTAAGAAAGGATAAAAATTATGTACGCAAATAAAAATTATAAAACCGACGGCAAGGTTTACTATATGCCGAACAAAATCTTTGATGAAAATTTTTCTCCGCACGAATTTATGATTTACTGTTTTCTTGTTTCGGTTAGCGACAGCAAAGGTGTGAGTTTTTGGTCTGTTCCGAAGATGGCAAAGAAGTGTAATATGTGTCCAACCACTTGCAGAAACACGCTCAAGTCACTCGAAGAAAAAGGTTACATAGATATTACTCAAAGATTTTTTGAAAACGCACAGCAAAGTAACATCTACACAGTTCATCAAATATAGTGTACCCCACTGTAAGAGTTGATGACAAATAATCTAAAAGCCTAAATTTGAAAAAACAGCTGTTTTTCTTTTGCTTTTCTTGAAATGATTTTTGATGCGGTTTTGGATTAAATCTCGGCTCTTTCGAGTGGGTTTTGAATCAGATTTTAAGCCGTCGATTTTAAAGCAGGATAAAGGGGTATGATTTTCGGGCATTGAAATGCCCGAAAACGCCGTCCGGCAAAGCCTGTCGGCTTTTCAAATCGTAATACTTTTGCGTATGATTCCAAATTCGTATGCAGTAAGGGATGTTTTTCGCTGAATTTCAAGGCTTTTGCGTATTCACTTGAGTGTTGCGGTATGATGATTAAAAATCAAACTATTTTGACAACGCTGTAAGCAAAAATTGATGAGTTCTATCTAAAATAGAGTAACTCGTCGGACTAAAACTAAAAACGGCTTGTGGGCGATTTGTGACGGCTATTTGAAGCCAATACAACAAAAACAAACACACAATCTTTGGTCTGGATATTGAAAAAGGTTTGTGATATTGTGTGTGCGAAAGGAGTGATAAAATGCAAAAACAACTACTGACAAACGGCAATGCATTCAAACGAACAGACGGCAGATGGGGTGGCGTGGTTTGGTACAAAGATGAGAAAGGCGAACGAAAACGCAAGAGCTTTTCCGGCACGACAAAAGCCGAAGTCAACAAGAAAATGACGGACTACATAACCAAGTTCGAAGAAGAAATCATTGATGCCATTGAGGGTAACAAGACCGTAAAAGACAGCCTGCTTAATTACCTGCAAGTGTTTAAGTACCCAAATGTTGAGCGAGTAACCTATGACCGCAACGAGCAGATTTACAAAAATCAAATCGTCCCTTACATGGGCAAACTCATTGTTTCTAACATAACAGGTGCAGACATTAAGCGGCTGATTAGCACGCTGACAGACAAGGGATATTCATTCTCAACCGTAAAGCAAACATATAATCTGCTCAACGAATACTTCGATTATCTTATGCGTGAAGAGTTCATAAAAAAGAATCCAATGAACGCTGTGCCGACAATAAAAAAGTCAAATTATCTTGCAAAGCAAAACAAAGAAGTGCTTCCCGTATGCGAAACGATAACCGTATTTACCGATGAGGAAATTGAAAAATTCAAAGTGGAAGCATACAAGAAGTACCCCTCAGGCAAGCCGAAACACAATCAAGCATCAGCTTATATTCTTATGCTGAACACGGGACTCAGAACCGCTGAAGCGTTAGGTTTAATCAACAGCGACATAGACCTTGAAAAGAAAGTGATGCACATTCAAAGAGGTGTTAAAGAAGCGCAAAAGCGTGACGGAACAGAGAGAAAAAGCGGACGAGAAATCGTAGTTGGCAAGCTGAAAACCGCTTCAAGCAAGCGTATCGTACCCTTAAACGAAACTGCAATACAAGCGATTATTGAGTTACGCAACGAGCGATATTTCGGTGAGGATGCACCATTGATACCCGATGCAGACGGAAACTTTACAAGACCGTTGAACTTGCGAAAACGGTTTTATTCCATACTCGATGCGGCAGGAATCGAGAAAAAAGGCTTACACAGTTTGCGCCACACCTTCGCAACAAAGCTTGTAACAGGAGTACGAGCAGATGACGGAACGGTAAAAGCATTAACACCAAGGCAGGTGGCAGACCTACTCGGACACACAACTTCGGAGATAACCGAAATGTATTATGTCAAACGAAACACGGATATGCTGATAGGCGTTACAAACGGATTTGAATTGTGATTGATGCTTTTTTGATGATGTACCAAACGGATTGCGTGGATTGTGTGGCACAAAGTGAACAAAAAACAGTGTGAAAATGAAAAAACGGCGTATGGAAATGACCGTGCGCCGTAATTTTATCTATATGGAAAAAGCAAGTAAAAACGCCGTAAAACAGCGTAAATAAAGGAAAAAAGCACCGAAAATTCGGTGCTTTTTTTGGCAGGGGCTTTATAATCAACTCAATGCGTAAACAGTCCACCGGACTGTTTACTGTCAAAAGTGCAAGCACTTTTGAATTTCGTGGTTCAAGTCCTTCTGCTTTAAGAACAAAACAAAAAGACACCCGCAGGTGTCTTTTTGTTTTGGCAGGGGCAGAAGGACTTGAACCCTCGGCACGCGGTTTTGGAGACCGCTGCTCTACCAACTGAGCTATACCCCTATATCCATGGTGGGCCATCAGGGACTCGAACCCCGGACCAACCGGTTATGAGCCGGTGGCTCTGACCAACTGAGCTAATGGCCCGTAACCAATCAAGATGACTTACATATAATACCACTCAAAGCAGCAATAGTCAATACTTTTTTGCCGTACATCGTAAATTCTTTTCGCTGCAAAAACGGTGCAAAAAGGAATTTCTACGAATACGCCTTGCATTTTGGCCGACCTTGCGCTATAATACCACCGTCAGTTCGCAAAATCCTGACCAGGCGACGGCAACCGGCCGTCGTCTTCTAAAAACAAAACTAAGGAGCAAAATCGAATGAAGAACAAAAAAGTACTGTTCATTGCCCAAACCGCAGGCATTGCCGCCATGTACGCGGCGCTGACCTACGCCCAAAACCTGCTGCTGCCGGGCACCACCTCCGCGGCGGTGCAATTCCGTGTATCAGAAGCGCTGAATGTGTTGGCGCTGTTCACCCCTGCTGCCATTCCGGGGCTGACCCTGGGCTGCGTGCTGTCCAACCTGGTGAATATCGGCGCCGGGCTGCCGCTGGATATGATCTTCGGTTCTCTGGCTACCCTGGGCGCCACCGGTTGTATGTACGCCCTGCGGCAGGTAAAAATCAAAAATTATCCTCTCCTGTCCCTGCTGATGCCGGCTCTGTGGAACGGCGTGATTGTCGGCTGGGAGATTGAGGTATTCTTCATTGACGGCAAGTTCAACTGGATCAGCTTTTTGACCCAAGGGGGCTTAGTAGCCTTGGGTGAGTTAGGGGTCATGCTGGTGCTGGGCACACTGCTGTATGTGGTGATCGTCAAGCGAAAGCTGGACCAAAAGCTGTTTATCAAATAAAACCGAACAGAACTGACAAGAGCCTATCCATTACGGATAGGCTCTCTTTTATGCGATTTTACGCCTTGGTCCAGGTAACGCCCTGAGGGGTGTCTTTTAAGAGAATGCCCCGCTCTTTCAGTTCGTCCCGAATACGGTCCGCGGTGGCAAAGTCCTTATTCTTCCGGGCTTCCTGCCGCTGGGCAATCAGCGACTCGATCTCCGCGTCCACATCGTTGGACTTACGATTATAGAGAATACCCAGCACGCCGCACAGCTCGTCAAACAGATCGGCTGCTGCTTGGCACACGGCAGGAGAAACGGTCTTGTCCAAAATACGGGTATTAATGTCATACACCAGCTCAAACACAGCGGAAATACCGTCTGCAGTATTCAAATCATCATCCATGGCGGTAATAAACGCATCTCGATGAGCGGCAATATCCGCCAACAGCTGCGGATCGTCTGGGGTATCGACAGAAGCGTTTTTCAGGGCAAAGTCCAGACTGTCCCGGCAAGTGTACAGCCGCTCCAAAGCCGACTTGCACTGCTCAATGATCTCCAAATTATAGTTAATGGGTGTGCGGTAGTGGGCAGAGATCAAAAAGTAGCGGATCACCTCATAACCGTAGGCATCAGCAATCTCCCGCACCGTTTTAAAGTTACCCAGAGACTTGCTCATCTTCACATTGTCCACATTGATATAGCCGTTGTGCATCCAGTAATTGGCAAAGGTGCAACCATTGGCGCACTCACTCTGGGCAATCTCATTTTCATGGTGGGGAAAGATCAGGTCCTGACCGCCGCAGTGCAAGTCAATGGTGGGACCAAGATACCGGCGGTTCATCGCTGAGCACTCAATATGCCAGCCGGGTCTGCCCTGCCCCCAGGGAGACTCCCAGTACGGCTCGCCTGGCTTGGCTGCCTTCCACAGCGCAAAGTCCAGCGGATCCTCTTTTTGCTCGCCTACGGCAATACGAGCGCCGCTCTCCAGGTCTTCAATGGGCTGGTGAGACAGCTTGCCGTAACCCTGGTCCTTGCGGGTACGGAAATACACATCACCGTTGACTGCGTAAGCGTAGCCTTTTTCCTCTAAGGTGCGGATAATATCAATGATCTCGTCAATGTTTTCCGTGGCTCTGGGGTGCACGGAAGCCTCCCGCACATTGAGGCCCTTGGCGTCCTTCCAAAACTCCTTAATATAAGTCTCGGAGATCTCCTGATAGGTCTTGCCCTCCTCGTTGGCACGCTTAATGATCTTGTCGTCAATGTCCGTAAAATTCTGCACAAACTTAACGCCGTAGCCCCGATACTCCAGGTAGCGGCGCAGCACATCAAACACGCACAGCGGCCGAGCGTTGCCGATATGAATAAAATTATACACCGTAGGCCCGCAGGCATAAATTTTCACTTCCTGAGGGTCCATGGGTTTGAACGCCTCTTTTTGTCTGGTCAGTGTGTTAAAAATCTTCATTTGAGCTGCTCCTTTAATTTTTCAATCTCTGCCTGCAAGGCATTGATTTTGGCTTCATTCTGTTGAATGGCATTCATCACCGGATCCGGCAGATTGATCTGGTCCAGATCGTCTACCCGCTCGCCGTCAATGCGCACCACCTCGCCGGGCACGCCAACCACGGTGCAATTGGGTTCCACATCCTTGACCACCACTGCGCCTGCGGCCACCTTGGCATTGCGGCCAATGGTAATGGGACCCAACACCTTAGCACCGGAGCCGATCATCACGCCGTTCTCAATGGTAGGGTGACGCTTGCCCAGGTCCTTGCCGGTGCCACCCAGGGTCACCCCCTGGTAGATCATCACATCGTCGCCCACCTCCGTGGTCTCACCGATCACAATCCCATTGCCGTGGTCAATACACACCCGCCGACCAATCTTGGCGCCCGGATGAATCTCAATCCCGGTCTTATGCGCCGTGCGCTGGCTGATATAACGGGCGATAAACGGCATTTTATGATTTAAGAACCACTGCGCCTTGCGGTGACTGCGCAGGGCCTTAAAACCCGGGTACAGCAACACAATCTCAATAGGAGAGCGGGCTGCCGGGTCGTGCTCCATAAAGCACTGAATATCCTCTTTATATCGTTCAAACATAGAAACCTCCAAAAAAAATATGCCCCTGTCTATCTGACAGAGGCAATAAAACGATACTGCGGTTCCACTCTTGTTTATACTCAAGCTAACGCTTTGGCCGGTAACGGGGCAAACCGTTGCGGCATACTCATTTCCGCCGCACTGCTCCCGGGTGCATTTCGCTGCCGCTTAGCATACGCGCCTTTCAGCATTCGGCGCGCTCTCTTTCTGCCAGGGGTGCAGGTACTTCTCCCATTCTGCGCATTTACATGTAGGTTATTATCATTATAGCAAAAAAGTGCAATTTTGCAACACTTATTTTGTGCGGATCAGGTGCCAGCCGTCTTTGGCATAGACAATACCGGACAGCACCGTTACCACAGCCACTACCCAAAAGGCAATGGTGCAGTACACATTCAGCCAGGGTGTGGAGGTGGTAATATCCGCCGCGCCCTCACCGATGGCAAGCAGCAGGTAGGTCATACCGGTAGTGGACATTTGCAAGAAGGTCTTTGCCTTGCCAAACTTATTGGCAGCGATCACCTCGCCCTCCGCAGCGGCAGCCATCCGAATACCGGCTACCAAGAACTCCCGGGCCATCATCAGCATAATCACCAGCTCTGTGTGCCAGCCCATATTCACAAATACAAGGTAAGCAGCCAGCACTAACGACTTATCGGACAACGGATCCATCAGTTTCCCGAAGTCCGTAACCAGTCCCTGTTTGCGGGCAATAATACCGTCTGCCTTGTCGCTCATACAGGCGATAAAGTAGATCACCAGCGCCACGCTCCAGTGGTACGGGAATTGGATCAAAGACGCCGCCAGCAAAAACGGAATGCAGGCAAAGCGAAATACAGTGATTTTATTGGGCAGGTTCATCTACATACTCTCCTAACAGGTCATATTCTTCCGTGCCGGTTACACGCACCTGCACAAAGCTGCCGGTCTCCAGCGGCACAGCGGAATGGATCCAAATGTTGCTGTCAATCTCCGGCGAGTCAAAATAGCACCGTCCGGCGTAGGTGTTCTCCTTGCTGTCCGGGCCGTCGATCACGGCGGTGTAGGTCTCCCCTACCCGTCGCTGGTTCACTGCAGCGGTCACATCAAACTGCACATCCATCAGCGCATCCGCCCGGGCGGTCTTTTCCTCCTCCGGCACTTGGTTTGGGAATTCGGCGGCGGGGGTGTCCTCCTCAGGACTGTATGCAAAGCAGCCCATTTTGTCAAATTCCATTTCCTTTACAAACCGACACAGCTCTTCAAACTGTGCCTGGGTCTCACCGGGGAATCCTACCATAAAGGTGGTACGCAGCGCCAAACCGGGAATACGCCGGCGCATGTTGGAAATCAGCTGCCGCAAGGAGTCATAATTGCCATAGCGGTTCATGGCGCGCAGCACATCGCCGTTGCAGTGCTGCAAGGGAATGTCAATATAGGGGCAAATTTTGTCCTCATTGGCGATTACATCAATCAGTTCATCGGTGATCCGATCCGGGTAGCAATAGTACAGCCGGATCCAGCGGATCCCGTCGATCTGTACCAGTCGACGCAGCAGCTCTGCCAGGCAATACTTGCCGTACAGATCCTTGCCATACAGGGTGGTATCCTGGGCAATTAAGATCAATTCCTTGACTCCCCGCTTGGCCAGGCTCTCCGCCTCCGCCACCACGCTATCCATAGGACGAGAGCGGAACGGTCCGCGAATACCGGGAATGGCGCAATAGGAGCAGCAGTTTGAGCAGCCGTCACTGATCTTCAAATACGCCCAGTGTGCGGGCGTGGAAAGCATTCTTTCACCCTCCAAGGGCAGCAACTGTTTGCAAGGAAAAAAGTTAGTCTGAACGCCACACAGCGCCTTTTGGCACACCTTAACGATGTCTGCATTGGCACCGATACCAATGACGGCGTCCACCTCCGGAATCTCCTTCATCACCTGGTCCTGGTAGCGCTCAGCCAGGCAGCCTGTGACCACAATGGCAGAGATCACGCCGGCGGCCTTATACTGGGCCACCTCCAAGATGGTCTCAATGGCCTCTCGCTTAGCGTCCTCAATAAAGCCACAGGTGTTAACGATCATCAAGTCGCTGTCTTCAATGCGCTGCACGATTTGAAATCCGTTTTCACTTAATTTCTCTAATAACAATTCGCCGTCGACCTGGTTCTTTGGGCAGCCCAATGAGATCATGCCGACTTTATAAGTATTCTTCATCTTCCAGTTGTTCCAAGGCGGCCTGAATATCGTGATAGCCGAACCCGCGCCGTGCCAGCGCAGCCATCACCTTTTGCCGTCCGTCTTCTTGCTGTAATTTTCTGCTGTATTTGCGCAGGATTAAGTCCTTTGCAGTTTGCACATTGTCCGGCGCCTGCTCTGCAAGGGCACGGTCAATAATCTCACGGTCAATCCCCCGCTTTTGGCACTCCTGCCGTGCGTGGTATGCCGAGCATTTTTTATCTTCAATCAGGTGGCGCACCAGTCGTCGCGCATATTTCTCGTCGTCCAGATAACCGGCATCCAGCATTTGTGCCACTGCTTTGTCCGCAGCGTCCGAGTCTGCGGTGCGCAATAGTTTGTCCCGCAGTTCCTTAGCGGAATGATCCCGGTGAGACAGCAGCTCCACTGCTTTGTTCAGCGCCTTGCGCTCGTTGATCTGCTGCACCAAGCGCTGCCAATCGTCCTCGCTGATCTCCGTGCCATCCGGCAGGTAATGCTCTGCCCAAAAGGTGGTGCTGGTGGTGATTTGGTATTCATCATCCAACAGCAGGTGCACCTTGGTGCCTCGCCCCAGTTGATGGGTCAGGCGCATTACTCGTCGTCATCCTCTACGGCAATGTCCAACTTGGCGCGGGCTGCCGCACGAGTCTGGCGAGCTGTGCTCTCCTCTGCCGGTTCCGGCTCCGTATCCGCCTTGGGTGCTGCTTTCGGCTGATATTTTTTGTCAGAAGCAGCCTGCACCTCGGCGATCTTTTCTTTAATCTCCTGCTCCAGCTGGGCCGCAAACGCCGGCTCGTCCTTGATCAGCTGCTTTACATTGTCACGACCCTGTCCAAGTCGGCGATCACCGTAAGAAAACCAGGAGCCGCCTTTCTTGATCACGCCGTACTCCACGCCCAGATCCAGGATCTCGCCCTCTTTGCTGATGCCGGTGCCGTACATAATATCAAACTCCGCAGAACGGAACGGCGGAGCCACCTTGTTCTTTACAATCTTCACTTTCGTGCGAGAACCAATGAACTGATTGTCGGAATTCTTCAGTTGCTCACCCTTGCGCACATCAATACGCATAGAGGCATAGAACTTCAGCGCACGACCGCCGGTGGTCACCTCCGGGTTGCCGTACACCACACCCACCTTCTCACGCAACTGGTTGATAAAAATAATCAGGGTATTGGATTTGTTGATTGCACCGGCTAATTTACGCATCGCCTGGCTCATCAAGCGGGCGTGCAGACCCACATGGGAGTCGCCCATATCGTCGTCAATTTCCGTTCTGGGCACCAGTGCCGCCACGGAGTCCACAACAATAATGTCAATGGCACCGGAGCGCGCCAACTGCTCGGCAATCTCCAGCGCTTGCTCACCGTAGTCCGGCTGGGCTACCAAAAGAGAGTCCACATCCACGCCCAGGTTAGCGGCATAAATGGGATCCAGCGCATGCTCCGCATCAATAAACGCAGCTTGGCCGCCGGCCTTTTGCGCCTCTGCCACACAGTGGAGCGCCAGGGTGGTCTTACCACTGGACTCCGGGCCGTAGATCTCTACGATACGGCCCTTGGGCAGGCCGTTAATACCGGTGGCAATGTCCAAGGACAGAGAGCCGGTGGAGATGGCGGCCACATTCAGGTGCTTGTTCTCACCCAGGCGCATAATGGCACCTGCGCCGTACTGCTTTTCAATTTGCTTGAGCGCATTTTCCAGCGCCGTCTGCTTGTCTGTTGCTTTGTCGGTTTTGTCCAGTTTCTTACTTTTTTTATCCGCAGCCATATCTATTCCTCCGTCAAAATCATCTCTCTTATTATATTATATATAAAAAATAAAATCAACATTTAGTTTTTGCTGACCGTAAAATCGGTCTTTTTTGAAAATTTAGGCAAAAAGTGCTTGCATTTTGCAGGGATATGTGCTATTATAGCGGCGTTGTAATTTAGTAAGGAGGTGTTCGCACATGGCAAAATGTGAATACTGCGGGAAAGAAATGTCCTTTGGCATCAAGGTTTCTCATTCACACAGACGGTCCAACAGAACCTGGAAACCCAACATTAAGAAAGTTAAGGCTATTGTAAACGGCTCTCCGAAAAGAGTTTATGTTTGCACCAGATGTCTTCGTTCCGGTAAGGTCGAAAGAGCGTAATGAGATAAAACCGCTGCACTGTTCAGCGGTTTCTTTTTTTACTCTGCTACAAAAGCGCAGCTGACACACAATTGTGTCCGCTGCGCTTTTTCTATTACTTATTCTTTTTTATTTTTACCGCCAATGGTAATCTTGCTTTCCGTACCGTTTAATATCCGCTTGATGTTCTCCCGGTGGGCGACCAGCACAATGGCCGCAAACACCACGGAGATCAGTGTAATCGGAACAGACTTATAAAACAGACCCATCAGCACCGGGTACAGGATTGCCATTAAGATGGAACCCAGCGATACCCATTTGGTAATTAGGACAGCCACAAAAAACACCGCCAACAGGATCAGGGCGATCCGCCAGTCGATCATAAACACCATACCGCCGCAGGTAGCCACACCCTTGCCGCCCTTGAACCGGAAAAAGCAAGGAAAGATATGACCCAGCACACAGAACAGCCCGGCAAAGGACTTGATAAAAATCGTCTGTTGCGCATATAGTTCATTCCCCACCAGCAGACGCACCAGCAAAATTGCCACAGCCACCTTAGCCATATCGCCTAAAATCGTTGCAACTGCCGGCAGTTTGCCGTAATTTCGCAGCATATTGGTGGAACCGGCGTTACCGCTGCCGTGTGTGCGCACATCTTCCTTTTGGAACTTGCGAGAAAGAATGATACCAAAATTCAGGCTTCCCAGTAAATAAGACAGAACCGCACCCAGGATCAGACGAAAAATCATTTCTTGCCCTCTCCCCTCTCGCGAATAATAAAGCGCACCGGCGTACCCTCCAGACCAAACACCTCACGGATTTGGTTCTCCAGATACCGCTGGTAAGAGAAATGGAACAGTTGGGCGTTGTTCACAAAAAACACAAAGGTCGGCGGGCACACAGACGCCTGGGTCATATAATAGATCTTCAGCCGCTTGCCCTTATCCGTAGGCGGCTGCACCCGGGCGGTGGCAGCACCGAGAATTTCGTTCAATTTGCCGGTGGAAATGCGCATGGTGCTCTGGGCATACACATAAGCGATCTGCTCAAACAGGCGATCCACACGCTGGCCGGTCTTGGCAGAGATAAACACAAAGGGCGCAAACTTCATAAAGGCAAAGTCTACTGCCAGCTTCTCTTTATACTCCCGCATCGTATTGCCGTCTTTTTCCACAGCGTCCCACTTGTTAACCACCACAATACAGCCCTTGCCTTGGTCCAGAGCTATACCGGCCACCTTGGAGTCCTGCTCCGTGAAGCCTTCGGTAGCATCGATCATAATCACGCACACATTAGCTCGCTCCACAGCGGTACGGGCGCGGATAATGCTATATTTTTCAATGGCGTCTGTCACTTTGCTCTTACGCCGAATGCCGGCGGTATCAATAAAGGTGAACTTGCCATATTGATTTTCAATGCGGGTGTCCGTAGCGTCACGAGTGGTGCCTGCAATATCGGACACAATGGCTCGCTCCTGGCCGCTGATCCGGTTGATCAATGAGGACTTGCCCACATTGGGCTTGCCGATGACCGCCACCTTGATGGTATCGTCCTCTTCTTCCTCCTCACTCTCCGGGGGAAAGTAAGCGATCACCGCATCCAGCAGATCGCCGGTGCCGTGACCGTGCACGGCAGATACGGCAATCGGGTCACCCATACCCAAATTATAAAATTCGTAGAACTCCGGATCCGGGGCACCGACGCTGTCGCACTTATTGACGCACAGGATCACCGGTTTGCCGCTTTTTTGCAGCATATTGGCTACATCCTGATCGGTAGCCACCACGCCGCTGCGCAAATCCGTCACCAGCACGATCACATCCGCCGTAGCAATGGCAATGTTGGCCTGGGCGCGCATTTGAGAGAGGATCACATCATCCGCCCGCGGCTCAATACCGCCGGTATCCACCAGCAGAAAGCGGTGACCCAACCACTCACAGTCGCCGTAAATGCGGTCCCGGGTCACGCCGGGCTTGTCGTCCACAATGGACAGACGGGCGCCTACCAATTTATTAAAAAGTGTGGATTTGCCCACGTTGGGGCGGCCCACAATGGCAACAACAGGTCTCGCCATAACAGACCCTCCTTTCAAGCAAATAGCAAGAAAGGCGGACATAAGCCCCGCAGCCTGTTCGGCTGTGACCAAGTCCGCCTTTGTGTTGAAGTTTTTGGCTTACGCCTCGTCCTTGCTGACAACTGCCTTGCCGTTATAGTAACCGCAGTTGGCGCACACTTTGTGCGGCACGGTGTAACCGGCGCAGTTGGGGCACTTAACGAGAGTAGGCGCATTCAGCTTCCAAACGCTGGAACGTCTTTTGTTCTTTCTTGCCTTTGAAGTTTTTCTCTTAGGTACTGCCATTTGAATTGCCTCCTTTATAATCCTTGATGCAAAATAATCACTTAATCCAGCAGCTGCAAAAGGGCTTCCAATCTGGGATCCACATCCTTTTGGCAGTCGCAGGGTCCGTCATTCAAATTCTTGCCGCACTTGCAGCAAAGGCCCTTACAGTCCGGCTTGCACAGCATTTTGGTGGGAAAGAACAATAATAGCTCTTCCCGCAAAAGGTCGCTGAGATCCAGCGCGCTGTCCTGTACCAAAACATATTCGTCGTCCGCGTCCTCCCGGTTTTGGAGATCCTCTACCAAGATCTTGTGTAAGGACAACGACATGGGCTTTTGAATGGGCTCGGCGCAGCGGTCGCACACGCCGTCAAACACAAAGGACAGATCCAGATCTAAATAACATACATCCGCCTTTGCATACGTCTGTCCGGTCACGCGCACCGGCTGGCGCAGCGGGCAATACGAACCGTATTGCAAATCGTGGAAGTCCAGCTGCTCCTCAATGGCAATACGCTGTGTATCGCCGCCGAAAAGTGCCTTCAGGTCTAACTTCACAAAACCACCTCACGATCGCACTTACGATCGCACTTTAAGTATTATATATACAAGACGCCGCTTTGTCAATAGTTATTTTTGCGGCGGAAAAAATAAAGAGCCTGAAAAAGGCTCTTTATTTGTGCATTTTTGCTTACAGCTCTTCGCAGTAGTCAAACACTTCCACCGGCAGATCCTCTTTGTCACAGCTGATGGTGAAGTAGAAATCCACATCCTGTGCCTCGCTCAACTCGGACAGCATATCAAAGAACTGAACCAGCTTCTGATACTCTCTGCCAACGATCTTAAAGGTGGCGTCGATCAAAATATCCGTCACGTCGTAGTTGCCGGCGCAGATACCGGCCAAAAAGCCGTAAAACGCCTTACAACCGCTGACACGGTATGTATCGGTCTCCAGCAGGCGAGCCTTAGAGGACACATCGTAAGTGAGCTTGGGCTCCTTTTCAATGCACACCACATTGCCGTCAGACTTCTCTACGCAGGTGTTCACCAGGTCAATGAGTTTTTTGGTTTTGCCTGAGCCTTTGTTGCCGATAATGAGCTTAATCATTTATTATTCCTCCAATAGGATTTATTTGCAACTCTATTTTAGCATAACCCCAACTGTTTTTCAAGGTTTTCTTTTTCACTTTCATAACCGGGTTTGCCAAGGAGTGCAAACATATTCTTTTTGTAGCTCTCTACGCCGGGCTGATTAAAGGGATTGACCCCCAGCATATAGCCGGAAACAGCGCATACTTTCTCAAAGAAATAGATCATATAGCCCATGTTTTCTGCGTCCAGGGCGTCGATTTCCAGAACAAAGTTGCCAACGCCGCCGGCGGTGTGGGCCAGCAGAGTGCCCTGACGGGCCTTTTCATTTACATAACTCATTTCCTTACCGGCCAGGAAGTTCAAACCGTCAATATTGCCCTCTTCCTCACCGATCATATAATCGCTCTGGGGGCGGGCAAACTGCATCACGGTCTCAAACATCAGCTTGCTGCCGCTTTCCTGGATATACTGACCTACGGAGTGCAGGTCGGTGGAAAACACGCAAGACACCGGGAACAGACCCTTGCCGTCCTTGCCCTCGCTCTCTGCAAACAGCTGCTTGAGCCACTCGTTGAACAGTGTCATTGCCGGCTCATAAGACACAAAGCACTCCAGACTCTTGCCCTTGTTGTAGAAGCAATTTCTGGCGGCGGCATATTTCAGCACATCGTTGGTGTCTACCGTTTGGCCGCACAGCGTATCCTCTGCGGTCTTGGCCCCGATCATCAGAGCATCAATATCAATACCGGCCACAGCGATGGGCAACAGACCCACAGCGGTGAGCACACTGTAACGGCCACCCACATTATCCGGCACCACAAAGGTTTCATAGCCCTCTGCATCTGCCAATGCCTTTAAGGTACCCTTAGACTGGTCGGTGGTGCAGAAAATGCGCTTTGCCGCCTCCTCTGCGCTGTACTTCTTGTTGACCATCTCTCGGAACACACGAAAAGCGATAGCCGGCTCCGTGGTGGTGCCGCTCTTGCTGATCACATTCACGCAAATATCCTTGCCCTCACAAAGAGCCACGGTCTCATTCAGCATCTCCGGGCTGATGGAGTTGCCGATAAAGAAGATCTGCGGGGTATCCTTAGCCAACAGGTTGTAATTGGGGGACTTCAGTGCCTCAATTACGGCACGGGCGCCAAGATAAGAGCCGCCGATACCGATCACGATCAGCACTTGTGCATTCTTCTGAATGTAAGAGGCCGCCTTTTTAATGCGAGCAAACTCCTCTTTGTCATAATCGGTGGGCAGATGTACCCAACCCAAGAAGTCGTTACCGGCACCGGTACCGTCCATCAGGGTCTTTTGCGCAGCCGCAGCCTGGGGCTCCAGCGCCTGAATATCCGCCTTGCTGACAAAAGTTTCAGCAAAATTACTGTTAAATTTAACTGCCATCATTTTATCTCCATTCTACTTGGAATTTCAAATCCTCATTTTACAACAACAAGGCAGATTTTTCAACACTTATTTTCAAAATGTCCTTAAAAAGCGGACAAAAACCGACCAAAAGGCGGTTTTGTCGATATTTACCCCGGCATACACCGGCAGTTCCGCCACCGTTTTTCCGTCCAGTTTGACTTTCACGGTGCCCACTCTGGTGTTCTTGCGCACAGGCGCCGTCACCGTCTTTTTCAGCTGATATTCGTATGTGGGTTCCGTGCTGCCTTTAGCACAAAGCAACTGCTGTTTTCCAGGCACGGCAGGGTTCAGGATCTTTTGGACGCCGTTTTTCACGGTAATTTGGGTAATTTTCTTCGGGTCTGCGGACAGGGTCACCAGGCGATAATCCGCAAAGCCGCTGTCCAGCAGAGCCGTAGCAGCGGAAAAGCGCTGCTCGCTGGTCTTGGCGCCCAGCACCACGGCGATCAGCTGCATACCGTCCCGCCGGGCAGTCGCGCACAGGCAAAAGCCGGCCTTCTCTGTGGTGCCGGTTTTCAGCCCGGTAATGCCGTCATAAGTGTTAACCAGTTTATTGGTATTATTCAGTTCCGTTTTGCCGTCCCGCAGACTGTCGAGCCACACGGTAGTATACTTGGTGATCCAGTTGTGGCGCAGCACTTCCCGGGCAATCACTGCCAGGTCGTAAGCAGAAGAAAAATGATTTTTGGCCGTATCGTCCAGCCCTGTGCAGTTCTCAAAATGGGTATCTTGCAGCCCCAATTCCTTGGCACGAGCATTCATACACTGCACAAAGGCGCCGTCCGACCCGGCTACGAACTCTGCCAGCGCCGTACAGGCGTCATTGGCGGACGCGATCACCACCGCTTTCAGCAGTTCCTCCACTGTCATCTGCTCCCCCACTTCCAGCCAGATTTGGGAGCCGCCCTTGGAGGCTGCGTTGGCACTGCCGGTGACTGTATCCGTCAGTTTAATCTTGCCGGTGTCCAAGGCTTCCGCCACCAACAGCATGGTCATCAGCTTAGTGACCGACGCCGGGGAGCGCCTGTCGTGGGCATTCTTCTCAAAGAGCACAGCCCCTGTATCTGCGCTCACCAGCACGGCGCTGGGTGCCTCTACCGTCTTTTCATCCACAGCGGCAAAGCAGGGCGCAGGCACCGCCAACGCCAGCATCAAAGCCAGCAAAAATGTTCCGATTCTTTTCATCAAACCACCTCATTGTTTGCGCTAAAAATCTTGCTCCCCCACCGGCTTTATGCTATAATGTCGTGGATTGGAGCGTAATAGATATGAAAGCTGCTTTTTACACCCTTGGCTGCAAGGTCAACCAGTATGAAAGTGAATATATGGCCGAGCTGCTGCGCAGCGCCGGTTTTGAGATCGTGTCCCCGGATCAGGAAGCGGACTACTACATCGTCAACTCTTGTACGGTAACCGCCACTGCGGACCAAAAGACCCGCCAAAGCGTGCGCCGCTTTAAGCGCCGTCACCCGGGCGCAACGGTGATTCTCACCGGCTGTATGCCCCAGGCGTTCCCGGAGGAGGCCAAGGCCCAGCTGGACGCAGACATTGTATTCTCTAACAAGAGCGACGGTGATATTTTTTCCATCATCAACCGGTATCATACAGAAAAAAGCCGCATTGTGGACATTAACGCCCACCAAACCGGCGACCCCTTTGCCCCCTGCGCCATCAGCGGCTTTGGGCAGCGCGTGCGCGCCTTTGTAAAAATTGAGGACGGCTGTGACCGGTTTTGCTCCTACTGCATTATCCCCAAATCCAGGGGGCGTGTGCGCTCCAAGGCGCCGGCGGACCTGGAAAAAGAAGTGCAGGACCTGGCTGCCCACGGCATAAAAGAGATCGTACTGGTGGGCATCAATCTGTCTGCCTACGGCAAGGGGCAGGACTTTGACCTGCTGGACGCGGTTGCCATTTGCGACCGCACCCCCGGCATTGCCCGGGTGCGCCTGGGCTCTCTGGAGCCGGACCACATCACCGACCGCATGATTGCCGGGCTGGCAAAGATAGAAAAATTCTGTCCTCAGTTCCACATCTCCCTACAAAGCGGCTGCACCAAAACCTTAAAATCCATGAACCGCCACTACACGGCGGATGAATATGCAGACCTGTGCCGCAAGCTGCGTGCCGCATTCCCGGGTGCCACTTTGACCACGGACATGATGACCGGCTTTCATGAAGAAACAGAAGCCGATTTTGAAGAGAGCCTGGCCTTTGCAAAGAAGATCGGGTTTGAAAAGGTACATGTATTCCCCTACTCTCAACGAGAGGGCACAGCCGCCTCTAAACGGGGCGACAGCGTACCTCGGCAGGAGAAGGAACGCCGCGCAAAAAAGTTGATTGCAGAGACAGACAAGCTGCGTGAGGCCTATTTTGACGGTCTGGTGGGTCAAAAAGCGCAGGTGCTGGTGGAGCAGCAACAGCCGAACGGTACCTACACCGGCTACACCCGCAATTATGTACCGGTGACCATCCACCGTCGGGATCTGCACATCGGCGATTTGGTGGAAGTGACCATTACCGGAGTAGAAAACGCCGATCACTGCATAGCAGAGTAAAGGCCGCTGACCTCTTCCCCTACGCTGTCGTCGGATAGATAGCCGTAGGAGAACACATAAAAGCCCTTTACCGCCGGAATTTGGCGGATAAACTGAATTTGGCGAAAGATCATATTCTTATTTTCCCGGAATTCGCCTTTGCCCCGCCCGGCGTAGGCGTCTGCCTTGCCGCATTTATACAGCGGCAGGCCGATATAAAGATCACAGGCGGTAACCAAATCCCGCCAGTCTTTTACCGTTTTCATAAACGGCAGGGTATCGTTAAGAAAGCCGAAGTACACCTGGGGACACAGATAATCGCAGTAACCCTTTTGGGTTGCCCAGGTCTCCACATCGGCGTACAAACTGTCCCGATCATTGGCAATGCCCGCCGCCGGGCTGATGCCAAAGGCACAGCTTTGATTTTCTTCTTTCACAGCTTTATAAACAGCACGGATCAGGTCATTCACCCGGCTGCGCCGCCAGTCGCCTAAAGACAGGTTGCCGCCGTCTGCGCAGTAGACAGCATACTGCTTAGCGTCAATTTTCTTATCGGTATCCGGGTAAAAGTAATCATCAAAATGGATGCCGTCTACCGGGTAGTTTTTCACAATTTCCCGCACGCCGGCCACAATGCGTTTTTGCACCGCTTTGGCCGCCGGGTTAAAGTAGATTTTTTTATTCACGATTACCACATTGCCGTTTTTCTCCTTATACCACTTTTTAGCAATGTTATCGTCGCTGAGTTTGTCGATCTTATCCTGCTGGCTCACCCGGTAAGGGTTGAACCAGGCTTCGATTTTTAGTTGATTTTCGTGTGCCGCCTTGCACAGCAGTTCCAGCGGGTCGTATTTCAGTTCTCCACCCGCTTTGCCAAAGCAGTAGACGCTGACCGGAAAGTATTTGGACTGATAAAAGGCGTCTGCGCAGGGGTGCACCTGCACGGTGACCGCCGTAAAGCCCCGCTTTTGCAACTGAGCAAAAGCCTTTGATACGGCGCTGTAAAAGTCGCCGCCGGTATCGTATTTTCCGGTAAAGGCCTGGAGTTCGTAGTAAGTGATCCACACGCTTCGCACGGTCAGTTCTCCGGCAGCGGCCGTGTCCGGCGCCGTTGTGGTCTCGATTTGCGCCGGTTTGTTCACCGTGCATCCGCACAGCAGTACCAGGCAGAAAAGAGAGAGGAATACTTTCTTCATACTTGACACTTTCTAAAAATATTGTAAAATAAGCATAGGTGATGTTATGGAATACAGATTAGGTACAGATAATCATATTAAAGCCCGCGGCGAGACGGTGGAACTCACCTGTCCCCAGTGCGGCAAAAAAGGGCATTTTGGCGTGTTTTCCAACTTTGAGCGCCGCATTGCCGTAAAACTGCCGCTGCCCCTGGAATGCCAAACGGTATACTTTTTGGTGTGTCCCAACTGCGCCGCCGTCTTTGGTGTAGACGAGAAAAAGGGCGATGATTTCAAAAAAGGTTCTCCCCTGTCCATCGGCAACTTTGACCTAAAGGACTTAAAGCCCTTTAAGCCGGAAAAGCAAGCGTGAGCCTGTACCAGTTCGCCCTGCTTTGGTTGGTGGGCACCAACCTGCTGGCCATCATACTGACCGTCAGCGACAAGGTCCGTGCCAAAAAAGGCAAATGGCGCGTGCCGGAGGATACGCTGCTGTTCGTGGCGCTTTTAGGCGGCGCTGTGGGTGAGTACATTACCATGCGCCTGATCCGCCACAAGACCCGGCATAAGAAATTCATGATCACCCTGCCGGTATTCATTCTGCTGCAAGCAGCGCTGGCCTTGGTGCTGGAAGCCAAATTTTATTTTTATTGATGGTAAAAACGGAGCCAAACGGCTCCGTTTTTTTGTTTTTCTTTGTTAAAGAATAATACAGATCAGCCCGCTGCACCCCTCGTTGATCACCCGCTCGATGGTCTCTCTGAACTTGTTGCGGGCGTCCTCCGGCATACGGTAAAGCTTGTTATTCAGCCCCTCGTTCACCAGATCCAACAGCGGCTTGCCAAACAAATTGGTGTTCCAAATAGCTGCCGGGTCCTGTTCAAACTCTTTGAGCAGGTACATGACCAACTCCTGGGACTGGCTTTCACTGCCCACAATGGGTGCCACTTCTGTGTACGTATTGCAGCGGATCATATGAATGGAAGGTGCCTGTGCCCGGAGCTTTACACCGTAGCGGCCACCCTGTTTCATAATTTCCGGCTCATCCAGATGCATCTCATCCATGGCGGGCATTACAATACCGTATCCGCTATTCTCCACATCCGCCAGCGCCTGCTCAAACCGTGCAAACCGCTGCTTGACGGTCACCAGCTGCAAGATCTGCTCCATTAACTGGCGTTCGTTGGCAATGGTCAGGCCGCATTTCTCAGACAATACCTGATAAAAGTAACTGTGGTCCACCTGCACATCCAGCTGCACATCGCCGGTAGACAGATCCAGCCGCCGCACCTGTACGCTTTCAATCCGCGAGACCTTTGTCAAGGCTGCAATAAACGACTTCACACTGTCAATGGTGGACAAACTGTGGCAGTCCTGCTGTACCGCAGCAAACAGCTCCGTTTTCCAAGGATCCTGATCGTCCAGGCACTTGATCCACCCGGGCATCAGCAGTTGCACGGAGCTGATGGGAAATTCATACAGCACCTTTTGCAGCACCGCATGGAATGCCTCGGCGTCCATTTCCATGCAGTTCTCCGGCAACACCGGCACGCCGTATTTCTCCGTTAGTTCTGCTGCCAAAGCGACCGTTCCCGCGGCTGTGGGCGTCTCCGAATTGAGCAGCACCACAAAGGGCTTACCGTAGGATTTCAGCTCCTCGATCACCCGCTCCTCTGCCTCTTCATACTCCGCTCTGGGAATAGAAGTAATGGTGCCGTCCGTCGTAACCACCAAACCAATCGTGGAGTGCTCGGTAATCACTTTTTTCGTGCCGATCTCCGCCGCCATGTTAAAAGGTATTTCTTCCTCATACCAGGGCGTGCGCACCATCCGAGGCTGTTCCTCCTCAATATAGCCCACGGCACTGGGCACAATGTAGCCTACGCAGTCCACAAGTCGCACACGGAAGGAAGTGTGATCCGTCAAATGCAGGGTCACCGCTTCCTCCGGCACGAATTTTGGCTCCGTGGTCATAATGGTACGACCGGCAGCGGACTGGGGTAATTCGTCCGTGGCCCGCTCCCGCTGGTACTCTCCGTCAATATTGGGGATCACCATGGTGTCCATAAACCGCTTGATAAAAGTGGATTTGCCTGTGCGTACCGGTCCCACCACGCCGATATAAATATCACCCTGCGTTCGGAGAGCGATATCGCTGTAAATCTGTTGATTCATATGCTCACACTCCCGGAATCAAAAGAATGGTTTGTTGGCGAAGTACATCTTCTGTCAGTTGATTTTCCTGCTGAATCAGCTCGGTGCGGGAGCGGAATTTTTTGGCAATGTCCCACAGGCTCTCATCTTTGGCGGCAAAGTACAATGTCAGCACCGGTGACTCACCGGCAGTGCAGGGTTGTAGCTCCACATCGATCACCGTCTGCATCTCCGTCTCGGTGTACAGGCAAGCACTGTACTCTATATTCACCCGCAGTTCAATACGGTTGGCCGACTGTAAGATATAATCAAAGGATTGCAGCCCGGCGCCAACAAATCCGGCGCACTTGCCATCTGTCAACGCCATTTGCAGCCGGGTTACACCGTCTTTGCAGCACAGATTGCCGCTCACATCGTAGTAGGCTACGCCGTAGCCCACCTCCACCAGCAGCAGGCCGTTTTGCACCCGCGCCTCCTGCATAGCAAGGGATAAATCCAGAATTTCTGCAATCTCCGTATCCTCAAAGCTCAGGTCGGCGGACAATGTCTTGCTGTCATAGAAGAATTGTGGATCCCGCAGTAGCGGAACCGTGCCGGTCTGTACCCGGGCGTCATAGGCAATGGCATAGGCATCTGTCACCAGTTGGGTATCGCTGACCAGGGCGGCCGTGTAGGACACACAAAAGGCTCCGGCGATCTCCAATCGGCGCAAGTCGTTATTTTCGTCCGGTACCGGCTTTACAAACAGAGAACCGATCTTCACTTGTGCAAAGGCATGGCTGTCCTCGGTCATACCGGCCACATCCACGATTTTACTGCTGTGCACGGTAAAGCAGCATTTCTCCGTGTTATGTTCTGTGTTTTCATATACCACACACAACTCAGCCCGGCACTTCACCAGCATTTTGCCGGCAATGGTGCGCACCTCGTCAATCACCGCAAAGGCACCGGTGTGGATCAACACAGAGATATTGGTGTTGTGCTGGCCGATGGCGAACTTCTCGTCAAAGTCGCAGGAGAACAGTCCGGCGTCCAGCACCTCCAGGCACTGGGCGTCTGCTTGGCGCAAAATGGCACCACAACAGTCAGTCAGCTGGCTCTGTTCCATATAGGCAAAGACCTGTGTGTGGACTTGCAGCCCGGAACGCACCTCTAACTTGCGCTGATTGATCAGCCGATAGTTGGTAAAGTCCGTACAAGTGTGCACCTGGGCAAAGGCAAAGGCGTCCGTCACCGGTGCGTCAATGTTTTTAGTGAACCGCTCCTCAAACGCGGCGGACAAACAGCACCCGGAAGTGGAGATATACACCAATGAAATGCGGCTGCGTCCTGTCACCCTTAAGCTGCCGGAGGCATATTCATAGTCCGTCACCGCATGGCTGCACACGCACCGTACCACCCGCTCCACATCTTCACAGTATTGGGGCAGACTCTCCTGGTATTCCACTTCAAACTTTGCTTCTCCCGTGCCCAAACAAACCGTGCGCTTGCTGTCGGCAAAGGTCTTTTCCGTTTCCATTGCAACATCTCCTTACAGTTACTGGTAATATCTATGCACCCGCACCCCCGTCTATGCACACCAAAGAAAAATGTTACAACAGAGAAAACCCGCAGCACCTTTTCAGGTCCCGCGGGTTTTGTTTTAGTACTCTGATGACTTTACAATTTCTTCTGTCCTCGCTCGTGTCGATGGTTTCAAGTCGTCAGAAGCATTTTTCTAAAGATTCACAGGCACTGAGCCTTGAATTTGACCCTGTGATATGCGATAGTCTATATTGCCCGTAGCTGCATTCCATTCAGCCATAACGATCAAGTCACAATTCAGATTAAGATCGAATTGTCTTTTTCGCCTATGACCTGTAAGCTTAACAAAATGCATACCCTCATCAAGTTCGTACACAATCGAAGCGCCTTTTTCAACAGGGATCAAAGGTGTGCCGTCAATTTCGGAATTGATAGCAGGGTTTATAAGTGGCAGAGCCTGCTCGCGATGAAAAACCGTAAGCCTAAATTTTTTCACAAAATAGGATTTACAACCTGGACACAAAACAGCCTCATCAAACAATTCCCTACCACAATTCGGACAATATTTCATTCAATAAATCTCCCACTGTCACATTACGCTTGCAAAAATTATTGCAGATATAATCCAAACAACAATTGCAACAGGAATGGCAATGATACACTGCTTTTTATATGTCGGGTCTTTATATTTTGCTATACCGACAATACCACAAATAATGCCAACGATCGGAAAGAGTATTGCACAAATAATGGCAGCTCTTGCAAGTCCGCCGCTTTCAGCAGTAGCAGATGCTTGCTCAGCAGTCATTGGTTGGGCATTATAAGCAGTTTGCGAATTAGCTTGCTGCTGATAATAAGCCTGTGCGCTCTGCTGTGGCTGACTGTTACCTGTTGGGCAGCCGCAATTGGGGCATACTACTGCTGAATTATCAATTTCCTTTCCGCATTTTGAACAAAACATTTTAATCTTCCTTTCTTCACATCTGAATAAATATCGTAGGTCTATATCGCTCTTTTCTGTAAACTTTCAGATTTCACTCCTCTCTTCTCATAACAACAAAGTCTATTTATAGCCTAACTGTATCATATATAGCCCATTTTGTCAATAGCTATTATCTATAATGAAGTTAATTGGATTGTAAGGAGATCATTATGGATACTTATACTGCCGTAAAGTGGCGCCTGCTCCAGCTCTGTGAGGAACATAATATGACCATCAACAAATTAGCCACAGAAGCTGCCGTTCCACCATCAACGATCAAAAATATTCTATACGGAAAAAGCGTCAATCCGGGTATCGTGACCCTGAAAATGCTTTGCGATGGACTAAACATTTCTCTCTACGATTTTTTCGATACAGAGGTGTTTCGTACCCTGCCCCAACATATAGAATAATGCATAAAAAGGAAAAGACTTCGTTACCATGTGATAACGAAGTCTTTTTCTATGTTAGATTTAGGTTTCCGGCTTTACTTTTTTGATCTTAAAGACGACGCGCAGCAGCGGCGCCAGCACCTTTGGGCGATCCAGTACGATCACTTGCATAATGGCCCTCCTTTTAGCGTTTACAGCAGATAATGCCCAGGACGATGACGGCAATGGCCAAAATGCGGGTGACCCAAATGGTGGGGCAGCAACAGGCGATCACCAGTCCCGCACCGAATGCGATCCACAAAAAATCACGCCTACACATCTTTTTCACACCGAACACCCCACAACTGCTGTATTTACACCATACTATGCGCGCAATTGCAGATCGTTACTGAGCACCGTCAGCAGTCGGCCCTCCCGAAAAGAAATGGAACATTCCCCGCCCCGCACCTCATTGCTTTGGCACATGGAGGTGGCCGGGTTCAGGTCATAGTCCGTCAGTTCCCACTCGGCGCCCCGAATGGTCAGTCCCCGGCACACACCGCCAAAGGCAAACAGGGAGAAATAACCGTAGCCCGCCCCACTAAAGGAAAAAGGACCGTCAGAGATAAAAAGCTTTTCATTCGGGGTAATAATCTCCGCCTGCACACCCCGGTCCAGGCAATAGGCCAAGTTCGCCACATTGGAGAAAGAATGGTCAAAGCGGTTGCCAATAGCGCCCACCAGAATCAGGTGGGTATAGCCGCGCTCCATGGCGATCTTTATGGCCGCCAGCGTGTCCGTATCGTCCTTATGCGCAGGCATCACGATCAGTTCCTTGGTGTGCTCCGGCACCGGTGAAGAATCAAAGTCCCCAACCACAATATCCGGCTCTGCACCCAAGCGACGGCACTTTTGATACCCGCTGTCCGCTGCCACCACAAAAGCGCCGGGCAGCAACGGCTTTATGTAGGCGACATCCGCCTCCGGCGCGCCGCTGACAATCAGGCACCGCTTTATTTCCGTTCCCATTTTTTAATATCCTTTACCTGATTATAAAATTCAACATAACTGTTGTGACGACTTTCGCTGATCTCGCCCCGCTCCACGGCGGCGCACACGGCACAGCCCTTATCTGCCACATGGGTGCAGCTATTAAAGCGGCAATCCCCCAAATAAGGGCGAAAATCCGGAAAGCAACCGGGCAATTCGTCCTTGTCGATCTCCGCGTCCCGCTCCAGTTCCAGTGCAGAAAATCCGGGGGTATCTGCTACCCAGCCACCGGCCACCGGGTACAACTCGCAGTGCCGGGTGGTGTGGCGACCGCGCCCCAACTTCTTGCTGGTCTCGCCGGTTTCCAGCGCCAAGTCCGGGCACAGACGATTCAGCAACGTGGACTTGCCCACGCCACTGTTGCCGGTAAACGCGCACAACTTGCCGGAGATCAGCGCCGGCAATTCATCTGCCCCTGCGCCGGAGCGGGCGTTACACAGCACCACAGGGTAACCGGCTGTTTTGTAAATGTCGGCATACTGCTGCCCGTTCTCTGCTAAATCCGCCTTGGTAAGCACGATCACACAATCAATGCCCTTTTGCGCCGCCAGCACCGTCAGCTTGTCGATCTGCACGGTACGGATCTCCGGATCTACCAAAGACGACACAATAAAGAGCCGATCTAAATTGGCCAGCGGCGGCCGGCGCAATTCATTTTTACGGGGCAAAATAGTGTCAATGGTATTCTCCCCTTGCGCGTTCACGGTAATCTCCACCCGATCCCCAACCAACGGGGTGATCCGCTGCTTGCGAAAGGCGCCCCGCGCCTTGCACTCATATAATCCATCGGCGGTTTCTACATAATAGAAACCGCCGATCCCTTTGTGAATTCTGCCTGTTACTGCCATATCAGTCCGTCCCGTCGGGTACTGTGGTGTCCGTCTTGTCGTTAAAGTTCATACGCACCGTTTTGGCCTTGTCTGCCTTTACAGTCTGGCGCTGAGACACCTCGCCCAGTTCCACCTCAATCTCCACTCGGGCACCGTAAGACACCTGCAGATTAAAGGTTCGCTGGCCGCCGTCCAGGCTCTCGTTCTTGGTAAATTGCAGTTCCCCGTCCACATAGATGTTCAGGGTGCTGTGCTTGCCGGTATTCGGCACCGTTACCTGCAACTTTACTGTCTGTTCCGCCGGATCGGTAGACACCACGCCGGTGGACACCACCAGCTTGATGGCAGCCGACGGCTCCGCCGCCTCACCCTGACCGGGGGTCTGGCTGATCACCGTATCCTTGGGCAGATTGCTGTCTTCGGTAGAAATCTGCACATTCTCAAACCCGCTCTTCTCCATAAAGCTGCGAGCATCGCTTTGGCTCAGTCCACGCACATCCGGCACAGTCAGCAGCACCTTTTGGGTCGTGCTGGGGCCGGAGCTGATATAAATGGTCACCGTTTGGTCCGCAGCCACCAAATCCCCTGCCTTGGGGCTGGTATATACGCACTGACCCTCTTTTACCGTCTCGCTGGAGATGGTCGTTACGGTGTAGTTGTTCAGTCCCTCGGAGGCTAACTCTTTCTTGGCCATATCCTCACCAAGGCCGTAGCAGTTTGGCACCTGAATGCCACCGGGCGTCTGTGCCACCACAAGGGTCACTGTGCTGCCCTTCATCACCCGCTCACCGGCTGCCGGTTTTTGCTCCAGCACCGTGCCCGGGTCAGCATCCTCGCTCTCCTTGCTCTCCTGTACAAAAACATAATCGTACTGGTTGGAGCTGACGATGGTGTCATAGGACTGACCCACAAAGTTCTCTAACTTCATAGACTTGGTGTTCAGCGAACCGGTAAGGCCCATCACCAACAGTACAATGGCTGCTGCAAGCACCAGCATACCGGCGATCACAGCGCCGACGATCTTGCCCTTGCGCTTGGGGTCTTCCTCCACCACCGGCTGTTCCGGCTCGGATCGCAGATCCGGCTGGGGCTTCTCCGTGTGGTCCACCGTCTTGATCACATATTTCGTGGGCTCCTCGTCCACAAAATAGGAATAGTCAAATGTGGTGGCCGGGTTCTTGATGACCTCCTCCACATCAAAGAGCATTTCCGTTGCTGACTGGTAGCGATTGGCCGGGTTCTTCTCCATAGCGTGGGCACAGATCTGCTCCACGCCCCGGGGAATATCCGGGTTAATGTCAATGAGCCGCTTGGCGTCCGCCTGCACCTGCATTAGGGCCACAGACACGGCGCTGTCTGCATCAAAAGGCACACGACCGGCCAGCATCTCATAGAGTACCACGCCAAGAGAATAAATATCCGCCCGTTCGTCAGTAAACTCGCCCTTAGCCTGCTCCGGACTGATATAATGCACAGAGCCAATCGCGTTTTCTGTTAAAGTTTTGGTCTCGCTGCGGGAGAAGCGGGCAATACCAAAGTCTGTCACCTTAATATGACCGTCAGCCAGCAGCATAATATTTTGAGGCTTAATGTCCCGGTGCACAATGCCCTTGTCATGGGCGTGCTGCAACGCGCGCAAAATCTGCGTAGTAAAGTACAGGGCGTCATTCCAGGTGATGGCCCCCTGCTTTTGTATATATTCCTTTAAGGTAATGCCGTCCACATACTCCATCACAATGTACTGGAGCTTCTCGCCAAAGCTCACATCGTACACTTTTACGATATTGGGGTGGGACATAACGGCAATGGCCTTGGACTCGTTCTTGAACCGGCGCACAAAGTCGTCATTTTGCAAAAATTCGTCCTTTAGGATCTTCACCGCCACAATGCGGTCATCCACATTGTCATAGGCTTTATAAACAACGGACATACCGCCTACGCCGATGATCTCCTGCACTTCATATCTGCCGTCTAAGCGTTTTCCTACATAATTATCCATTATATTTGTTCACTCCGCTTAATTGCTGATGGCAACAACGGTAATATTATCACCGCCGCCGTTTTTGTTGGCCTGCTGCACCAGTCGATCCGCATAAGCATAATACTGACCGTCACTGATGGCGCTGACCATCTCGTCATTGTCCACATAGTTGGAAAGACCGTCCGTACACAGCAGCAGCACCTGGCCGTCGCTAAAGTCGATCTGGTCAAAGTCAATCTTAATGGCACTGTCTACCCCGATGGCACGGGTGATGATATTCTTATTGGGGTGGTGCTTTGCCTCGTCCGGGGTGATCTTGCCGCTCTCCAGCAGATCCTGCACCATACTGTGATCCGTAGTCACCTGCTGCAAGCCATCGGCAGAAAAGAGATACGCTCGGCTGTCCCCAGCGTGGGCGATAAACGCCTGGCCGCCACGAATGACGGCACACACCACCGTGGTGCCCATACCCCGAAGATCCGCCTTTTCCTGTGCCAGATCATACACTTCCACATTGGCGGCAGACAGCGCCGACTCCAGCATATTGCAAATGGAGCTGTCCCGCATATTGGGGTGGTAAGACGCATTGATCTTGCTGCTGATCACCTGCACCGCCAGTGAGCTGGCAATATTGCCGCCGGCTGCGCCGCCCATACCGTCGCACACCACGGCAAAGGCCGTGCCATCCGGCATTTCGCCCACAAAATAGGCGTCTTGGTTGGACTCACGAATCCGCCCCCGGTCGGTTTTAGCAACCATGTTCAATCTGATCACCTCGTTTCTTCAATCTGCGAAGCTGCCCGCAAGAGGCATTGATATCATGACCTAAAGTTCTTCTTATTGTAGCATTTATTCCCTGTTTTTTCAATATGCTTTGAAAGTTTTGAATGTCTTTTTGACTGGATCGCACATTGCCCCGCTCCGCCACATCGTTCACCGGAATCAGGTTCACATGGCAAAGCATTCCCCGCAGCCGCGCCGCCAATTCCATGGCATGGGCCGGTCGGTCGTTTACATTGTGGATCAAAGTATATTCAAAAGACACCCGGCGGGAGGTTTTCTCCGCATAAGCTGCCATAGCCCGTAAGGTAGCGTCCACGCCCCACCGGGCATTCACCGGCATGGTTCGGGAGCGGATTTCATCATTGGGCGCGTGCAGGGAAAGCGTCAACGTCACCGGCAACTCCTCTTCCATCAAATCGTAAATACGATCCACCAACCCGCAAGTAGAAATGGTAATATTGCGCAGGCTGATATTCAGCCCCCGAGGGTCGTTGACCGTATGTAAAAACGCGATGGTATTATCATAATTATCCAACGGCTCGCCAATGCCCATCATCACAATATGGGATATGCGGCAGCCCAGGTCCTTCTGGGCAGCGTGCACCTGACTCTCCATCTCCGTCGGCAGCAAATTCCGCTGAAAACCGGCCAGGGTAGACGCACAGAAAGTACAGCCCATTTTGCACCCCACCTGGCTGGACACGCAAATGGTGTAGCCATAGTTATAGTGCATCACCACGGACTCTACATACTCGCCATCGTTCAAACGAAACAGATATTTCACCGTATCGTCCACGGCAGAAACATATTTTTCCTCGATTCGGCAGGCGGGAATGGTAAACCATTCGTCCAGTTTGCTCCGAAGATCCTTGGACAGATTGGTCATCTTCTCAAAGTCCTGCACACCCACTTTGTGTAGCCAGCCGTACACCTGATCGGCACGAAAGCGCTTCAGCCCAAGGTCCCCAAACCGCTGGCAAAGTGCCGGATAAGTTAAACTTTTGATGTCCTCTTTCATGCCTGTCTCTCCAAAGCGGCGTAATAAAAGCCGTCGCTGCCCTGTTCACACGGAAAGCGCGTACATTCCGCCGCCAGGAAAAAGGCGCTGTGCCGGTCCAGGAATGCCGACACAACCTTTTCGTTCTCTTTTTTGTGGAGGGTGCAGGTGGAATACACCAGTCGCCCGCCGGGTTTTAAGTAAGTAGCTGCCGTCTGCAAAATGGAAAGCTGCAAGGCAGGCAGATCCTTGATACTGTCTAAATCTTTATAGCGGATTTCCGGCTTGCGGCGGAGAATGCCAAAACCGGAGCAGGGCACATCGCAAAGAATGGCGTCTGCTGCCGGAATGTCCTGGCTATGCAACGTAGCGTCCTGCACGCGGGATTCTATACAGTCCAGGTGTAACCGCCGGGCACCGCTCTCGATCAGCTCCACCCGGTGGGGGTGCAGATCACAGGCGATCAAGCGGCCGGTATTGTTCATCTGTTCCGCCAAAGTAAAGGATTTACCCCCCGGCGCGGCACACACATCCAGCACCGTCAGACCCGGGCGCACCTGCAAGGCAGCGCAGGCCAGGTAGCAGGACAAATCCTGCACATGGAAATAACCTTTTTGAAAAGCGGCTGAGCGTTCCACATCAAAGCCGTCGTCCACTGTCAGTACGTTCTCCGGCAGTAGACGGGCTTGCACGCCTTCCTCTGCCAACATCTCCTGCAATTGATCGGGCGTCACAAACAAGGGATTGGGCACCAAAAATAATGGCGCACGACCGTTGATATAAGGCAGGAACGCCGCCGTAGCATCCGCTCCATAGGTCTTTTGCCACATAGCCAGCAGGGGCTGCGGCACAGAATAGCGGAGCATGGGCGTATCCGGCAAATCCGGATCCGCTGCGATCTGCCGCAGTACCGCATTGATCATACGGCCATAATAACCTTGGCCCACCGTCTTTGCCAGTTCCACCGTTTCATTTACCGCAGCAGGCACAGGCACCTTGTCCATATACAGCGCCTGGTAGGCGCCCATACGCAATAGCACCCGCACCTTGGGCTTTAATCGCCCGGTGGTGAATTTATCCACCAAAGCGTCCAAAGTGATTTGGCGTTCCAATACGCCCCGCACCAAAGCAGTGGCAAAAGCCCGTTCCTGCCCGTTGGCCACAGGTAAATGGTCGAGAGAAAGATTGGAATAGGCGCTCTCCTGTTGAATTTTATATAGGGTTTCAAACGCGGCTAAGCGCGGAGATTTAACGGTCATCGCTTCGTCCTGCCAGGAGCAGCAGCCGCAGCAAAGTAGCCAGCGCAGAGGCCAGCGCCGCCACATAGGTAAGGGCAGCAGCCGTCAGCACTTTCTTCGCACCCCGGTACTCCTGTTCGGTTAAAAATTGATTGCTTTCAATGGTCTGCAAGGCCCGGCGAGAAGCGTTAAACTCCACCGGCAAAGTCAGCAGCTGGAACAGCGCCACTAAGGCATACAACACAATACCCACCATAATCAGCGGCCGCCAGGTAAATACCATGCCCAGCAGCACCAGCGGAATACCCAAAGAGGAACCGATGCGGGTGGCAGGAATGGCAGCGTTACGAATCTTTAGCGGTGCATAGCCCTGTGCGTGCTGGCAGGGGGGGGCCGCCCCCGGTCCTGCTGGCCCGCCTCATGACAGGCAACGCCGATGGCCGCCACAGAGGTGGCGTTATACACATCGCCGGACAGACAAATTTCTTTATTCTTCGGGTCGTAATAATCGGTGAGGGTGCCGCCGATCTGGCGAATTTGCACATCGGTAATGCCGTTTAGTTGCAACAGTCGCGCCGCCGCCTGGGCGCCGGTCATGCCGCACATGGCGTGCACGCTGCTGTACCGACGGAAAGCCCGCTTCACCTTGATTTGACAATAAAAAGAAAACAGCAGGACCGGGATCATAATGACCCCGGTTGCGTAATAAAGCATATAGGCGTTCATAAAATCACGCTCCTAAAACAGTACCTACCGCCACCGGGTGCCCAGCCAAAAAGGCCTTGGCATCCATGGCTTTCTTCCCCTGGGGCTGCACGGTCAGCAACTCCAAACCGCCGCCGTCACCGCAGGCAACAACCAATTTGCCCTTGCTCTCGATCACCGCACCGGGGGTGCTCCCCTTTTGTTCGCTTAGGCGAGCAGACAGCACCTTCACCGTCTTGCCGCCAATGGTGGTGGTGGCGCAGGGCCAGGAATACAGCCCCCGTACCTGATCGTGCAGCTGCGCTGCTGAGCGGTTCCAATCCAAGGGGCTCATAGACTTGGAGATCATTTTGGCATAACCAAAATCCCCTGCCGGTTGGGGCACCGGGTGCAGATCGTCCAGCCTGGGTAAAATCTCTGCCAGCGCCTGTGCGCCTAAAGCCGACAGCCGATCAAACAGCATTTCCGCCGTTTCCTCCGGGTCAATGGGTGTTTTCTTAACCAGCAGCATATCGCCGGTGTCCAGTCCTGCGTCCATTTGCATAATGGTCACGCCGGTCTCTGTTTCCCCGTCTAAGATGGCCCACTGAATGGGCGCCGCGCCTCGATATTTAGGCAGCAGCGAGGCGTGCACATTGATACAGCCATACCTGGGGAATTCCAATACCGCCCGGGGCAAAATGCGCCCGTATGCCACCACCACGATCAAATCCGGCGCCAAACTCTTTAACTGCTCCAAAGTTGCCGGGTCTTTCATCTTCTCCGGCTGAAAAACCGGAACGCCGTTCTCCGCAGCCAGCACCTTCACCGGTGGCGGAGTTAGCACCATTTTGCGCCCCTGTGGCTTATCCGGCTGGGTAAACACGCCCACCACGCTGTGGGGGCTGTCCAGCAGGGTTTGCAGGCACGGTACGGCAAAATCCGGCGTGCCCATAAATACGATACGCAGCGTTTGCATCTTAGTCCTTCTTTACTGTTTTATCCATACGGTCGATAAAGAGCACACCGTCCAGGTGGTCGATCTCATGGCAGAATGCCCGGGCCTTTAAGTCCTCGCCGGTATAGACATGCCATTTCCCCTCTCGGTCCTGGCCTTTCACCTGCACCTTTTGGGGGCGGCGCACCGTCTCGTACCGACCGGGTAGGGACAGACAGCCCTCCTGACCGCACTGCTCACCCTCGGTCTTTACGATTTCCGGGTTAATCAGTTCCACCGGGCCGTCGCCGCAATCGATGACCACAATACGCTTGAGAATGCCCACCTGCACCGCAGCCAGACCTACGCCGTTGTCCTTATACATGGTCTCAAACATATCCTCCACCAAGGTGGCGATACGCCGGTCAAACACTTCCACCGTGCGGCTCTTTTTTCTTAAGATCGGATCGCCGTATTTTACTACATTCCGTAATGCCATTTTTTCTCCTAACCCAAGTCAATGGGGTTCAAATCTATGGATATCTGCACCTTTCGCAGTTCTTTCATTTTAACAGTGGCTTTTAACACCTGCATGAGCAAATTGCGAACAGATTTTGAATTTTTACACTTAATTGCCAGCCGATACCGATAGGTATTGCTGATTTTTGATATTCTTGCCGGTGAGGGACCAAGTACAATCAGCTTTTGCTGCTGTTCTTTATTCTCCAGCACCAGCGTGTCAAAAAAGGCCTTGGCTGCCAGCGCCGCCGCGTTCTCGTCTTCGCTGACAAAGAACACGCCGTAAATATCGCAAAACGGCGGATAGGTCAAAATACGCCGCAGAGCGTACTCCGTCTCAAAAAAAGCCGGGTAGTCTTGCCGTGCTGCCAAGTCGATCACCGGATTGCAGGGATCAATGGTCTGAATCACTGCCGTACCGGTAGCGTCTCGCCGTCCGCTGCGCCCAACCACCTGGGTGATCAGGTCAAAGGCACGCTCGTGGCTCAGGTAATTTTCGTCATACAGCGCATTATCCGCATTCACCACACCCACCAGGGTCACATCGTCAAAATCCAGCCCCTTGGCCACCATTTGGGTGCCCACCAAAATATCATATTCATGGGCCGCAAAGGCGTCAAACAGCTTTTGGTGGCTGAATTTACCTGCGGTGGTGTCTGCATCCATACGCAAAATTCGTGCCGCGGGAAACAGCGCTTGCAGTTCATCCTCGATCCGCTGGGTGCCGAACCCGCTGTACCGCACCGCGTGGCTGCCGCATTCCGGGCAAGTATTGTCCAGAGGCTTGGAATAGCCACAATAGTGGCACATCAGCCGGTTGGAATAACTGTGATAAGTCAGCGAAATAGAGCAGTTGGGGCAGGTGATCACATGACCGCAGTCGTTGCAGGCAATGAATGTATTGTATCCCCGCCGGTTCATCAATAGAATGGTCTGCTTGCCCGCGTCCAAATTGGACTGTATCTGCTTTTGCAGGGTGCGGCTTAGAGGCGAACGGTGCCCGGCATGCAGCTCCCCCTTCATATCCACGGTACACACCTGCGGCAACGCAGCGTTGCCAAATCTGTGCTCCAGGGAACAAAGGGTATATTTTCCCGCCTTAGCCGCCGCATAGCTTTCAATACTGGGGGTGGCAGACGCCATCACAAACAGCGCACCGCTCTCCCCTGCCCGGTAGCGGGCAATGTCTCGGGCGTGGTAACGAGGGGTGCGCTCACTCTTGTATGTCAGCTCCTGCTCCTCGTCCATAATGATCAATCCCAGGGTGTGCAACGGCGCAAACACGGCGCTGCGGGTGCCCAGTACGATCTTAGCCTCTCCCCGGTCAGCACGGCGGTATTCATCGTTGCGCTCGCCTACGGACAAGCCGCTGTGCAGCACCGCCACCTGGCGGCCGTACCGTTGATGGAACAGCCCCAGCACCTGCGGAGTCAATCCGATCTCCGGCACCAGCACAATGGTATCTTTCCCCTGCTGCAACGCGCGGTCGATCAAGCGCATATACACCTGGGTCTTGCCGCTGCCGGTAACGCCGTACAGCAGCGCGCTGCCGCCGTCACCATCCAGCATGGCGGACAGCGTGTGGTACGCCTTTGTCTGTTCGGCAGACAGTTCGATCTCCGCCGCCTTGGGGGCAGCAGGCAGATCCACATACGGATTTCTGTACTTCTCTTTTTTGAAAAAGCGCAGCACGCCGCACTTTTCCATATTTTTCAACACGCCATCGCCTACGCCGCAAAGGGTCTTAATCTCCTCTACGGTGGCGCTGCCAATGTCCAGCAGAAGGTCGGCAACAGACTGCTGCTTTGGCGTTAAGCGGGGCAGCTCTTCGCCGCGACTGACGGTCAATTCTGCCATACGCACCCCTGCCACGCCGATCTTACCGAACCCACGGGGCAGCATTTGCAGCAGGCACTCGTAGGTGGTGCAAAAATAGCGGTTTTTCATCCACCGAGCCAGGCGAATTTGGCTCTCGTCCAGCACCGTACCGTAATCGCACACACGGGCAATATCTTTCAGCGCCGGATTGATCCCCACAAACACTTGCAGCACAATTCCTCGGCGCAGTCGATTGCCGCTGCCAAAGGGCACCTCTACCGCCACGCCCGGGCGCACCCGATCCGCCAGTGCAGGGGGCACCGCATAATCGTAGTCACTGTCCAGATTAAAGAAGGTGTGCTCCACAGCCACGGTGGCAACGGGTCGGTTCTCTGCCTTGCTGCTCACTTTATTTCTGCTTGAGTTCGTCCGGCTCCTCAATCACATACTTACCGGAACTGATGTCGTCAATAGCCAAGGAAACGGTCTTGGTGTCCAAATGCTCCTCATTGGCAATGGCCTCGTCCTGAATTTCCCGGGCGCGCTTGGCCGTGCCAACCACCAGGCTGTATCGGCTGTTTACATTCTTGAGCATTTCTTTCAAATCGGGATTAAACATAGTATTCTACCTCCAGTAGCAGTTATTCTGCGTTGCGCTTTGCCAGCTCATCGCAGATGATGTGATTGATTTCGTGCACAGCGGTGTCCAAATCGTCATTGAGCACCTGATATTTGTAGCAGTCACGGGACTGAAGCTCTACTTTGGCAATTTCCAGCCGGTTGCGGATCACTTCGTCCGTTTCGGACATACGCCCGCGCAGGCGCTGCTCCAAAATCTCAAAATTCGGCGGATACAGGAAGATGGACACACAGTCCGGGCAAATACGCATTACATTCTTTGCCCCCTGCACCTCGATGATCAAAAAGCAAACCTTGCCCCTGGCAATGGCCTGCTCCACCCCGGCAATAGGGGTGCCGTAATAGTTGCCGGAATACTCGGCATATTCAAAGAAGCCACCGTCCGCGATCATCTTTTCAAAATCCGCGCGGGTCTTGAAAAAATAATTCACGCCGTCCACTTCGCCGGGTCGGGGCGCCCGGGTGGTGGCAGAAACGGACTCAACCACATCGTCTCGCAGTGCCTCAATGGCCCGAAAAACCGTGTCTTTGCCGCAACCGCTGGGTGCAGACAAAACAACTAATAAGCCTTTTTTGTTCTCACAATGCATCGCGCACCTCCGCAGAAAATTTTTCAGCAATTTTGTTCAGATCCAAATAAGACAGGATCACATTGTCACTGTCCGTAATAATAACGCTCATGGTCTTGCGGCCATGGGTGGCGTCGATGAGTGTTCCTTTTGCTTTGCCATCTTGCACAATGCGCTTGACCGGGGCAGACTCCGGGCTGACAACGGCGATCACCCGATCTGCATTCACAAGATTGTTAAAGCCGATATTCACCAGTTGCATTATTCGATGTTCTGGATCTGCTCTCTGATTTTTTCTACTTCAGCCTTAATGTCGATTACTTTACCGGCGATGGCTACATCGCTGGCCTTTGACCCGATGGTGTTGGCCTCCCGGTTGATTTCCTGCACCAGGAAGTCCATCTTTCTGCCGATGGGCTCCTCTGCCTCCAGGAATTTGCCCAGCTGGGCAATATGGGAGCGCAGGCGCACCGTTTCTTCCGCCACTGCCACTTTGTCCGCAAAGATGGCCGTTTCCTGGAGCAAGCGGCCCTCGTCCAAGGTCACATCGCCCAGCAGCTCGTGCACCCGGGCAGCCAGCTTTTCGTTATATTCCCGCACGGTTTGGGGAGAGCGCTCTTCCACAAACGCCACACAATCCAAAATGGTCTGTGCGCGCCCGGCCACATCGGCCTTCATCTTGGTGCCCTCTACCTCACGCATGGCAACAAACTTATCCAGCGCAGCGGCTGCCACCGTCTGCACATAGGACCAGATCTTGTCCTCGTCCTCCTCTGCCTTGCGCACCACCAATACATCAGGAAAGCGGGCAATAGCGGCAGCGCCCCAGTCCTGCTTAACACCATAGGTGTCTGCAATTTCCTGCAAAGCGGTGTTGTAAGCACCGGCTAAAGTGTGGTTCACTGCCACCTGGGCGGCCTCTGTATTTAGCGCCTCAATGCCCACGAAGCAATCCACCTTGCCGCGAGTCACCCGACTGTTTACAAAGGACTTGAGCTTATCCTCAATAAAGCCGTACTGCCGCGGCACCCGAGAGGAAAACTCAAAATAGCGGTGGTTAACAGACTTCAGCTCCACGGTGATGACATAGCCGTCAATCTCCTGCACCGCACGGCCGAACCCGGTCATGGATCGTATCATAATATTACCCCCAAAGAACGGTATTTTGCGCCCACAGCGCCCTGCGTTCTTTTGTTGCAAATATTATAGTCGTTCCCACAGGATAGGTCAACACTTTGTTCACAGTATATTTACATTGTTCATAATATATTAACATTTTGCGATTATAAATGGACAGGGGTGACAGAAACGGTGCGATGTGGGCATCGCACCCTACAATTCCTCCGTCAATGCCTGCGGCATTGCCACCTCCCTTTACACAAGGGAGGCTGATCGGCATCAAAATCTTAGGCTCCCTTGTAAAGGGAGCTGGATGCGAGCTTGCGTGCAGACTGAGGGATTTGCAAACAAACAGGATTCCCCATATAATTTTCTCAGTCTCTACACAACATCTCCCCCACCCCAGGGCAAAAGAAAAAGCAGGAGATTGCTCTCCTGCTTTTTTGATTTAATAAGACCCGGTGGGATCGTTGTCATAAAAGCCGCCGGTGCCCTTTGCGCCGGGATCGTCGCCTACATTATCACCGCCTTGGTCAATACCACCGCTGCCTGTGCTGGATTCGGTGAATACAGTGAAGATGTTGAACGCTTCTACCTCCATCTCAGGAGTACTATAACGCTTTTTCATGTTAAATTCCTCCTTTGATTAAGCGCCTAAAAAAGCGCTGTTGTCGCAAATGTTACCATAGGCAATGCACTGAACCGTTGTGGTCTTTGTGCCGCCGGTGACAAGCTGGGTTTCATAAGTGTAAGTGAACTTCACATACGCTCTAGTGTAAGTGGCAGTTGCAGCCGCATTGGCATTCTTGTAATTCAGAATAAACTGATTACTGAAGTCAATGGGACTCTTGGCCTTTACCATCTTAACATTCTTGCCGGCCTGTACGCTGTCTACGGTAAACGCAGCATCGGTCGCCATGGCGGCGTCGCGGGTGTAAAGGGTGCCCATCTCTGTGATCTTCACATCCTCCGGCAGACCGGTGGTTGCCGCACTGTAAGTGCTGAAGGTGGTGGCCGCAGATTTGGACTTCATGCCAACACTGAATGCGGTGGGGAACTTATGCTCCAGACTGTAACGATTCTTATCAGTATCCAGCCGTACCAGCTGGCCGCCGTCCGTCACATAGTACCCGGCTGCACGGATTACATCACCGCGCTCGTCTGTCTCAGCAGGCAGATAATTGACTGTGAAGAATTCCTTGTTGGAGCCGTCAATATAGAAGTCATAGGCGCTGCCGTAGGTGGCGATGGCATAAGTGCTGCCTGTCTTCACTGCCAGTGCATACGCATCGGCAGCCTTAGGAACGGAAACACGCACATCGTAGCCCTTGGCACACAACTGCTCACCGTCCAAAGACACAGTGAATACATCTTGACCGTTATACACATAAACCGGACGCAGGATCACTTGGTTGCCGCCGGCAATCTTGGCCAACTCAGCCAAAGTGTAAGTGCCGTAGTTGATGTTGTGGGGCTTGTCGCCCTCCATCACCTGCCAGCCGGCCAGCTTATAATACGCGGAGCCGGTTAGTGAAATGGCGTTGTCGCCCAGCTGCACCTGCTCCAACTGGGATACGGTTACATTGGTATCCTGCAGCAGTGTGCCCTGGTAAACATTGGATCTGTACTGATCCTGAACAGACAGCTGTACCTGATTCTCGGCAGGCGCAGTATCCGTAGTCAAATAAGCGGTTACCAGAATGCTGTCCGCGGCTGCGTTCTCATTTTGCATGCGCAGAGTGTAGGTGGTGCCGTAGTTCAGCACATCCTTCTCCTTGCCGCCGGCCGTTACGGACCACTTGTAAACGGAGCCGACTACGCCATCCGGTACAGTAAAGGTACCTACGTTGCCGTAGAAATAAGACTGATCTTTAGACAAGATAATGGGATCGGCGTCGTCTACCACATACTGGAATGTAACAGAGAACTGACGGCGCATCGTTTCAGAATTGTTGGCCACGTTCAGCGCAGAAACCAAAGCGCTTGTGGTGCTGTCCAGTACCTTCTGGCCGGGCTGCTCCGTATCGGCAGCGGGGTGGGCGCTGTTGGGGGGGGGACCGCCCGCGGACATCAA
>OGPV01000203.1_pt1 | contig 47941 bp, 72 predicted proteins | sample 1553001 | NCBI WGS metagenome assembly OGPV01 (sample SAMEA2580268, study PRJEB22360) | human gut metagenome | biome: human gut; feature: human-associated habitat; material: faeces | place: Denmark | collected 2008/2010
TTTCCTCATTTTTGAGTGGCAAAGTAGTATCCTTATCAAATTCCTTGACAAATTCCTTGACAAATTCTCTACCATTCGGCCCCATCTTATAAAATGTAATTAGTTTCATTTCCACACCTCGTAGTTAATAGTTTTATGAGGACAGAGTAACCAATACGGCATCCACCAAGAACCCTCGATTAAATAGCAGTTGTCAAATGAGTCGTATTCTGTCCATTTACAATAACTGTTCCAGCCTTCCCAACTAATCGGAACGCCAAGACAAGAGCTACTATCTTTGCTAGACTCTGGTTCATATCTTTTTTCGAGTTCTTTTGCTACTTCAAAAGAAGGTACAAACATTTCATAAGTTTCGCCTTCAAAAAGCCAAGCAGGAAGATAGTAGCTTCTAAATACATAAACCGGCATATTTTTAATGTGAGGTTCTTTAAGCAACGCCACATTGATTGGTTCGCCCCAACCATACCAATCTTTGGGCAAGCCATATACCTTGTCTTGCTCAATTTTATCTTCATAATACCATTGTCTGGTTTTTGCTTCTTCATAGGTAAGCAATTTCCGTAACATCTTATTCTCCTTTCGTTTTTAGTGTACTACATTTTTTTTGTATTTTGTAATGAATTTTATAATTCTACAATATTAATAACATTGTCTGGGTTGTTGGCATAAGTAATAATATATAGACTATTTTCTAACAGCCAAATTTCTTCACCGATGGTAGAAGCCATAGCAAAGTTGCACTCACTACATACCAATGGTTCACCTTCGCCGTAAGCTGTGAAAACATTTTCATATATTAAATCGCCTTGTTTACGAATTGATTTAGGTGTAAGTTCTTGTAGCATATTTTTCCTTTTAACCAGAGCAATAATCCACTGAACTTTTGACAGGAACAGGAGCTTGAATACAATACTCTAATGCTTTTTCAGTAAGGAGGCCAATTTCAATCATTGCCTCTACTTGTTCTTTGTAAAGACAACGCGCAGTTGTTTTTTCGTCTACTTGCATTTCCCTATCACCGTCATAAAAACGATGGTAAATAGAGTCATATTGGGTGGCATAATCAAAGTTGTTATCAAAAATTTTTTCTCCTTCGGTAAAAATAATTTTATGGAATCTTACCATTTCCTTTCCTGTAAATACCTGTTCATGGATATAATCACTATATCTTATTCTTTCAGGCTCCTCGGTGGCCCAATCGCTTCAGCAAATCCACCTGTATGACAATTACAAACAATTAACAATTCCTTTCCTGCGTTGATGGCATCGTCTAGGTCTTTTCTTTCATAACACACGACTCTTCCGTTTGGAAAAATTCTTGCTTCATACTTATTGTTCATTTTCTTCATAAAGGTCTACCTCCAATTTGAGTCAAGGGATAACAATTTACTGGTTCTTCCATGAAAGAATCTGCAAAAGCTATAACAAAAAGTGTTGTAACATTTGTTTCTTCTTCATAAACTTGATAGATATTGTAATCATCACTACCTGGATAATTGTCAAGAAATGTGCCATGTTCCACCACCCATTTTGGATGCTTAACCGCCCATTCTAAATTTTTTGTTTCAATCATTGTTTTTACCTCCTTTAATCGTAAGTGTCCCCATAACGCACACCAGTTTTTGTGTATTTATTTCCATGCCCATCGCAGTGCTGGCTTGGTGCCGTTGCACAAGGCCAATGCAATCGTTCGTACATAATTCGCTGGGCCAATTTAGCGTCTTTTGTTGCTATGCCGTTGGCATTTTTCTTCATGGCTATCCTGTTGATTTCCAATTCTGGAAGTTGCTCCATATCCTCACGCTTCATAATCTGTCTCCTTTTGTATCTTAGACTTTAAATCAAATATCAAAAATGTTGGTTTTCAATTCTTCCCATGTTGTTCTTAAAGCGCTACTCTTTCTAATTTCAATCATTGATTGTTTCCTCCTTTGTTTAGCTTGATTATATAATATCATCTCATCGCATAAAAGTCAATCGTCAAAATAAACAAAAGGAGCCAGGATTTCTCCCAGCTCCTTGTATAAATTATCTAATCATATATTCAACTAAAGTAATGTGTCCGTTTGCTAAAGTTTTTTTCACATCAATGATGTCTTGATTTGAGCTACCTCTAAAAGCTAAAGACAAGTCTTTGCTATCTTCAATAAAAGGCCCATCGACTACAACATCAACTTTAGACAGTAAAGTTTGTTGAAGGTAAGGCCGCATATTACAAACTTTAGGGTCTGTTACAATTTTATCAAACACTTCTTGCCAAGTATATCCTGTCCATAGCCACACAGTTTTACCTAGCTTGTGTACGTCTTGCACAAGTTTAAATAAAGCGATTAACCCATTTGCATTTTGGTCTAATGGTTCGCCACCTAAAATGGATAGTCCAGAACAATGAGTTTTTGCTACATGTTCTAAGATTGTTTTATATGTTTCTTGAGTAAAAGGTTTTCCGTTATCAAAATTTTGTGCTTCTTGGTTGTAACAGTTTTTACAGTGTCTATTACAACCAGAAACAAAAAGGGAAACCCTTACTCCTGGGCCATTAGCTATGTCAGTTTTAATGATACCAGAATAATTCATGTGTCTAAAAACCTCTTATCATCTTCGTTAAATTTTTGGTGCTTTACTCTCATTTCTACTTCTTGTTGTTTTCCAAGGTTGAACGCAGTAGTATAATTTCCTGTCAAATCATCTTGTTTTGATGGACTGTTCCTTACTCCGTAGAGTTGCTGTGTCCAGTCTCTGCATTTAGATAAATAATATCGTAGTCATAGATATGAGAACGACCATGTTTAAGTTTAGTTCTTATATGGTCAAAAGTTGTTTTATATTTCTGAGACAAGTATCTTGAACAATCTGCAAAAGAATCAAAAGTTTTAGTTTCAAGATTACTTACAATCTTCACGGGTTTCATTCTTTCTTTTCTTGCATTTTCAAGGTTCTTAGCTCCTGTTTTAGAAATATTGGAATGGTCACGATTTTTCATCTGCTCGCTTTTTGTGACATATCTTAAATTTGAATAATGATTATTATGAGGATTTCGGTCTTTGTGGTCAACTTCAAACCCGTCAGGACACTTACCTAACCAACACTCTGCAACCGCTCGATGAATCATTACTCTTTTTGTCACGCCTTTAATTTTACAAAAAGTTACATAATATCCTTTTTCAGAATGGTGCATATCTAATTTTATTTTGTTCTGTTTTTTAGATTTTACATTCCTAAAAATCGTTCCATTTTCATTTATCTCATAAAGAAAATCTAATGACTTTATTTTTCTAAACTCAAGGTTTGAATTTGTTACATTCATCTCTTGATACCTCTCTAACTATTATTTTATTTCTGCTCCTTGCTAGGACGCCAGTTAAAGAAACGCTATTCTTCTTAGCTTTACAGCAATTGAGGGGCATTTCTTTCAGGATAACCCCGTCACACGTCTTAGTCTTTGAATTTCTTCCCCGCCACATTCTGGACAACTATTTCCAATTTCGTCTGTATATCCACAATTCATGCAAGTGTCATTTGGTACATTGATAGCAAAATAAGGAATGTCCTTATCCATTGCATAATTTACAATAGTTTCAAGAGCATCAATGTTATTTTTTGCGCCTGAATCTAGCTCAACATAGGTAATACAACCAGCGCTAGAGTATCCAGTTAATTGAGATTCAATATCAATTTTTTCAAATGGGCTACATTCATGCCACACAGGAACATGCATAGAGTTTGTAAAAAATTCTTTGTCAGATACGTCTTTAATAATCCCATATTTGTCTTGGAACTTTTTCATTGAAGTATAAACTAAATTTTCGGCAGGAGTGAAGTACACACCGAAATTTAATTTATACGCTTCTTTGAATTCGGCACATCTATCTTTGAATAATTGCTCAATCTGCTTGGCAGCTTCCATGCCTTTGCTTGTTGTATGGTCACACCCAAGAAGAATTTGTAAAGTCTCCGCTAGACCTAACTGCTTATATATACCCTCGGTTTCCCGATATTTATTAGGGGAGTAGACTATTCCTTCGCGCTGTTGAATATTGGAATGTTATATTCTTTATTCTGTCTAAGCGGGAATTTATATTTTTCGTTCTCTTTATAATAATTTTTACCATTATTTATGGCTGTAATAGCCGATTTAGAAATGTCAAGTCTTTGAGCGATTTCTTCCATTGATAGTCTTGTAAAGAATAATAAATCTAATACTTCATTTAATTGCTGACGAGACAATTTTTTATTAAAAGGATTCCTAAAAACTTTTTTTCTAATGGGGTAATCAGTTATATCTAATTGTTTACAGATACCATGTTTTCCCCTGTTTATTGAACCAACGGTTGTGCTTGGGACATTTAATACTTCTCCAATTGCGTTTGCAGATAAATTGTTCTCTTTCAAAAGCTCAACAATTTGTTCAGCCAATTGAATTGTCATATGAATATGCTGTTTACCTTTTCTTAATGGAAAATCATATTTTTCTTTATTAAGAAAACTTCTTTTTCCCTGATTAATATCTGCAACAAAATTGAAAGTTGTATTTGTTAGTTCAGCAATCTCATCAAATTGAAAATTCGTATTAAGGAGTAAATCTATTACGTTATTAATATCGTCTAAATTATATCTTCTACACCCATGTTTTCTAATCGGATAATTTTCTGTAGAAATAGGAAGAGTATCCCCTATGTTGACATCATGAACGACATATACAGAACAATTTAATTCTTCCGCAATTTGACGACTTGTTTTTGTTGTATTTTTTAGTTGATAAATAATTTTATCTCGCAATTCATAAGAAAAACGAGTTTTATTGCTTCCACCTCGATTTAAATTATATCCATTATTAAAAGTATCGTATTTATCAATATAATATTCTTCTTTTTGATTTAGTTCATCTATCGTATCTATATTATCTTCTAATACTGACAATGTAAAATTTTCCATTCCATATTTTCTGATGGCTCTATCAATATATCCGCAATCCTGACTTAGATGCTGCCAATGTCTAATTTTTAATGGACGAGAAGTTTGACCAATATATTGCTTTCCATTAATATTATTTGTATACATGTAAATACATCCCATTTACATCACCTCCTTTTTGCTTAATTATTCAACAGCGCGACAAGATTATAGTCGTTGAACCTTCCCTGCTTTATAGGGCTTGGCTGCGAGTTATCATGGTTTTTACTTTAGACGTTCTCGCAATTTACTTGTTTTATACTGAGCCAGATTGTTAACCCAGTGCGAGCGTGCCATGCTTTAATGCACTTCTAATACCTTCTTCTGGAATGTACCCTGCCATAGTATGATTTTCATACATAAATTGTGCTGCTTCTACAGGTTGAGAGCAAATCCATTCAAAACGCTCTAATAGCATGTCTTTTGCTTCATGAATCTTCTGGTCAAGTTTAATAAGGAATGTTGACACTTTACGTTCATCTGTAAGGTCGTCCCAATTTCCATATCTGTCTATTAGGAACTTTTTAGTTTCCATAGCTAATGTTGGTAAAATAATAGTTACAGGACAGATGTTTCCACGTCCATCTTTAAGTTGTCCAAAACCATTTACATCCCAACCGTTCGCAGTTCTGCAACCCATCGTGGCAAAATATGTTCTTGGGTCATTCTTGTCGTAACCGGCATTGCCACTCCAGTCACAGTTAGCATAATTAGGATAGAGCCTTTGCGCCGTGGAACGCAAAGCCAATCTATAAAGGTCATAATTTGGGTCTTCAGGTTCTCTATTGACACCTTTCATAAGTTGAAAGATTCCACACATTATATACCGTTATTTTCATAATATTTTAACACTCATTTAAGAGTCGGATTAGACTATATCATTACCAATATTAGAAACATTGGCACAAGGCGCTTCGGAATTATATCGCTATAAAACCTACTCCCTTTTGGGATAGTCGTTTGACCTTATAATTCTTCTCTGAAATAATAATTGTTAATCATACGTCCGTCTTGTAATCCTCTCCATAAGGTAGTAAGACTGATGTTATAAGCTTTTGCAGCTTTTGTGATAGAAGGAAAACTATCTATGTAGTTGTTGTCTTTATCATATACAAATACATTATGTCCTTCTTTGTCTCCAATTCTTTTACTCCGTTCATTGTAATTATTATTATACGAGACAGTACACCACTCAAGATTACTTACTTCGTTATTTGATGGATTTTCATCTTTATGGTTAATTATTGGTAAATTATCTGGATTAGGAATAAAAGCATCTGCCACCAATCTGTGTACGAATGCTCTTTTTCTTTCTCCAGCTTCGCTTAATACAATTCTTAAATGGCCGTCTTGTGTTATTTCAGGCTTTAATATTTTTTCTTTATAATGTCTAACACCAGTCTTTGTTTTAATATCTCTTGCATTTGCCTTTACATTTCCTAAACTGCTTACTGAATATAGGCCATTATAAATTGGTACCCATTGTTCCACATTATCACTCCTTTCTTTAGAAGAATGTTTCAAAGAATAATTATCTTGGCACAGGATTGTCATATCTTTCGACTTAGAGTTCCCCTGTTAGCAAAAATATCTCAATGGTCATTTCCTACCATATTTTATTTTCACACCTGTCTCTGACAGTTCACCTTGTTTTACTTCCCCAGTGGTTTATACGTTAGGGAAAATGCTAGTACGATGTAACTTACCAACACCCTTGATTGAAATATCCAAAAGAGCCTTAATAACCATGCGCCCTTCTGGAAGAGTGCAGGTACCGTAATTAATAGAACTAAAAGGTAATTGGTTGCCGCTGCGAGATTGCAATGAATTGCATGTACATTCACATAAGTTCGCTAGACTTATGCAGTTCTCTAATGAACTTCTTTATGTCACCATAAAGATTAGACTATATCTTCACCCTCTTTTGAGGGGGCTACCGTTTCGGGCCGCTTGGCTCTACTCCCCGTTTTATAGGGATAGTCGTTAGGCATTTATTGTATCGTCATAATATTTTAAATGGTATCCTTTAAGAGTTTTACCTCTTCCTCTACATAACTTAGAGATATTTGTTGCTGATATCCCCAACTCGCTACCACATTGTTGTACAGAATCAAATATTGTATTAAGTTCCTCACAATACACTTTCTTTTTATTTGGATAGTTTTGTGAAAGTTTTTGTCTCTTTTCCTCAGAACAAGGAACATGACGCTTTTTAGCAGCTTCAGACATTCTTTTCTTACGTTCTTCTGTAAACTTTTTTCCTTTTTGGGATTCACCAATTTTCTTTTTCTTTTCTTCTGAACAAGGATGACCAAAACCGTTTTTATTTCCCATCAGTGCTTGAGATATTTTTTGCCTAGTTTCTTCGTTCACGACACAAGCCTCCCCGCCAGAAGTAGAATTGTAACCAAAATTTCTGTCCATTGAATTAAATTGTTTAATCAATTCCTGTTCTTTTAAGCAAGCTTCTTCTTTAGTTAAATTAGTAAATAAAATATTGTGTTCAAAATTATCCCATCCATACTTCTGAATTGCTGAATAAAAATGTGGGCTTGATTTGTAATTACATCCGTTCACACCCCATCTTTTTTCTGGTTCTTGCATTGTAATACCAATATAAACTTTTCCATTTATTTTGTTTTTATGCTGGTATACTGTATACAAAGGACTCACCCCCCTTTCTTGTTTTATTTAACGATACAAATTTAGCACGGAATTGTCTTAATACCTTTTTAAGATGTTTTCCGTTTAGATAGCTATGTTCTAAACATTACTATTTAGTCGCCCCAACAATTAAGGTTGTGATACATTGCTTCAACAGCTTGATAAATCTCTTTTTTGGTCATGTCTAAAGCGTATTTATAAGCTTTATCGTAAACCATATATTCATTATCTTCAATTCCAGCATTATCTGGGATATGGTCAAAAAGTTCTTGATTAGAAATGTTTTCAATATACTTCAAACCATCAATATAATGTTTTCTAAAACTCTTACGAACATAAGGAACCATAGACCAATCCAAATGACTTGCCGCCACACCACCAAATTGCTGTAAACTTTGTAACTGGAACAGCACTGCGACTAATTGAAAAGCTGTACTAACACTTTGAGCAGGTCGAATATCCACTTGTCTTGTGTTAAAACCATTCGCAAGTAAATCGTCAAGAGGGAGCGTCAAGCAGTTGTGGTTTCCTACTGCGTAAGAAGATAAGTCATGGATATAAATTTCATTATTTTCATGGTTTTTCTTCGCCATAGAAGAAACACAATATTCAAGAGCATATTTACGCATTACTGCGTCTGCTGTTTCTCCGACTCTGCCACCAAAACTTTTTTCGTCTACATTAGCGTTTTGATTTTGTACGTTTTTTGCACTAAGTTTTTCATCAATAACATCCATTAGTTCTTGATATTTGTCTCGTGCAAGACCATGCAAATAACGATAAGTAATGTAACTCTTCGCTACATCTTTCATACCGCTAGTCATAAGCGCACGTTCTACAATATCTTGAATTTCTTCTACACTAATATTTTCTTTTCGCTGTTCAATAGAGTTAATTACTTTATCAGTTATTGCTCTGACTTCATAAGTATTGATTTCATCTCTAACTTCTTTCATTGCCTTTTGGATTGCAACAGAAATTTTGTCACGTTGGAAATCAACAACATCTCCGTTACGTTTGATTACTTGTACCAATAAATATCACTCCTTATATAAAATAAGTTGTCATTCCTATGCCGACAACCTTTTTATTTTTATTGCATTATACCACATAAATATGAACTCAATATGAACAAAGATGTAAATTATTGTTAATCTCGTGTTCTCTCATTGCAAAAGGCCCTATATTTTCATATTTGGTGACAACATTCTTATCTCCATAGATACACATATAGGTCTTATTAGTATCTATGTCCTTGACACTCCCCATGCCTAAAGGCAGGGGATTCTCAGTTCACTGACCGTAGCCCACCAAATAGGCGGGTCTTACACAGTCTCCCTGAGCGTATAAGTTCGGACGTGTCCCGCCCTACCATAAATATTGAGTTTATACCAGTACGCGAAGTCCTTCTGCAAGGATATTTTTCGCTGCATTAACATCTCTGTCATGTACCGTGCCGCACTTTGGACAAGTCCACTCCCGGACGGACAAATCCTTGGTTCCTGACCACTGTGCGCCGCAAGCGGAGCAAAACTGGCTGGAAGGATAGAATCTGTCTATGACAACCAGCTCCCGGCCATACCATTCTGCCTTATAGGTTAGTTGTCTGCGAAACTCACCCCATGAAGCATCTACAATAGACTTTGCTAGTTTGTGATTCTTAATCATATTTTTGACGGCCAAATCTTCCATACAAATGATGTCGTTTTCACGAATGAGTTTTGTAGATAGTTTGTGTAGCATATCTTTTCTTTGGTTTGTAATCCGTTCGTATAGCCGCGCAACCTTTTGTCTTGCTTTATCTCTGCGCTTACTACCCTTTGTTTTTCTGGATAATTGTCGCTGGAGTTTAGCAAGTTTCTTCTGGCTCTTGGATAGAAACTTATGGTTCGGATACTCCACGCCATCAGAGGTGATTGCAAGTGCTTTTAACCCCATGTCGATGCCGACCACCGCCCCTGTAGATGGCAATGGTTCTATTTGCATATCTGTACAACACAGGGCAACAAAGTATTTTCCGTTTGGATTCTGACTGACAGTTGCGGACAGGATACGCCCCTTGATAGGCTTGCTGACGCGGCATTTCACCTTGCCCAGTTTTGGGAGTTGCACTGCCTTGTCCAGGACTTTGATGTTGCTGCCAACGCACTTACTTTTATAGCTTTGCTGGCGATTTCGCTTGCTTTTGAATTTTGGATAACCGGGTTTCTGCCCCTGCTTCACACGACGAAAGAAGTTCTGATAGGCCACGTCTAAATTCTGTAAAGAGGATTGTAAGGCGGAAGCATCTGCTTCTCTTAACCACAATAAGATTTTCTTGAGCTGTGTCATATTTTTACAACACGCATAATAGTTCATCGTCTTTCCATCCTGCTCATAAAGCTCTTTTCGCAAAGCAAGATAATGATTCCAGACAAAGCGGCAGCATCCAAATGTTCGTTGTATCTGTTGCGCTTGTGTTTTGGACGGGTAAATGCGAAATTTACAGCTGTATTCCATGTATATTTTCACCTCCTTGGATTTCGTATTCACATTATATTATATTTTTACCTTTATGTCAACGACATTTTGTTGTATAAACGGCTCTCTTTTCTTCAATGTGGCGAGCTATTACGCACTCCTTAGACGATGGCTACTTTGAAGCCTACATTCCACATTTTTATACTATTTCAAGACATCTTATAAAAAAACGTCAGGATAGTTTTTTCGATTCAAGCGCATGCCAAGCACGTATTGACACATATGAATACCTTGCATAAACTCTTCTTGCTCTTGTGGATGCTCTTGTTTCAAGTCACAAAATTTATTCCACGCATACGCAAGTGCATCCCAAATAACTTGTTCTTCCGCTGGAATATCAGCGACTTTTGTTTCCAATTTGACACTCCTTCCTTTATATTAAGTGTATATTTCTGTCTTCATTTTAGCTTCACAATTAGGGCAGCGTCTTGGAACATTATTGAGTGCTTCGTAAGTGCGCCCTTCAGAAACATATAAAATTGGAGGCATCATACAGCCGCAATAAGAACATCGCATGACTTTTCCATTACGTTCCCAATGGCCCCAAATGACCTCTTCCACATTAGCAACAGGCTGATTGAGTAAAAAGTCAACAATGCTTGATGTACTCCACGAACCCTTTGAATCATCGCCAATTTCACAGATTGCTTTTATCAATGATTCACGTTCATAATATTCAGCCATCGTAACACCCTTCATCTTTTTTAAGGAATTGCATAGTACAAACCTCTTTACACTCTTCAAAAGGATTCAACAAACAACGATAATACCCTTTATCATATTCTTTTGTTTCAGGATGATATTCTCCTGGCATATAGCCCTCACAGAAGATACAATCGTTGGGTGTCTTAGGCATTTCATTCACCAAAATTTTCATTATTAGTCCTCCTTGATTCGTTCTATTGGTGCAAATGTCAATATTCTTCTGCCTTGAAATTTTACTAAAGTTTCAATAGTTTCTGGTCTATATCCATATCCATCCTCTCGGTCTTCGTAATGGATACAATACAATGTTGTTCTGTCTTTATTTTTGTCGTAATGTTCTACTATTCGATTATAGCCAAAGATGTCTTCAAAAGCACAAATTTCGTTGCTTTTTAGAAGCACCTCATTAAATTGACTTCTGGTCATTTTCTTTCCAGCCTTTCTGCATCATTTCTTGTAGCCAGGTATTGCGAGTTGTTTCTTCGTGTTTTCCTAACGCTTCTTCTATTGTATCATAGTCCGCAATAATTGTCAAGTGTTTTTTCGCTCTTGTCACGGCAACATAACAAAGATTGTTGGTCAAAAGCTTTTTGTGCTGACTGTTGGCTACAAAAATAACAGCAGGTGACTCACAACCTTGTACTCTATGACAACTCAAAGCATAAGCTAGGGATAGTTTTTGAAATTCTTTTTGGCTGAAAGCAACCATACCACAATCAAATTCTACAACAATACAATTACTTCTGCTAGTATCATCGTAAAAATCACCAAGTACAATACCCTGGTCGCCATTGAAAACCCAAGTGGTTTCGCACTTGCCTGAACCATTTAATGAGAATCCATATCCACTACTTGTTTGTTCTGCTACTTTGGCATCATAAGTGTTTTTGTTGCAAATAACTTTGTCGCCAATTCTAAATTTTCCATCAAAATTGGTCTTATATTCAAGCTCTTGCCCAAGAGAATACTTTTCTTGAATCGCCAAATTGATAGCTTTTGTGCCTACTTCCCCTACATTAAATGGGGAGATGATTAGAATGTTTTCTTTTGTGTAACCATCATTTAAATATCCTTGATAAGCTTCTAAAACGCCTTCAAATTGTTCCTTTATATTATTAGTATTGTAATACTTAAAATCATCAAACTCTTCTTCTAAGTTGCTTACAATGCCTTTACGGAAGTCTGTGGCTATTGTTGTTATGCCACCAATACCATATCTAAAGACTTTTGTGAGCATAGCTATAGGAACTCTCCGACTCATTACTAAATCTTTAGCAACGTTCCCTGCGCCAATACTAATTAACTGAGCGGGGTCAAACACCAAAATCATCTTACAAGTAGGTGGAATAACTTTGATTAGCATTTTTAATACTTCCGCACTAACCATACCAAGCTCATCAACAACAACGTAATCAACATCTCTAGGGTCGCCAGCACCAGCCCAGCGATGAATTGTAGAAGCTGGTCTACCCGTTGCAGTAGAAAGCACTTTAGAAGCTATTCCCGTAGGGGCCAAAAGTTGATAAGTAAAACCCTTAGATTCTAACAAATCAATGATAGTTTTAGTGGTAAATGATTTACCACTTCCCGCACAACCAGTAAGGATAACAACATCGTTATCGCACATTAGTTGAAGAATTTTACTCTGTTCTTCTGTGAGATTGCCTTCTTCTCTTTGTACAAAATTTTGCCATTCAAAATCAACATGTTCAGAATTGTCAATTCTATTTTTAATGAAATCAGCGATGCTTTTTTCTGCGTAATATGTTTCAGAACGAGAAAGCCAACCTTCATGCTCTACTGTGTTGCTTAAAGTTTTGCCAACTTCATACCACTGTGCGGCCTCTGGAATCATAATTTTTAAGGCTTGTTCAACTATTTCTTTTGCAATTCTAGTGTCACCAGTTTCAGTTTCATTTTGTTTTAAAATAGTAGACAAAGCCCAGCCGCAACGCTCTCTTGATTCTGCCATTTTCTCATCATGCTCAATAATGATTTTATCAGAAGTTTCAAAAGAATATTTAATGCTTTCAATCATAAAACTATAGGGGTCGCGATTGTAAGCATAAATCATATTATCAGGGTTGGAATAATCTTTTGTTATCTCAACAGCTTTATCATAGTCGGCAACACCAATACTCAACAAAAAAGGTAGGAAAGGAACTGCACCGCTATTCTCTCTTACTTTGTAAATGTATTCTTCAAGTCGTTTCTTTCCTACGTTATAAATTTTCTTATAATCTAACTGGCCTTCTTCGCCATTCAAAACCATGTCTACAAAGTTAGGATAAGCGTCCATGACGTGTTGAGCTTGTGTTTTTGTTGCAAAACTACATAAGATACTCATCGTGCCATCTCTATTGACGTGTACCTTATCTGTTTCCATGCTTAAATCAGGAAGTCCAGCAAAATTATAAGACGCTGAATATTTGCTTTTAGCTTCTGTTAATTTGAGATTGATAGGAACACCTTCTTTTAGAAGATTTAATCCATTTCCAGAAACGCTAAAATTCCCATATTTATTAAGCTCAAGACCGTTTGGAGGGGGGCCAACAGGGACACATGCCATAACTCTGTATCCAGTAGTGGAATCAAAATAAAGTTCCTTACAAGGTTTACACTTTACTTCAATTTTTTCTGGCTTCGTTGTGGCAATCATATCAAAAAAATCATCCAAGTCGTTCAATCTCCTTTCTTGTTTTGTTTTCATACGCTTCGATATCACGCTTTACATACGACAAGAGCATGCGAATCTGTTCTGTGTTTTTTTCTTCAACATGACGATAGCGTTCTCTTTTTCTCCAAAACTTGTATCGAATGGTATCAATAATACTGAAACAAAAATCTCCAAGACCGAAACGGTGTATAGTGCTTTCTTTTAAAGTATAAGATTCTGGACAAAGCAAAAACCACACCTTGAAGTCTTTAAATTTGATTTTAGGATGCTCTGACTTTGTTACTTCTCTTTCAAGAATTACATGAAAAATCAAAATAAAAGTAGCAATTATCATAAGAATAAGCGCACAAACAAATACACAAATTGTAAAAATACGAAGCATTTTAAGTTCCCCTTTATTGTACCGTACTAATTACTACAAACAAAAGAATTGTTGCAACCAGAAGCCCTGCTCCAATTATTGTGTCACGCATCGTTTTTTGTTTGAAAGCAAGATAAGCAGTTAGCATCGCTCCAATACCAATCGTTGTAAAGACCGCCTTTACCCATGTGATTAAAAACTCATGTTCCATAAAAATAACCCCTTCTTTTATCGTGACCTAATCATATCACACGAAGAAGGGGTTGTCAAGTATTATTTTAATTTTCTAAAAAATTTCTTTATTTTATTCCATAGCGATTCTTTGTCAGGTTTCCAGTCCGAAGAATAGCTCTTTCCATAATTATCCCAATGATAGCCACAAGATGCACAAATATAAGTATCGCCCACTCTTTGTCCAAACATAACCAGGGGCATCCCTATAGCTTCTTTTCCACACCAAACACATTTCATTATTCCATCAACACCCTTTCTGTCTGCAAGTCTGCGCTTCCATCTTCATATACATGTTTAATCAATATCATTTGATGGTCATATACACTGTTTTTGTATTTCTTGCACCTGAAATCATCACCATTTCGATAGCCACAAACAATCAGCAAAGACCCTCTTTGAATCCAAGCGTCATCATACACTACTTTATCTTTTCCACTACCAGAACTAATCACTCGTTTATAATGAGCATAGGCTTCTCTAGTAAGCTTACAGTTTACTACATCATAATCAGTAGTTAGCAAAGTAATTATATGCTTAGTATCGTCTTTAGCAATCAATGTTCCAGCTATGGCGCTGATTTCGTATTGTCGCCAAGAGCGTTGTCCAAAGCTTTTTTCAACAAATACTGGTTCTTCTGGAAGGTCAGAAAATCTACTAACACCATAACGCTTAAAATCTAAATTCTTTAATTCATGTCCGTTGTTATGGTAATAACTCGTAGATTGCATTGCCCATCTATCAACATCTACACAATCTAGTGTGTTATACGCGGCAATAATAGCTTTTTTGTTATATTCTTTGATTGTTTCAGGTCTTTGTAGCCAAGACTTTAACTCATTAAAAACAGGCTTAAAGCATTTATCGATAGATTTGTCGCAAATAACGACCTCGCTATCAACAAACCAATAATCTGCCCCTTCTTTCATTACGGATATAAAGTATTCCTCACAGTATGACATTACGGTAGTGTCTACTTTATACAATTTTTTAGATTTAGACAAAGGATGTACACTGTAAAAGAATTGCTTTTGACAAACATACTTTTTAAAATTATAAGGTTTGATAAGTTCTTCTGGAATTTCAACACCAATTTTAATCATTTCAGGCAAATTAGATGTTGTAAGCTTTGTTTTTTGTGGCGTAGATAAGCAAAAATATTCTTGCATCACTTTAATTCTATTTGTGTTAAAACAATCAAAACATCCGGCTTTGATTAGTTGAATAATTTTAGACTTTGTAACTAGAGAACCAGGAAATGTATTTTTGCGATAAAAATCTAAAAATGAATCATAAGGCCGCATAGAAATGATTTGATTTGCTATCTGAGAGTTAATTCCAATAATACAACTAATACCATAAAAAATTGTATTTGTTTCTTCAATAGGAGTAAATCCATTTTCGGAACTGTTTATTGAAGGGGGCGACATTGAAACGCCAAATTTTGCACTACGATAAATAGCTCCTGCAACTTTTCCATATTGGATACCTTTAGAATCTTCTTCTCCTGATAATCCTGAGTTTACATTTAAAACAGCACAATTCCAGTAAACATGAGGATAAAAATGATAAAGATTCATTTCTTGTACGGCTTCGGCAGAATAAGGCATAACATGATTTCGGCTAAAGGAATAAGCAAGTTGAGGTTTAATACATTCGTTCCACACATAATTTGCTAGATTTATAGAATGTCCATTTTCTTTTACTGCTTTATAAAAATCATCGTGTAACTCTTCAACCTTGTCTCGTTTCTTCTTTGCGATAATTTTTCTAGCCACATCCGCGTCGTGCAGACTAAAATTAGAGATATCTGGATGTTGTAAAAGCTCCATAACATCTTCTTGCATCGAAGGAACATGATAGCAATAGCCCAATACGCTGTCTAAGGCTTGGATTTCTACCGAGTTAGTAACTCCATAATTTGCTAATTCCTCATCCCATAAAGAAGGATTGTGTTTATAAGCAAGGAACTTATCGACTGGCTGTTGCTCTCCTTCAACAGTAATACGCATAAGTGAATTGGCATTTGTTAGCTCGACAATATTCTTTGGTTGAATCTTTTTAATACACTGTCCACCAACAGGAGTAATAAATTGAAATAAGTCAATAATCTGCCCCCTAGAACATTCATCCCACATTTCTTTATCATTAAAATTTAGAACACTAGGATGGAGATAAGCATTATAAGTATTACGAAGTGAACCCTGCCATTGAATTTTATGATATTTTAACAATAGCTCCATACAAACTTCAAGCTTGTCTTGACACTCTGTTGTTAAGCTATCATATTTCAATGCTCCGCACCAATCACTATCTTCCATTGACCAACAAGTTACATTATCGCCGCGAGGAGTTTTCATTAAGCTATTTTGTGCCAAATACCCGTTCTTAAACAAGTAAATGCCTGATGCGTGCGATGAAAGTCCGCTAACCAAACCTTCAATCATCATAGCGTATTCTTTAAAATCAATGTTATATTTTTTAGAAAGATTTTCACTTTCATTAACAAGTGCCATAACAGGTTTTTTATCATTATTTATATCACCGTTGTAGCACTCTTTTAAAGACCATTGCCTACCTCTTTCAACAGGCACTAATGAAGAAATATATTCCGCCTCTTCAAGAGAAATACCAACACCACGACAAACTGTCTTTAATGCCGCCTTAGAAGTTTCTGTCTTAAAAGTGCAAATATTAAGGATATTGTCTTCTCCGAATACCTCTTTAAGTCTTTGAATAATTTTAGGTCTGTTTCGTGCAGAAGTATCAAGGTCTATATCTGGGAAAGACACTCGTTGTGCATTAAGATGTCGATAAGCTGGAAGGTTCCATTGGATAGGGTTCATTTGTTGAATATCAATAAGCCATGCTGTATACCAGCCTGTTGCGCTACCGCGGCTGATACCAACGAAACCAATTTCCCAACAAATGTCAACAATATAGTCAACAAGATTATAATAGGCTGACATGCGAGAATTTAAAGCTTCGCTGATTAGCCATAGTTGTTCAAACTCCCAATCAATGCGACTTAAATTGGTATCATTAAATTCTTGTTTCTTGGATAAGAATCCTTCTTCTATCATAAATAAATGGTATTGGTCTTGTTCATATTCACTTTCGGCAAATTTTCTAATATATTCATATTTGTTATACCAAGGCTTGAAAATATGCTTTATTTGATAATCAATTTTGGACAAGTCTCGTTCTGGAATAATGGTTGTATGCTCCATAGAAAAAGACTTACAATTTTTAACTAAGTCCCAACCGTTGTTCACTATTTGTTTAAATTCATCTTGAGAAAAATAATCGAAATACTCTTTTTTTTGTTCAGCGTTCATCATCCATGTCGTTTCATAGAAGTCTTCTGTTTCACCTCTGTCAGCATCACTAGACCGTAAAAAAGCTTGATGAATATCATGGTGTTCCTTATTCAGATAGTGAACATCGCAAGTAACAATACATTTAATTCCACAGGCATCTGCAAGTTTTTTTGCCCATTGATTAAATTTAACTTGTTCTGGCTTACGCGAAGGTTGAATTTCAATAGCAAAATTGTCTTTACCAAACCATGTCAAACACCATTTAATAAAATCTTTAGCATCTTCCATTCGATTATCCAAAAAACAATTTGCCAACTCTCCGCCCAAGCAAGCTGTAGTGGCTATAAGATTCCCTTTTTCTTTACCAATAATGTTTTCAAGCTGTTTTCTATCATTAGGAACTCTTCGCATTTTACCAGTCATAAAACTGGATTTCCAACCTTCTGCATTGATAGCTCTAAGTTGGTCATATCCCTTACGATTTTTAGCAATAAGAATAAAATGATAGAATTTAGTTTGTCCACTTTGATAATTCTCTCGCACTTTATTAGCATCATGTACAAGATAAATTTCATCGCCCAATAGAACTTTAATATCCTTACCTTGCTTTTGAAGCTCTTGAGAATATTTCATTGCAGTAATATGTTCAGATAAAGAAGCATGGTCGGTTATCGCTACTGCTTTCATATTAAGAGAAATGGCTTTGTCAATCAAGTCTTTTGGTTTAATAATGCAATCTCTCATACGAAGATTACTACCTTGTGTATGACAATGAAGTTGCGTATCATTCATTAGTTGCCACCTCCCAATAGTATCCATGATACAAAGAATGATTCTTTATTGCTCGGAGCAAGCCAGAACAGCCTTTAATTTCTAAAAAATCTAAACAATCTTTTTGAGAATTAAAATAAACGGTTTTCTGTTCACTTCTTCCAATTATTTTCTTAGTAAGAATTTTTCTTTTTTCACACAATGCTCCCTTTTCTGCAATCTTTATATCCCACATTCTGTTTTGCTCATCTGAAATTTGATGATTAAAACAATACCACAAAGTATCTCGTGAAATTGGTAATAGCCTTAGTTTGGTATATATTTCTTGTTTTCCATCTGGATATGTAGCAATATAATATTTTCTAGTATTTGTTGATGCTTCAAAAGAGTATGATACGTCCAGCTTTTCGGGAATTTCACCGTATTTTTCTTGTAAAATTTCTCCGCTACGCCAGGTATAGCCTTTATAGGTTAATCTGTCTACGAGCTTTCTTCTTCCTTTTCCATGAAGGACTTCAACAAGATTTCCCTCTTTGTCATATTTACACCAAAACTTTCTAGTTTTTTTACTTCCGATACGTCCATTTTCTGCGGCAGTTATTTTTCTTAATTCAGAATCTCGATTGATTAGTCCATGTTTGCTTGCATGCTCCATGTTCTTTTTTGTATTTACCCATTCAAGATTACTCGCAATATTATTACTTTTATCACCATCAATATGATTTATTTGGTTGTATTCTTCTGGAAAAGGATTTTTAATAAAATGCAACCCTACTAATCTATGAACATAATTTTTTTGACGTGTCCCATCTGCTCCTCTAAAAGCATAGCTATAGTATCCGTTCTTTTTGTTAAAATTTCCAGTTGTCCAATATTTTGCTTTTCTTTTTAATTTTCTTCCCTTAGTGTCATAACAAATATAATCATCTCGCTTCATGTGTCCTAAATTACTAATAAAATAGTGGCCATCGCTATCTTCAATCACTTTCCAAATTTCTTCTACCATTCTTCCTCCTCCTCGCCCCACCAATCATCATTTTCTCCTTGTCTAACTAACTCATCACACTTTTCCATAATAGCATAACCGTTCAAAATTCCACAACAAATTTCTAGCGTCTTGTATTCAATAGGTTTTAATACTCCGCGATTATCCAATCTTGTTTGAGCTATTCTCAGCATCTCTTTTGTCATCTTCGTTTCCATCAGGAGTCTCCAATTTTTTGCCGCAGAAAGGACAATATTTTATAATCATTTTACCTTCGTCCCACTCAGAGTCCCAATCCCAATCAAATTCATGGGTCACTATCCACCACTTTCTCTTTGGTGGTTCATGTCGATAATAGAACTTCTTAGGGTCGCAGAACCTTATTTGTTGCTCATAATCCAATAATTCTCCATCTTCTGTTGTATTGTCTCTACACTCATGTCGCGCAATAGTATATAAATCTTCTCTATTGTTACTATAATAACATTTTCCAAATAATGTAGGGTCTTTACCTACGCATTGCGGACAATAGTATTTACCATTCACATCCTTGAATCTAGCAAGCCGTCTATTGCATTTGACACATTGCTTTAATTCTTCTTGATAAGTGTTAAATTCAATAAATTTACTCATTATATCACCTTAAAAAATCGTAATTGTTTTTGGTTCAAGTCGTTTAGCTATTGCGGAAAGACTTTTTGCTTCAGGAGTAATAGGGTCGCGTTTCTTTAATTCTCTTATACAATCAGCACAAAGATTTGTCCAAATATAACCTGATTCGTAATCGCTTCTGTAATCAAATCCATATTTAGCAGAACTCATTCTACATCTATCACACTTTTGTAATAATCTTGTAAAAATATTGTTTCTAACATAACACAGCATAACAAAACCTCCTATCTTCGATACATTTATTGTACCACAAGACAGGAGGTTTGTCAAGTTTTATTTAAATTTTTATCATTTTACCAAATAAATAATATCTGGGTCGCTCTTCTCCATAAAAACGCCACCGAATAATATCATCTATTACAATAGCTAACAGAATCAAAGGAATCCAAATTAAACCAAATTTCAAACATATTTGTCCATTTAAATTTAGAAATTCATTGGAATAGTCCCAAACATTTAGTCCTAATTTGACATTAACTAACATGCCGGTAAAATATTCACCAATTAAAGCAACGCCAGTACCAATTATATCCTGCCAAACTAAATCAAACTCCCAGGGAAAAACTTCGTTCAAAAGGCCGACAAGACTAAAAACAACGCCAGCAAGAATAAACATTGAAATATGACTATAGCCTCGATAAAAAACTTCTAAAGTTACATAAAAACTGCCGCCAAACCAAAAAAGAAATAACTCTTTGAGTCTCATTTACTTCCGCCTTTGCTTTAATAATCTATTAACAGCACTTCCCATCAATGTACCTCCTTTAACTCGCATTTAAAACGCCAAAACCATTCTTTATCTGAAGGTACGGGATTAAAAGTTGTAATAGCATTAGCTAGCCAAATATTTACTAATACATCATTAACTACTTTTAATTCATTATATTCATACTGTTCACCAATGATACCAACATCAACTAACTTTGATATAATGTCTTCAAACCTAGTTCTTATTGCCTCTCCGTCAGTCATATAGTAAATAGGGCCTGTGCAAAAAGGTCGGCTAAAAGTGTTGCATCCTGCTTGCGATACATCAGAACAAATTTTTACAATCTTCTTTAGAAAATGTTCATCACTGTCAGAAATTAAATCTGTTTGATTAAGCCATTTGTTAAGATACTTATTTAATGTATAACAAGCGTTTCCAGCGTTAAGATATGCAAAATCAATATTTTTTTGATTGTTGCCCATTACTTTGTTACAGTCTTTGCTTTAATGTTCGTAATCTTTGCGCCTTCATTCTTCCAACCTTCAATGAAAGCCTGTTCAAGCTTTGCTTCGTAGTCTTCCATCTTAGCGTAAACCTGCTTAATTTCTTCTTCCGTCTGGGGTGTTTCAAGGTCAATCATCATTCTAATACGCATTTTTACTCTCCTTTTTTACCATAAATTTTTAAATTCTTTTGTTTCTACAGGGACAACTTCATATTGAATAATCTTACATTGAGGATTTACATAACCATTATATTCATTTACTTCGAGTTCTACAACAGCTTGTAAAGTAAATTCACTATATTTGGTTAATTTCATTTCATCTAAAGTAGAAGCAAAAGGTAGCGTCATTACGACATCTCCACCGGTTATTCTAATGAATGTCGCTCTTTTCTTGTAGACATGAACATCATCTTTATTTAGCTTTACTTCAATGTAAAATGTAGGTAATTCTACACCTTCACCCCAAAGCAAATCATTATCTTCAATTAACTGTGCTACATCAATATTTAGGTCGCTCAACTTTGCTTTTGCGGCAACATCAACAGGGGGGTCTACATCTAAATCCATACTATCCATCAAGTCAATAACTTGGTCATAGTTTTCCTTCTTAAAGGTAATTCCACACGCTCTCTGATGCCCCTGGCAAACCGCTAGACCACTTTCATTGAGTATATCCAACAAATCTATCGGACTTCTCAAAGACCCTGTATAAGACGCTCCTGTGTCTCTTAAAACAAACGTAGGTTTGTTCAAACGATAACGAATTTTATTAGCAACAAGCCCAATATAATTCCTGTTTTCATCATCTGCAAAACCTACAGCAACCTTGTGTGTATTATCCATATTAGGTTGCAATTCGTCAGTCATATCTTTAACTGTCTTCTTTTGTGTTCTGTGCGCCCTAGAAAGCATTTTAAGGGCTTGTTCCATATCCCCGATACCGATGATAGCTTTAACAAGTTCAATCGTTTCTAGGGTGCCTGAAAGCCGTGTAAGAGCGTTCATAGGGGGAATACACCCAAAGCTCAGTCCTTTTGGACTAACACCATAGCGACAGAATTTATCTACTATCATTTTAAGTGCAGGATGTTTGATATTTTTTAGTCCCTTTTCAATGTACCATCTATTTTCTAACACCCGAAGATTACAAACATCACTTACTAGACTAATTGCTACAAAATCTTCATAACCAGGATATTCAAGTTGTTCTTTTTCGCAAAAAGCTCGAACAAATTTATCTGTCACACCTGCACCAGAAAGAGATTTATTCAATCCTTCTGACAGATGATGATTAACTATAATTCCCCAGTTACTCTCTGTCTCAACCTCATGGTGGTCAAGTACAATAACGGAGATAGACTGCTCTGTTAAAAATTTAAGCTCACCAATGTCATTACTACTGCTGTCAGGAGTGAACACGAGGTCAAGTTCATCTTGAATCATTTTTTCACAAAGGTTATCTCCCTCTGCGCCAAGACCATGCGCCTTTTCATTGTGAGCATAAAGATAGAGATTTTCTGGTTTAATTCCTAACTTTAGAACAAAATCAGAAATGATTGAGGCCGACATAATGCCGTCAACATCGCAATCAATTAAAACACCAATCTTCTTTGTTCCCCACATATCATTTTTTTGCTTTAAGACAGATAACTCTTCAACAGCTTTATCCATGTTCTTGTAATCAAAAGGATTATCCAACACTTTTTCGTCAGGGTGGAGAAATTCTTCAATCTCTCCACCCTGGATACCCTTTGCTTGCAGATAATCGGTCAAAAAAGTGTTGGGATTAAATTCCTTTAATATGGAATTATATCTCAACAAAGTCCCTCTCTTTCATAGACCAAGCCTTCTTTGTACCCTTGTGCAACAATAACAGAAATAGATTCAATTTCTCCAGAACTATCGCAGTCAGGAAGACTTAGAACAAAAGTATCGCCACTTGCCATATACGCTATATCTTTGTTTTGCATTGTGTTTTCAACACATTTGTCAATATACTGACTAATCGTTTCATTTGACAAATGCTTCACGTTAGGCCCATCATAACTGTAAAAATCAGGCCAAACGTCAAGTTTGAAATGCTCTTCTTTGGACAGTATGATGATGTTTTCACAGTTCGGACAAATAATACTAGATGATGCGTTTGTAGTTTGAGTAATATCTGCATTACTGTATTCTAACACACAGCCGCAAAATTGACACTTAACTTCCTTTACTTCTTCAGGCTTTTTGATGATTTTAATCATCTTCATCTACCTCTCTTACAAGAAAACAATCAAACATCTGTCCGTAGCAAGTGTGTTCGTATTCGGTTCCCTCAAATTGAACCCAAATATCTTCATCACTTTCACCATCATCCCAGGCGGGACGAGACATTCTTCCGACACTGCCTTCAGGCGGGAAATAGCCCTTTCCATCATCCCAAGGCCCTTCTGGATACTGAGCCTCACTAGGCTTGTTTACATACATAACTCTAAGGCTAGTGTTGTAAACATCGTTTGGCTTCATCTCTCTCCATCTATCCTGATTATCCTTCTTAAAAAAGAAAGGTCTTCCTGCTTTTCCACGCTTGTAAGCACTCTTATAGGCCAAAGAAACCATTCTAATAACGTCAAGACCTTCTTCAATCTTATTATCTTCCGTAATAAAACCATTCTTCTTGAACTTGGGAAGAAGCATCTTATAAATCTCTAGGTTTTCGGCATCTTCTTCTGTAAGTTCATCTTCTTCTCTTTCATCGTAATTGCAACAATCAGATTTACAATCAGAATTGCAATCACAAGATTCTTTTCCAAGTGAGCCTGTGGGAACAGAATTAACTACATTGTAGTTATTTAGCACCTGTGCCGCAAAAATATCTGCGCTCTCAAATTCGTCTCTACTAAGAATTAGCGCACACTCTTCTGTACTTTTACGAAGGCCATCATCAAAACAGTCAGGAGAGAACTGAACATTATATTCATCATCCATTTGACCAGTAATAATTCCTACACTGCCTAGCCGAGGATAGATGTCAGCTAGGGGGCCGGTCGCCAGCTCTTCACTGGTAAAAGTTACAAACGTCATAAATACCTCCAAAAATTATATTGTCCTTTGGACTATTTATAATATATCACATTTTTTCAGAATTGTCAAGCGCTTTTTATTTATTTTTTTTTATAAAAGTCAAACATCTTTCCACTGAACTGAATTTTCCAACAACTCTGTAAAAATTTCTTTATTATAATCAGTTGCATTGTCTTTTGCGCCAAGATAACCTTTAGTATCAAGCAAAACGTTGACAGTAGCAAATCCATGCCACAACTCGCAAAATTTATTTAGTTTAGTTGTCCATAAATCGAATTCTTTGTCTCCGAGTCCCACAAAATCATGGTCAGGGATATAAAAAACCTTGTTCACACCAAGACTCAACAACTGTTGTCTTCTTTGAAGTCCCAGATTATTTCCAAACATTGCTACAGCGCAAGATTCTGTACCATACCAAGTATCTAATTTCAATACTGATTTTTCGCCTTCAGCAATCCACACCTCTTTCTTTCTTTCAATGGCGGGCCAATTATAATTTAATCCATACAAAACACTGTGTGTAGGGAATTTATAAGTTGTTCCATCGAGTAATGTTAATGGAATGTATTTGGCTTGTGCAAGCATATCTTCTGTCCAATTCCTACACCGAATCCCCAGCAAGCTACCATCGTTTCCAAAAACCGGAATAGTTGTTTGATTCATTCGGTCATAAAAACCTATCCGATACTTTTTCATAGAATCCCAACTTATACCCTCGTCAATCCATCTTAAAGGGTATAACTGAGATAAATGATTCAATACACTAGCGTCATAACACTTCAAGCCGTTACCTCTGCCGCCAAGCTTAGAAAATTTGCCTAAGTCATTTTCCCAGTCATAGAATGAAGATTTAGTTAATTCATGCAGATTAGCGACTTCTTTTCCTGTTGTTTCAAGAATATAATTGACAGCATCCAAGAAGCTACAAGGTTCATTCAGTAACGCCAATCTTTTTTGTACTACGCCTATAATATCCATAGAGCATGACTCGGTGTAACTTATGAATATTTTGGAATCAGTATAAAAATACAGCTTGGGTTTCCCTGCATAAGGGTCTTTGTATTTAGTTCCTGGATAGAAAATCCATTCTCTGTTGCCCTTACTATACATAGGAATCCCAAGCTGATTCATTACATGCTCAATATCTAAAAGGGACAGACTTGCTTTTAATTTTTTTACATCAATCCGCCCCATAATAAACTCTCCTTAATTTAAATATTCTTCTTTAAACGCCGCCACTGCTTTAACAAAATCATCTGTATCTGCCGTTGTGCTGTCAGGGTCAAAAGAAATTCGGATGCACTCTTCTGCTTGTTCTTTGGTCAGACCCCAAGATTCTAAGGCTCTAAAATCATCATCTTCTGAACAAGCGGATTTTCCCATAGAGACATAGATTTTCCTGCTGCTAAGATATGTAGCAAGAGCATCTGCGTTCATTCCAGGAAAACGTAGGGTCATTACAGCACAAGTAATAGGCAGATTATCGTCTCCAATAATCTCATGTTCAATGCCTTCGTCAAATAGCTGATTTTGAACCGCAGTCCAAAGAAAAACATAATGCTTAAAGTTTTCCTCTGTCCTCATTATAGCACACTCTGTTGCGGTTGTCAAGGCTACAATTTGTGGTACATTAGGAGTTCCGCCAAAAGAATATTTAATTCCAGGCAACCATTCTAAAGCTTTATCAGATACCCAAAGCCAACCGCCACCTTCTGCGCCAAACTTATGTCCAGAACACCAGATTGCATCAAAATTCCCTTCAATTTTTGGGATTTCGACCTTACCGATTGCCGCAGTGAAATCACTGAACAGTAGAGTATTATCATGCTTCTTAGGCAACTCCATAAAAAATTGGTTTCCTGTCATGTGATTTACATATTGCCAAAATATAATTTGATAATAGTCTGTAGCAAATATATCTCTATCTTTGTTAAATTCACAAGAATTAACATAACATGAATCATGCTCCCAAGGGCTGCACCAAATATCAAAATTACGACCTCTATTACCAAAAAAAGATTCTAACCAAAGTTCATTAGCAATTTCTGTGGCACATCTAGCAAAGAAAATCTCTCCACTGGACACTCCAAGAATATCTTTTAGTCTCTGTTTGCACTCTTCGTATTTATATCGCACCATTTGTCCCATTTTGTGCTTTGCATTTGGGTTTCCAGAGTATCCCATAAAATCTTTTGACCAAAAAGTGGGAAGCATAGTGGCTGCACTGTCCAAATAGACTATCCGTCTTTCCATCTATTAGTCCTCCCAGTTTTTAATCCTCATGTGAACAAGGTCAACAAGAAGGAAAGTAAATAATCCAGCTAGACCAATACTCACAAGAAACCAAGGAAGTTCATTTTGCTGGGCATAATATGCTGCCTGACCTCCTGCATAAGAGAGACACATGCCATTTAAAATACACGCAATCGTATTAGCTACCTTAAACTTCTTCATTACTCAATCCTCCAATTTCAGCTAATTGTTCTACTGTAAAATCAAACCTTCCTGTCTCAGCTACAGCCTTAATATAAATACCTAGCCACTGAACACCTGCCAAAAAACTTGTCTCATCAAGACCATCAAGTTTTGGAATCGGAATTTCTGATTCATACAGTTTCTTTAATACTTGCTTCACATTCTGCGTCATTCGCATTATAAATACCTCCAGGCTCTAATTCTGTTTTAGGGACTTTTACTATTTTGTCCTTATCATCAGCACAAAAGAAATCGTATCTTCTTGAAGTACCCTTGTCAAAATAATATATAATTTTAACTTTTTCATCGCCGTATGTGCCAAAACGAGATTTATACACATATTCTATCATATTGGGCATCATCGGTGCAGGTTCACCAAAGCGAGGTTTAGGTAAGAAAGCTTTTAAATACTCCATCTCTTTCCTTCTTTGATTAAAAGGAATAATAATAGTTCCCGCATCCAGTTTGTTTTTAATGGATTTTGCGCCAGAAAGACAAGATTCATCAGGAAAAGCTTTTTCTTTCCAAGTGTCATTAAGTTGAGTTCCAGTAAGTATACCAACATTATATTTTTCTGCGTAACCTTTAAGGTCTGTCACTAAAGATTTCAACACTAAATCTTCTCTTACTGGCATATTGGATACACTTTTAAACTCCGCGCCAAGAGAGCTGTTTAACTCCACATAGTCAAACACGCCAAAAGGACAACCAAATTCAGCCATATCACGAATTTTTTGCTCTAGTGAAGCAGAAGTGTATTCAGGCATATCAATGACTTGTAGATTTGACTTTTTTAAAATTTCACCTGCTTTAAGAACACGAAGTCTTTCTTCTTTTGAAAGCAAACCATTTCTCATTTTTCTATATTCTACACAAGCAACAAAACTTAAAAATGCTGGCTCGACTTCTGTTCTACTGTCCATTTCTGTGTGAATATAGAATCCTGGGCCTTGATAATTTGGATTTACTACAAAGTCTCCTGCCTCTTCTGAATAGTAAGCAGGAACAGAAACCATGCACAAATCACCCACACCTTGTTTTGTTTTACTCGCTCCTGACGGGCCAGAACGACACAGCAAGTGTCCTCTATTCCAGCCTTGAACAATGGTACTCAAGACTCCACTCTGTAAGCAAGCACCAAAAGCAGGAGCTTGTTCAAAAAATTCTAGTAATCCTTCTGTATCTTCACCCACTGAAATTTGATTACGAACAAAACGCACGTCGTATTTGTTTCTTAGATTTGAAGCTATATTATTTACCCTTGCAACCATCTCTTCAAGAGTGATAGATTCAAATTTTTCTAAATTTGTTACCTGTCCAGTTATGGGGTCAAAGAAATCAATAATAGAAATACCATTTTCTTTCATTTCTCTAAGCAGTGAATACTTTCTAACAACTGTATAAAAATATTCAAAGTTGTTATGATTAGCTAATTCTTTGATGGCATCAATATATCCAATATAATCATTTTGAACAAGAATGTCGTAATACTGAGAATTGGTTTTTGCTACAGTATCAATTTCTAAAGCACTGATTTCTCTAGTTCCTGCTTTCAAAAGTTTTCCGATACAAATAAAAAGAATCCCGTGCATTGCGACGCACTCAAAATCCTTTTTACACAAAGGGAAAGAAGGATTCAATAACAGAGCAGGGTCTTTCATCAAACACCCCAACAACGCACTCGCGGCATTTCTGTCATATAAAGTGTTTTCCATTATTGCATACACCTACTTACTTGCTTAAAGTTCTAACTCTGCTTTTGTAAAAAATTTTCGCATACTATTTTTGGGTTTTACTCGAATAACTTCAGGAGTAAACAATTCAGGATGTTCACTTGCATACTTTTTGTTTTCTTCAATCTTTTTGTAAAACTCTAAAGCTGGTTGGTAGTATCTAGGATAAAATTGACCCAGCCCATCTTCTTGACGCACAATATAATTTTCATATTTGATAGCGTATTCTATGATGAGTCTCAAGGCTAAACTAGATACATTACACTCATCTCGAAAGTATTTAATTTGCGCTCCAAGCATCCTATAATTTGGATTTTCATAAATTGTATCTAAGTATTTAATTAAATCATTCCAGTCCCTGTCAATTTCATTACTATGCTCATTAACATAATTCTGATAACATCCTTGGCAACAGAATTTTAACTGCTTATACTTTTCTCCAATATAACGTGTTTCTGTTGGAAACTTTTCGCCGCAACCTTTGCAAATTGACTTGCCCATACAGTTCTACCTCCTTTCTTTATATATCATACCACTTTCGTCACCCAAAGTCAATACTTATTTTAGAACTTCATAAGTATTTCTTTTAAAATCTCCTGCGCGAGTTCTGCTAATATACCCCTCTTTTTCTAAAAGGTCAATAGCCAAATAAAGAGTGTTAAAACTAATTCCACATTCTTCCGTTAGCTGAACAGCAGTTCTTCTTGTTTTTCCGTCTTTTTTTGACTTACGCTTTTTTAAAGCAGAATAAACAGTCCAGCAGTAAGGAGCTTTGTTCCCATAAAGCTTAGCCATATCAGAAAGTTTAGCCATCATTTATCACCACTTTGCTCCACAATTAGGACAATAATTAACAATAAAAATATGACAATTCATTTTGTCTCCCAACATCATCATTCCTTGCCCAGAAAGTTGTTTCTTACGACTGCATAAGCCGCATTTTTCTTCTTGTGCTACCTTTAATTCAACTGTAGGCATTTTTTTGATTTGTTCGCAAGCCGCACTGTTTAGATAAATAGGGGCTGTATCTGCATCTACAAGTCTCATATTACCTCTCCTTTTCTTGTTTAAAATATCCAATCTCTCTTCTTCGGTAAGAATTTTATTAGCTTTTCTACTTTAAGAGGATGAAGATTACCATAAAAATCCATCTCAAAAAGTTTGTAGCCAACTTTAGTTTTTACTTTTGCCATTTGGGTTTTCTCCATTTAATAAAGTTTTCGTTTGGTACTGTCCATATCATTACTTTTCCGCTTTTATAAAACCATTCAACACAAGAATGTTTTGATTCTTTTGCTAGTATTCTTCCAACAGTCCATCGTGGAATAACTGAATTTTTCGATATATTTAAAACCCAACTATCTTTCATTTCTTCCACAGCCCTTTCTCTCTCAGTTCGTTACGAAACTCCCCTGCAATCGTTAAAGCTTGTTCTTTAGTTAGCTTCAAGCATCTATCTTGTTTCAATCCTCTTTTGAGAATCTGCACAGCAACAGTAGGTTTAAGGATACCTGCCTCCACATTCTTTCTTAGGCAAGCAAGAGTTCTATCCAAACTGCCTAAGAAATAGTTGTTGTAATACTGCTTTAAAAAATCAGCCATCATTCAGCTCCTTCTTAAAATTAGACACCACTTCACTGATTTGCGCGTTATTATAGCCATACTGAATATCTCTAGCCAGACCATGTCTCAGAATACGAATAGCTACAGACTTCTTCAGCTTTCCATGCTTCACTGCCTGGCGCATCCCCTCCAAAGTGACTCCCAAAGAACCAAAATAGTAATAATAGTCAAAAGCGTTCAGAAAGTTAGTCATTTTCAACTCTCTCCTTTTCAAAATAATTTTCCATTTGTCTCTTTTTTCTGTGCAAGAAATTATTTGCCGCAGAAAAAGTTTGTCTGCTATACAAAAGAAGCATTGTGCCTCTAAAGTATTTTGCATCAGGAAACCAAATATCTGTGCTTTGAATGGCGCCATCCAGCAAGAAATGAACATTTCCTGTTTTAGAATTGTACCAAACATCATATCCTACATGTTCTCCATGAAAATGATAGATGTCTTTGCACCTTCCTTTGTAACCGGCAACAAGTAGTTCTGATAATTCTTTGCAAACTTCTATAAACTCTTGTTCAGTCATATTGTTGACCTCCCCTTGTTTGTGCTTTTAGTATAACAGATTATGAGCAAGAAGTCAAGGGATATTATTCGTTATTTTGTACAAAAAAGAAAGCGACAAGACCAAATCTTGTCGCATTTCTCTTTGTCTTTTAGTCTACAATAATATTTCTATCACAAGCAAAAGTAACTAGCTTATTGAAAACATTTTCCAAAGGAACAAGGTCTTCTTCTGGAATGTCGGACAGCTTGCGCCCTTCACCAATTTCAGTAATCACAATTTCTTGTAGCTTTTCAGGATAGCGTTTACCAATGGCGGCAAAATAAGGCTTAATTAGTTCAAGCCAATCATGCTTATCATAGCTACTGCTATCACGCTTCCACTCATTGATTTCAGAATCTTCTTCTTCTGCTGTCTTTTCAATAGCCTTTAAAATCGCTTCTTCAAGATTTTTTGCAGTAAATGGCTCAATCAAAGTCTGCATATCATAGCGGCTTCGAGCAAAAACCTGCTTTGTTTGCTTGCTGATACCAGTAGAAAGAATAGTGTTACCAGCAGAATCAATACCATTGGGTTTCAGATAAATACAGAAATCACAAATATCTCGAATAAAACGAGTAGATGCTTTCACATTACTACTACCCTTTGGCTGAATAAATTCATATTCTTTACCAGTTAGCTCATCAGTAATAGTCACTCTCTCCTCATGCCCAAGAAAGACACAAGTATATCCATAAGAACAAAGTCGATTGATTTGCTTTTTAAAATCCTTACGATAAATAGAATAACCATTGACCTTTCCTGTGATTTCAGAAAGGTCACTTACTCCATACTCCTGACAAGTTGCAGTTTCAGCATATTCAACCAATTCATCAACAGTATCAATAACCACTGTCTGAATCTTACGTTGCATTAGTTCCCATTGAGGTAATTTAACATTTTCGTCATTGGGGTCTGCAACAAGTTTTTCACTCGTAAGCTGATTGACAAAATCCTTAAATACACTCCACTTATCAACACGAACCTTTAAGCATTTAACACCGTTGCCACCAGGTTCACACATCATAAGAAGAGCTTTAGGTAACTTTGAAGCAACCTTCGTCTTGCCGCAATTATTCATAGAGTAGATATACAACTTTTGCCCTGCCATTGACCCTACAATATTTTCTGGTTCAAGGTCAAATAAGTTAATTTTTGCCATAATTATCACTTAACTCCTATCTTAATTTATTTTTATATTGTCCTGGTAGATAGAAAACAACCCCACCTACCAGGACAATTCTAAATTACATTAGACCACCAAAAACATCATCAACATTTACGCCATTAAAGGGGTCTTCGTTGATAGGGGTAGAAGGACGGCTTGCGTTCTTAGCCATATTAAGAGCACTAGAAGCCGCATTAGTCTTTCTCTGGGTGTTATTAGACTTTGCCGCAGTACCATCCTTTAAAGACTGCTCAAGCTCTTCCAGATGGATTCTACGCTGTTTCACGGCTTCTGCAACAGTCTTGGGGTTAATCCATACAGAGTTCTCGTCTTCATCTTCTGGTTCCTTCACAGCTTCATAATCATAAGAAGTCAGAACATATTCGACAATTTCACGAGGAGTATCAACCATCTTTGGGCCATGAGACTTACCAAAAACAGCCTTCTTGACAGGAGCCTTTGCTACACCCTGAGTGGTGTGACGAACATCCATAGAAACAGTAGTTCTAGTCTGACCCACGCACAGTGCCTCAATCTCGCTGTCGCCGTCAACAACTAGCTCTGCACCCTCCTTTTCAACCACAAAGTCGATAGGAATTACCTGACCATTATAATTGACAGCCATAAACTGACCAACAAGCCGACCAGTCTCTTCATCGTCCTTAATCTCAGGAGCAAACTTGGTGCAAATACCGTCAAACTCCATAATCATACCATCTTCGGTATCTTCAGGGACTCGATGAGTAATGCTCTTAGTGCGGAAATCAAGCGCAGAAACAACACGATTAGAGGTTGTAGAAGCATAATCGTTAATATCAAATTCGCCCTTCAGCATAACACGGGTGGGTTCGCCACCATTGCCATTGATTTCAGTGTTCCAGTTGTATGCAGAGACAAGAGCATTGTATAGATAATGTAGCTTACCAGCGTTCTTGCCGGTCTTGTAAAACTTATTGCTATACACTCTAAATCTCTGAGTGCCGCCAGGAACACGAAGAATGATGCTACCCATGATACATTCATCGCCATTAGAATTTACCTTTTCTTCTAGAGACACCTCATAAGCGGTGCCGACGCAAACAAAACTTGTCTTAGTCTGATTTAGAACATCCTTCATTAAATATTTCTCCTTTTATCAATCATCATTTTTATAATATTCTTCCTGTAATTCTTTGTATATTCTTTCTGGAGGTAAATAGCCAAAAGGCCGCGTTGTATCTTCATAAGCCATTCCACCAGGTCTACCGTCGCAATCAGGACAAAAATCAAACATGTTATACTCTCCATAAGATTCTTTATAAATTTGAGTCAACATCTTTTTGCCGCAAAACTCGCAACGATTATCAGATTCAACAATCATGTCCGCTCCTTTCTGACAATCATGTGTATCACCACCACCTTCAGTGTATCTACTATATCACATTTCTTTTTGTTTGTCAAGAGATTTTTACCAACTTGTTAAAACTTCTTTTTCATTTGTTTTAAGACAGTGAAGAGTCACAGTTGCACCATAACTCCAACCAGACCCACTGCTAGACATAGATTCAATTTCTGCAAGCTGTTTCTGCTCTCCAAAAAAAGTGATAATAAGTCTATCTTCATCGTTACCAACATCTCTTTCTGTTTGTATACTAGTAATAATTGGATTTCTGTGCAACTCTTCTTTGCTAATGAATAAGTTCGTTGTGATTTCATTGAATCCGCAACAACTGCCCTCGTCTTCTTCAAAAGTGAAGCAGATTAGCATATCGTCTTTATTAACAACAAATCTACGTTCATTTAACTCAACAAGACTTGCGCCAACTAGACCATTCAACATTTTAATCTCACTACTGTTCTTTTCATCTTTTGTTTCATTAAACATCATCTTATCATGTTTAATAACACCAACGAAAACAGCAACATCAATCAAAAAACTATCAAATCTGTCAGACTCAAACCATTCAAGATTCTCGTAAAACTTCAGTAAATCTGCTTCTTCATTGTCAATACATGCTTCAACAAAAGCTCGATGCCAACCGGAAGAACCACTGTAGTTTATCCACAAGAAATCAGTTCCAGTATCACACTTCATTTCTTCGTCTAACGCTTTTTTGAAATCGTTGAGAAATGGAGCCAAAAATCCAAATCCTTCATCACGTTCTGTAAGCTTTCTCATGTTTCCTCCTCTAACTTATAGCCGCCAAAACATCCTACATCATCTTCCCAGATAACGGCTTGCACAATAGCATTAGGAATACCATTGCTGTAGTTTCTAGCCAAACTTGCGCTAGAAAACTTCACAGCATTGAACAGATTCCCTTCTTCCCATTGATACTGTTCCTCGTGCGGACAAAGATAGAACTTTGTCCCATTTTCCGTCTTCGAGATAACATACTTAATGTTCTCAGGCATGATTTAGCTCCTTTCACCTCATCATGGCGGCTTCAATAAGCTCGTCATTGGTCTTAATATATCTTGTAGTGGTTGCTATGTTAGAATGACCCAACGCTTTACTAATAATAGCAATAGGGATGTTATTATTCGACTTAATGGTAGCAAAAGCCCTTCTTAACGAATGACAAGTGTACTCTTCGGCGTTTGCAAGTCCAGCTCTTTTAGCTGTATTCTTAATAACTCTGTTCATACCAGAATCATTAAGCGGCAATCCAGCAAAAGTCAAGAATAACCTGTCGCTATTGACAGCATGGTCATTTCTCCAAATGACGTACTCATCAACTAAATCCATAACTTCATCACTGAAGTAAATCTTACGTTCCTTATTTCCTTTACCAACAATTACTAAAAAATTGGAGCCTTCGTTTCTCATCTTGAGATATGAACGAATTGTAAGATTTGCAAGTTCGTGCTGACGAACACCTGTTTTCACCATGACAGTTAGCATAGCTTTGTCTCTGATACTTCTACAAGCGCCCAAAAACGCTTCAATTTCTTCTGCACCTATATAGATGCTTTCTTTAGGATTCGCTCTCAGACGTTTCATATCAGCCGCAGGATTACTTTCAGTATATCCCACAGACTGGCACCAAGAGAAGAAGTTCTTAACTGCCGCAGTCTTCTGGTTTACGCTAGAAGGACTTAAATTCGCTAAAGTGCCTTTCCATTCCATTAAGTCAGAATAAGTGATGTCGCTTACTTTTTTGCTAATATGGTTCATCATCTTAGCACAAGTGTCAAGATAAGAATCAATCGTCCGCTGACTTCTGTGTTCTGCTTTCAAATAAGCTTCATATTGCTTCAACATTTTAAGCCCTCCTTTGTTTCTGTAACTATAATATAGCACAGATTTGTGGCATTGTCAAGAACTTTTTTAATTTTTTAGGTAATCTTTTGCGAGAAAAGTGCTTTCATATCCCTTCCAGGAGCGCATTTCTGATACCACCTTTGCGGCATCATAACAAGTAAATTTCTCATTTGCTTTTCTTTGAGTTTCCGCATCTGCGCTTAAATACCATTCTCTCGCGCCAATGAAGCAAGGATTGCCTTCAACATAAACGCCGTCAATTAGCCCATATTTATCAAAGCTAATTTCAACTTCAGTACCTTCAATAGCACCTTCATATTCGGCATATATGACTTTAGCACAAACAACTTCACCGCTCTCGCTTCCTGCATCAAATACAACTACATCGTCGCAAATAACCATACCCGCATTACCAAGTTCTTTCAGATTGTTATAGCAACGTTGAAGTGCAACTATAGTATTAGGACTCAAATAAAAGCTCTTTTCCTGGACAGCGCTTTGAGTTAGTGACTCATTATTTACTTCTTCTGATGGCTGATTTTCGCAAGCCGTCATACTCAATACCATCATACCTGCAAGAATCATAACAATCAACTTTTTCATTCCGTTGGCCTCCTTATATTTTATATTCGCATTATACAAGTTTTTCGTCCGATACGCAATAGACAAGTTATACAAAAGACTATTTGAAATATTAGCAAATCTAACTAAAAGACAATTTCACATTTTAATAGCGATTTTTCATTGAAATTTACACTTTTTGCAGCGAGTTTTTGCTTCGTTTTCACATTTTTTACAGGGAGTACAGAAAAAGCGCTTAAATGATTCGATGGGGGAAGAGAACCATAAAAGCGCTTTTTCTAAAAACAAATCATCAGCAGGCTTCAAACTTCATGCGGTTTGTTGCCCGATATAACGCCTTGATAAACTAAATAGCAAAGACAAAAAAAGAAAGGAGATAAATGAAAAATTAAACAACGGAGGAGATAGAGAACCAAAGAATTTACTATTTAATTTTCAAGGCGTGCTGGACGGACTAGCTGGGAATGACCCAGCTCCTGCCATTAGCCGCACTGTTATCTTTCGGGAGCTACCACAAAAGTTTTCACCTGCTAATTAACCGGCTATGCCCAAACACCGTAGTCCGATAAAGCGGTTTTAATTTTTTTCAGACCGCAAACTGAAATAAAGAAAAGAAGGTAGATTAGACTTTCTAGCCATCTGCTAGAAAACGTGGTGGGCCTTGTGGTAATCGAAACCACGACCTTCCAGTTATGAGCTGGAGGCTCTAACCAACTGAGCTAAAGGCCCGTTTCTTAACTTCTGTATTTACTATATCACATTTTTCTTGATTTGTCAAGTCTTTTTTAAAATTTTCTGTCCCATGTCCCATATATTATATAAAACACGGGACAGAAAAACTTTTACTCTTTCATGGGTGCAATCTTTGCATCAAAAGTATAAGTAACAGGCCCTTGCTCTAAATCAGATACCAACTTGTCATACGTATCTTTTAGACCAAAAGATGCTAAAGGTGATATATTATCATTGTTACTATCTATTCTCTTTTTCTTTTCTGCAAGAATATTTTCTGCTTCTTTCAATGCTTCTTCCAATTCTTCTGGAGGAAGTTTGTTTGCCGCACAAAGTAAACGAGCTTTTTCTCTTGGCATAAGCTCTGTGTTATGGATGTTAAGCAAATCTTCCTTCATCAAAATTTCCGCTTCGGTAGATAACCAATACTTCGTTCCAGTCTTTAGATTAAGAATAACTTCTTTAATGTAATTGGATGCAACTTCAAGAAAAAGCATTTCATCCTTGTATGCTAGAACTTTAATACTTGTACCTGTATGAGGGGTAATTGTTTGGATGCCCCCTTTTAGAATTACATTCTTTGCTGTTTTAAAATCTTCAGTAGTTTCAATCAGCATTTTATTCACCTCCTTTAACTGTATTTACTGTATCACATTTTTCTTGATTTGTCAATAGGTTTTTGAAAAAATTTTTCAGAACTTTGTCCGCCACCAATAAAATGCCAGTATCTTATTCTACTTTAGCCAACTGGACTATGACAAGCTCGAAGTCTTTCACTGATGCTGGGTACATCAATTTAGCCGCCATGTAGTAAAGTTCCTATTACTCGTTTCTACCTATTGAGCTATTCCGACTTATAAAGCCAGTTTTGTCTAATCAGACTGGCAACTGATATAATTGGTGTGTGTGCTTTCATCCGCTTGGGAGCCATCCTTGAACATCAAAAAGAACAGATGGTGTTCTTGAGTTATAAACGCAAGTGCCTACTGACCTGTTCTCTCTACAGAAGTTAAACATTTAACTCAGCCCAGACACTTTCTTCATAATTAACTCCTTTCGAGCATCAACTTTAACTTACATATATACTATACCACAGGTTTTAAGATTTGTCAAGAGAAATTTTTAATTTTTTCACCATAAAATGGGCGTTGAATTAGTAATAGACGTTATTCCTTTATGGGTTTATAATCAACTCCAATATAGTCCAAAACATGCCCCATCCCAAGTCCTCCATTACCAGGTTGCCACACTCCGTCTTCATTATATTGACCGCCATTGATACAATAATCATATAGTTTCGGATGTGTTTCTGCGAGACGTTGAAAACGATTAGGATTATCCTCTATTTGGCAACCAAAACCACAGAAAACACATCCTGTTCTTTGACATTTAGTGAAGTGTAAAGTTCCATCCTCAAGCTCTACTAAATCGCCATAAACAGGAGCATATTCAAGATTGTATTTCTTAATATATTGAAGAATATCTTGCTCTGTCCAAAAAGAAATAGGAGAAGAAGTTGGACGTTTTTTATTGAAAGCATTGCATCCATACATCTTCCAATTACTTTCTCGTTGCTTTGATTCATAGGTCATTGTGCCGATAATAGGTTTTAGACCAGTTTCTTTTTCAAATCGCTCTACAGGAAGTTTCTTCATATAATCGCAACACTTATCGCCAATAAGAAAATCAGAATCAATCAAATGACGATACTTCTTTGAAATTTTACCCATTCCATACTTATTACCATTTAATCTAATATCCTTTAACTTTTCGCTCTTAGTGTTGCGATATTCACTAATAAAAGCGGCTTGCTCTTTGGAAATAATTGGGTATCCATAATCTTTCAATACTTCTGTAAATGTATATCGTCTATAATTTCGTGTTTTACGGTCATATTTTTGAGGCCGAAGCCACTTAATGTTGTCAAATTTCTTTACAAATTCACGAAGTTCAGGATATTCAAGTCCAGTGTCCATATACACTCCAAGTACATCAGGATATAATCTGTGAACTAAATGAAGCAATACTACGCTATCTTTTCCGCCACTAAAGCTAACATATACTTGACCATTCCATCTTTCATACCATTCAATAATTCTAGCACTTGAGATTTGAATTTTTTCTTTCAATGTTTTGCTTTGTAGGTCTTTAAGTTGTTCCGCTGTCGGCATATCAATCCCATCCTTTCGCTTTTCTTAATTTCTTCCAATGTTCTTGGCGTATAATCCATGTAATCAATCATACGCCCAACGATAGCCGCCTTGAATGTTATACCTATTTCCTTCTCCCACATCTTACCATACTTCTCAAATGTCTTTATATCTCTGGTTTGATGAATATGCCCATATAAATGAATGGTTTGGGTCTTGTGCATCTGGCCTCCCTTTAATCACTTCAAACCACTTATCGCACCAAACAAAATGCTTCTCCATTTCGACATTGAGTCTATCAAGGTGGTTGATTTTGATAGGCGTTGTATAATTCATTCCACAGCTTTTGCGCCTTTTGTTTACAACTCATTTACATTATCTCCTTTTCAATTCTTCAATATGACACTATAATCATAACATTATTTTAATATAATTATAGCATTATAATATAATTATTATGATAAAATTATAATGTGTGAACTACCTATAAGCTAAAGCTAATGGGATTGTGAGCTAATGCTTTTAAAATTAAAATATTTTCCCACAAACGAGTCAATAGACTTTTTAGAACTTCGTCCGCTCGAAAATACAATTAAAATCAAACTCATACAAATTAAAAACATTAAGCTCGATTTTAAATTTCAATTTTCTGGCTCTTCAAGCTGTTTTTGTCACCTATCAACGAATTATTCGTTTTTATTTGATAGGGGTGGTTTTGGCGGCGAGAAAGTCAAATCAAAATCCGAAACTCAAAAACAAAATCAAATTTTCCAATTCTTTCTAAGGGATGGTTTTGGCAGTAGCAATTCCAATTTTGAATCTCGGCCTCGATTTTCGATTTGAATTTTCTGGCTCGTGAAGGGGTAGTTTTGGCGACAGAACTTTTGACTTATTTTTTCAACAGAAAAATAAAATCAAATTTTCTGGTCCAATCAAAAGGACTCCACAAGTTGTTTTGCATCTCCAAGATTTTTTCTTTTAGCACGCCTTCCTCGTACATCTTAGCAACAAGAGCCTCAATCAAAAACAAAAAGACTTCATGCTCTGCATAAGCTACGCGCTCTTCTTGTGTCATTTCTGTTTCATCGTAGAACAAACCGAGCTTTTCCACAAGCTTTTCTTTGAGTGTTGTCATTGCTTGCTTCATCTTCTGCCGCTCATCTTCCGTGTAGAATTTTGCGGCCCATTTCTTGTACAGCTCGATGTTCATTGTAAAAACCTCCTTTAGCTTATGTGCTTATTATAGCATAGTGAAACAGCATTGTCAAGTCTTTTTTTAATAAACTGCTAATTTTTTTCAAAGCAATTATTTTGTACTATCACAAGGCATCTCACCACACATAACTTACTTTTGCCAATCTAAATACTTTTCCCAATACCAAATCTCAGAAGACGGAGTAAAAATAATACCATCATCGTCTTTATCTTCAAGCACTCGCATTACCTTTTCTGCTTTGCGTTTAGGTAAATTGCGACAAGCTTGACGAATTTCAATCGTTGCCCATGCTTCACTTTCATTTTCTAAAAGCACATTATCTTCGTGTACTTCTTCGTTATAAAGCCAAAAACAATCTCCCGTTCTTGTGTTCACAAGAAAACGATTCGCAGCGTTTCTATCTCGCATAAGCATTGCATCATTTAATAAAATTACTTCACAGCAATCAAAATCAAATTTTGCACCGCGTCTGTTTAATGTATCAATGTATTCATTGAACTGTTCTTTGTTTTCGATTTTCATAGCATCGTCTCCTTATATTATAGTAATATTATCATCTTCCGATAAAGCGCTGAATTAACCAGTTATTTTGGGAGCTACAGTGTTTTTGTTATATACTTGTGGACAATTTTTAAGTTTCGCGTAATATGCGCGAGGCCAACACTCACTGACTGTAAATATAATAATTATCATTCTAATCATTAACTAATTATATGCTATATGATGTATGAATGTATGTATATAGTACATATATCTGGGGGAATTTTTGAATTTCCTGGGGGAAAAAATTGGCGACGCATAATGCGACACGAACGCGAACCCGATTCGACAATAACAAATATCCACCAAAATCAAATATTTTGCAAAAACAAGTATCGACCATTGAAAGATATTTGTTAATGATAAATACCTAATTTGTGCATTTTGTACAACAAATATTTGTTATCACAAAACCAAATAACTACGGCGAAAAGTATCTTTCATTACCAAATATCGAACTTAAAAGATACTTTTCAACAAAAAATATTTGCTATCGACTTAATCCAGCCACATACTTTTCAATAAAAATTATACTTTATTGGGTGTTTAGCAATCCACCACTATTTTTCAAAGTTCACACTTGTTTTCAAAAGATGTTTTTTTGTTGCCATGCTAACCGATAACAAATTTTTCTTAAAAAAACAAGCCTTGCAATACAAGCCGTTTTCCCGTTCCTGTTTGCAAGGCTATAATAGCATAAAAAAGGGTGTAAGTCAACCACCTTAGCACAATTTTATCAAAAATCTACCTACTTGTCCATTAGCAAGTTGCACAAAATTATATTATTTTTTTGACTATTTTACACAAAGCACTCTGTAACCCGTCTAAAATGCGCTATAAGGCCCACATTGTAAAGCGGTATAGTTTGACCTATTTAACGCTAGAATTGTTTCTAGGCCCATTCTCGCAAGTCTGAGCAGTGCAGTATCGGTTTTTGCTGGGCGAATTGATATAGAGGAAAAGAAAGAAGACACAAGATTATATTTATTATAAACAAATATCTATATTGAAACATTTAGACCAGGATTTTTTATTTTAGATATTGGTTTATAAGAAATATAAGAGTAAAAAAGAAAGAGGCTGGCAACCTCTTTCTTTTTCTAATATTTGCTTTTAATTTGTATTGATTACTTTATTGATTTCATCCCAAAAAATATCTATCATACTATCACAGTAGTTGCACAGTGTTCCATTATCGCAAGGGCGATTTCCGTTCTCGTCCGCGTAGCAGTGGCAATATTCTACAAGAAAACGTTCCCAACGCTCAAAATATTCCTTTTTAGTAATCATAGCCTTCACCTTTACGGCTTGCGCCGCCCTTTCTATATATACTATTATTATAATATCAAAATTTGTCCAGAAAGTCAAGAAAAATTTTCTTTACAATTTGTCAACCTAAAAAATAGCACCCCCCCCGACTCCCCCTCTCCTCACTTCTGGGCTTTCTCAGAACTACCCCTGCCCCTTGCACTGTGAAGCAGTCTCCCTTATTTTCTTTTTACCTCCTTTCTTATTTTCTATAAAGATTTTACCAAAAATCAGGACAAAAAGCAATAATCAAATTGTACAAAATTATTTTGCTTTTTTATGCAATTTGCATAAACGAAAAATAGGCATAGAAAAAGCCCTTTTCAGGGCTTAATCTGCTTTATATATGCTATAAACAATTATCCCTTCTTTCTCAAGACTTTCTGCTATATCGCTTATTTCTTTCCAGGATATAGCTTGATACTCAGTATAACCGTTCTGTCCACGTTTCCCGTTATCATGCTCAATAACAAACATTACAACCATCCTTTCAGCTCTGCCAATTCAGCTTTCGTCTCTGCTATATGTTTTTCAATAACAGATGTCTCTTCTCCGTCCTCTTTCGTCCACAAATAGTCTTCTTCCCATGCAGACAAGCGGCGCTCTGCATCTGCTATTTTTTGTTCCAGCCGTGCAGGACGTGCTTTTTTCCCTGTTGCAGTAAATGTTATTTTACCGCAATTATTTCTTTTGCTATAGAATAGTGTTACCTGGTACCCATTCCAACTATAATAATAGTTGTTATGAGTAAATGTATTAAAATTATCACTACATACAACTGTTTGCCGCTCCATGTACTGAGTGCAAACGGCAGTCTGCCTTGCACTCAACCAGCGCCCCACGTTTTCCCCTTGTTTCTCAAATATACTTTTAAGAAAAGTATCTTCAAACCATTTCATAGAATTTTCTCCCCTTTCATTTTTTTATATTTTAACAGATTTTCCGCGTAAAGTCACCTAAAAAATTGCACAAATTTTTATTTTTATTTTATGCAATTTGCACAATACCTCGTGACAGCCTCCAGAACGCGCCACAAGGGCCACTTTGCACTATGGCTATAACTACCCTGCCCAACACATTACAACGCAGTACAGACGATTCTAGGCCCTTGTTTTGAGATGCTGGGCTGCGTTATATGGTACCAGATACAAATTGATATAATTGTTATTGATAGATATAGGGATAAAAGAAAAAGGGTTTTAACCCTTTTTTCTTAGATGTTATTCACCTATTTTTTGAAACGGCTTACATTCTTCATTGATAACCATCCTTTCTAATTAAAACTTTATCGGCTTATATTGACTGAACCGATATTTTTCAGTTTTGGGATTCAGTTCTGCATATACCATGCAGCACTCACCGTCTGTATCGCGATATTGTTCCCTAGCAAGGCGTTTCACCTCGTTCAATGTATCGGCATAACCTACAACGTCCTTACCCTCATACAGGTCATACACCTTATATTTCTTCATAACAAATATTCTCCTTTCTTTGCGGTGGGCTTGTGACCACTCTCAGCCGCATTACCAGGGGCAAGGCCCCTGTCACTCTGCGTTTCATCTTTCTTGTATTTCTATAATACACTCGTGCCATTGTCCAGCAATAATTTCCCTCGCTCCGCGTTCGTTTCTCGCTCCACCAACGGGAGTTTTGTGCACGATATTACCTTTTTCATCTCTTAACACTTTGTAAACTCTGTAAATTTTCATAGCTATCTTCCTTTCCGCCCTGTCGGGCTGTCCCGTTTCAACACCTTCTAGGTGTTGCCTTTCTTTTTTATTGTACTTACATTATAGGCTTTTCTGTCTCAAAAAGTCTATATAAAATTTGCACAAAATAATATAAAATTTTATCCCTAAACTATACAATTTGCACAACACTTCTATAACTCACTGTATTCAAAATCAATTACAAACTGTATATAGTCCTAATTGCCGCGAGAATAGCCTCTAAGCGCTTCTACTCCGTCCCGCTATAACTATATTCAAAAAGTGCTAGAAGCGTTTTCTATACAAACTACACAAGTCAGCGCCTCTGTTTTTGTGCAAGATTTTTTCTGCTTCTCTTGCTGGTTCTTATATTATTTAATAACAAACATAAGCATAAAAATATAAGCTAGGATAAAACACCCTAGCTTATATTTAATGGTTACTTGCGCTCAACTATTGTAATCAGCTCAAGCTCAGGATTGAACAGCCTGCCCCATAGCTCATCGTAGCTCGTGAAAAAGTCGGCGCAAAAGTTACCGTTGTCTAACCACTCTGCATATAGTTTCCAATGAATTATATCATTCATCTTCTTCCTCCTCTTCGTCGTCGGATACCTCTTCATAACAAACGGTTATCCCGAAATATTCCTCTTCATCACCGTCCACCATCCTTTCGAGACTGTATACTATGTCCTGATATTCCCCATCCAGCCAATCATTTTTTCCACACCTATAGGCCACTTCATCAATCAGAGACAACGCACGAGAAGCATAGTATGTATAGCCGCATACTTCAACTTCTCCCCATATTTCGTCAAGGCAATCATCCCAATAGCAATCGTCTACATTTTCGATTACCTCCTGCGCGGCACTTTCTGCGCTGTCACACTCTACCCAATGATTGCTGTAGATGTTCACCAGATACTTATCCATAACAATTATACCCCTTTCTTTGACTCAACTTTGTTAATGAACAATTTACTTTCTGCTGTCCATTCCCTTTTGTCTGCTTGGCTGTCACGTCGTTTGTTAAAAAACATCCGTAAACGTTCAAGCTCGTTATCCATAGATAGGATAATTTCTAAATCTTTCTTGTTAATCATCTTCGTCCTCCTGATATGTTTCTTTGTAATATGTCCATAAGCGCTCGACGTTGGCTATAATAGCCTTTCTCGTTTCTGCCGCTGTGCTGTATCCCATGCACCACCCTGGCCAATATTCCACGCACCCAGCATTGACCAAAAGCTGAAGCATTGTATTTAAGCACGTTATTTCTGAGCGCACCTCTTCCCGAGACCAAGGCCCATTATAGAAGAGTATATCTTCATCCCATTCAATGGAAATCCATGCGCCCTCATAGTACCCTGGCTCAACGTTTACTTTGAACCAGGTTCCATTATAATCATTAACAATTTCCCGCATCATATTTGCGCGGCGCATAATTGTTATAGGCGAACGAAATCGGTTCAAATTAAGACCGATATTGAGCAGACCTTCGTTGGCCCGATTGCCTCCGTAGTTAATAGTACCCATTACAAAATATCCTCCTTACATGATGATGATGAACCCTGTGCTATCCGTCGCGTCAATGGCTCGTCCCATCTCCCACCAATACGGATAAATATAGGCCGTATGCAGATGCTCTGGATTAGAACCATAGTGATGCCGATAGATGCTTCTTTCCTGCCTTACTAACTGCAAAGCATGTTCTCTAGTAACAGGCATAGCATCAGGAAAACGTCGGCGAATAGTTGCAATAGATTCCGCGCTGTTATTGCAGTAGATAGCTGTTCTTGTGTCCCCAATATTCCAGGGACGGTGAATGGCTCTTGTGGTAAAATATTTGTTCATAACAAACCTCCTTAAACAAACCACATAGCATAAGCGGCAATCAATACCACAACACACCCAACAACACCCCACACTGCGACGTGTTTGCTATTGCGATGCAAGCGCCGCAATTCTTCCTTCCGCTGTTTTGCGGCCTTCTCCCGCGCTTCTTTGCAACGCTTATAGTTGGCGTTTACCTGCTCAGTAAACACGTCCTCAACTTCCAGTGTTGCTGACTTCTTGATATTTGCCATTGTTAAATATTCTCCTTTCTCATAGCTCTTTTCAATACGCGGCCATGTTGCGCTCTGGTTAGTCGTTTTAAGCCCAACGACTAAAGGCGTTGAATATTTACGGATTGAAATATTCCTTTACAATCAATCCGTTAAAATAGCTAACAACTGCTGATTGTTCCGGCATTGCCTCCGCTACAGTTGCCGCAATCCCTGCGACAAAACACAAGGCAGACAACAACAGGATTGCAAGATACTTTCTCATAGCAAACATTCTCCTTTCGGTTAGTCCAAAAAGCATCCGTGGAGATTCCATGCATATTCCTGGATTTCCTGCGCTGCATCATAAGAAAGTGGAATAGCTGCTCTGTCATTTCCCCACGCTCCCTTAATTGTGGCGTCCTCTGTATCAATCCACACAGTAGGCCCGCCCAGTTGCACCCATACGCGGACACCGATACATTCCCCGCTAGAGGAAATGCGGTAATCTACGTCTAGCGCGTCCATTAAGTAGTCTCCTAATGTGTATTCCGTTTTTTCCTCTGCATTGTATGCGTCCCCATCCAGAACGTGGAGAAGTTCTTCATAAGCGGCATTTACAACCTTTTCAATATTTGTCATTGATAACCAACCTTTCTTGTTCCAATTTTGTCCATTGCGGCCTTCATCTGCCGCAATGCTTTCTCTGCTTCCTGCATCGTCTGCTTGTGTTCCGCCGCCAACTTTTTATTATCAGCGCGGAAAGACTTGATGAAGTTTTTCATTGAATACCATCTCCCTTCTTAATAATTCATCCATAGGATTATCTTATGGATTGCTGCACGACGGCTATTCTCCACAGTCTCTCTTGCGCGGATAACATGCAGTATGTCGCGGCCGCGCATTTTCAAGCGACAAAAGCGCCCGTAAACATCCCAGGGCAAAGTATCCATCCATTCCCATTCTCCCCGTTCCTGCCGCTCTAACCGGCAAATTTCAGGATAGTTAATAGGCCCAACGCCTTCTTCTTCATTAGTCCAGGCCCAGAAATCACGGATACTCTCAAATTCTAGGCCCAGCTTGCACCAGTTTGCGGGGAACGAACCATTACACCCGTTCCCGCAGCGGCAGGTATGCGCCATTGCAACGGTTCCCGTGTCGAAGCGGATTTTTACGGGAATATCATAATTCCCATTGGTGCATCCTGCGTTTCCAGAGATGCTTGCGCCGCGCTCAATGCTTGTTATAAACATAGTTATAACCTCCTTATAAAGACTTAATACAATATATTACATTACTTAATATACTCTATTAAGCCTTTTTCCCCATTTTGCAAGGCTTCATCTCAGCTATCCAATAGTCCTGCATCTATGCTATCTGATAGCCTTAATTACACAGTCTTCGATGAAGCCTTGCTGCGTTCTATTTAATTGTCAAGGTGCCCACCTACTCATTCAAGGACTTGCGCCCTTGCCCTTTCGACAGTACCCATTATAGCAGACTGGCAGCAAAAAGCAATAGCCAACTTGCACAAAATACAACAACAAAATACAACACATTAACCAAAGACCGCATGAATCACAATACTATAAGTATAATGATTACATAATGATATAGTCAATATGCACAACAACACAAGGCCGCGCTTGTATACATTGACGAACAACGTCAATATCAACAAAGACTATAAAGATAATAATAAAGAATATGTATACAATGCACAACTAAACATCATATCGACCACAAGGCACCTAGAACGCGCTGAGAAGCAAGGGAAGCTTCACCTATATCTATATATATCCAAGCGTCTTAAAACCCCTTACAAGCGATTTTAAGCGAAGGTTTGATTTGAATATAATGATTATAGATAGATGATTTTTGGGTGGTGTGGTGATGGTGAAGCGATTGGATGGTTGTTGTTGAAAAGTATGTTATAAAAATATGTTGGGTTTGGTGTTGGATTTGGTGTTGTGAAATATGTTATAAAATGTGTTTGATTTGTTGTTATGTTTGGTGTTAGAAAATTTTTTGTTATTTCAAAATTGTATTAATCACGTAATACAATTTTAGAACAAACGTTCTATTTCTTTTTTGCCTTTCTCACCAGAACACCAAGCTCCCAAATTTTAAATATTTTTCAATAACAAGGGGGCAGTTATAGACAACGCTTCACTTTTTCCAATTTACCGTCTAACAGTTGTTATCATGCACTTTTTGCGTCAATTCCTTATTTATTAATAACAGGGGGTTGGTTATAGCAAATGCCTTTCAAAAACAAACGTTTTTCGTAGTGAGCTAGACAATTACACAAATATTTTTTCAAATTTCCCAAAAATTTTTTCTAGTTATTAACATAACTTTACCATTATTTACATAACTTTACCGCTATTAACATAACTTCACCATTATTCACACAACTTCTTTTCCATTGTTAACATCATCCATCATTTCTCTGGTCATCACATCAACCCTCTCAATCATTCAATACTTCATTTTTTATGCTTTGAATTCACAGTCCTTTATACCAACATTTATTACTGTTGCTGATATGATGTGGACTGCCTTCTAAAAAATGTAGTAATTATTGCAATTATTCTAATTATTTTTGTAATTATTAAGAAATCTTGTCAATCATTAGAAAAAATTGATTTACATAGAAAAATGAAAACTGGCGCAAAATTGATAAAATTCAAAAATGACAATTATTATTTTTTGTAAATAAATAATAATTTTAATTTTCTATTGATA
>OGPV01000206.1_pt1 | contig 47611 bp, 41 predicted proteins | sample 1553001 | NCBI WGS metagenome assembly OGPV01 (sample SAMEA2580268, study PRJEB22360) | human gut metagenome | biome: human gut; feature: human-associated habitat; material: faeces | place: Denmark | collected 2008/2010
CCCAACCGGGCGGTGTTCTTCTGCGATGAGCTGGGGACTATGCCGCCTTTTGATATCCTGCCCCTGTTTTCCGCAGGTCGCTCCCGGCGGCTGACACTGGTACCCATTATCCAGAGTTTGGCGCAGTTGGAGAAAAACTACGGAAAAGAGGGTGCGGAAATCCTCGCCGATAACTGTCAGGACACCATATTCGGCGGTTTTGCCCCGAACAGCCAGACGGCAGAGGTGCTGTCCAGAAATCTGGGCAGCCGAACGGTTCTGTCCGGCTCTGTGACTCAGGGCAAGGACAGCAACTCCCAGTCCCTGCAAATGATGGAGCGCCCCCTCATGTCCCCGGATGAGCTGAAATCCATGCCCAAGGGCAGCTTCGTGATAATGAAAACCGGCACTCACCCCATGAAGACAAAACTGAAGTTATTTCTGGACTGGGGAATCCGATTTGAAAAGCCTTTGGAAATCCCTGACCGGGGCAGCCGCCCGGTGTGCTATGCCGGGAAACAGGATTTAGAAATGGCAATCCTAGGGGACTACCCCATGTTACCAACCACGCGGCCAAAACCGAAACAGCCCAAACCGATGCCTACCGCCGTAACCATAAACATAGGAAACCACGAAGACGATAAAAGCCAGTATATATCGCATAGCTGACGTACACGCGTCTTCATTTTTCCTACAGTATTAGCAATGCTTTTGCTGCTGGTGTTGAATCCTGATAATTCTACCCATGGGTATTTTGAACAAAAAGCAAATTAAATCTTTGTGCGTTTTGCGGGACGAATTTTCAAGAATAAAACACAATTTGGAATTTTTAAACCTTTTCAGAAATCGTTTTTTTTCCTACAATATAGGCGCATGATAAGTACAATAAAAACAGGAGGATGATGTGACAATGAGAAAAAGCACCAGACTGTTAGTGGTATTACTGGCCTTTTGCATGGCTCTCGGCCTGTTCACTGGATGCGACAAAAATCGATCTGCGACAATTGACATTGCATCTTACAGCGATGCGATTTCAGCACTGCAGGACACAACAGCCGAGCTAACGGCAGAATTAGAGGCTGTAAACAAATCTATCGAGCAATTGGAGAGTAGCACGGATTTAGAAAACATTGCAACGCTTGAAATGCTCAAGGAAACAAAAGCAACCTTGGAGGAACAAATCTTATCTGCCAATGCGACGATTGAGACCTTGAAGTCTGAAAATACATCCAATGCTGAAAAAATTGCATCCTTGGAGAGTGCAAAAACCAGTTTAAACAATGAAGTTGCAGCCATGAGAACCAGGCTGAATAGTATGACCTCTGGCGCGAAGGGCGACAAGGGCGATACCGGAGCTGCTGGTGTAGACGGCAAGGATGGGACTACCCCCCGGCTTCGTATCAATGCGGAAACCAATATGTGGGAAGTTTCCTACGACAATGGCGTGACATGGACTTCCATGGGTTCAACTGCCACGGGTGCAAATGGTGCTAATGGTACCAATGGCGCAGACGGCAAGGACGGAATTACCCCCAGGCTTCAGATCAATGCGAAGACCAATATGTGGGAGGTTTCCTATGACAATGGCGCAACATGGACCTCTATGGGAATTGCCGCTACTGGCGCTGCTGGCGCGGATGCCGTCGCTCCCCAGCTTCGTATTAACCGGGATACTCGTGAATGGGAAGTTTCCTATGACGGCGGCACAACATGGATGCCCCTCGGGGCTAAAGTTCCTGAAAGCGGGGAAGGTGCGGGTACTGGCGTTATTGATGTTACGAATCTGCCCGCCAGCGATGTAACTGCAGCAAAGGAAGCGGGGTATGAAGATTTTGAGTCATTGAAAGGTACAAATGCGGAAAAGACATACGACGAAACAGCACAAATTCAGGATATCATCGACTACTATGCCGACAAGACGGCAGGTGCAGTGCTATATTTCCCGAAAACAGAACATGGCTATGCTTTTAAAGGCATCGGTCTCCGCAAGGGCGTCTCTCTGGAATCTGACGGAGCAACACTTAGTGCAATCAAGTGGGAAACCGAAATGGATAAAACCAAGTATAGTGCATTTATGTACTGTGCTGAAAATGGTGATGTCCGAGACGAGGCCAACAACTGGCACATTGAGGGTTTCCTGATCAGCGGTTGCAGTGTAGGAACAGCTATGAACGAAGGACAGGATGGCATTGCCATGATTGCTATGCCCAACAGTAGCGGAACTGGTGGCTTCTGGCATTGCGCATTCCGGGATCTAGTGATTGCTTTCTTCCCCGGAACAGGCATTAAGATATATTGCAATGATCAGGATGCTGGCGGGAAGGACATGGCAAACCAATATCTGCGGTTTGAGCAGGTGAATGTCTACCCGGCAATGGCGGGTGCAAAGGCGCTGGAGATCACCGGACAGTTGGGACAGACCTCCTTCGATACCTGCGAATTCGTGGGAATGAATGGTTCTGTTCCCGGCACCAGTGCGGATGATTCCATTGTGCAAATAACCTCTCTGAGAGGCCAAGCCAACGATCAGGTATTTGGTGCATTGCGTTTTGAGAACTGCACCTTCCAGACCGCAGAGTATGGCGTGAAGGCTACCTTTGCTACCAACCTTGTGTTTGAGGGGTGCTGGTTTGAGGATATCACCCACGGCGTTACACTGACGGATGAAACCACGGCCACATTCTACAATTCGCACTTCTCCATGATCGGTGATGTGCAGGGCCTGGACGGCTGGGGAATCCAGATGGGAGAGCATTGTACACTGTTTGGCATGGGCAACGACCTTATCGGTCCCCGCGGCCAGTTTGTTTGCAAAGTTAGCGGCGATACCGAGATCTATGGTTTCGACTTTGGCACTGTTTCCTGGGGGGATCATGGCAACATCAATTTGGAAGTGACGAATACTTACACCCTGACAAGTGCGTCTTCGTCGCTCAACACGCATAAGATGATTACTGCTAACCTGATGGCTGAGGATGAAAATGCTATTCTGTCTACGATTACCTCCGAACTGTCGGATGGTGGAACGCTGACGTTGGTGAACCGTTCTAAGGACCATAAGGCTATCATTTCGAGCGCTGGAAACATTGTTTTGCCAGGTGACCTGACCAGCCTGAAACTTGGCTACAATGAGAGTGTCGTGCTGATGGCTTCGTATTATAACGGGAATAGGACTTACCATGTGGTGAGCCATACAGCCAGTGAAACGACAACCCCCAGTTTGGATGGCAAGACACCCGTCAATCTAGTAAAGATCCCTAACTTCCAGAATGGTACTGCATCCCAGCAGTTTGCTGTGCTGCGTGGTATAAACCCAGTTTTTAACAATGATGGAAGCCTGACATTGACGGGAGCTAAGAACGCGGATGGTTCTGACATCACGCCCGTATACCAGTACATAAATGCAGACGCCGGTGATGCGCTGTTCTATTCTATCAAGATAAAGTACAGCGGAGATACGGCACCTACCGGTTACCAGCTTATGGTGGAAACAGAGAACGGATTCCAGTATGTTGCGAAGAATACGAACGTCAGCACAGAGTATACTACCGTCTGCGCAAACTTTACCAGTAATGGAAAGCAGACTTCTATTTGGAATCGCACCGATTTCGTCAACAAAAATGCTGTGGATGGGGCTGTACTGACCTATTATCAGCCTTACTGTGTCAATTTGACAAAGTTGTTCGGCAAGGGACAAGAGCCTTCTGCGGACTGGTGTCGCAAAAACCTGACTTTTGACAAGGTCAGAGTTTATAATCCTACAACAGCGCCCAGCGGCTATAACGCAATTATCAACCCATTTTTTGACACCAGCGCAAGAGGATGGGCAGGTCTGCGGTGCGCCGCGTCCAGCCAAAATGGTGTATTGACACTGACAGGGAACACAGATGCGGATGACGCCAATCTCGCATATGTCTACACCTCAAATGTTGCTGCAGATGCAGGTGACATCATTTACTATGCGGCTACCATGACGGATGTTTCCGGTACAGTATCCTCTATGGAAATCGGCTTTGAAGAAGCCGGCAGGCAATCCTTCCCTGTTTCCAAGGCATCGCCAGGGACAACGAATTCGTATAGACTCTCCTCGTTCTATATTGCTAAGTCCAGCAGTGGGATTTCTCTATGGAACAAATACGAGTATGCTAATAGGAGTGCTGTAGCGAATCAACAGGTCAAATTGCAGGATGTTGTAGCAGTGAACCTGACGACAACCTTTGGCAAGGGGCAAGAGCCTACCTACGAATGGTGTTGCCAGAACCTGATCCCCTCCGAGTACGTAGCGTCCCCCAGCTTTACCAATGGAAATATTAAGTTTGACTCTGCTGATCATCCGGGCTACATGCCCGAAGAAGAAACTGCTGCCACCGCCCTGCCGCCCAGTCTAACGGACGAGATGCCGGAAGATGCATTCCTAGGCGAAGCAATGGAGCTGAATGACATGACCGATGTGGAGCAGATTTTAGAACTGGCTCAAGCCGGACTGCCAGATGGCTTTGCCATTTGCGGCTGGCTGGTGGATGCTGGCCATGGTCAGCAGCTCTATACCTCCGATGATTTGCAGGCTCTCTTAAATACTCTACATGAGATGGATTTGGAATACACCGTCACTATAACGCCCCTCTATCAGCTCGTGGGAAATGACAGCAGAACAGATGAACCTACACCCGCTAATGAGGTGGCAGAATCCAATCCAGGCGAAGAGGCGACCTATCCAAGCGAGGAAGCGACAGATTCGAGTGAAGAGGAAACTACCGCTCCCGGCGAAGAAAATCCCACTAACGTATAAAGACTAATCTTTTTCACTTGAAAGCAGAAATGCATCGATGCCTGCGGGCGACGGTGCGTTTCTGCGCTATATGCGGAAAACGAATATAAATGAGGCGGAAGCCCCACCTGCTATGGAGGAAATATGCGAAATTTGTCAAAAGCCTACCGTCTCGATCTACCACATCGGGCGATTTCTGTCTACACCTACCTGCTGAATCGAGCCAATAAGGAAAACACCTGCTGGCCGTCAATTCAGACCATTGCCAAAGACCTGCACCTCTCCGAATCCACCACCCGCCGTGCTGTCAATGACCTACGGAAAGCTGGCCTGGTAAAAACGGAACAGCGGTATCGGGAAAATGGAGGGAATAGCAGCTTGTTGTATCGTTTGGGAAATTAGCTGTTGCGTAGTGCGAATTATGCAACTACACCATTGGGCTGGCTTAAAACTCCTGAAAAATCCTGTACATAGTAGTCAGCTATGTTTCGAATTCCCAGCTGATATTCTTTGGAAGAATCGTTGTGTACATTGCAGACCAGCATCTCGTCAGTCTTCGCGGTTTTACCTGTAGCGTAATTATCATCCAAAAGCAGAATTTGTTCTACCGGAACACCAATGTGTTCGGCTGCTTTGCGGCAAAACTTCGGGGCGAACCTGGTGGTTGCAAAATCGTCGCAGGACCACATGTTCCCGAACAAATCATATATGCCGAGCTGTATTAGACAAAAACCGAGCGGTTCATGGGGGCCGGCAGCAGGACATGGAGACTATCACCCCTTGCATACGTAGCCTTGATTGCGGAAATCACATTGAGTTTATCCTCTATCGTGTTGCAATAAGTACTCCACATATAGTTACGCATGGTCGCAATAATCTGCTCTAGCGGCAACGCTAACCCCATTTTCTGATAATAAAGTGCCGTCTCATGATAACATGATGGCGTAATAATTTCCATGATCCCCGGATCATAGGCGGAGTGGTTTTCATCCCAAATCCAAGGCGTTGTTGCGCCGCAGGCCGGCATGGAGTCAACAAGTGTTCCGCAAAAATTAAATAGATATGTGTTTCCACGCCCTTCACCAAACAGTGTATAATATTTTCGTGTGCCTTGAATCTGCGGTAAAATATAGTCCAGCATGAAATGGGAAAAAAGAAAGGTCGTATGTTGAGGAAAATAGGCTTATCTTGAAAATGGACACAAAGAGTATTCCCTATTTTTCGCCGATGTGGAGCGCTCAAGTCAATAATAGGACACATTTTGGAATTTTTAGACCTACAAAACAGGTGGCGATTATGTTAAACTGTTACTGTTGTATTGCAAATATGAGGATGACTGCAGGGGCATTATGTAATTGTAATTTCAGTAAGTCAGTATGCCGTGGCGGTAAGAATACTTGCCGCCATTCTTGCCGGATGGCTAATTGGGCTGGGGATGGTGATCCCATGCGGCTTGGCGCACAGGTCGTAAGCGGCATTGGCTTTTTGAGCGCAGGTACGATTATTGTAACACAGCATAATCAATTTAAGGGCGTGACAATGGCTACCGTGCTGTTGACTTTTGCCAAAATAGGTTTGGCATTTGGCGTAGGGTTCTATAAAACGGCGGTCACCTCCGTACTTGGAATTTATGCAATTCTTATAGTGCCGCAAAGATGGAAGATTCGGTTTCGAAAATAGGTCTGGCTTTTGGAGACCTATGTCGAATGGGAAAACACAGTGCCACTGCATATGTTGATGTAGTAAATTCGAGATGTGGATTTGGAAATCAAAGGTGTCCAATTTGAACCGGAACGGATAAGTGAAACCGACATGTGGGCAATCGCTGTCTCATTTAAGGTGAAGAGGAAAGAAGATCAGCTTGTACTGATGCAGAAGCTGGAAACATTGTACGGAGTGACCTGCTTTGGAGGCGTTATAAATGGAACAAAAATATTACTTAGCCATCGACATCGGCGCCTCCTCCGGGCGGCATATTGTGGGCTGGATAGAGGGGGAAAAGCTGCAAACGAAAGAGGTCTATCGCTTTCCCAACGGTGTTGTGGAGGAAAATGGACACCTGACGTGGGACATTCGCATGCTGTTTTCTAATGTAGTGCGGGGGATTTTGGAGGCTTTCAAGCAGTTTCAGCACATTGAAAGCCTGTCCATCGACACTTGGGGCGTGGATTATGTGCTCTTGAAGGGCGACGAGGAAGTGTATCCAGTCTATTCCTACCGGGACAGCCGTACCGAAGCGGTTATCCCGCAGGTGCGTGAAAAAGTGCCGTTTTCCGAACTGTATGCCCACACCGGGTGCCAGTTTCAGCCTTTCAACACCGTTTATCAGCTCTATGACGAGAAGATAAACGGACGGCTGGATGGTGTCACGGATATGTTGATGATTCCTGAATACCTCATGTGGAAACTTTGCGGTGTCAAGGCGCGGGAATACACCAACGCTACCACCATGGGCATGGTGAATGCCGAAACCGGAGAATTTGATTTGGAGATCGTGGAGCGGCTTGGGTATCCTGCTCACCTGTTTCCCAAACTAAGCCAACCGGGTACGGTGCTTGGCAACCTCCGTCCCGAAATTGCTGCGGCGGTGGGCGGCAACTGTCAGGTTGTCCTCTGCGTCACACATGACACGGGTTCCGCCGTCGAGGGAATCCCCATGGAGGGCAACCACCCGTATATTTCCTCCGGCACATGGTCGCTTTTAGGGGTGAAAACCCCCAAGCCCATAACGGACAGTGGCAGTGAAAAGGCTAACTATTCCAACGAGGGCGGCGTGGGCTACAACCGCTATCAGAAGAACATTATGGGGATGTGGTTGGTCAACGAGCTGCGGCGGAATATCTGCCCGGAAATGCCGTTCCCTGAGATTGTCAAAGCCGCCGAAAGAAGCATCTGCGGTCTGCTAGTGGATGCCAATGCACCAGAATTTTTTGCGCCCACGAGCATGAAAGCAGCATTTGACAAGGCAACAGGCGGCAACTTGGAAACCGTTGGTGACTATTTCTATTGCGCTTACCGCTCTTTGGCGTTAAGCTACCGGAAAGCCATCGATGAGCTGGAAACTACCACGGGCAAAAAATACGAAAAGCTGTACATTGTCGGCGGCGGCGCAAAAAATATGTTCCTCAATGCCCTGACAGCCGAGGCAACCGGAAAAGAAGTCATTGCCTTGCCCATTGAGGCCACCGCTCTGGGCAATTTGAAAATACAAATGGAGGTCATGTGATGTTGGTCGAAACCAAAGCCAAAATTGGCGTATTTGCCATCGCACTGGGTGCCTATCTGCCCCAGTTTCCTAGTCTGGTGCCTGAATTTCAGAGCCAGTATGAAGTGTTCAAGAAGTCTCTGCCGAATTCCGTGGAGGTCATCGATGGTGGTATCGTTACCACCAAGGAACTTTCATCCGCAGCCGGCAATAAATTCCGAGCCGCTGATGTGGATCTGGTCATTGTTCAGCTCCTCACTTATGCCACCTCTTACAATATGCTTCCCGCTGTCCGGGATTTGGATGTGCCAGTGGTTCTGGTGAACTTGCAAAAGAAGAAGGCTCCTGACTACGCCAATACTGACACTGCTACCTGGCTGGGTGAACTGTACGCCTGCGGTGCGGTCGGCGAGATGGTTGCTGATCTGGAACGTGCAGGAAAGCGCCACGCTGTTATCACTGGAGTGGTGGAGGGTGGCGATCTTGTTGCCAAAGCAGAAATTGAGGACTGGTGCAAAGCCGCTCAGGTGCGCCGTCGCTTCCGGGATACTAATCTGGCGCAGATTGGCCGTCCATACCCCGGCATGATGGACTTGTACATTGACGAAACCAATCTCTACAACCGGATGTTCCTGTACACCAAGCAGTTCGACTGGGAGAAAATGTGGGCGATTGCTGATAACATCACCGATGAAGCAACCATATATGCTAAGGCACAGGACATTCTGGACACCTTCGACCTCGAGGGTGGCGGTACGATTGAAAAGGTCTGGGATATGGCAAAGTATGTGATTGCCTTTGAGCAGTGGGTGAAGGATGAGAAGATTGCTTTCATTGCTTCTCACTATGATGGCTTTGCACAGGGTAAGGCTGGCGTCCTGGACAGTATGCTGATCCCAGCATTCTCGATGCTCATCAAGCAGGGTGTGGCTTGTGCAGTCGAGGGTGATATCAAGGTATCCATGGCAATGAGCATCCTTAAGACCATTGCAGGCTGCGGTCAGTTAAGTGAGATGTATTCTATCGACTTTAACGAGGATATCTGTATCATCGGTCACTCCGGTTCCGGAGATGCTGATATCTCTGAAAAAAAGCCCACCATGAAGATCGTCCCTATGTTCCACGGCAAGACTGGCGGCGGATACCTGACCCAGTTCTATCCTCACCTCGGTCCTGTGACCTACCTGGGCATTACACAGGACAAGGATGGTCATTTTAAGTTTGTTGTGGCTGAGGGCGTGAATGAACCCGGCCCCATCTTCATCTTTGGGGATACCAATATGCGTACGCGTTTCGCTTGCGGCGCACGTGAATTCTGCAACCGGTGGGGTGAAGCAGGCCCTACTCATCATATGGCGGCTACTTCCGGCCGTTACATTGACACCATTTTGAAAGTGGCAAAGATTTTTGATGTTCCTGTGGACATTATAACTCGATAAAAAATTTGAAGGCAAATTACTATGGTAAATTGTTTTGTTTCTAATGAAATATCCTACCACGAAAGATATGTGCACATCAAAGATATTCGCATCCGAGACCCCTTTGTGTTTGTGGAAGATGGTAAGTACTATCTGCTGGGAACAACAGGGGAAGATCTCTGGGGCAAGGGCAGCGATATGACCTTGTATGTGTCCGAGGATCTGGTGTATTTTGAAAAGAAATGTACTATGGTTGACCCGGCACTTCTGGAAAGCTACAAGTGCATTTGGGCACCGGAACTGCATAAATACAACGGGGAATATTATTTGTTTTTGACCTTACACCGGGACGATATTGGGCGCGGAACGATGATATTTGTTTCAGACCATCTGGACAGCAATTTCAAAATGCTGTCCGGGAAGTTTATTACGCCGGATGGCTGGGAATGTATCGATGCAACTATGATTGTTCATGAGAATATACCGTATCTGTGTTTTTCTAATGGCTGGTGGGGACCTGTGTCCGAAAAATGTGACGGCAGTCTGTTTATGGGAAAACTGTCCGATGATCTGACACACCTTGTGGAAGAACCCCACCAAATCGTCAGCGGAAAACGGACTCCCGGAGCCATCGCAATTGGTGACGAAGTAAAGGGTTACATAGCAGAAGGTCCTTGGGTGTATGAGGACAATGGAAAAATTGTGGTTTTATGGTCGGGACACACAAAAAATGGATATGCTATTTTCAAAAATGTGAGTTCAACCGGCATTTACGGAGAGTTTGTCTACGAGAAAACGCTGTTTGACAGAAACGGCGGCCATTGCATGAGATTTACGGATTTGAACGGCATGCATTGGGTCACGCTACATCGTCCCAATACTTCGCCGGATGAAAGAATGGCGCTATTGAGCGTAGATGAGTGAGGTTTGTGAACATGAAAGACATTTATACCGCTCCATTTGTGGAGGAAATGCGGAAAACTACCGCAAATATGTATCGCCTTGGCTGGGACGAGCGCAACGGCGGCAACATCAGCTACTTACTGGACGAGAATGAGGTAGGAGAGTACCTGAATCTGAATCATGTGATTCGCGCAATTCCGCTGGGCTTCGACGCCACCGCTATCATAGGCAAGATTTTCATAGTCACCGGCACTGGCAAATATTTTAAGAATGTGGATGGCGACCCGGAAACCAATCTTGGCATCGTCCGCATTGCGGCTGACGGTCAGACTGCTGAGTTGCTGTGGGGATACAAGGATGGCGGCAAGTTTACCTCGGAGTTCCCGGCTCATCTCATGAGCCACATGGCTCGTCTGGCTCTCGATCCCGACAACCGGGTAGTCATGCATTGCCACCCTACTTACACGTTGGCAATGAACTATGTTCACGAGCTAGACGAGAAGAAATTCACCCACACCCTGTGGGAGATGTGTACCGAGTGCATTGTGGTGTTCCCCGACGGCGTAGGTGTACTCCCGTGGATGCTCTGCGGCACAAATACCATCGGTGAGGCCACTGCCGGGAAGATGAAGGAGTTCCGGCTGGTCATCTGGGGCATGCACGGCATTTACGGTGCGGGCAAGACCATGGACGAGACTTTCGGCCTGATCGAAACGGTCGAAAAAGCAGCTCAGATCTATATGCTGACCGCCCATCTGCCAAGAGTCAATACCATCCGGGATGACCAAATGGTGGAACTGGCAGAATACTTCGGCGTGAATTACAGGAAGGATTTTCTGAACTGATATGAAAATATTAGAGAAATTACTGGCAAAACGGAAAGACATCTACGGCGCGCCTGGCGTGACCATTGCATTCTTGGGTGACAGTGTGACCCAAGGCTGTTTTGAGGTTTACAAGACCGATTCGGATAGCATAGAGACGGTGTTCGATCCCGTGAATGCTTACAGCATGAAACTGCGGGAACTGCTGGCTGTGCTGTACCCCAATGTTCAGGTCAACATCATTAACAGTGGAATCAGCGGCGACAGCGCTGCCAATGGAGCGATACGGTTGGAGCGGGATATTTTACGGTATCAGCCGGATCTGGTGGTAGTGAGTTATGGCCTGAACGACTCCACGCTGGGTCGAGGACGCATATCTGAGTATACTGATGCGCTGGCAATGATTTTTGAGAGATTGAAAGCCGCTGACATTGAGTGTATATTCCTGACTGAAAATATGATGAACACCTATGTAAGCAGTCACATCCAAGATGAGAATCTGCGTAAAACTGCACAAGCATTTGCTGACATTGAAAACAGTGGCACGTTGTCTGCCTTCTTTCAGGCAGCAAAAAAAGTTGCGGTCGAGTATAATGTACCTGTATGCGACTGCTACGCCAGATGGCGCAGAATGTTCGAAAGCGGTGTCGATACCACCGAGCTGCTGGCGAACCATCTGAACCATCCCATAAGGGAAATGACGAATATTTTTGCAAACAGCCTGCTGGAGTGCTTTTTTAACTGACATCAGGGGCTGCCCCAAAAAGAATCCCTTAAAAATATTCAAGCCAAAAGTCGTGAACATCAGATATTTTCGTCTGATGTTCACGACTTTTTATAACTTTTACAAAGACTGTTTTCGCATGATTTTGAGACAGTCCCTTGCGTACAAGAAGTGGAGCAATGTGAAAAACTATATTTTCTGTAAAAGATTACTGAAGCAAAGGGCATTCTTGCGGATAACTTATAAAGAAACAGGAATTACAAGTAGGTCTGGACGAAAAGGCCACTGCCTCCTTCTATAAAACTGGATATGTGATTTTTGGCTTTGGCGAAGAACTGCCCGGCGGTATCCGCATTTTGACGTTTAAGGAGCAGGGCGTAGCCACCCGAATTCAATTTGACGAGAGCTTTACGAAGTGCTGTGCGAAATTGAATGGGATCGCGAATGCCACCAACGACCATTCGCTGCGTTATTTTACCGTCTCTTTGCAACATTATTCCAATAAGACATTCGGCCAGACAGGGTTTCGATTTTGGCGATTATCGCTGTAAGGGATCCTGCCATAGCATATGCCGCGACTGGTCGGCCAGTTGGGTAAGATTCATAGAGGAAGTGTGCGAAGCGCTATGACCACATGGAATTCCCTTCTTCAAGGCGACGGAAGAGGCTTCATAGAAATGCTGAAATATTGATCGCGTCTTATCGTCATGTGTTTTGCTTTTGCAATCGATAGATTCGGGGGGAAACACCGTATGTTTCAAGGAAGATACGATGAAAATAGCTGGCATTCTTATAGCCAACAGATTCGGCAATATCGGCGACTTTCTTATCGGTGTTGAGCAGCAGGTATACGGCCTGTGAAAGCCGCTTTTCCTGCAACAACGCAATATATGTTCGGCCTGTTTTCTTGTGCACTTCCTTGGAAATTGTAGAGGGGTCAACGTTTAGCTGCTTCGCAAGCCTGTCAAGGTTGCTGTCAGCGTAGCGCTCGTCCAAATACCGCAGGACACTCAATACAAGTGCCTCTTGTTTTGAGCTTGCCAGTTTCTCGGTATAATTCATCAGATTGAGGAACAACAGTGCCATGGTCAACTGGCTGAGAGTGCGCCGGTTGGGGCGTTTCTCGTCCAGCAGAATAAACAGAAGGTTTTCAACCAAATTCTGGATCGGCTGGTCGTTTCCAACCTGGAAGTACAGATAGTTTGGACCATTGTTTTGCCCGAACAGGCAGTCAAGCAAAAAATGTCTCAACGGTGTAGACTCGCCGGATATGGTATTGAGTGCAGTGTTGAAAAACTCTGGCAAAACGATGAAGTTGACCGTGATATCGTTAAGGCTGGCTTTCATTACAGAATGGTGGGCGTGCTGACCTAAAAGCAGCAGTTCGCCGCTATCAAGTGTAATGTAATTGCCATCAACAATGTGGGTAGTCTTGCCAGAGCAAGCATAAATCATTTCCACATAGTCATGGGTGTGATCGGGGAAGTTGATAAAACGGGTATGAGGACGCCATGTGATCAATTTCCCATCGGCCAGCAATTTCTTTGCGTTGATCTCTCTGTTCTCCCTGTGCGCCATATAGATTTCCCGGTCTATGCTTGTTTGTCCATTCAAAATAGCCTGTTCTTCTTCCGTTATCGGACTCAAATGGGAAATGATTTCCAAATTGATCATGTGCTCCGGTCCCTCCTTTTTTTGTATCATAGCATTCTCAGCAGAAAAAGTCAACTTTTCATTGGGACAGAATGCAGATATTGCAGCGGCAAAGATTACTTTTGAAACCTTTTCTGCATTGAAATTTAATGACATTCAACAAGCAGCTGTCAACTTGCACAAGAAAACGGAAAAAATATTATGAAATATCACAGTCACGCTTTGCCATAATCGAACACATTTTTTCAGTTATAGACCTACACAGAAGAAGAATATTGTGTTAAAATCTATGGCGTAGAGTTAAGCATTGTGTGCATAGCACGCAATTCCAAATTATCAGGTTGCAGTAGAGGATGATTCCATGGTTAAAAAGCAAACTCCAGAAATCCTGCATACGCAAAGAAAGAAGGTGCAGGCATCAAAGGAGATGAGGCGATTCGAACGTGCAGTTCCGTTTATGCTGATGGCTTTGCCAGCATTGATATACTTACTTGTTAACAACTATATTCCAATGGCGGGTCTGACGGTGGCATTCAAAAATGTCAACTATGTGGATGGTATTTGGAAGTCCCCGTGGTGCGGGCTTAGAAACTTTGATTTTCTGCTGAAAAATCCGAACCTGAAGCAGATGGTTGTCAATACTCTTGGGTATAACGCAATTTTCCTGACGACTGGCACGATTCTGTCTGTGCTGGTTGCCGTGTTCCTGAACGAGTTGTGCGACAAATTCCTGCCCAAGTTTTATCAAACTGCATTCATCATGCCGTATCTGCTTTCCTGGACGGTGGTCAGTTATATGCTGTATGCGTTTCTAAACCCGTCGTACGGACTGCTGAATAAATTGCTTGAAAATGTCCTTCATGTGGACGGCATCAGTTGGTATACGCAGCCTAAATACTGGCGGATCATTCTGCCGATTCTGAATATCTGGAAAACGGTTGGCTATACATCGGTTATTTATCTTGCAAGTATTGTTGGCATTGATGAGAGCTACTAGGAGGCTGCGGCACGGGATGGTGCTAGCCGCTGGCAGAGAATTTGGTATGTAACGCTGCCATCTATTCTGCCGACTATCGTAACGATGTTCATTCTGAGCATTGGAAAGATCTGCTACGCTGACTTTGGCCTTTTCTATCAGACGACGATGGGAAGCGGTATGCTGACTGAGGCGACAAATGTTATTGACGTGTTCGTATACAAGGCGCTGCTCGAAAGCGGAGACGTTGGTAATGCTGCAGCCGCAGGTTTCTTGCAGTCTGTATTCGGCTGCATCCTTGTGGTGGGATCGAATCTGGTTGTTCGCAAGATCGATAAAGAGCAGGCACTGTTCTAAGGGAGGGGAATTTAGAAAATGGATTATTTGCGTAAGCAGGAAAAGAACTGGTGGATCCATGTGATTATGATGATCGGTTCATTGTGTTGCTTCCTCCCCATTCTTTTGGTGCTGATGGTTTCGCTGACGGATGAGCAGACGCTGATTCAGAATGGCTACTCCCTGCTCCCGGAAAAACTAAGTATGGATGCTTATAAATATCTGTTTGCCGATGCCAGCGGCGTGATTAAGGGATACGGTGTCACGATCTTCGTTTCCTTTGTCGGTACGGTAACTTCTCTTGTCCTTACTTCTCTGCTCGGCTATGCCATGGCGAGAAAAGAAAATCCATGCCGCAATGTGCTGTCGTGGATCGTTCTGGTTACAATGCTCTTTAACGGTGGCTTGGTTCCATGGTACTGTGTTTACAGTGACTTGGGATTTGTAGATACGATTTGGGCGTTAATTATTCCTAGTATGCTGGTTGACGGCTTTAACGTAATGATTATGCGCTCGTTCTTTCTGTCTTGCATCCCGTATTCGCTGTATGAGGCGGCCTATTTGGATGGCGCAGGCGACTTTAGAGTTTTCCTTACCATTGTTCTTCCGCTGGCAAAGCCGGTTATTGCTACAGTTGGCTTTATGACGCTACTGAACTACTGGAATGACTGGTATCGAAGCATGGTATTTATGTTGAACAGCGATGTTGTCAGCATACAGTATTTGATGACGAAGGTTTTGAAGAACATTCAGGCACTACAGGCAAGCTCGGAGCATCTGACACCTGAAATGCTCGCGGCGTTGGGAAAAATGCCAAGCGAATCCATTCGAATGGCTATGGCCGTTGTCGGCTCCTTCCCCATGCTGTGTGTATTTCCCTTCTTCCGAAAGTATCTGACCAGTGGTATGACCATTGGTGCCGTGAAGGGATAATGCAGATATCTTAATTCCGTTTTAATTTCGGCTGGTTCACTCTGCAATTAGCCGGATTAAAAAAATAAAAAAGGAGAACAAAAAAATGAAAGCAATCAAGTTCCTAGCACTGCTGCTGGTTCTGGCTATGACGCTCGGCATGTTCGCCGGTTGTAGCAAAGAGCCGACTAACACCACCCCTCAAGTAGACAACCAGTCCACTCGGGGCAACAACTCCGAAGTAGAAGCTACTGATGCCGCAGAGGATATCTACACCATCGACTTCTACTACGCCGGCTGGGGCGACCCCACCACCGACATCAGCATGATCGAAAATGCCATGAACGCGATCCTCGAGCCCAAGATTGGTGCCCGTGTTGCGCTGCATCCCATCGACAACGGTGAGTGGCAGGATAAGACCAACCTGATGTTCAATTCCGGCAAGACCAAGTATGACCTGATCAGTTCTTCTGCAGGTCTGCAACCCACTCTGGTTGATGCATCCACCAGAGGTGCGTATATGGACATTGGTGATCTGCTGCAGGAGTATGGCCAGGATATCATTGCCGCTTGCGGTCAGGAATTCATTAATGGCTGTCGTGTCAATGGAACTCTGTACGGTGTCCCTACTAATAAAGAAAAGGGCAACGCCTATGGCTTTGCAGTAAATACTGCTCTGGCTGAGAAGTACGGCATCGACATCGCCAGCATCAAGACTCTGGACGACATAGAGGCTGCCTGCGCTAAGGTTACCGATCCAGGCGTCACTGCGCTGAGCATGTCCCAAAACAATATGTCTCACATCCGCATCATGGGTGGTTATGCTGACTGGTTCACCGACTATTTGACGCTTCCTTATGATACCACGGACTACAAGTTGCAATATTGCTGGGACAACGAGAAATATATGGATCTGCTGCGCTGGGCCCATAAGATGTACAAGGCTGGTTATGTTAACGAAAGCGCACTGACCGATACTGATGCTGGCCCCTTCAAGAGCGGCAAGGCTCTGTTTATGCCTTCCAACTTCCATCCGAACAAGGCTACTGAGCTGAGCTCCACTTATGGCTTTGATGTTCAGGTCATCCAGATGACTGAGGCATTCACTCCTTACGATGCTGCACAAGGCATTTGCCTGTCCATTGGCCGCAATTGCGGGAACCCTGAAAAGACCATGAAGTTCCTGAACCTGCTGTACTCTGACAAGGAGCTGCTAAACACCCTGATCTATGGCATTGAGGGTATCCACTGGGAGTTTGTGGAAGGCTCTGACAATGTTATCAAGTACCCCGATGGCGTTACCGCCGAGAACATTGGCTGGGGCAACCAGGGCTGGGTCATTGGTAACCAGTTGCTGGACTACCTGCGTGAGGGAGACGATCCTCAGAAATGGGAGAAATATGCTGTGCTGAATGCTAGTGCCATCACCACCGCTTTGGGCGGTTTCAGCGGCATAGATGCCTCCACTTTCGAGGCAGAGAAGGCTGCCTATGAGGCGATCACTGACAAGTACTCTAAGGCTTTGAACTGCGGTATGCTGGATCCCGATGAGACCATGGCCACCATTAAGGCCGAGCTGGAGGCTGCTGGTTTCCAGAAGGTTGTTGACGAGTGCCAGCGTCAGATTGACGAATGGGCTGTTGCAAACGGTAAGAAGTAATTTATCTTAAAAATTTTATAGCCAGTTGCCCCAAGTGGGACGATTTGTGTATCATTGTAAATGGGACAAAATCGTCCCACTTTTGGATATTTCGAGGTTAGTGCAATGAAGAATTCACAGTACAGAATTAATGAGAAGAAAGATTGGCAAGGCAGATGGATCACAGCACCGGATGCCATGCTGCAAGGGCTGGAGACCTTCCCTATCTGCCATATCCACAATGCAAAGTGGATCTGGCCAGTTCCCTATGTGCGTACGCATCTACGCAAAGATTTTAGCCTGAAAAAGACTGTTAAAAACTTGACTGCTGAATTTTTCTGTGATAACAGCTTTGATGTGTATATCAATGGAAAATATATCGATTTTGCTAATGGAATCGCTGACATTACAGATATAGCTTTCTGCGGATCAAACCATATTGGCATCCGCCTGTATCAGACCAGTGATCCGAATCACTTCACCTCTGCCATCCGGGGCGGTTTAAGAATCGAATACGAGGATGGCGTGATTGATTACCTCCCTACCGACGATAGCTGGAGGGCATTTATCGTCTGTGACTTCGGACAGGGGCAAGAGCCGGAGAATTGGGCTACCGCAGCCCACCCAGGCAAGGAGTGGAGGGGAAAACAATGGGATATTGTTTGCACGGAGGTGCACCCACGGCTTTGCCGTCGCTCCTGCTACTTCAGAAAGAAAATTACCGTGGCAGAGAATACAGAGAAAGCGATTTTGCGCTGTACTGCCCGTGGATTATATGAATTGTACATCAATGGGCAAAGGGTATCCGATGCCCATTTCCAGCCAGGCTCTATGGAGAAATACTGCGAGTATCAGGAGTATGACGTGACAGGGCTGCTGAGCCCCGGCAAGAATGTAATTGCCGCTGTTTTGGGAAATGGCTGGCTCAATTGCGAGTCTTGGGGCTCGCTATGGGCGAATAAACCATCCTTTCTTGAGGAATTGGAACTGACGGATTCCTGCGGCTGTACGGCCTTCCTTGGAACGGATGCCTCATGGAAATGTGCCGCATCCACCATTACTGATAATGACCTCCAGTTTGGCGAACGTGTGGATGCCAGACTGGAGATCACACGCTGGAATGAAGTTGACTGCGACGATGCCCTGTGGGCATTTGCAGCCGAATATCCCAACGCATCCGGGGGAAAACAAATCGTCCTGCAAGACTATCCGCCTGTGAAATTACAGAATGTTGTAACTCCAATTTCCTGTTGTAGTTATGGCGATGGATGGCTGTTCGATCTTGGAAAGAATATTTCCGGACGGGCGCAGATCCACATTCGCAATGCACATCCCGGCCAACAAATTAATATTCGCTATGCAGAGCGCCTCAATTGGGACGGCAGCCTTTGTGAAGGCCCTTATACGGATGTGTTCTTTGAGCAGGACAATATGCCCGGAGGTAAGGCAAGCTGCGCCATGCGAAATCAGGATGTTTACATCTGTAAGGGTGGTGCTGCTGAAGTCTATACCCCGCTTTTTACATACACAGGTGGCCGATACATATTGGTGACAGGCTTCCGTGACAAACCGGAGTGTAACGATGTCCAATTCCGCACTTATTGGAATGATCTTGGTGTGAACGGCAAGATTAGAACTTCCAACGAAGTGATCAACCTGATTTGGGACATGACCCGCAGAACCTATCATAGTAATTTGATGACTGCTCCCACCGACTGCCCTACTCGTGAGAAGAACTTTTGGAATGGGGATATGCAGGTATTTGTTCAGGCTGCCTGCTGGTACATGGATCACTCCAAGTTTCTTGCCCGCTGGACGGACGGTGGACGAAAGATCGAGTACGGCGTGTATGGCTGGGAGGATGAAGAATATATCCTTCCGTGGACGCTGTACCAGTTTTACGGCGACAGAGAGATTTTACGTGTTAAATACCCGGTCATCAAGTGCTTGGTCATGAAACGCATGGCTGCAGTTCAAGATGGCCTACCGAAAAATCCCCACGCCCCCTATCGGGATCATCTGGCTACAGTTAATGTATCGTCAGACTTCTTCGCTGGCTGCTACTTCTGCCTTATGCTGGATACTGCATCAAAAATTGCCGAAATCTTCGGGGAACACAGCGATGCACAGCAGTATATCGCATGGCTGAATGATGCCCGGAAAGCATTTAACGAAAGATACTATCTGAAGGATGAAGCGGACTACACGCCCCATTGCCAAGGAGGACTGGTTCTTCCGCTGGCATTTGGCATTGCACCTGAGAAAGATCGCCCGGCGCTTGGCAGGCGGCTAGCAGAATATGTGGAATCCGATGGCTACCACCCAATTTTTGATCCCGGATCCGGCGCACCGCCTCATCTGCTGCCGTTATTGTGCAATTTTGGGTACGAAAAAATTGCATGGAAAACTTTTGCACAGCGGGGATATCCCTCGTGGCGGCATATCTTTGCCACTGGCGCAACTTCTTTTACGGAAAACTGGTATGGACAAAATGCTAAGGGATTTACTGACAGCATGAACCACTATGCACTTGGCAGTGTCTGCTCATGGTTTTTCACGCATTTGGGCGGCATCCGTCCTATGGAGTCTGCTGAGGGCTTCCGCAGATTTAAATTGAAGCCGGTCTTCGTGCCAGAGGTTGGTGACTTTGGGGTGCGGTATCGTTGTGCTTATGGCGAAATACGCTCGGATTGGCATTACGACGATGATAAGATCCTATGGAGTTTTACTGTACCGGAAGGGACGACCGCAATGGTGCAGGTTACCCCAAATTTGCCAAGAGAATATCCAGCCGGTCAATATCAATTGATTATCGAAAAAGACGGCTAATATTATACCGACTGCGTCAGCAGAATAAAGACAGCAGGAAAAATTAGATAAAATCACAAGAGAAAGGATTGCGCTATGTCAAAATGTGATATTCGAATTACAAATTTGCAATGCAATTATTTGAAATCACCTCTAGGAGTAGAGAATGTTCCCCGGTTGAGTTGGGTGCTGCAAAGTGAAGAACATGGATTAGAGCAGAAAGCATACCGCATTGTTGCAGCTCGCACTGTCGAAGAATTTCAAGCCCAAAATTGGCTGTGGGACAGTGGGATTGTGGAAAGCGACAGCACCGTTGAAGTAGCTTATGGTGGAGAACTTGTCTCCAGAGAGCGCATTTACTGGATGGTTTGGGCCGAAACCAATTATGGCAGTACCTGGAGCGATGCTGCATTCTGGGAAATGGGTCTTCTCTCTGCCGAGGATTGGAAAGCCAAATGGATTACGGACAGAATATATCCTGTGGGCATTAGTGGCGCAAAGGATGATAACCCAGCCACCCTGCTGAGGAAGAAATTTGCGCTTGGCAGCAATGCAGAAAAGGCAAGAGTATATGTTTGCGGGTTGGGGTACTATGAATTGTTCATCAACGGCCAGCGAGTCGGTGACCGGTTGCTTGACCCGGCCTACACCTGCTATGACCGCCGTGTGCTGTATCAAGCTTACGATGTGACCGAGCTTCTGCAAAATGGTGAGAATGTGGTTGCCGTTCGGCTCGGTGATGGCTGGTACAACTGCACCACCCCGGATGTGTGGTATTTCAAGCAGGCAGCTTGGCGTGACCTTACCAAATTACTGTTGCAGATGGAAATTACCGATGAAAATGGTAGCGGCCATTGCATCGTTAGTGATACCGATTGGAAAATTGCTGAAGGGGCAATCCGCTTCAATGCGTTGCGCAGCGGTGAAACGGTGGATGCTGCCATGGAGCCGATCGGATGGATGGTACCGGGATTTGACGATACAACATGGGCAACCTCTGTGCCGGCCCGTGCTCCGGGCGGAGAGTTGCACAGCCAGCAGATCCAGCCTATTCGATTGATTGAGAAACTGTCCCCGGTCAGAAACTGGAAAACGACCAAAGGACGAGTTGTGTACGACTTTGGCCGAAATACCACCGGCTTTGCTGAAATCCGGGTCAAGGGCACTCAGGGCAGTGAGGCCATTATCCGCTACGGAGAGCTGCTGGATGAGAAAAACGAACTGGATCAAAGCAACCTGAACATCTTTGTTTTTGGGCAGGAGTTCCAGACAGACCATTTCCGTCTTTCGGGAGCCGGAGATGAAACATTCATGCCCCACTTTACTTATCACGGTTTTCGTTATGCAGAGGTGGAGCTGCAAGGCAACATTGAGCTGCTTGACATCCATTGCTGTGTTGCCTATACGGACTTGCCTGGCAGGGGCGATTTTGCTTGCAGCAATGACCTTCTAAATGAGGTGCAGAAGTGTTGCCGCAATTCCCTGTTGACCAATTATCACGGAATCCCTACTGACTGCCCACATCGGGAAAAGAATGGCTGGACAGGCGATGCCATGTTTTCCAGCGATGCTCTTTTGTACAATTTTGATCCAACCGTCGTCTATGAAAAGTGGATGGACGACTTTTTCGATGTTCAGAAGCCTAGCGGCCAACTGCCGGGCATCATCCCGACTTCGGGCTGGGGCTTTACATCAGGCAGCGGCACAGCATGGGATAGCGCTCTGATTCTGATTCCGTGGAATACCTATGTGTATAATGGCAATCTGCATATCCTGAAAAAGGCCTATCCGCGGATGCAAAAGCTCATGAAGTTCTTGCATGCCATGGAGGATGGCTTTTTGGTTTATCACGGTTTGGGGGATCATTCCATGCCCGCTGGCGGGGAGCGCCGGGTTCCCTTTATGGAATCCTGCTACTATTATACCTGTGCTGTGACGATGGCTAAAGTTGCTGCTGTGCTGGGGGATGCCGCAGGACAAGAGAAGTATACTGAGCTGGCTGAGAATATCCGCAAAGCGTTTGTCTCTGCTTTTGTAGATACGGATAGCTGTATCGTTGGCGATGACACCCAAGGGGAACTGGCCTGTGTGTTGTATCACGGAATCGTTAAGGGAGCACTGGCTCAGGAAATTGCCCAACGGCTGGCTGAACGTGTGAAAACTGACGGCTGTAAAATCAATGGTGGTATTATGACGGCCAAGGCATTGCTTCGTACCCTGTGTGATTATGGCTATACGGATATTGCTTATGCTGTTGCAAGCCGCAAAGAGTATCCCGGCTGGGGCTACATGGCTGCGAAAGGCGATGGAACCCTGTGGGAAGGCTGGGAAGATAGAGACTCTCACAATCATCATTTGCTTTCCGATATCAGTGCATGGTTCTACTCCTATTTGGCCGGTATTCGCCCGGATGAGCAAGCACCCGGCTTCCGGCATATTAAAATTGCCCCCTGTTTCCCAACAGAGCTGAATTGGGTCAGGGCGCGCTATGACAGCGTTTGCGGCGCGATTGAAAGCCATTGGTGGCGGGAGGATGATTGCATTCAAATGGATGTTACCATTCCAGCCAACACGACTGCCACGGTTTCTGCAAAAGGATATAAAATTGTATCTGCATCCAATATGGCGGATAAGCTGGACTTGTCTTCCGGTCACTACTACTTCACATTTTGCAAGAGAGGGAAAAATCATGAACAGAGTCGAGCTGTTTATCGAACAAAATTGGGACAAGGCAATCAAGACGGCCACCGAAGATAATGGTACGTTGCTTGGTTTGCCGTTTCCTTTTAGCACGCCCTGTGTCAGTGGCGTTTTTCAGGAGCTGTTCTATTGGGACACCTATTTTACCAATGTGGGTCTGCTGGCCTCCGGACGCATCGAACAGGCCAAGAACAACATTGAGGATATGTTCTATCTGATCGACCGCTTTGGCTGGATGCCAAATGGCAGTAGAACCTACTATCAGAACCGCTCTCAGCCCCCGTTCCTGTCCCAAATGGTCATGGAACTGTGGCGGCATACCAAAGACAATGCATGGCTGAAAGAAAGGGCATACCCAGCACTGACCAAGGAATATGCCTATTGGCAGACCCGCCGGATGGCGCCTACAGGTCTTAACCACTATGCGGGAACGGATCCGGACGAGGCGACCCTAAAAGAATATGGCGAAATGCTGTGTGAGCGTTTTGATATTCCGGTTCCGGAGAATGTCGAAATTTTACATAGCTATGGCCAAGCCATGCTGGCAGTGGCAGAAAGCGGATGGGATTGTACCAGCCGATTCAGAACTGAAGGCCACCTCTTTAACCCTATCGATCAGAATTCTTTACTCTACCTGATGGAGGCCAACATGGAGCAATTTGCTATTGAGTTGGGGATGGGGGGCGATGTAGCACTATGGCATAGCCGCAAGTTGGAGCGTAAGGCTCGAATGGAAAATCTGATGTGGAACGAAGATCTTGGCTATTACTGCGATTATCAGTTTGAAAAGGGAAAGCAAAACGATCTTCTGTCCTTGGCTACATTCTATCCGCTGTATGCGGGGATGTGCGATGAGCACCATGCTGAGAAGATCATCGCTCAACTTCCTCGCATGGAAACGGCTTATGGCGTTGCCTGCTGCGAAAACCGGGATGACCTTGCTGGTTTGCAATGGGATTACCCCAACGGTTGGGCATGTCTGCAATACATTACTGTTCAAGCATTGTTGCGATACGGTCACAAAGAGGATGCCTATCGCCTTGCAGGGAAGTTTGTCAACATGATTGATAGAAACTACGAGCAAACGGGCAATCTGTGGGAGAAGTACAATATTTGCACCGGCGAGCCATCTGTTTCCAAAGAATATGAGACCTATCCCATGATGGGGTGGACTGCCGGCATTTACGTGGCTTTCCGCAAGCTACTGTAAGAGTGACTGCGTGTTCTTCCCGCTATGATAATCAAAGAGAACCGCATAAAAACTAGGAGATATGCCCCATGTGGAAGTTTTTTTCAATTGATGGTCCAATCGTAAATGGCATCAATCGGTGGACGTCGCTGGTATGGTTAAACATTCTGACCACTTTTTGCTGTGTGCCGATCATTACCGCTGGTGCTTCATTGACGGCGATGCACTGTGTTGTGTTTCGGATCAGTAAAGGCGAAGAACTTGCTGTGACAAAGGTTTTTTTCATGCGTTCAAGGACAACTTCAAAGAGTCAACATTGATTTGGGGTGTGTATTTTGTTCTGCTTGGCTTGCTGGTTTGCGGATGCGGGATCATCTTAATCAACGGTTGGAAGTTACAAACAATCATATGGGCGTTTTTTTGGTATTTTGGTTACCATGATGCTTCTGTTGGTCAATTGGACATTCATTCTGCAATCCCGGTACGACAATGACCCGATTAATATAATAAAAAATGCTATTATTGTGGGCCTGATTTATCTGCAATACTCGCTGATATTTGCTGTGACCATGGCAATACCCATCTTGCTTCTGATTTATGCGATGAAGATATTACCGGTCACGCTCGCTTTTTGGTTTACAGCGCCGGCTTATGTGCAAGCAAAGCTGTATGGCAATGTTTTTGACCGACTGGAGGAAATGGATCGGCAGATGCAGAAAGCAAAGCAGATGGCAGACACACAACAAGCCAATCATAACGAAAAGGACTGATGAAAATGCGTTCTATCGAATACAGCCGGTTTTTGGACAAGGTCCATGGCTGCTGGTACGGCAAGTGCCTGGGTGGTGCGGCCGGTGCTCCAGTGGAGGGATTGAAAAAGCTGCTGGATGTAAATGATTTTGAGGAAATTTTTAATCCCGACCTTCCTAATGACGATTTGGATATGCAGCTTCTGTGGCTAGATGTGCTGGAGGAAAAAGGCACGATCATTACCTCATGCGACCTTGCCGATGCATGGGTCAAGAAATGCTGGTATCCGTTTTCCGAGTACGGCTACTTCCTGAAAAACTATATGCGTGGTGTGAAGCCGCCCTACAGCGGAATTATCAACAATTCTTTCTTCAAAGAGGGGATGGGTTGCCCCATTCGCTCTGAGATTTGGGGCATTATCGCGGCAGGTAATTCCAAGCTGGCAACAGAATATGCCTATCTGGACGGCACTTTGGATCATGCAGATAACTCTGTTTGGGCAGAGCAGTTTCTGGCTGCGGCAGAAGCGGAGGCTTTCTTTGAAAACGATGTTCCAACATTGCTGAAAAAGGCTATAGCATTTATTCCTGTAGACAGTAAGCTGAAAAAGGCCATTGAACTTGTCTTTGATTGTTACGGGCATGGATTGGAATGGAAAGCTGTGCGGCAGGAAGTGCTGAACAAGTATTCCCATCCCGATTTCACCAACGTGGTGCAGAATCTGGCATTTGTGGTGCTGGCTTTGCTGTACGGTCATGGGGATATGCGTACCACCATCAATATCAGTCTGAAATGCGGCTACGATGCAGACTGCACCTGCGCTAGTGCCGCCTCCATCGTCGGTATTGTTAAGGGATATGAAAACATTGGTGATACCAAGGGATTGATTAACGACTACTATGTTTGCGGCATTGATGTCCACCGTCGATCCGACAGCATCAAGGATTTGGCAGAAGATACGGCTAAAATTGCCCTGTTGACTCCTAATTTTGAAACCAAATTTGCCGGTGCGCCTGCGGTAGACGGAATCAGACCCAACAAAAGCCTCAAACTGGAATATGTCACTGAGAACGGTATGAAGGAGGCGCTGAAGACCATCAAGCCCATGAAATGGGAGATCTACGGCCCTTATTTTGAACAGTTAAATGAGCCCATGAACCCCAACTATCCCAGCCCTCACGGTGAAGGCTCTGCTTTGCCGGACATTGTGTGCATGGTCAACAACGAGGTGTTTCTGAATAAAGAATATATTGCCGATTTAAGCAAGGAACAGCCGGCATATGGGATCAATGCCTATGAGGACTTCATCGAAGTGGACAATGTGATAACTATGGACGGTCAGATGTGCTGCTATGCCCGTACCACTGTAGAATCCCCGGAAGATCGGAAAGTGTGGCTGATCGTGGGCAATAATGATGGTTTCCGACTGTGGGTCAATGGCGAAAATGTGCTGGAAAAGGATGAGATCCGGCTGTGGACGCCTTATAACAACTACACATTGGTACAGCTCCATAAGGGCACAAATGAGATTGTTATAAAACTGCTACGCCGTACCGAACACTTGAAATTCTCAATTGGTCTGCGGCAGTACGATGGAAACCATTGGCACAGAAGCAAATGGGTTGTTGACTAAGTGACAGTGGGCCAACAACATCCACCAGGCCCGCTCCCGCACTGCCCGACTATCAGTGCATCCGCACAAACCTTGAAATAGCTTCCGCTAATATAGAGGAACAGTTGTACCTGCCGACGACAGGCATCGTGGAATTCAATTTAGCGGCAGTTAACGGGCGGCGGTATGGCATCATCTTTGGAGACATCCGGCCGACATTTTTGGAATTCGACACATCGGAACAAAAGATGAAAATTTGCCGCAACGGTACGGTCATCTCAGAGAAAGCACTCTACCCAGGATTTGCCCATGCAGCTCTGCACAGCATCCGCATTGCATATCGAGACAATGCAGCCGTTTACATCGATAACCTCATGATGTTTACCGCCGATATTTCTCTGGGTGGATGCAGCGTCCACTACTTTTCTGATGGCGAATTGAAAATAGGCAGCTGCTGTGCCCAAAGCTATAACAGCGTTGATTTGCATTATCCTGTCCCTTGCATAGCACCGGCTGAAGAAAAGTTCCGGTTTGACACAGATGTTCCGGGACGGTACCAGTTTTTGATAACCCGATGCGGCAATCCCCATGAGATTCTGGTCGATAAGGTTCCGCTTCTTCCTGACGAAGTTGACAGGGGAAACCATCTTGCGTACTATAGCTGTCTGCTTGAGTTAGGGACGCATACTGTAGACGCAAGGGTTTCTGGCGCTCAGGATATAATGATTGCTCCACACTACGGAAGCGGCGTTGACAATGTTTCTGTTGCGGAATTGGGGCCTTTTGATAAGGTTTGCGGGGGACAGAAATGGACCAACACCAGAATTTACGCCAAGTTGGCCTTCACCGCAATGGCTGAGAATGGAGAAGCCGGTATTCTGTTCCGAAGCACCCAATTGGCTGATGGCGGCGAAGGAACGGACAAGGTGCTGGGAACCGATTTCTTTGTTGGCTATCGGGTTGCGGTATCTGACAGCAAAATCCGGCTCTGGAAGCATCGGTATAATGCCGAGCTTCTGTGCGAAACAGAATGGAAATGGAACGGAGCGGCATCCTTAGAGATACTCGCCGCGGGGAATACCATCACTGTAAGAGTGGAGGATAGCTTGGTACTATCCTATCGGGATCCATGGCCGATCCTGTATGGTTACAATGGTTTCCATGCCAAAAATTGCATTATTAAGCAAGGCTTGATCGAAGAGGATAGCCATATATAAAAAGGAGTTATTATGATGGATATGCCAAGAAGTGAATACCCCCGTCCGCAATTCCGGCGGGATAGCTGGCTCTGTTTGAATGGTGAATGGGATTTTTCTTTCGAAAACAATACATTTGATAAAAAAATCATCGTCCCCTATGCCTGCGAAACAGCCCTGTCAGGAATCGAAGACAGAGGGTTCCATAAAACAGTATGGTACCGGCGCACATTCTCTCTGCCGGAGGAGATGCGGGGCAAACTGGTACTGCTTCATTTCGGAGCGGTGGACTACGCCTGCCGGCTTTGGGTCAACGGAATATACATTCGAGAGCATATCGGCGGACAAACCAGTTTCGAGGCAGACATTACCCACGCCCTGAAAGAAGGAGAAAATGTAATTGAATTAAAGGTTGAGGACGACTACGCCGATTTGGAAATGCCACGAGGCAAACAGTTTTGGGAGTTGGAATCCAGCGGCATTTTCTATACCCGCACGACAGGCATTTGGCAGCCGGTGTGGTTGGAAGCAGTGAATCCCACCTACCTTACCTACTGCCGGATGACCCCTGAATATGACCAGAGGAGTGTTCGGTTTGACTACTGCCTGAGTCAAAGGGCAGCGGGGATTTCCTTCGATATCCGCTTCCAAGGAGCCAAAGCAGCAGAACTGGTCCTCCCCCCCAAAAGCACCAAGGGAAGTGTCAGCGTTCAGCTGGATCAGGGGGCACTGGGAGCCTGGAATTTCCAGGAGGATCTGGCTTGGACCCCGGAGCGGCCCCGACTGTTTGATGTTACCATCCGGATCAATGATGATGAGGGCGAATGCGATCGTGTAGAAAGCTACTTTGGTATGCGCAAGGTGAGCATTGAGAACGGACGATTCATGCTCAACAATCGCGAGTATTACCAAAAGTTAGTGCTGGACCAGGGCTATTGGCCGGAATCTCTTCTGACCGCACCCACTGATGAAGCCTTTATTCGTGATATCGAGATGACCAAATCCATGGGTTTCAACGGCGTTCGAAAGCACCAAAAGGTGGAGGACCCCCGCTATCTGTACCATGCAGACCGGCTGGGACTTCTGGTGTGGGGTGAGATCGGGGCAGGATACCTGTATTCCCAGGAGTATGCCCACCGTATCTATTCCGAGTGGATGGAGGCTGTGGAGCGGGATTATAGCCATCCCTGCATTGTAGCCTGGACGCCGTTAAACGAATCCTGGGGTGTCCAGGAAATCAAGGCATCAAAAGCTCAGCAGGCTCATTGTAATGCCTTGCTGTATATGACAAAATCCGTTGACACAAGCCGCGTGGTTATGGATAACGACGGCTGGGAGCATACCTGTGGTGATTTGCTGACCATTCATGACTACTCATCCTCCGGAGAATCCTTGCGTAAGCACTTTGCCAGTGTTGACTCCGTGCTGGCCTTGGCCCCCAGCGGCAGGAGCGTGTTTGCTGACGGCTATCACTACCTGGGCCAGCCCATCCTGGTCACGGAATTTGGCGGTGTGAAATACACCCCCGCCTCTGATGTGGCTCATTCATGGGGGTATTGTGAAGCAAACAGCCCGGAATCCTATGCGAAAAAGGTGGCGGAACTGACCCGGGCTCTGCTGGATTCTCCTCTGGTGCAAGGATACTGCTATACGCAGCTGACCGATGTGGAAACAGAGGAAAACGGACTTCTGACTTATGACAGAGGGCTGAAAATCCCTCTGGAAACAATTCGGAGCATCAACGAGAACCGATACATAGGTACAACGCTCTGATCCGGCCTCGAAAGCAGAATTACTGTTTGATTTAATTTCAAAGAAAAGAATACCCACAAGATATATGTTGAAAAAGCTGATTTTGCCTTATATTATGAAAAGTTTTTGTAAATATTGACTATCTGTCTTTGGCTGTTATATACTAATGGTGCAATTCAAACAGAATTATCGTTTTATTCACCAGCAGCATAATAACATTCATATGTATAGCGCGGGAGACTTGGTGCGTGTTTGGTGAGAAAGGAGGGGGACTGAATATCAGCACAAGTCGATCGTGAAATAAAAATTCCAACTCATAACACAAAGAGGAAAACATGAAACAGTTAACCAAGAAAAGCATTGCATGGATGCTGGCATTGCTTATGATCATGTCCGCGTTTGCGGGTTGTGCATCCAACCAAAACGTTGCACAGGACACTACTGCAGCAGCCGTCACCGAAGCCCCCTCCGATGAAACCGCTGCTCCCGTAGTGAACATATACTTTATTCACCGGGAGAACAAACCAGAGCATTGTTAGAGCCGGTGGACATGGGATTGTTATCCACAACGGTGCCCCACTGCGTGCCAGCCAGATACAGAGTTTCGTTTCTGGGGAGGTCAGTGATGTCGGTTCCCTCGTTCCAACGTTCAGACTGAACTGGCTGCATGTAACGCTGTTATGGATGAGTACATGTCTACATTCAATTATATTCTCTTAAAACCAAGCTGTAGGTTGTACCGCACAAATTCAAAAAGCAAGCTGACGTTATCGTTAAATTGGCATAATTCTGCTACATATTAGCTTTGTAGGTTATGTGCGGATTTTAAATGAATAACATATCTAACCATAGTTAAATCAATAGTAATGCTTCCGTATGCTTCTTGAACATTATTTAATATGTAAGATAGATTATTGATTTATTATAACCAAGGAGGGATGCCTATGGAAACTTCTCAGTATATTAATAATCTTATGCCCCCAAAGGGACAGGTTGATGTCATTCTGGACACAGATGCGTTCAATGAAATCGACGATCAGTATGCGATTGCCTATCTGCTAGCCTGCGGTGAGAAGCTAAATATCAAAGGTTTTTGCGCCGCCCCCTTCTATATTAACGGCCGTTCCGCTTCTCCAGCGGATGGTATGGAACGCAGTTATCAGGAAATACTGAAAATTCTGAAATTAGCAGAACGGACGGAGTTTCTGGATAAGGTTTATCGTGGCTCGCTAACTTATCTGCCAAACGAAAATACACCGGTGGAATCTGATTCTGCAGACTTTATGGCAACTCTGGCAGATTGTTATAGCCCGCAAAAACCCTTATATATTGTGGCTATCGGAGCCATTACCAATGTAGCCTCTGCAATTTTGAAGAATCCGCAGATGGTGGAAAATACAGTTATTATCTGGCTTGGAGGTAGAGGCCTCCATATGCCCCGTGGCGTGCAGGAATTCAATATGCAGCAGGACATTGCCGCGGCTAGAGTGGTGATGGGATGTGGCGTACCCGTTGTGCAGTTGCCCTGTACTGGCGTTGTAGATCACTTTATTACTACCGGCCCGGAATTAAACTACTGGCTGGTAGATAAGAATCCTCTGGCAGATTATCTTGCTAGAAATACTATTCAAGAGGCTGAGTCCTACGCACGGGGAAAGCCTTGGAGTCGAGTAATCTGGGATGTAACCGCAGTAGCATGGCTGATGAATGATGATTACCGGTTTATGCATGGTAGACTCTGCCCCAGTCCCATTCCGGAATACGATGGCCATTATGCCATCGATCCAAACCGACATTTTATCACGTATGTCTATGAAATCTATAGGGATGCGTTGATGGAGGAACTGTTCCGCAGACTGGGAGGCATGAAATGAATATCTACAATCTTGGTTCCATGAATATCGACTATGTCTACCAGGTGGATCATTTTCCACAACCCGGAGAGACGCTATCTTCCGAAGCTATGCAGATTTTTCCGGGTGGAAAAGGATTGAATCAGTCTGTTGCTTTGGGTAGAGCGGGTGCGTATGTGTTCCATGGTGGTTTCTCAGGTAACGGCAGCGAGTTTTTGATTGAGACGATGGAATCTTCAGGTGTGAACACTGGAAGAATCTGTAAGCGGCCAGAGTCTCCGGGGCATGCCATTATTCAGGTGGATAAAACAGGGCAGAACTGTATTATGTTATATCCAGGTACGAATCACATGTTTACGGCAGACTATATCGAGACTTTTTTGGGAGATGCCCAACCAGGAGATATTTTACTGCTACAGAATGAGTGTGATTGCCTTGAGGATGCGTTTATAATTGCTCACGGTAAGAAATTGCAAATTGCCTTCAATCCATCGCCATTTCATGAAAAAATACGTGATCTGCCGTTGGAATATGTTAACTGGTGGTTCTGTAATGAGATCGAAGGTGCTGCATTATTTGGCAGTACGGAACCAGACTTTATTGCTGATAATTTTGCACGGATGTACCCCGAAAGCAATCTGATTTTGACCTTAGGAGAGGAAGGAAGTATGTATCAAAGGGGGAGGAAACGTATATATCAGGCAATCCATCCTGCACAGGTGGTGGATACTACTGCCGCTGGAGACACTTTCACAGGGTATTTCCTTTCAGCTATTGCATCTGAAAAGTCTGTTGAAGAAGCACTTGAGATTGCTTCCTGCGCATCCTCCATCACGGTATCTCGTCCTGGTGCAGCTTCATCTATTCCCTTTCTCAATGAGGTAGAAGAAAGAATGCGTTTCAAAATATGTCAAGTATAAACATAGGCTAACTATACATTTGCAGATAGAATTTGAAACCTAGATAAAGTATGAGTGCTTGCCTAGAATTTGTGTCCCCACATGAGTGTTTTCTAGGAAAAAACAGTTTTATTATTAAGGAGCAGATATGAGTAAGTCATTATATGAAAATACCATCAAGGTTGATACGCAATATGATTATAAACTTCATGATATAAGCAGTGAACCTGATGTTAAGCTTCTCAAATTGAGCTTGGATTTTAAGAAAAAAATAAACCCTGAGCCTGTTGTCGTTAAATTTTATGTAAAATCCGAGAATGTTTTTGCTCAGTGGAGTCCTGCCGCCGAATACATAAGAAATCTAAGATTTAACTGGAGCAAAGCGGAATGTAAATCAAGCGCGGCGTTCGGTTCGCCTGTACAGTGCCTGTATGGAGCTGATGGCGTTAATAGTCTGACTTGTGCAATAGCAGATTTTAAAACTCCCGTTTCGATAAAATGCGGAGTATGTGAGGAAAAATCAGCTATTGAAATGAATATAGAAATTTTCACCACTATGACCGCAAAGCGCACTGAGTATGAAACGATTATAAGATTGGATATGCGAAATATATGTATTTGCGATATAATTCATGATATTTCCGCATGGTGGAGAAAAGTAAGCAATTTGCCTGAATTAAGCGTTCCTGACATTGCAAAATATCCGATGTATTCTACATGGTACAGCTACCATCAGAATATAGATACAGAAGCTGTTGTTGCCGAATGTAAAAAAGCGTATGAGCTTGGTATGCGTGCCGTTATTGTAGATGATGGATGGCAGACAGATAACAGTGAACGTGGTTATGCTTATTGCGGTGATTGGAAGCCCGCGCCGAAACGAATAGGAAATATGAAAGCTTTTGTAGATGCGGTACATAGTACAGGAATGAAGTTTATATTGTGGTACAGTGTTCCGTTTGTGGGTAAACATTCTAAAGCTTGGAACAGGTTTAAAGGGAAATTTCTTGACAGCGAGGAAAATGAGTATTGCGTGCTTGATCCAAGATACAATGAGGTCAGAGATTATTTGATAGATACATACGAAAATGCGGTTAAAGAATGGGGAATAGACGGATTTAAGCTTGATTTTATAGATTCCTTTCGTATGACGGAATTTTCAAATAAATACAATTCGGAAATGGATACGGAACAGCTTGAAGATGCAATAGAAAAGCTGCTTAGTGATGTATTGAAAAAGTTAAGGGATGTAAATCCTGATATATTGATTGAATTTCGTCAGAATTATACTGGACCGCTTATGCAGACTTACGGTAATATGTTAAGAGCCAGCGATTGCCCGCTTGACGCCTTAACAAACAGAGTGAAAACTCTTGACTTAAGAATGATGTCGGGGTGTGGCGTTGTGCACAGCGATATGCTGATGTGGGATAAGTCGGGAAGTACAGAAAATGCGGCGCGTCAGATAACAAATGTATTATTCAGCGTACCGCAGATTTCGGTTAAGCTTAATGATATACCGGCTGAACATATGGAGATGCTTAAATTTTATTTAAGCTTCTGCGATAGATACCGTGATGTTCTTTTAGAGGGATCTTTACATGTATATCAGCCTGAAATGCTGTATTCAATGGCATATGCCCAAAAAGGCAATCGTGCTGTTGCGGTTGATTTTTCGGGTGTGGTATGGAATATAGAAAGCGGAATTGATGAAGCAGTATATGTAAATGCCGCGCAAAAAGATGCGCTTTATATCAATGCCGAGAATATAGATGGAACATATGATATTTTGAATTGCAGAGGTAAAATTATTGAAAAAGGTACGCTTTTGAGAAATACATTGAAGAAATTTAATGTGCCTGTAAGCGGAATGATAATAATAAGGAGATGAGTCTATGAATAAGCTGGCGGACAAAATAAAAAACAAGAAACCAGTTACTATTGCTTTTTTTGGCGATAGCGTGACGCAGGGGTGTTTTGAATTGCGTGTGGCTGAGGGAAAACCGTTTGAGCCTGTTTACAGACCATGGGAAGCATATTCAAAAAAGCTTCAGCAGATTTTTGAATATTGTATTAAAGACACATCAGTAAATATACTCAATTACGGAATAAGCGGTGATACAGCGACTATGGGACTGGCTCCCTCGCATAGATGAAATGCTTTGTCATAAGCCGGATATGGTTATAGTATGCTTTGGACTTAACGATAGTACGAAGGATATAGACGGAATAAAAGAATATAAAGACTCTTTGGAAAAAATATTTGAAAAGCTTTATGGGATACAAACTATATTTATGACACCCAATATGACTAATAGCCGCGTTTATGAATTTGAAACGAACGCTGAAATTATAAAGCTGATGGAGGAAGCTGCAAAACGTCAGAATACCGGAGTAATGGATGCATATATGGATACTGCACGAAAAGTTTGTATAGAATATAACGTGGCGATATGCGACTGCTACAAAATATGGAAAGATATGGAGCGACTTGGTATTGACACAGTAGAGCTTTTATCAAATAAAATAAACCATCCCACAGAAAATATGCATTGGCTTTTTGCTTTTGAACTGTTTAAAACAATATTACAAATCAATATATAAAATGCGAATCAAGGGTTGAATTTTCCGAATAAAATGGTAAACATAGCGAACGCAACACGGCCAAAGATATGTAGGAGCAGGCCTTGAGAAGAGCGCACTTTGGAAGCGGCCTGAATATTTGTCAGGTCGCTAAGCCAATTGAAGAAAGATTCGATGGGCTGCCGCACAGAGCTTACAAATGTAGACATGGTGTCCCCAGTGAAAAGTGTGTCGCCGCACTGCTTCTTTCGGGGTGTCCGAATTTGCACGCCATACTCCTTTTCTAAGGTTTCCTTCCAGTCGGCATCGATGTATGCTTTGTCGCAATAAAGCCAGCCGGGGCGCAAAAATGAGCATTCGCTGGTCATCTGCTTTGCGGCTGTCAGATCATGAACATCTGCACAGGACACACTCAGGGCTGCTGGAACAGGCAGTTGAGCTGTGCGTTTCTGCGTAAAAGCGTGCAGTTTCACGCCATAATACCATTCCTTCCTCGTGGAATTATAGCTTTTTGCGCACAAATCCCCGGCAACCTTTGCATACCCGGAACGGCTGCGATGGGCAAGCATAATGGGGCAGGAATCCACCATGTAGATCGTCTGAGCTTCTCCGGATGGCGTAGCCTGCTCCATCCACCGCTCCGCAAGGGCGCAAAAAGCCGGTGCCAGTGCAGCGCATCGTCTGCTGAATGCCAGATATCTGGGCAGCTTTGGAAACCATTCAGACAAATGGTTTTTGGTATAGTTGTAGATCGCTTTCTGCTCGAATCTCCGCTGGCTGATGCCCCACAGGTAAACGGTAATACACTCCTCATCAGTAAATTGGGGACGGAAATTGTTGCTTTGGCGTTGCATTTCTCTTTTGATTATGCTACTATTGTCGCAGACAGCGCAATATAGCGATATGAGTTTTGTTTGCCACACACTTACATTCTCCGCTATGTTGCGCTGTTTTTCAATACCTTTTTAACTCTTGATTCGCATTTATAGACAGCTTGTATGAGAAATTCCCAGGATTTATAATGGAGAATTGCGGAAGCGGAGCGCTTAGAGAAGACAATAAGACGTTGAGACGGTTTTTGATGCAAAGCACTTCCGATCAGGAGTTGTATCTCAATAATCCGTCCATAGCAATGGGGTCGGAGGCAATTATTCCACCGGAAAAGGCGGGGCTGTGGGTGTATCCCTACCCTGCAGATTCAGAAGTAAAAGAGAAATTTGCGCTGACGGAAGCATATGTCCGGGAGAGAAAAGACGGTAAGGAAACAGCGTTCAATATCGTTACGGGACTTATGGGCTCTATGTACCTTTCGGGAAGAATCGACTTGTGTGACAGAGAGAATTTTGCGCTAGTAAAAAAAGGTACAGAAATTTTTAAGAAGGTCAGAAAGTACATTTCTCAAAGCCATCCAATATATCCTGCGGGTATGCACAAAATAAACGATGAGCGAATTGCAGCGTTTGGACTTTTAAGCCGGGAGCGTCTTATGCTTGCGGTGTGGAACACATCGTCGGAGAAAAAAGAAAAGCTAATAGACTTGTCAAAATATGTGGGAACATTAGCTGTGAAACAGACGTATTCACATAATGAACCGGATTTCAAAGTGATGGAAACTGAGGTTTATGTTACGCTTGAAGGAAAAAGTGCGGCTTGGTTTGAATTTGAGATATGAAACATATGCGGGAAAAAGTCTGATTAAATCAACGGAAACTGGCGGCAAGAGAGATCTTTCTTTAGCTGGAAGTTCCGAAAACGGAGATATAATATTTGTATTTCCTGCTTTCGGAATTGCCAAGATGAAAAACGTTGCCCGGCTACGGATGATTTTTTCAGGATTCCGTTAGCTGCAATTTGAGCCGGAAAGGACATTGCAATGTACGAATTTTATAAAAATATGGAAATCACTTACGTGGACAGCTCATATTTGGGGAAGAATCCGTTTTTGGACGCTGAAAGGCGGCAGGTTGAACTGCCGTCTTATCAGAATATCCATGCGCTGCTCCCAACGATACATTGGAAGGGGCATGAGACAGAGGTCGCTTGCTACAACAAAGCTTGGGAAATTGCTTTTTCCAATCTCAATAACCCGGAGCCGGGAAGCGGCTTTGTATCACCGTTTATCGATACTGCCTTCAACGGAAATTTATTCATGTGGGACTCGTCATTTATCCTGATGTTTGCCAAATACGCGTCCAAGGCATTTGATTTTCAGCAAACACTTGATAATTTTTATGCGCATCAGCACAGGGACGGCTTTATTCCGCGTGAAATTCGGGAAAAAGACGGAGCTGAAGTGTATGCTCGCCTTGATCCATCTTCGACGGGACCTGCAATCCTTTCCTGGTGCGAATATGAGTACTACCTGTATTCGGGAGATGAGAGCCGCCTGAGGAATGTCTACTACCCGCTTCTCGCGTATCATTTATGGATGAAAAAGAATCGTACATGGCGAAACGGCACTTATTTTCTTTCGGGGCTTGGCTGCGGTATGGATAACGCGCCGCGTCAGGAGCGCGGTTGTAATCCTCGGTATGAGCATGGCCATATGATTTGGATCGACGCATGTTTCCAGGCGCTTATAGATTGCGACATGCTTTTGAAAATTGCGGCGGTATCCGGCATCGATGATGGCGTCGCTGAATTACGGGCGGAAAAAGAATCTCTTGGGAATTTCATTAACCGGAATCTGTGGGACGAAAAAACAGGATTTTACTATGATATGTACCGCGGCAACCAATTGAGCGGGGTCAAAACGGTAGCGTCCTTCTGGAGCCTTTTATCCGGCAGCATTCCGGACGAGCGCGCTTCGCGGCTGACTGCGCACCTGGAAAATGAAAACGAGTTCAAGCGTCCACATCGTGTGCCAAGCCTGTCTTACGACAATCCACTGTATCATCCTGATGGAAATTACTGGTGCGGATCGGTTTGGGCACCGACAACCTATATGGTTTTACGCGGCCTTGACCGCTATGGATATGGCAAGGAGGCATATGGTATAGCCCTTAATACGCTGGACAACGTCGCGAAGGTTTTTGAAGAAACGGGAACGTTCTGGGAAAATTACGCACCGGAAAAAGCGGCGCGCGGCAATTGTGCCAAAGACGATTTTGTCGGCTGGACAGGGCTTGTGCCGATTTCCGTCCTGATCGAATATGTTTTCGGTATTCGGTGCAATGCCTTGGAAAAGGCCATCGAATGGAATCAGCGTCTGGAAGGCGAATACGGAATTGACAATCTGACGTTCGGAGGGGCAAACGTTTCACTGAAACAGAATGCTGACGGCTCGACCGATATAAAAACCGACCGGCCGATCACCGTAAAACGGATACAAAACGGCAGAACGGAAAGCCGGACCTATGCGCCATAGGCGCGGTATACCGGCAAAAACCTCGATATCAACACTGGCCGATATAATCATAAAAGCCATGTTTGATGAATAAAGCAGATATCTGGTCTTCATAAAGAGTGAGTGCGGCTATGCCGCGGAAAGGAATCTTAATATGATTATTACCTGCGCAGTCTGCGGTTTTGGGGGCCGCGGCTGCGATGCCTACGCAAGCTGCCAGCTTGCGCATCCCGATCAGTTTCGCATTACGGCTGTCGCAGATCCCAACGATGATCGAATCCGTATCGCACAGAACCGCTTCGGAGTGTTGGCAGAGCGCTGCTTCCATTCTGGTGAGGAGCTTTTGGCGCAGCCGAAGCTTGCGGATGTGTTGATCATTGCGACACAGGACAGAGATCACATACGTTATGCGCTGCCGGCACTGAAAAAAGGCTATCATATTCTTTTGGAAAAGCCAATTTCCGATGACCTCGGGGAATGCGTCGCATTGCGGGATCAAGCACGGCGTTACGGCCGCATCGTCATGGTCTGCCACGTCCTGCGCTACGCACCGTTCTACGAAACTGTCCACCGACTTTTGCGGGAAGGGTGCTGCAGCTGGAAAATTACAAACCCGTGAAGGAGATATTTTATGAAACGCATCTACGAAAACCCGTTAGAAACAAGTGAAAACCGGCTGCCCCAGAGACCCTATTACATTCCGGGCGGGAAATCGGAATACATCCTTCTGAACGGCCAATGGAAATTTGCCTTTTTCAGCCGGGATATGGATGCGCCGGAGGAAATCACCTATTGGGACACCACTCCGGTTCCCTCCTGCTGGCAACTGCAAGGGTATGAACACCCCAATTACAGCAACGTCAGCTATCCCTATCCCTGTGATCCGCCCTATGTGCCGGATGAAAACCCCTGTGGCGTCTACGAACGGGAATTTACTCTGGAAGACGTCTGGGGACGGGTGTATTTTATTTTGGAGGGAGTGTCCTCCTGCGGTTTTGTGTATGTGAATGGCCGATATGTGGGCTTCACCCAGGGAAGCCATTTGCAGGCGGAGTTTGACATCACAGATTTTGTGACGACCGGCAGCAATACCCTGTGGGTAAAGGTGCTGAAGTGGTGCTGCGGCAGCTATCTGGAGGATCAGGATTTCTTGCGGTTCAACGGCATCTTCCGGGACTGCTATCTGTTGCAGCGCCCGGCCGGACATATGCGGGACGTATCCCTCCGGACGGAGGATAACCAAATTCTCGTTCAGACAGATGCGGCGGCGGATATCTCCGTTTATGACCGGGAAGGGCGCTGCCTTGCGGCGCGGGAGAATGTCCAAAGTGCGGCCTTTGAACTGGAAAATCCGGTTTCTTGGAACGCCGAAAAGCCCTATCTCTATACAGTACGTTTCGAGCGAGAGGGCGAGGTCATAACGCAGAAAATCGGCTTCCGAACCATTCGGATTTCGCCAAAGCGGGAGCTGCTGATCAATGGTGTCCCCGTCAAGCTGCACGGCGTGAACCACCACGATACCGACCCCCGCAGGGGCTGGTGCCAGACAGAGGAAGAACTGCGCCGGGATCTTCTGCTGATGAAGCAGCTGAATATCAACTGCGTCCGCACCTCCCATTATCCCCCGTCGCCGGTGTTTCTGGAGCTTTGCGACGAGCTGGGGCTTTATGTGATTCTGGAAACGGACATCGAGACCCACGGCTTTGTGCGGCGTTATGCCAATGTGTCCTATGGTTACGATATTGAAAGCGAGGATTGGCCGGGAGCGAATCCCGCCTGGCGCAAGGAATTCCTGGAGCGTATGGAGCGGGCGGTGAACCGGGATCGGAACCACAGCAGCATTATCATGTGGTCCACCGGAAACGAAAGCGGCTACGGCCCCAATCACGAGGCCATGCTGAAATGGCTGAAGGGACTTGGAGATGGCCGCCTTCGGCACTGCGAGGATGCCTGTCGGAAGGGGGACTACCAGAATGTAGACGTGATCTCCAATATGTATCACGATGTAGCTACAGTCTCCCAGATGGCGGAAAACCCGGAAACGCCGCTGCCCATCATGCTCTGCGAGTATTCCCATGCCATGGGAAACGGGCCGGGGGACGTATGGGACTACAATGAGGTCTTTGATCGCTATCCCAATGTCATCGGCGGCTGCGTATGGGAGTGGGCAGACCATACGGTGATAGTGGACGGCGTGCAGAAGTACGGCGGAGATTTCCCAGGAGAGCTGACACACGATGGGAATTTCTGCTGCGATGGCATGGTTTTTTCAGACAGGAGCCTGAAAGCGGGCTCTTATGAAGTGAAAGCGGCTTACCAGCCTATGCGTACCAGATATGCCAACGGTCTATTATCTATAACAAATCGCTTCGATTTTACGGATTTTTCCGAGTGTGAGCTGGTTTATACAATAGAGACAGATGGCGTGATCATAGATGAAAAAAGGGTAAGCATGGCTTTGCCGCCGCATGAGTCAAAAGAGCTGACTATTCCCGTTCCTGGGAAAACCTGTCGCTATGGAATGTATCTGACCTGTAAGCTTTATCACAATGGGGCAGTGGAGGCAACTACGCAGCATCAGCTGGAAAACGGTTACATCCCGGCAGACTCAATGCACGCGGCAATGACGCGCGAGTCGTCGAGCGAGGTCGTCTTCCATGGAGCCGAATTCCGATATGTGTTTTCTAAACGATTTGGAACCTTTACTTCAATGTGCATCGGAGGGGAGGAACAGCTGACGGAGCCAATCCGGTTGACGACCTGGCGGGCGCCTACGGACAATGACCAGGGCATGAAAGTGTTTTGGGGCAGCTGCAATATTTTGCAGGGCGAGAACATGGACAAGCTGTTTTCCAAAGTCTATGACTGCTGTGCAGCTGAGGGACATGTCAGGGTGACAGGCTCCTTAGCGGGGATATCCCGAAAGCCGTTTATGCGATACACACAGGACATATCCGTGGACGCAAGCGGAAAAATCTTTGTGAGGTTGAACGGACATGTGCGGGAAAATGTGGTATGGCTCCCAAGATTGGGTTATGAATTCACGCTTCCCGGGAAGGACATGCATTTCCGCTACTTTGGCTGCGGCCCGATGGAAAGCTACTGTGATATGCGCCACGGCAGCACGGTCGGAACGTACGAAAGCAGTGCGGAAAAAGAGTATGTTCCTTATGTGCGTCCTCAGGAGCATGGCAACCACACAGATGTAAAGCTGCTTGAAATCGGAAGCATGTGCTTTGAAAGCGATGACCCATTTGAATGCAATGTGTCGGCCTACAGCATGGCGGCGATAGATCGTGCGGAGCATACCGATGAACTGATTTCTGATGGTAAAACACACTTGCGTATAGATTATAAGGTGTCCGGAATAGGTTCTGCTTCCTGCGGCCCCGCGCTGGCGGATCAATACAGGCTGTCCGAAAAGCAAATTGATTTTCAATTCGCACTATATCCCAGTTCGAAAAACGCAAATATTTAATTGGAGGAATCAAAAATGATTTTTCAGGATCTGGATCGCATTGTTTTTGCTGGTGATTCTGTCACCGATATGGGAAGCGTTAACCCCGTTGGCGAAGGGCTATATGATAATCTTGGGCACAGTTATGTTCGGGTAATTGAAAATTTACTCTCCGCAGTATATCCAGAAATCCGTATCCGTATTACCAATTCCGGCATTTCCGGAAACACCAGCCGCGATTTGCTGGCGCGCTGGGAGCGCGATGTGCGACAGCTGAATCCTCAGTGGGTCAGCATCCTCATCGGGTTCAACGACGTCTGGCGCCAGTTTGACAGCCCCGCCATGCCGGATCGAATGGTGGATCCGGATGAATACCGCGAAAATGTACGCCGAATGATTCTTATGGAGAAGCCGCATGTCAAGGGGATTTTTCTCATGACTCCCTACTATATGGAACCGAATGCCGGGGATTTCATGCGCGCACGGATGGACGAATATGGCGCAATTTGTGAAGAACTTGCGCGGGAGTACGGCTGCATTTTTGTGGATTTGCAGAGCATGTTCAGCCGGTACTGTTCCATACGACATTCGTCCTATTTGGCATGGGATCGCGTTCATCCAAATCAGGTCGGCGCAACGCTAATTGCACTGGAATGGTTGAAGCACTGTGAAATGGGAAGGCTGCATGTGGAGGAGGATAAATGAGACACGAGATTTTTCATCTGAAGGACTTTTATAGGGAACTTGGAAAGAACGGCTGTGATGCAACACTGACAACCTATCTGCCAGACAATTTGCCGGAAATGGGTCGCATCGATGAAAGACGTCCATGTCTGCTGATTTGCCCTGGCGGCGGATATGAATTTTGCAGTAAACGTGAGCAGGAACCGATTGCGCTTTATTTCCTTCCGAATGGCTTCAATGTTTTTATCCTGAAATATTCTGCTGCGCCCAATCGATATCCAACGCAGCTCAGGGAAGTTGCCGCGGCAATGGAACTCATTTATAAAAAAGCGGACGCATGGCACTGTGATACGAAGCGTATCGCGATTATGGGTTTCTCCGCAGGTGGGCATCTGGCAGCGCATTATTCCAACGTCTACAGTTGCCCGGAAATTCGGGCGTTGTTTCCGGACAGCAAGCCTGTTCAGGCATCAGTACTTTGCTATCCGGTTATTACAGCTGATCCAACGTGGGCGCATCTTGGCAGCTTTGACGCGCTTCTGGGGAAAAAGGATCGCACTGCAAAAGAAATTATGGATTTCTCCTGCGACAAACTTGTTACCAGAGGTACGCCGCCCGCTTTTTTATGGCATACGTCCGAAGATCCATGCGTTCCTGTTATGAACAGCTTGCTTTATGCACAGGCTTTGGTGTCCTGCGGAATACCGTTTGAACTGCACGTCTATCCGCATGGCGGGCATGGGTTGGCAACCTCCGACGAGCGAACTCTCTGTGAAGTACTGCCGGAGCACAGGTATGACCATGCATGGATGGAATGCGCACAAAAATGGCTTTTGAGCATCTTTTCATAAAAATGCCCAGGGAACTCTGCATAAATCGTATTCGCTTGAGCAATGCTTCTTTTCCCGAACGGGAAACACGGACAGTATTCCGCTGCTGTTGAAATCTGCATCCGGTGAAAAATTTTTGCTGTCGGCCTTCGTCGAGTCGATCAGGGCTTCCCAAACATCAGGAGGGTGAAATGTATTTTTATCTTGCTATTGATATCGGAGCCTCCTCAGGACGGCACATTGTAGGCTGGGAGGAGAATGGTGTATTGCGAACAAAAGAGGTGTATCGATTTCCAAATCGAATTCATGAAAAGAATGGGCAACTTACCTAGGATATGGGGGCGCTGCTTCAGGATGTAAAATATGGCATACGGGTGGCAAAAAAGAATTCCACGAAATACGAAGCCTTTCCATCGACACTTGGGGAGTAGACTATGTGCTGCTGAAAGGCGACGAGGAGGTGCTTCCGGTCATTGCCTACCGGGATGACCGAACAAAAAATGTAATTTCTAAAGTCCATGAGAAGATGTCTTTTTCGGGACTGTACCGCCATACGGGATGCCAGTTTCAGCCCTTTAATTCTCTGTATCGGCTCTATGCCGATAAATGTAAGGGGAGACTGGAAGGCGTCACAGACTTTCTGATGATTCCCGAATACCTGATGTACAGGCTCTGTGGGACAAAGGCTAAGGAATTCACTAACGCTACCACTACTGGCGTGGCGGATGCCAATACTCTGGAATTTGACAAAGAGATCATTTCCAGACTGTGCTTGCCGGAACAGCTTTTTCCCCAATTGCGCCACTCTGGCGAGGTGATCGGGGAGTATGAAGGCACTCGCGTCATGCTCTGCGCCACCCATGATACCGCCTCTGCGGTAGAGGGAATCCCCATGGAGGGCAATGAGCTGTATATTTCCTCCGGTACCTGGAGCCTGCTTGGCGTCAAGACTCCAAAGCCCATTACCGACGAAGCAAGCCGGTTGGCTAACTACTCCAATGAGGGCGGGGTGGGGTATAACCGCTATCAGAAGAACATCATGGGTATGTGGCTGGTGAACGAATTAAAGCGTGAGCCATGCCCGGATATGACTTTCTCGGAAATTGTGAAAGCAGCGGAGGAAAGCGCCTGTGACATTCTGGCGGATGTTAACGCCCCGGAATTCCTTGCCCCCAAGAGCATGAAAGCTGCTTTTGATGCCGCGGCGGGGGAAAAGCCGAAAACCATCGGCGACTATTTCCACTGTGCTTACCGCAGCTTGGCGGTCAGCTACCGGAAGGCTCTGAACGAGCTGGAACGCAATACGGGCAGAAACTATGAAAAACTGTACATCGTGAGCGGCGGGGCGAAGAATGCCTTCCTGAACCGCTTGACGTAGGAAGCTACCGGAAAGAAAGTCATTGCTCTGCCCATTGAGGCCACCGCCCTGGACAATCTGAAAATTCAAATGGAGGTTACGAAATGAGTTGCGCAGAAGCAAAAGCCAAATATGCCGCTCTGGGCATCGACACTGATGCCGCCATCACGAAGCTGAAAACTGTCCCTGTGTCCTTGCACTGCTGGCAGGGTGACGATGTCCGGGGCTTCGATACCGACCCCGCCAAACCTTTGACCGGCGGCATCCAAACCACCGGCAACTACCACGGCCGTGCCAGAACCCCGGAGGAACTGATGGCGGACATCGATCAGGTTCTGAAGCTGTGTCCCGGAACCAAGAAGATGAATCTTCATGCCAGCCACGCCATTTTCGAGGACGGCCAGTGGGTAGACCGGGATAAACTGGAGCCGAAGCACTTTGCCAAATGGGTGGACTTCTGCAAGGAAAGGGGTCTCGGCTGTGACTTCAACCCCACCTTCTTCTCCCATCCCAAGGCAAACGGTTTGACTCTGTCCTCACCCAATCCCAAAATCAGGAAATTCTGGATTGACCATGGCAAAGCCTGCATCCGCATCTCCAATTATCTGGCCGGGGAATTGGGTCAGCCCTGTGTCATGAACATCTGGAGCGGCGATGGCTTCAAGGACATTCCAGCCGATCGGATGAGCCCCAGAATTCGCTATTGGGAAGCAATCGATGAAATTCTATCCGAACCATATGACTTTACTAAGGTCAAGCCATGCGTCGAAAGCAAGGTTTTCGGCATCGGTGTGGAGGCTTATACCGTTGGCAGTGCGGAGTTTGCGCTGAGCTACGCTGCTATGAACAAGGACAAGTGCATTCCTCTGATGGATAACGGACACTACCATCCTACCGAGGTCGTGTCCGACAAGATCCCCGCCCTGCTGGCCTTTTTTCTGAGATTGCCCTGCACATCACCCGTCCTATCCGCTGGGACTCCGACCATGTGGTGCTACTGGATGACGAAACCAAGGAAATTGCCAAGGAGATCGTTCGCTGCGGCGGCCTGAATGGCCGGGTAAATATGGCTCTCGACTATTTTGACGCATCTATCAATCGTATCTCTGCATGGACTGTGGGCTTCCGAAATGTTCAGAAAGCTCTGCTGATGGCGCTGTGTATGCCAGACCTGACCGATATGCAGAACGAGGGTAATTGGACGGAACTGATGGTTTGCCAAGAGGAGCTGAAAACCATGCCATTCGGCGAGATCTGGACGGAATACTGCCGCGTTTGCGGCGCTCCTGCTGATGGCGAGTGGTTTGACGATGTGAAGAAGTACGAGGCCGAAGTGCTGAGTAAGAGAGGATAAGACAATGAAGAACATTGTGAATGCCCCCTTTGTGGAGGAAATGCGGAAAACTACCGCCAATATGTATCGCTTGGGGTGGGATGAACGCAACGGCGGCAATATAAGCTGCCTTTTGGATACGGACAAGGTGGCAGAATACTTGGACATAAACGAAGTCAAGCGTACGATTCCGCTGGGCTTTGATGCAGACCCTCTGATTGGCAACATTCACACTTACCACCCCCTTCCAGTCAGGACAGGGGGTAAAGAAGGATCACCCCCTGAAGAGGGGGATAACCGCCTACCGTGTTATGGCAGCGCCCGGTTCTTGAAAGAACCATATTTATTCTACCAAAATGTGACATAGAAGTCAAAACATATTTTCGATAAGCCAGCTGTTTTTACGGTTGGCTTTTGTTTTGGAGGTGTGTACCGAATCAGGAGACAGACGAATTAACTATGGGCAGCCTGTTCGATGGGATCGGCGGCTTTCCTCTGGCGGCGGTGCGGAATGGCATCCGGCCAGTATGGGCAAGCGAAATTGAAGCCTTTCCTATCGAGGTGACAAAGCTGCGATTCCCCAACATGGTTCATGCCGGGGATATCACAAAACTAAACGGAGCGGAGTTGCCGCCAGTAAATATCATATGTGGGGGCAGCCCTTGTCAGGATCTCTCAGTGGCCGGAGCCAGAGCCGGTCTGGCCGGTGCGCGCTCCGGTCTTTTTATGGAACAAGTCAGACTCACAAAGGAGATGAGAAATGCAGACGAATTACGAGGCAGAGCAGCTATCGATATACGACCTCGATTCATGGTGTGGGAAAATGTTCCCGGAGCCTTCTCCAGCGGAACACCAAAAGGAGAAGACTTCCGGTGTGTCCTCGAGGAGATCGTCCGAATTAAAATCAGTGGTATTTCAATCCCTCGACCTTACCCCTGGCCATGGCAACCTGCTGGGCGAATCGTACTGGGAGCTGATTTCTCCCTGGCGTGGAGATGCCTCGACGCGGAATTATGTGAAGCTTCGCATAATTGAGCTTATGTGCAGAACGGAATTATGAAAAGAAAAGAACCAAAATCCTGTATAACGCCGTCCATGCCAAGGAAAGGAAATCCCTATGACAATGCCATGGCAGAAAATTTCTTCTCTATTCTGAAAACGGAGTGCATCTACCGCCACAAACCAAAGTCGATCCAGGAAGCGAATGAACTGATTGACAGGTATATTTACTTCTATAATCACGAGCGCATCCAAACAAAAACGGGAGTGGCACCGCTGTCGCTGCGCCACTCCGCTTAAAACTCAATATCCTACATGGAGGCTTTTTGTACTGTCTGCACAATCTGGGGCGGTTCAATCATTTGCCGGGGGGCGGATGGTTAGAGATGCGCGTAATAATGACAGAAGTGGCTGTCGGAGTTTCCAGCGTAGCTTTCCCGGAACAGCGCTTTCGCTCTTTCCCGGTCGCCTTCGTAGAGCTTTACCAGACCCAGCAGGTACTGGTAGTAGGCCCGACGGGCAATGGCGGGGCCCTGAGCAAAGGAAATGAAGAAAGGCGTGGTGGAGAAGAAGCCATTGTCTTTCCGGCCGAGGTTGAAGCTCCAGTCCCGCTTGGCGCGGGCCATGATGTTCCATGCCTTTTGCTGCAGGCCAAGGGCTTCGGCACAGAGCGCCTGATAGTAGGGCAGTTCCCGCAGGTGCATGTTGCTGAAGAACTCAACTTCGATATCCAGAATCATCCGGTAAATGGACTGGGCATCCTCTTTCTTCCCCATATGCCCCAGACACTCGGCCATATGGAACTGATAGGGGACGTACTTGCAGCGGTTCCAGATGCCGGAGCCGAGGCTCTTTGGCAGGGGGAGCGCCTTTTCCAGCAGCTCAATGTTCATGCCCTCGTCGTCGATGTCAATGCTCACATAGTT
>OGPV01000209.1_pt1 | contig 47024 bp, 40 predicted proteins | sample 1553001 | NCBI WGS metagenome assembly OGPV01 (sample SAMEA2580268, study PRJEB22360) | human gut metagenome | biome: human gut; feature: human-associated habitat; material: faeces | place: Denmark | collected 2008/2010
GATAAATACAACGGAAGCGGTTCTGCTGAGGATGAGATTAATCGTTTTTAGAAAAATATAGGTTTTCAAATCAACCTCTAAAATACAATATCCAAATTCTGTGTGATGAATATCTAAGGAATTATTAACTGAGATGTTCATCCACAGAATTTTCACTTATCAATATCAATCGTTAAAAAACATACATTTTATTGTGTATCCAATAAATTGTTATATTTTTGCAAACGAAAAGAGTTGTTTGACAAGTTTTTAATCTCAGTAATTATGATGGCTTTATCTGCTTTTACGGTTAATTATCTGTAAATAAACAATACGATAGAGTTGTAATCAAATAAAAATATGTACTTTTGTAGCCGAATAGCGTATTTAAAAAGAGATCCGATGGCTTGCTGAATCGGAGAACAGATAGAAAGAGTAATATTCTGAATAGCTTATGAATAAAGAAAAAGACGATTTCTTCCTCCATTCCAACGAGGTGAATCATATCAACAGAGAAGATTACGTGACGATAGCGCTGTATCGCTACGCTTGGTACCGATACAGCGCTATCGTCACCATTATCCCAAGATAATCATAAGACCTTGGTTCTGATGTGACTTGCTAACTTTGCTAACGATGCTTCATCAATGGTTCGCTTGCGTTCATCTCCTTGACACATACCTTGCCAACCTTACGGAAGACTTTCAATTGTCGTTCACTACCCATCTGTTTCCATCAGAGCAGCACAAAGTGGTTTGCAATCAGCACCTGCATGCCGAATGCAGTGGGTCTGCCACCATCTCTTTAGAAGTTACGACAGAAATCTATCAAATATAGCCAATATCAGACTTCATTCAGTCTCAGGACACACAACCATATTGCATAGTTATAACCTGGGAATTTCGGTTTCAAGAGTTTCTATGGCTTTCTCGACATTATTGATAAGCAAACCCCTCTCTCTGAGAATTTCAATTTGCCTCTCGGTTGCTATGGGTCAGTAGCAATTTAGTGGGGATAAATTGCTACTGACCCGTATGTCTGCTACCCCACTCGTATGGCGAAAATTTAATTCCGAGAACCCTAAATAAAAGTCTATTCAGGAATAGTCCAATAGTAACTATTCACAATTACAAATTGCAAGAATGTGCTCTCTTATGGAATTATACCTGTCTTTGGGAGCATAGCTTGCAAGATTTTTCAGAACTTCATCAATGTAACTGTTTATAAAAACAGCATAAGTTCCAATGTCTACACTACTACAACTTTTATCTATGAAGTCACAGCGAATATATCCCGGTTGATCCATAAAATCACTGGAGTGAACTTCAAAAGTACATGTTGCGTTTTTATACTTCATCTGCCATGTTGTGTGATCCCAAAAGAAATGGCCGACATGGCAGATATTGTATTGTCGCTTTAATGTATCATAGTTAGCTTCAAAAGTCTTTAAAACTTTACATAAAATAGTTGCATCAATCAGAGAACATTCATCCTTATAAATATTGTTATGACTCTTTATCTTAACTTTTCCAGTTCTAAGATTATAATCGTTTCTCCAATTATGTATCGCAGTTTCGATATCTTTATATGGTTTAAAATACATGATGATAATTATTTAACCTTAATTCCGCAACACTATTATAACTTAAACTTTTTAAGCACCTGGGCAACTTTTTGTTGCTCAGAATCTTGCCATGTCAGAATTTTCACTTATCTTAGTGTTGCGAAAAGAAAACAAGCAAAACTCTGATATGACGTTGCAAAGATACAAATTAAATCTGAGAAACTCACTCCTTTTGGAGGAATATTTTCGGGTCGTGGAGCAATTTGACTCCACATTGTTATCAGTAATCGACTCAACCCTCGGTCTAAGGTGTAGATCGTTCCATTTCATGGCACGTTTTCTCGCCATGGCAGAGCTTAAGTAAACTTAGCTCTGCTCATCTGGCTTAACGAAAACCTTCGGTTATCGGTACAGCGAAACCATCCGTTCTCTCATGAGTATCTACTTCTGTGGTGGCTCATGTACCCCAGGATGTCACTACTCATTTGATGAACCATCTCTCACTTCATCCGACACTTCGTACTTATAGCTCTGACACTATTGCATTGTGCAAGCTCTACTTTTACCTTAGAGCATAAAGTCAAGGGAAGAATGATGATTGACGAAGGCATAGGCTTCGCTATCTGCCATATCCGATGCTTGACATTTTTCCCACATAGTATTATATTTCCATTTGTCATACAGTTAAGCAAAGACAAAGGATAGTACGGCAATAACTGCCAAAACTATTTTGTTACTTTTGATATTCATAATATTTAATCCTAATTTTGCGTATAATTTAATACTTTTAGTCGTAGTCGAGAAGGCTCATCTAAATGCGTGCAATTAGCGAAAGCGTAATCTCCTATCTTCGTTACAGAGTTCGGAATGGTGACGCTTTGAAGAGATACGCACCTTCCAAAAGCTCTAAATCCTATCTTCGTTACAGAGTTCGGAATGGTGACGCTTTGAAGAGATACGCACGAGCTAAAAGCGTAATCTCCTATCTTCGTTACAGAGTTCGGAATGGTGACGCTTTGAAGAGAATCGCACGAGCAAAAAACACTATTTCCTATGCTCGTTACTGAGTTCGGAATGGTGATGCTTTGAAGAGATTCGCAGCCACTAAAAGCTCCATCTCCTATGCTCGTTACAGAGTTCGGAATAGTGACGCTTTGAAGAGATTCGCACCTGCTAAAAGCTCCATCTCCTATGCTCGTTACAGAGTTCGGAATGGTGATGCTTTGAAGAGATACGCACAAATAGAAAGCTTTATCTCCTATGCTCGTTACAGAGTTCGGAATAGTGACGCTTTGAAGAGATTCGCACTGTTGAAAAGCGTAATTTCCTATCTTCGTTACAGAGTTCGGAATGGTGATGCTTTGAAGAGATACGCACCAACCAAAAGCTCTAAATCCTATCTTCGTTACAGAGTTCGGAATGGTGACGCTTTGAAGAGAATAGCAGCCACTAAAGGCGTTATCTCCTATGCTCGTTACCGAGTTCGGAATGGTGATGCTTTGCAGAGAATTGCAGCCACTAAAGGCGTTATCTCCTATGCTCGTTACCGAGTTCGGAATGGTGATGCTTTGAAGAGATTTGCAGTCACTAAAAGCGTAATTTCCTATCTTCGTTACAGAGTTCGAAATGGTGACGCTTTGAAGAGATTTGCAGTCACTAAAAGCTTCATCTCCTATCTTCGTTACCGAGTTCGGAATGGTGACGCTTTGCAGAGAATCGCAGTTACAAAAAGCGTGATCTCCTATGTTCGTTACAGAGTTCGGAATGGTGATGCTTTGAAGAGATTTGCACAATCTAAAAGCTCCATCTCCTATGCTCTTTACAGAGTTTGGAATTATATAATTGACGCAATCTTTTATTCTACTAACAATAGCTGTCTTATCCTTATTGAACAAGCAAACATCATCATATTGGAAATATGTTGAGTTACAAATGAAAAAACATATATTGCAACCAAGAAAAGCGTTATTTCCGATATTTCTTACAGAGTTCAGAATGGTGATGCTTTGAAGAGATCTGCACAAACAGAAAGCTCTATTTCCTATGCTCTTTACTGAGTTCGGAATAGTGACGATTTGAAGAGATTCGCACCATCTAAAAGCATCATCGCAAATAACTTCTGTTCCTTCTCTTACAACATATTCTTTCCAGCGTAATGAGGGAGAAGCCTTTAATAGCTTTTTCCCATCGCGACTATACTTAACTCCATACTCATCTTCAATAGCATACTTAAAATCCTCTTCCGTTGCTTCTGTAGAAAGAACTTCTTCAATTGGCTTTTCTACCTTATTCAATAAAAACAATCGAAATGACACGGCTGATAGTTCTTGCTGTGAGTGCGCCAAGAGGAACAAAGCATATAGTTTCGAAAATTCCGCATCATTCAAAAGAGCACATAGTGATTTCATCATCAGACATTCACCGATGTCCTTGAAATCAGATTCTGAAAACAGAAGTGAATCTGACTTAGCATTATTCTGCAACAAAGAGGTGTCTAAAGCTATTGCTTTCAGAGATATACCAATAAGCGCCAATGGAAAATCATCGATATGTTCATTGAAACAATCTTCTGTACGCAATGGATGGCGATAGTCAGGACTGCCCAATTCTCGCGCCTTTTGTCCTTGCATAGCGGGAACGTACATTCCATCATAGTCAACTAGTACTAAGGTCCCATCTTCAGTAACTAAGATATTATCGGGCTTAAGGTCTCCATGAGCAAATGGTTGTGACATCAGCCAGGCAGCCATTTTACAAAACTGATATGTGATAAGCTGCAAAGCATATTTATCGGATATGTGTTGATGAACATACTTATCAAGCGTAACTCCTTCTACCCAGTCCATGAGTAATACAGGAAATTCAGTATCAGAAGAAACTGTAGAATCAACAAACAATTCTTTTTGGAGATACTTGATGGAGCACAAATAGTTTGATGCCACATATTCCAATTCATCTGTTATCTGCTGATATGCTATATCACGTCCCTCTTGCTCTTTCAAAAAGCACTTCACTGCATATAGTTTCCCAGAGGATTCATCTTTCATCTTGAATACCACAGCAAAGTTACCGCTAGACATCACTATCTCACCAGCTTCATCGTAAACAGGACGAAGGGTGCTCAGTACATTAAAATTGTCTTCCGAATGCTTAATGGATTCAATGTATTCTGATATAAGAGGATATTTCATAATTATAATGTTTTGAAAGTGAAAAAATAGTCATTCTCCCACGACTTTGCCGTCGTCCCCTGCAATAGTGGACGTAACCTGTGGTTGTATATTTGTCTCTTTCATCATGCGAATCATGTTTGTTTTTTGATGTCGGTCATCTGAATCTCTATATAAGAAATACAGAATATCCTTGCAAAAATAAGAAAAATGTTGGAAACTACCAAATTATGCGTGTTAAAAAGTTAATAACAATCTACGAAAATCAATATTTTTTCACTATTCTTTTCATCACCAAATCTGCGAGCACGATGGCGGATTCCTTCTCATCCCTCGGTGCATCCTTTGACTTCCATGCCACGATGAAGCGGATTCGGGCTGCGGTTACCTTGTAACCTTTCATCTCCCATTTGCCTAGTTTTTCCTTCATCTTGATGGAGAGCTGGGCTATGTCTCTGCCTGTTGATGGGAGACAGAGGCAATGGTCGTGGTAGGTTAGCGGCATGCCACTTCTCAAGGAAAGAATAGCATCCTTGTGAGGCTTGGAGAAGCCCAGGTTTACGTCCTTGTGTGAGAGCTGAAGCACTATTTCGTTGGGCTCATCGTAGGCTTGGGCATCATAGAGATGCTGGGCACTTTTCAGACTGTCGAAAAGATTGCCGTTGGTGTGGATGGCAAGTGTACGCTTGGCACGGGTCATGCCTACATAGTATCGGCGCAGTATGTCGTCTGTAGGATGCTCGGGATGGGTAATGAGCATCAGTACATGGTCGAACTCATGGCCTTTTGCCTTGTGGATGGTGCTGACCACGATGTCTGATTTCGAGATGTCACAGAAGTCTTCTACAGATGATTCGAACACGAACTCTCTCAGATCGCTGTAGTATTTGGCACGATTGGTCTGCTCAAATACCTGGAGACTGCGGCGCAGGTATGGCAATGCCTGGCTGGTGGCATATTTTTGGAATGTCTGCTGCTTGGCTGCTTCCCAAATATCATCAGGGATGATAGGGGATTTCGTCTCCTTGAGGCCTTGGTCTATCTTCTTCAAGAAATATCTTACTTCTGCCAGATTCCAGAAGCGCAAGCCGTCCATTGATTGCACCAGCTTGGCCTTGATGTTATGGCTGTGAAGAAGAGCCAGCATAATGACAGCCTCTTCATTGGTCTGCGTGAGGATACTGATGGTTTCGTTCTTCTTGCGGGAAGATGCATCGGCTTCTTTTGAAGCGTTACTTCCCAGTAATCGCGTAACATCTTCTAGGATAGGCTGATACATATAAACCTTTTTCTCCTGAATCTCGTATGGATGCTTCACGATTCTTACCTCTCCATCTTCTTGACTCATGGAGATGATAGGGGTAGATTTGATTCGCTGACGGATGTTGTGGGCGAAGTCGTTGGCAGTATCCACGATATGGCGAAGGCTGCGGTAATTCTCGGTCATCTCGATGAAACGGCTGTGCTCTGTCTGGGTCAGTTCATAGAGATACCGCGAGTTGGAACCTCTAAACTCATAGATGTTCTGGTCATCATCTCCTACGGCAATCACCCTCATCTCTTCGTTGGCTTTCATCAGAGCAGAGACAAGGGCATAGTCATCCTTGCTCATGTCTTGCGCCTCATCGATAACGAGTACGGTCTTGCTGATGCGATTGGGCTCTACTTCTCCATTGTTGATCATTTCGGCGGCTTGCTTAACCACATCTCCAGCCTCATCCAGATTGCCAACTCTGCCCAGCAGGTCGAAGCAGTAAGAATGGAAGGTCTTGATTTCTACGAAATGGGCGGCATTGCCGATGAGTTGCATCAGTCGCTGCTTGAACTCGGTAGCGGCTGCACGAGAGAAAGTGAGCATTAGGAGTTGCTCGTGCTTTACATCTTCCAACAGCAGGAGAGAGGCAAGCTTATGTACGAGCACACGTGTCTTGCCGCTGCCAGGTCCGGCAGCGACTACAATGCAGCGAGACTCATGGTCGTCGATGATTTCCTTCTGTCTCTTGGAGAGCATTCCGAAGAGTTTCTTATACTTTGAAGGTGTTACGTTGCGCTCTATCTCAGTCTCCCGGTTGCCCTTGAAGTACTTTGAGATGAAGCGGTGGTAGTCCATCTGGAAGTAATCCTGCACATATTGCAGGGCGGAGTCATAATCCCTTACCATCAGGTTGGCATATTCGCCCACGATGTGAATCTGCTGAATCTTCTGCTTGTAGAATTCATTGAGCATGCGGTAATCCTCCTGCTTATAGTGGAGGCGAGGTTCCTTGATGCGTTTAATTGCCATTGCATTGTAGAGTACCAGGAATCCTCCTTCCAGCTTCATGGCTCCTATCTTGGAGAGATAGAGCAAGGCTTCCTCCACGTCTTCCAACTGTAGGGAAGAGAAGTCGGAAAAGAGTGACTGGTTGCTGGATTTCAGATCGTTCAGAAGTTCGACTACCGAGAATTGAAGAGGCTTCTCTTTTGAATCTACAGAAGAGCTGTCGTTGCTCTCTTCTGTTATGGTTTTACTGTTTTCTTCAGCCAGGCTGTATAGTCTTTCGATGATGAATCGGCAAACTTCAATTCTTCTTTCGAATCGCTTGATGATGGTCTCTATATCCTTGTCTCTTGTCACGATGAGATTGCGGACGCCGTCTTCCTTCTTGTGCGCATATCCTTTTACTGCCAGGAAGTATAGCAGTGTGCGGATTTTCTTTTCTGTAGAAGTGTTGATACCGTCATGTACGGCATTGTCATTGAGTTGTTTGTATGTGATGTGCAGCGATTCATCCGGGATATGTTCCAGGATGTATCTTTCCAGTTTGGCGAAGTTCTCCAGCATCTGCTGAGGCTTGCGTTGCTTGTCGCTGATGTCTTGCAGATAGGCTGAGATGTCACGGGTATCGGCAAGGATGCCTTCCTGTCGCATTCGGTCAACGGAGGAGATGACGTCTCGCTTGCTGAGTCCTAGGATGTCGGCGAGGTAATCGATGCGGGATTCTGCCTCGCTATCCTGTGCCTTGGCTATATGCTTCTGGGTGATAAGCGACTTGATGATGCGGATGGCATTCTGCATCTCATCTTCCGAGAACAGGGGGGATTCGGTGAGGCGCAGTCTTGCCTCGTCCATGTTCTTGACAGTGATACCTGTGGCATAGACGTGCGGAATGTTGTTGCCACGCTCTATGTATCCGCTCTGTTCTAGAGCAGATAGGGCGGTGCGAACACGGGTTTCTATGTCGGATACCGAGTCATCCCAACCGGCTTGACGGGCTATCTCCAGTGCCGAACAACTTACATGTGGACGCTGCTTGGTAAAATCCTTAACGGCTTTCCATACCTGTTGTATCTCACTGATGCTCAGTTTGGTTTGGTTGAGCAGGATGAAGTGCTTATCCAAGTCCTCGTCGCTATAGAGTACATAGCATTTGGCATCGAGGTGTGGGTCTCTTCCTGCACGTCCAGCCTCCTGTACATAGTTCTCCAGAGAGTCGGAGATGTCGTAGTGGATAACCAACCCCACATCGCTCTTATCTACTCCCATGCCGAAGGCGGAAGTGGCGACAATGATTCTAACCTTATCGTTCATGAAGGCATCCTGATTGTGTATCTTCTCATCAGCATCCATCTTGCCATTATAGGGCAGGGCGGATATACCGTCACGGGTCAGTTTTTGGGCGAGTTCCCGGGTTCGCTTGGTGCGGGATACGTAGATGATGGTAGGGCAATCTGCCTGCTCTACCAGCGAGCGCAGAAGATTGTATTTGTTGCCGTCACTATCTACGTGAATAACGGAATAGTGCAGGTTAGTGCGTGAGGCCGATGAGGCGAAGAGCTGGAGGTCGGTGCCCAGCCAATGCTTGAAATAGTCGCAGATGTCCTGTACCACCTTCTGTTTTGCAGTGGCGGTGAAGCAAGATACGGGTATCAGGGTTTGACCATGGTTGCGGGCCATAGCGTCCTTGCCAAACTTGCGTTCCTGGTATTCCTTGATAAACTTGCCGATGTATAGGTAATCCACCCGGAAGTCTTGTCCCCATGCAGAGAAGCAGTGAGCTTCATCAATGACGAATCTCACCACATGCCGTGCCATCAGGATGCGCTCGATGGTTTTGGAGCGCAACATCTCTGGTGCTATATATAATAAGGTGGCATCTCCGCTCTGTACTCGTTCAATGGCTAGGGAGCGGGAGATAGGGTCGAGGAGACCATTGATGGTTACGGCATCGGTGAAGCCGCGGTCTGCTAGGTTATCTACCTGGTCTTTCATCAATGATTGCAGAGGCGAGATAACCACGGTGAGTCCATGTATGGTTCTGCCATCCATCAGGGCTGGCAACTGGAAGGTGAGCGACTTGCCGCCACCCGTAGGAAATATAGCCAATAATGACTTGCCATCTACTGCTGCCTGCGATGCCTGTTCCTGCAGCGGTTCGCCGTCATAGGTACGGAAGGCATCATAGCCGAAGAGTTGTTTCAGGTTGTGATGAATGTCGAGCATGCGGTTGCAATACTCGCAGCCATCGGTGCATTGGGTATGGCAGAGCATATAGATGATATGCTCTACTTCGGGATAATGGAAGAGTACCCAACCTGGGGTTACAGATTGGTAATCGTCTGTGCCTATGAGGGCCAAGGCGTATGCCAAGCCGCAAGGAGACTGGGCTGCAAGAGCCGGAATGTCGGCATGGGCGCAAATATGATTCTTGTATTCAGAAAGAATGAATTCTGAAACTTCTATGATTGCATCATCCTTTTCGATGGCTCCCACATACATCAGAAATCCTCTGAATTCCTCTTCATTCTGGAGCAGCAAGGTGAAGATTTTCCTCTTTCTTTCTGATAATTGATTCCATGCAGCGATTTCATCCATCAAAAGCTCCTTGGCTTTCTCGCAGTCGTTGACAGGATTGTTCATCTGCTCGCTCATCAGTTTGTCGTCCTTTACCAGATGATGGTAAGGGCGCTTGGGGAAGAGGAGTGGGGAGAGATAGAGGGTATCTATCAGTATGCCGTTGAGTTGGAGATAGCGGGCATCGTGATGAATGAGGTTATGCCCGCAGATATAGTCAACCTTTCCTTCTTGCAGGAACTTGTTCAGTGCCGTCTGCGATGCTTGGTGAAAGTTGGCTCCGTCATAACGCAATGCTCCGATGTCGTGTATTTTATGGTCTTTCAGTCCCACTTCGGTATCCACGAAGGCAATGTTCCTGCTTCTGGCATCTTTCTTCTTGATGTCAGAGCTTACGGTGAGATTGTTCTTCCTTCCAAAGAAGCGACTGAATATTGCCATAATCTTCGATGTTTATATTTACACCGCAAATGTACAATTATTATTTGATATATGCAAATAATCAAGTGCTTTTATCTTCTTAGAAAGCTGTTTTTATACAATTCCAAGAGGCTCGTGAGGATATCTTCAAGGCAGATTAATATGCCCCTAAAACCCTCCAGTCGTCTATGAGTTTGAACAGTCGGGGCATGGCTGGCTTGTAGCTGTCGGGATAGGTGAGGGAATAGACGAAGAGTATTCTGCCACTCTTGATGAATTTATCGTGATGACTGTAGCCATCTACTCTTACTCCGTTTTCATAGACAGGACCGGAGAGGATGAATGCTTTATTCGATGCCTGCATCGTCCGCTCCGAATGAAGCTTCTGGGCTAGAGAATCGGCACAAGCCTGAAGGGTGTTGCTATAGTTGGGGGTAACGTAACTCTCCAGGATGATGTTGGCATGATTGGTGAATGAGAAGCGGGCATAGCCCTGGTATCCCGATAACGAAGTATCCTCCTGCTGGAAGAAGCAAGGATATTTGATAACGTAGCCGAAGTCAGGGTCATTGTATTCCTTCATAGGCGCCATCTCTACCTTGGTTTTGAAATCCGCCATCGGTGTATGCTTCTCTTTCGTAACCTCATGGTGATAGTTGATGATGAAGTTTATCATCATCAGCAAGACAACTGCTATCAAAAAAATCTTCTTCATATCTTTGCCACTTTTATATTTTAGCAGCAAAGGTATGAAGAAGATGGGATACAGCCAAATAATAAGTATGACATTTGGCTGACATTTCTGAACTTATCTGATAATCAGTCGGTAAGACTTGCCTCTTTCCGATTCAATCATGAGATTGCTATTCTGCTCAATCACCGGTTTGATACGGCGAATCAAGGTATAGAGCGTTTCGCTGGCATCCGGTTTCTTGGGCCAAAGAGCATCACAAATCTCCTGTTTGGAGAGTTGATGATGCGTATTGTTGAAGAAGAGTTGCATCAGCTGGTGCTGCATCGGAGTAAACTTGATGGCTTGTCCGTTTTCCTGATTGTAGAAGGAATCCTCGTCTTGAGAATAGCACATGGTGCCGAACATATCGGCCTCATGATTCCAGGGTTGTTTTCTGCGATGATAGTATAGCGATGCAATTGCCCAAATCATAGCCATGAGGGTAAGCGTCAAAGATGTCCGCTGGTTGCTCATACTCAAAACATCTGCCATCGAACAGTTGGCATAACTTTGGATAGAATGCTCGTTGAGGAGCATCTGTTTGCTGCTGAGCAGGTTGGCGCTATTTACCAGCTGGGAATTGTTCTTGCCTCTTCTTCTGTCTTCCATCACATAGCAGAGATTACTGGTCGACTTCAGCAGGTCGATGCTGAGATGTGAGCGGTAGCTCTGGATGGTATCAGGCGTAATCCATTGATATTTATTTTCCTGAAGAGTCAGAGCCAAAGCTTTGTTCATATCTTGTACAATGGCATACTGTGCCTTGCGGTAGTTACTCACGCTGGAGAATGCCGCAGACATCACAAGGATGGCAAAGATGAGGATGGAATGATATGCTTTCAGTTTCATATTATCTATTCTGTTTAAATGATATACTGTTTAAAGATTCAAATGCAAAAGTACAGAAATTCTATGAAAGATGGTATAAAACTAGATATAATATTCGTTAATTGATAAATGTCAGACTCATGTCAGCCATATTTTTTGCTTCGGTCTTCTCTTTTTGATACCTTTGCAGCAGAAAACAAGTTTTAGAAAAGTATATGATGACAATGACGAAAAGTAAATTGTTAACAGCTATGGTGATGCTGTGGGCATTGATCTCTTGTGCAGAAATAAGTGCCCAGGAGATCCAGAAGGTATCGAATGATTCTATAGCCTTGCAAGAGGTTGTTGTGAAGGCGGCACGAGTAGTCAACAAGGAAGATGGCAAGTTGATATTCCCAAGCGATATTCAGAAGCAGCGTTCTTTTTCTGGTTTTTCGCTTTTGGGAAAGTTGGCTTTGCCTCATATTAGGGTTGATGAGGCAGGCCGTTCTATTTCTGCTACCGATCATAAGGGAGAAGTGCAGATTCGTATCAATGGCATTCTCGCCAATATGCATGACTTGCAGATGCTGGATGTAGCTTCTATTATGAGTGTAGATTATATCGACAGCCCTGGCGTAAGATATGGAAAGAATATTGCATACGTGATAGATATTCATACCCGCAGGGCTTCATCGGGTGGCAGTTTGGGCTTTAACTTGACCAATGCGCTAACTACCAAGCTCGGTTCGAACGATGTCTATGCATCTGTCAATAGGGGCAAGAGCCAATTGAATATTTTATATGAGCAGACTTATGTGGATAATAAGGCATCCGAATATAATGAGGATGCTCAGTATCTTCTACATGATGGTTCTGAGTATCAGATATCTCGAAAAATCATGAATGTGGCAACTCGAAATTATGATAATACATTGCAGTTGAAGTATAATCTGGCTGATTCTGCATTATATGTATTCCAGACAACGCTTACCACGGATTTCAGCAATCAGCCTTATACATCGAATGAGATGTGGTTTTCTGAATCTGGAAAGCCTGCGTATCCTGTTTACAGAACCAGCAAGGGTAGGGATTTTACTCCTGCTCTCGATTTGTATTTCTATCATCAGTTGGGCAAGCATCAGTCTTTGTCGGCAGATGTTTTGGGCACTTATATCCACACCAAAGGAGCCTATTATGAAGGTGAGGGCGAACCCTATCAATATCAGGTAGATGGAAAGACCTATTCGCTCATAGCCGAGGCTATCTATGAAAACCGGTTGAAACCCTTTACTTTTTCTGCAGGAACCAACTTGAACTGGAAATATATGGATAATCAGTATTTGGGTGATGTGGTTAGCGAGAATGGTATCCGTTCATTGGGTATTTATGGTTTTGCACAAATCAAGGGAAGTTTGGGACAATTCAAGGAAGGAACATCCCGTTTAACTTATGTGGCTGGCTTCGGGTTGAGTAATCAGTCTTATCAACAGGGAGATGAGGATTTTAGTTTTTGGCTTTGTCGTCCGAAACTCACATTGGCTTATTGCTTGACATCTTCGTTTCAGATTCGCTTGGGAAGTGAATTATCACAGCATATTTCGCAGATAGCTATGATTTCGGATACCCGTATTCGAAAGAACAGTATGGAATGGACTGTGGGTAATCCTTCGCTTAAGCCTAACAGTAGATATGAGAACTGGGTGGTATTCTCTTTCAGTAAACCAAGGATAAATACTGATTTTACCTTGAATTATCGCATCAATCGTCATTGTGATTTGGCGAAATACACCCGCACGGAAAATGATCAGTTTCTTTATTCCCAGACGAATCAGCCCCATTGTAATATGTTGTATCTTACGAATGATACCCGGTTTGACATTATTCCCGACCACCTTATATTATCTGTGAATGCAGGTATTTACCGTTTTTTCAATAAGGGCGATGAGTACAGTCATTGTTATACCGCTTATAATTATAGTGGAACATTACAGGGATATTGGGGAAAATGGACAGTGATGCTGTATGCTGATAGCGGTTGGAACTTTATGGAGGGAGAGAACATCGGGCATAATCCTCCTTCATTGGCAGCCTCAGCCAGTTATCATATAGGTGATTTCGATTTTACGCTCTATATGCATAATCCGTTTATGGCTCATCCGAAATCTTATTCAGCAGAAATCGTCAACGCCTTGCTCCGTAAGCAGGTTCGTGGTTATGACAATTCGGAAGGTAATTTGTTTCGTATCGGTGTTGCCTGGAATATCAATCGGGGAAAGGAATACCGTAAGATACAGCGGAATATCAACAATGAGGAGCGCGAAACGGGTATCTTGAAATAGGTGGCTTTGCTTTCTATATGGGTTGCATGGGCAACGGCCGGAATTTATTTCTTCCCTTTATTGATGATATAAATTCCGGCAGTAGCCAATGCGCCTGCTATCAGATACTTCCAGTAGAAGGTTTCGCCCAGACAGAGGCAGGAGGTGATGGCTCCTACTACGGGGATGAGCGAATTGTATATCGCTACCTTTCCTACGGGATTGCAGCTCAATAGTTTGTTGTAGAGAGCGAAACTGATGGTTGAGATGGCAATGAGCAGCAGAAGAATGGTGATGCCCCAGAGGCTGATGACTGGCAGATAGCCACCCATTAACAATGCAGGAATCACCAGCAAGGCTCCACCGATGCTCAGCGAATAACCGGTTCCTACGAAAACATCCACTCTTTTGCTCAAGCCTCGGGTCAGCAGGGAAGCACTGGCTCCACACAGGGCATTGAGGATAATCATACCATCGCCCAGGAATGTGAAACTTCCGCTTTCCTTTCCGCCAAGGTTCAAGGCAAGGATGCCCAGGAATCCGATGATGCAGCCTAAAGCCTTTCGCCACGTCATCCTGTCGCTCTTGAAGAAGATGCAGGCAAAGATAACCACCGTGAAGACGCTCATCGAATTGAGTATCGCCGAACGTGCTCCTGCATTATGCGAGAGTCCGAAATAGAAGAAGGCATAATGAAGGGTGGTGTTGAGGAGTGCATAGAGGAGAAGGAACCAGACATTTGTATTCGTCAGGAATTTGAAACTTCCATTCTTCTGAACATCATGATTCTCCTTCTGGACAGCATTCTTTTTGAATCCGAATTTACGGTGCGAGCTTCTGGCGATGGCCAGGATGATGATGCCGGAGATGAAGAAGCGGATGCCGGCAAAAAGCATCTTGCTTCCGGTCATGTCTGCTGTAATCTGATATTCCTCCATTCCCATTTTGATCAATGGGTAAGCCCATCCCCACGAGATAGCAGCCGTAAGGGCGAACAGGCTTACCCATACCGGGCGCTGAAATATACTGAGTGTATTTGTTTCTTTCTTTTCCATTATAATTTAATTGGTATTCCCTTGCTTTTGTGTTTGCAAAGTGGCAATCTACAAGTCCCCCAGATGCCTTTCTATCGGAATTCCGCGGTTCTTGTCCTTGTCATCCTTGTTGATGTCTATCCAGTTGCGCAGGGTATCCATGGCGATGCGGGTGGCATGGCAGAGATGATCGCCATCCTTCAGTCTGCCCACGATGATGCTGGAGAAGATGTCGCCGGTGCCCGGGAACTGAACAGGTATTTCTTCGTAGGGCAGGAGGAAATACTCTTCTGTAAGATGATTGAAACCTACCACGGCATGCTGACCCTCTACGATGCACGAGGTGATGAGCACGGAGTGGGAACCGATGGCTCTCAGTTTATCTATCAGTTCATAGGCTTCCTTCTCCGAGATTCCCTCTTCCTTATATTCCGAATCCGTCAGCAGACAAGCCTCGGTATAGTTGGGAAAACAGAGATGCGATACGCTCAGCATCTCCTTCATGCATCTTACGGTACTCTCACTGGCTCCACCATAGAGCTTGCCGTAATCGCCCATCACGGGATCCACATAGATGTCGGTGCCCAGTGCTGCCTGTTCTCTGCAATAGCGTGCCACCAGCTTAGCCTGACGCTCCGAAGCCATGAAACCCGTGGTGATGGCATCGAAGTGAATGCCCAGTTCGTTCCACTTCTGCAAGGCTTCCTCGATATACGAAGTGCATTCCAGAATGGCGTACTTGCCGTATGGGAAGGTGTTGCTGATGAGCATGGTGGGCAGATTGAACACGTCGAGTCCCATATAAGAGAGGATAGGCATCTGAACTGCGGCAGATACCTTTCCGTAACCACACATATCGCTGATAATAAGGATATTACTTTTCGCTTTCATTCTTTCTTTTTTCTACTTGCTTTTCTTTCTTATCCTGATTATCTCTTAGTAGCTGGCTGTACACTTGATGCCCAGAGCCTCTACACGCTCCTTGATGGCATCGAGTACTTCCTTTGGTGCCTTTTCCAGCAACTTGTCTGGTGTTTCGCGGGCGATGGTATAAACCATTACCTGCTGAGGCTGTATGTCTTTCACTGCCTCCAGCCAAGGAGCTACGAAGTGCTCGCTGGTATTGTCCAAACCGTCACCTCTCAGGAACATGGTCTGGATGATGACGTGCCCTTTGAACATCTTCAGATATTTGATCACATCCTTCACGTCGTAGTTAGGCTGCTGAGGGCGGTCCAGCTTCTTGATGTAATCCATATCCACGGTATCCAGTTTCAGGATGTTGTTATCCACGAGCATCAGCGCCTCTCTCACTTCCTCCTTATATATATAGGTGGCGTTGCTGAGTACAGATACTTGTGCTTCAGGGAAATATTTCTTGCAGAGTTCCATCGTATCTTCCACGATTCCCTTGAAGTCAGGGTGTCCCGTAGGTTCACCGTTTCCTGCGAAGGTGATGTCATCCAAAGGCTGGTTGTTGTCGTGGCGCTCTTTCAGAACCTTCTCCAGTCCTTCTCTTACCTCCTCGCGGGTAGGGCGCTTCTTCTTAGGACGGAAGTCGGCGTTGAATCCGCATTCGCAATAAACGCAGTCGAATGAGCAGACCTTGCCATCAGATGGCATGAGGTTGATGCCCAGTGAAACTCCCAGACGGCGGGAGTTTACCGGACCGAATATCGGTGATGGATAAATAATCGTTGACATAATCTTATTCTCCTTTATCTAATCTATTCTTTATTTTATCTTGGTAATACCTATTTTATACCAATCTTATTTACTTGTTCCTAATTTGGTGGGCAAAAGTACTAAAAAATGTTGGAATGAACAAATAAATCAACTGAAAATCGATTTATCCTAACCATTTGTCTTCTATCTCCGATAGATTGTGTACTTTTGCATTCAAATCCGGGGAGATTCTTGGTGATTTCGATTCGGATTTAAAGAAAAAAACAAAAAAGTTGATGTTTTGCTTAGTTTTTCGCTTGGCTCAACTGTATAGATAGTATATGAACAGAAAAAAGGACATAGAACAGTTATTCCGTCAGCATTACGCGAAGATGTACAATCTGGCCAGATGCATTCTTTCGGATGATGACGAGAGCAAGGATGTGGTGAGCGAAGTATTCGCCCAGATTCTTGCCGATGATGTGGTTCTGGTGCCTGGGAGTGAGGATGGTTACTTGATGCGGAGCGTACGCAACCGCTGTCTCAACCTGATAGCTCATAAGAGCGTGAAGGAAAGGGTGGCGAAGCTGCTGCTGGATGATGCCGACGTGATTCTCTCAGAAGAGACCGATGAACGGCTCGACCGGCTGATGCTTCTCATCGAAGACCTGGAACCACCTATCCGGCAACTCATTTTCCGTCTGCGCTATCTTCAGGAGAAATCTTATCAGGAGGTGGCTGATGAAGTGGGAGTGAGCAAGGTGACGGTATTCAACCATCTCTCGAAGGCGATGGACTGGATTAAGAAACAATTTAAATGAGCAAGACAATGACAAACATGAGTAAAGAAGAAAAGCGGATGATGCTCTTTGATATGCAGGAGCATCCCGAGAAATATACCGACGAGCAGGTGGAGCACATGCTTGCCGATGAGGAAGTGAAGGAGTTCTTCCATGAACTGGCGATGGCGAGAATGGCTGGCAAGAAAGCCAATCCGAAGAAGGTGGATGTGGATGGGGCTTGGAAGGAATTTGTTCAGGCACATCACGAGGATAAGATGGCGATAGATGCCGGCAAATCAAAGAGCGTTTATCGCAACCGGATGAAGATTGCTGCATCCATCGTCGGCATCATCTTCCTTTCGGGGGTAGCCTTGGCTGCGATTCACAATGGCTGGTTGGGGTTCCCGGCTTCTGATCAGGCTGCGGATAACAAGGCTGCGACAGAACAGATGGCAACAACCCAGGCGCTGACGAATGACAGTCTTCGTGCTGTAACAGCAGAGAGTAAGGATTCGCTTGATATGAAACCCGTGGTGTTTGATGATGCTGAATTGGGAACCATCCTGGCTCAGCTATCCGGTTTCTATCATGTCAAGGTGGAGTATGTGGATGCCGGTGCCCAGCACATCCGTCTCTTCTTCAACTGGAACAAGACGAAGACTTTGGAGCAGAACCTTGAGATTTTGAATGCTTTCGACCGCATACAGATAGAGTATATTGACGGAACATTGATGGTGAAATAAGATAGGAGGATATATTTATGAGAGATTTTTGGAAACCAATGCCCGTTAGCGGCAAGCTTATCAGAGAGCTTCTTCTTCTCTTCCTGCTGTTTGGAGTTCAGCAGTCTTTTGCCCAGCGCATCACCCGACAATATAATAATGTGTCGTTCTCTGCGGCGTTGAAGGATTTGAACGCCCGCCAGCATAAGTACACCATCAACTTCGTGTATGATGAACTGGAGGATTTCAGAGTAACCAAGAGCATCAGAAACCAGAGTGTTCCCGATGCCATCATGCAACTGATAGGATTCTATCCCATCAGAATGACGCAGGTGGGGGATAATATCATGGTGGAGTGTACGCAGAAGACTCCCACCAAGATGATAGGCCGTATCATCGACAATAAGAATCGCCCTATAGATTTCGCCAATGTAGCCCTGCTGAATGTTCGTGATTCTTCATTGATAAATGGTGGCGTGACGAATGAAAACGGCCAGTTCGTGATTCCCTGCGGAGCCACAAAGGCGATAGTTAGAGTAAGTTGTGTGGGCTATATTACGGAAAGCAATACCTTTAATATAGGTAAGATAGGGACAATAACTCTGAAAGAGGCAACAATGAACCTGCAGAAAATAGTAGTGAAAGGCCATCGACAGCCTTTCAGAATGACTTCTGAAGGATTGGTGGCTCAGGTAGAAGGTACATCCTTGGAGAAAATGGGCTCGGCAGAAGATGTTTTGAAACATCTTCCGAGAGTGATGCAGAAGAATGGAGAAATAGAAGTCTTGGGCAAAGGTAAACCTTTGATTTATATCGATAACAAGAAAATCAAGGGAACCATTGACCTCGATAGATTGAGTTCTTCTGACATCAAACATGTAGAGGTGATAACCGAGCCGGGTGCTGAATACGATGCAACCTATCAGTCTGTCATCAGAATCAAGACGACAAGAAAGAAGGGAGAAGGACTAGGATTGACTTATCGGCAGGTCTATCAGCGCAATCATCAAAACAATCATCGTGAAGTCCTAGATTTGAATTATCGCTATCGGGGATTGGATATCTTCTCCAATTTGTATGGCGGTTTGTCTCAGGGCTATCAGGATCAGCATAATGATAACAGACTCTACGGCAAGACGCTCATGAATATCAACGAAGACTTGATTATCAAAAACAAGAGTTACTATACCAGTGGAAGTCTTGGTTTTAATTATGTTTTCAAGGATAGGCATTCCGTGGGTGCCACTTACGAGGTGAACATCAATCCTTATAGTCGGGGTGGATGGAATTCGCTGATGGATGTCTGGAAGAATGGCTCCAAGACAGAAAGCTATACAAATGATATGTATTGTCGTTTCAAAAGCCGACCTACGCAGGATATTACGGCTTATTATGCCGGACAGATAGGAAAGGTGAACATAGAATGGAATGGGGAAATATATCTTCGTAAAACAGGACAGACTCAATATTCTGAAGAAACAGGAATTGAGGGCGGAGATTCTCGTACGATAGAATCTGATTTCACGGCTGATAGTTGGATGCATGCATCTAAACTGGTACTGAGCTTTCCTGTATGGAAAGGTACCCTGAAGATTGGTAATGAGTTTACCGAAAGTTGCCGTGCCAATCTTTATACGATAGATGAACAGGGAACAGACTTGCCAGGCAAGACGGACGACCAAGTGAAGGAAAGTAATCTTGCAGCCTTTGTTTCTTATGGATTGAGACTGAACAAGGTAGAACTGAATGCTGGCCTCAGATACGAACATGTTTCTTCCAATTACTATAATACAGGTGGTGATTATTGGAGCGAGGAGAATAAGGATTATTTCGTACCCAATCAGAGTCGTAAGTACGACCATTTCTTTCCGAATGTGTCCTTGACCTTTCCTGTCGGGAATGTGAAAATGAATATGGTTTATAAGGTGACGGTGAGTCGTCCTTCCTATAGTCAGTTAAGTAGTAACGTGCAATATAATAGTCGCTATTATTATCAGGGTGGAAATCCATTGCTCAAGCCAACCTTCGAACATGGCATAGGGATTAATCTGGGATATAAATGGTTCCAGTTTTTTGCCAACTGGCGTTATCTTGTAGACCCTTGCTATCAGGTGATAGAACCGTATCATGACAATGAGTTAATCAGTATGTACACCTTTCGTAATTTGAATCATACTCAGGTTTGTTACGTGGGACTGACGGCATCGCCGACGATAGGATGGTGGCATCCTACGTTGGACGCTGGTATGAGAAAGCAGTTCCTAACCATTGGTGGTAAGGCATACAGCAAGCCGATATTCATCGGCTCTTTCAATAATGCGTTTTCGTTACCATGCGGTTGGACGCTTAATCTTGATATGAGTTGGAACACGCAGGGCCATTCTGCGCTTCCGCTTTATATGGCACAAGGAGGAGTGGACGTCTCTTTGCGTAGAAGTTTTCTTCACGACCGCCTGAATGTCACTTTGGCGGGTAATGACCTCTTTGCGACGATGCGCAATTCCACAAGATTGGTATATGGTACCAGCGATATCTATACCAGAAAATATACCGATACCCGAATGTTCATGTGCTCATTCAGCTATAAGTTTAATGTAAGTAGAAGCAAGTACAAGGGTACGGGTGCCGGTAATACAGAAAAGAACAGATTATAAAAAAACAGAAAGTATATGAAGCGTTGTTTATGGATGATATTCATGGTGGTTGGCATCTGTATGCTAACTGGCTGTAGTAGTGATGATGATAAGTTGGACAGCCTTCCTTGGAATGACAAGGAACTGTTCAACCAGTCTTTTGTTTTAAATCAGGATGGGTATTGCATCTTAGATGGAAAGGCTTCTGTCTGTGATATAGATAGGAATGTTCTGAATTCGTGGCTTGTAAGTTATGGCTGGCAACCTGTCGGCATCTATCAGATGAAGGAAAACGGTAAACTTGCAAAAACTGATTATCGTGAAGGCATCAAGGATTATAGTCCGAAGGTCTATGAATTCTTATCAGAGAATCAGTTGATGACTTATTATCGTGATGAAGATACACGTACATTCTGTTTCAAGAAGCAGAATTGGTCGTATGATGATGCGACGGGCATTGTCATCAAAACGAATAAGGCAGGTAAGGTGGATGATTATATGCAAATCCTGGATGTGAAGTTTCATGAAGATGAAGCTTACCTGTATGTGATGGAGAAGATTGGTTCGGTGACAGTAGCTGACAATCAGGAAAAAGCCGTTTTTGGCTTGGTGGTATATCAGCGTTTATCTTCATTAGAACTGATTGATGTGCAGAATACTTATACTATTGATAAGAGTGATGAAGAAGACAAGCCAAATGAAACTGAAAAAGTACCGGATGATTGCCGTTATTATATTCGGTGTGTATATGCCAATTCTAAGGATGCCCATGGAATGGGTGATGGACATAGTAAATTTCAGTCATTCAGACTTTTGAGTTTGGATTTGACAGATTATCTGAACAAAAACTCATCAGCTAACCCTTATTATCATTATTATGATTCCATTGTATGGTCATGTAAGGGAATGCCAGATAGGGTAGTGAGTCTCAGAAATGAGAACAATTGTTATGCTGTGTCAATCAACCTTAGCACTTATCTTTTTCAGATCAGCCGTAATACTTCTATGACGGAGGAAGATAGAACATTGATTGTTGCTGATGGCTATAAGGGTGGACGTGTGGTTTATTCTTCCGGCATCTATCTCAATATCTATAATACTGGTTTCATGGGTTACGATTTCGGTTCTTCTGACTTGCTGAATCCATCTAATGAAGACTATGATTTGTATTGCATCTTCGACCGGAGCAAGCGGTTCCGGATAGTCTCTCCTCGTTATTCTCCTGAGTTTCCGGAAAAGCCATATTCTGAGTTGAAATATATTGTATCAGGGGGGCTGTTGGATTCTGAGGATCCGGAAAGCATGAAGAAGCATGAGGCTGTACTGTCTGAGGAGAAAAGAATGTTGGTTGATCTGATGGATATGTATTATGGTCAGTATGGTAAGGGTGTTGTGGTAGATAATTCTAACAGAGAGAAGTACCGCAACCGTTTCAAGGCTTTGTCATCCGATGCAGACCTTGTGATGTATTGGAAGGGCTATACGCCTGCGCAATGGAACTCTGATTATGAGGGATGTTTAGTTGCTTTAATCTTGAAAAAGAATAAGGAAAATCCCTTGAAGAGTTACTATTGTATCCATGCAGAGCCGATTAAATAAATTTCTCTCTCAGTACAACAATGAATATATGACAATCGGTCAAGCGAAGGCAAAACCATGTTGGTTTGCTCTTTGCTTGGCCGATGTTTTTATTTTTCTTCAGTTAGATACTCCTTTATTTGTTGCTCTAATATCGGAAGGTCGTTTGTAATCACATCCCAAACAACGTTGTTATCAACTTGAAAATATTCATGAACGATATAGTTCCTCATGCCGTTCACTTGTTTCCAAGGAGTCTTAGGATGTGCTTGTCGAAATTCTTCGGTAAGCATATTCGAAGCTTCTCCAAGAATTTCGATGTTCTTGACTACTGCGTAATACATCATGTCGTCTGCGATAAAATCCTCAAAGTTTTTACCTTTTGTATATCGGCAGATTCTTTCTATCGCCTGGAGCATGTGCTCTAAGCGGTTTTTATCTCTACTTCGTTCTCTCATATACTAAGATTTTATCACGTTCTACTGATTCCTGTGCAAAAGGGAGTAAGGTTCCTTCTGATACCAAATCAACTTTTCTACCTAAGAGTTCTTCCAAATCATTCCACATACCGAAGAATTTTAAACCAATAGGTTTGCTCTTGTCCAAAGAAACCATAATATCGACATCGCTATCCTTCGTTTCTTCCCCTCTGGAGAAAGAACCGAACAGCCAGGCTTTCAGTACGGGTTGGGTGCTGAAATAATGGCGTAAAGCTTCTATGATGGCTCGTTTACCCATAATATAATGATGTTGTTTCTTGGTGCAAAGATACACTTTTTATTCGAAAGAGCAAGCTTTTTTCTAGTTTTTTATTACCTTTGCATCGGTTTTTCGAAAATAATCTATGTTTTGCTTAGTTTTTCGCTTGGCTCAACTGTATAGATTATAAGTAACAGAAAAAAGAAAGACTGATGTATATGAAAATACTTTTTCGTGTGCATATAAGCTCGATGTTAAATCAAAAAAGAATTTGATATGAGACCTTATAGATACCCCAAAAAATTACGTCCCGATGTAGACTTTACCACATTGCGACGTAATCTTTCCTACATCACGACACAGATATTCCTGCGTCGCCATGTAATTTCAAGGACATCGGGAGAGATTACACGGATTCTTTATGAGATTATAATCGCTTCATGTAGCTTTTTCCAGAAAGAAACTCTCTTAAAACAATGAATATATGACAATCGGTCAAGCGAAGGCAAAACCATATTGGTTTGCTCTTTGCTTGACCGATGTTTCTTATAATTCTTCTATCATCTTATTGATTGTTTCTAACATTCCAGGGAGTTTGTTTTTGACTACATCAAAGACAATAGATTCATCTATGTCAAAGTAGTGATGAGCTATAATGTCACGGATTCCCATAGCTCCTTTCCAATCTACTTCTGGGTAGTTAGGAAGAAGTTGCTTCCGCGTCATTTTATCAATCCCCTTGATGCTTTCTCCTATTGCAAGAAGCAACATACAGGTACTTTCGAGGCGTTCCATGCCAGCAGGAGAAAGTACATAATATTGTGAATCATCAATCGCTTGAGAATTATTGATGATTCTTTCAATAGTCGAAGCTATTCGTTTGAGTGAATAGTATAAGAGTTCTTCGTCATGCATAGATCCCATCTCTTTTAATTTGCTTCAAAAGCATCGGATTCATGTTATTGCGAAGTCGGACAATATCTACAGGCTTACCAAAGAGCTCTTGCAGTTCTTCCTTGATGTGAACCATTGTAAATAAGTCTGGCTTTTTCATTTCTACGCAAACATCAACATCGCTGTCTTCGGTCTGTTCGTTTCTAGCCACAGATCCAAAGATTCCAATCTTTGTAATACCATAAGCATCAGCTTTGGTGCTCAGGTATTTGCGAAGTATGGTAATATAATCGTTTGTCGTTTTCATTATTTTTCCATTTTTGCCACAAATATACGATTTTATTTTTTATGTTCCAAGTTTTTGCAGGGTTTTCTTGCAATAATAGTTCAAATTACTTGGTTTTATGGTGTTTTTTATTATCTTTGCATAGGTTTTCCAAAGAAAGTAGAAGATTTCTTCATTTTAGGGGTAATTGATTTCAGAAAAGCTTGTATATAAGAGTAGAAACAAGAAGAAAATGACGTGATGACAGAAGAAAATGAACAGCGGATGGAACGGCTGTTCCACGACCATTACGAGCAGATGTATCGCTTCGCCTTTGCCTTGCTCCATGATAATGAGGAGGCGAGAGATGTGGTGAGCGATGTATTCTCCAGATTGTGGGATAAACAGCTGGTTCCAGACCGGGCTTACCTGATGCGGAGCGTGAAGAATGCCTGCATCAATCTTATAGCCAGAAAGAAGAGAGATGAACGACTGAAACGGCTTCTCCCTCTCTCGGAAGAGAAATTGACGGAGGAAGAACCTTCTCGTCTGGAAGAGCGATGGCAGGCTGCGGTGGATTGCATCGACCATGACCTGACCGACCAGACTGCTTCCGTCATCCGATTGTGCTATCGGGAAGGAATGTCGTATAAGGATACGGCGGAGGAGCTGGGCATCAGTATCTCGGCAGTGAACAAGCATATCGTAAAAGGTTTGCGAACGCTCAGAGAAAAGTTGAAAGGAAAACAATAACCCTAAAATGAAGAAAGGAAAAGAAAATGAAACATGAATTATCTGACATAGATCCTCAGAAGATGGATTCTCAGAAATGGGATATGCTCCTCGATCTCCTGGAGCATCCCGAAAAGTATTCCGAAACCCAGAAGGATGAACTTCTGGGTGATGAGGAAGTGAACGAACTCTATTTGCAGCTGGTAGAGACCCGACAGTCTCTGGATTTCGGCAAGTCGAAGGAAGAGATGAAGATGCCTTCGATTGATGCAGAATGGGAGAAGCTGAAAGACGAGATGAAACTGAAAGAAAAGCAGCAGAAAGATGAGACGAAGCAGAATGCAGAAAAACAGCAAACAGCCATGCAGCTTCCTCTCTGGAGCCCGATGAGAAAGGTGGCTGCCGTTGCAGCCGTCCTTGTCGTCTCCGGCATCACCTTTGCTGCCATTCATCTGGTAACCCGTTCTCATCAGGCAACAGATAAGAACAATACCGAACTCGTAGCATCCCAAAAGGATTCTATCCAGCAGTTTTCTGCTCCTCAGAAATCCAACATAGAAGAAAAGACAGATTCTGCAAGTCTTGCCCAACTCCCATTGGTTTACGAAAACGCTGAACTTCAGAATATCCTTACTCCTATTGCCGGGCATTTCCATCTCCAGGTAACTTATCAGAACGAGTCGGCTCGCCATATCCGTCTCTTCCTGCAACTGGAGAAGAACATGAGTCTGGATGATATCATCGAACTGTTGAATCATTTCGAGAAAGTGAATATTCGTCATGAAGGTCAAACTTTAATTGTGGAATAATATGAAAAGATTAAGATATATCATGCTGCTGGCAGGTCTGATGAGCCTTTCTCTTCAGACCATCTATGCCCAACGCATCACCCGCAGCTTCCGCAACACTTCTATGTCAGAAGCGCTCACCATCCTTGCCAAGAGCACCAAGGATTATCGTATCAACTTTATGTATGATGAACTGGAGGATTTCACGGTTACCACAAGTATCGTGAAGCGAACTGCTCCGGATGCCATCCGCCAGATCATGGGCTTCTATCCGATGAAGATGACGATAGATGGCGAAAACATCTTTGTGGAGTGTACGCAGAAGACTCCCACCAAGATGATAGGCCGTATCATCGACAATAAGAAACGCCCTGTAGATTTTGCCAATGTAGCCCTGCTGAATGTTCGTGACTCTTCATTGATTAATGGCGGCGTGACGAATGAGAACGGCCAGTTCGTGATTCCCTGTGGAGCCAGAAAGGTAATAGTAAGAGTAAGTTGCGTGGGCTATATTACGACAAGCAATACATATAATACAGGTAAGATTGGTTCAATTACTCTGAAGGAGGCAACAATGAACCTGCAGAAGGTGATAGTAAAGGCGGTTCGCCCCAAGACAAAACTGACTCGCGAGGGATTTCAGACCCAGGTGCAAGGTACGATACTGAGTGATGCAGGTATGGTTGCTGACTTGTTGAAGCAGGTTCCAAGAGTGCGTGTGGATAAGGATGGAAACTGTTCGGTGTTTGGAAAAGGCACACCGGAGATTTATGTCAATGGCAGAAAGCTGACCGACAAAAATGAATTGCAAACCATATCTTCCAAGGATGTGAAGAACGTGACGGTTATCACGACTCCTGGTGCGCAGTATGATGCCCAGGTCAATTCGGTGATTCGTATAACCACGGTCAAGAAGCAAGGTTATGGATGGAGTGGTAATTTCCAGGCAAAATATGGTTTTGCCATGAAGAATGCCTGGCAAGAGCAGGCTAATCTCAATTACCGTGTGGGTGGACTGGATGTATTCGGTGGATTGATGTGGTCAGATTCGTATTTCTATGATAAGTTGGGATTGGATGAATATATCAATGGAAATCAGCATCAGATATATCAAAAATCAGTAGGGCGCATTGATTCTAGAGATTATGGACCTGATGCCAATCTGGGTTTCAATTATGAATTCAACGAAAATCATACCATCGGTCTGAAATATAAGTTTGGTTCTGGCTATACCAAGTATTTTACTATTAGGCAGAACTATTCCATCTTTCAGGATGGAGTTCACCAGGGAGATGTAAATTATCTCAACGATGAGTCAGATTCCAAGCAGACTCCTTTTCATCAGGCTGACTTTTATTATAATGGTAAGATAGGCAAGTGGAGTATAGACCTGAATGCATCTGCTATGTGGAGGACGAAAGACCAGATACAGAAAGCCACAGAAACCAGTTCTGAGTTGGGCGACCAGATTGTATGTTCAGATAGCCATACCAAAGGAAAGTTGCTTGCCGGTAAATTGGTAGTTTCTTATCCTTTGACCGACCAGTTGAACATAGACTTTGGTTCGGAATACACAAATTCTGATAGTCATACCAACAACAAGAACGAGGGTGGTGTGGCTGCATCCAATGATTCCAGAATCAAGGAACAGAACATTGCCACCTTTGCTGAGGCTGCATGGTCGTTGGGAGATTATTCTCTGAATGCCGGTGTGAGATATGAGCATGTAAAATCAGACTATTATGCCGAGGGAATGCTCAACCCGGATATGAGCAGAAAGTATGATAATGTATTTCCTAATGTATCCTTGGGATATGACAAGGGCAAGTGGCATTCTTCATTGAGTTTCACGGCGAAGACCTATCGACCAAATTACTTCCGTCTTTCCGGTTATACCCGATATACGAGTCGTCATTCCTATGAAAGCGGTAATCCTAACTTGCGACCAACGGATGCCTATCATCTGGAATGGGATGCGCAATATTCCTGGCTGAGTTTCTCTGCTGAATATATCTACAACAAGAATGCCTCGGTATATATGATGAAGCCATTCCAGACCAATAAGGATATAGCCCTGTCATATTACGAGAATGTAGATAAGATTCAGAACCTGAAGTTCTATCTTGAGGCTACTCCGGTGATAGGCTTATGGCATCTTGACTATACGGTAGGTCTGGTCAATCAGTTCTTTGATGCCAGCAAATACGTCAGCGACTATAATGCCAATCGTCCTTCTCTCTATCTGGATTTGGAGAATACCTGGGTATTGCCACATCATTGGAAGGCTAGATTGGAATACGCTTACCAGTCGCGTAATTATAGCGAATTGGGTGTCAACTATGCATGGAATTCCCTGGATGCGTCTATTTCCAAGTCGTTCCTGAATAACCGACTGGTTGTAAGATTGGAAGCAGAGGATTTGCTTCATGGTCAGAACGAGAGTTGGAAATATAATAATTCGTATGCGCACTTCACCAGAACCGGTATAGATAATACCCGCATGTTCTTGGTCAATGTAACTTATAACTTCAATGCCACCAAGAGCAAGTATAAGGGTACGGGTGCTGGTAATGCAGAAAAGAGCAGATTATAGTTTCAATTTAACAGGATTTTTCCCTCCGTTTCTTTGCCATTTCCATCTTTTTCCTTAATTTTGCAGCGGAAACTCTATAATAGATATTTTTAATAGCAAAAAGAATGAAGATGAAACAGAAAACGATGAGAAAGATAGGCATCGCTTCGGCTCTGGGCTTGGTGGTGCTCGTGATGCTGGGACTGTATGGTGCCAGCAACTATATGCTCAATTATTCGCTCAACTATCCGAAGGAGGAGAGAATGACGGCTGAGCATTGGAAGAACAGAATGAAGAACGAGTGTCCCTGGATGATTGGCTGGATGGACTCCGTGTATCAGCACAATAGCGTGAAGGATACCTTTGTCGTGATGCCGTCGGGCTACAAGGCACATGCCATCTATCTCTATGCACCGGTGGCTACGGAAAAGACTGCCGTGGTGGTGCATGGCTATCAGGTGCGCTCCGAGGGAATGCTGCACATCGCCTATCTCTATAATCACGATATGGGGTATAATGTGCTCCTGCCAGATCTGTATGGACATGGAGAGAGTGAGGGCGACCATATCCAGATGGGATGGAAGGATAGATGGGATGTGATCAGATGGTCGGAAATCGCCAATGAGATTTTTAAAGTGAAGAGTGAAGAACAGAGAGTGAAAAGTGAAGAACGAAAAGTGATGAATACCCGTCAGGTGATTCATGGTATTTCGATGGGTGCGGCAACCACGATGGCAGTTTCGGGAGAGAAGACTCCCGATTACGTGAAGTGCTTTGTGGAGGACTGCGGCTATACCAGCGTATGGGATGAGTTTGCCGCTCAGCTCAAAGACCAGTTTGGCTTGCCTGCCTTCCCGCTGATGAATACCACTTCTGCCCTTTGCCAGCATCGCTACGGCTGGTCGTTTGCCGAGGCGCAGCAGATAGAGCAGGTTCGTAAGAGCACCAAACCGATGCTCTTTATCCATGGCGATAAGGATGCTTTCGTGCCCTACGCCATGCTTCATCCGCTTTATGAGGCAAAGACGAAGGGCCGTAAAGCTGTCTTCATCGCCAAAGGCTCCGTTCATGCCATGGCATATCGCGACCATCACGAGGCATACACCCGCATCGTGAAAGACTTTGTTTCAAAAGAGGAATAGGCTATTCTCCGATATGTTGTTCCACTACATACCCCGTGGTCCTGGCTGCCTGCAGATTGAAGTCGCCGGTGATGGCATCGATGTCGAGCACTTCGCCGCAAAGAATCCTGCGGCCCCCCCCACCAATAATTGCAATATGTAGTGTCTGTGGCATATCGTATTTTTTGGATGATTAGGATGCAAAGGTACTGCTTTTCTTTGATAAAAGAAGAAAAGTTCTCCTTTTTCTTTTGTAGATACGATAGATTTTTGTAACTTTGCGCAAAATTCATAGTATATCAAGTATCAAATAGATTTATGGCAAAAAGAGAATATGTTGAGGCCAACAAGCGTTGGCTGGAGGAAAAGGCAAAGGAGGAGGGCGTTATGGCGCTGCCTCGTGGTATATATTATAAGGTGTTGAAGCAGGGCGACCCGAAGGGAGCACAGCCTAGCCGACGCAGCATCGTGACGGCTCATTATACCGGTTGGACCATCAATGGCAAGAAGTTTGATTCCAGCCGTGGCGGTACGCCGTTCGCCATGCGATTGAGCGACCTGATAGATGGCTGGATTGTTGCCATGCAGCAGATGCACGTGGGCGACCAGTGGGAACTTTACATCCCTGCCGAGATGGGATACGGCAAGTTCTCGCAGCCGGGCATCCCAGGCGGCTCTACCCTGATATTCGAAGTAGAACTGCTGGGTGTGGGATAACCCGGATACTTGAAATTATAAAGATCATTAAGATTAGAGAGTCTTGTCCGGCTATAGTCGGTTTAATTCATCTTCCGCACTATTCATGCCGTTGTATCTTCCCTTGCGCTTGTTGAATTTCCAGGTTACGGTCAACTTGTAGCTCCATAGCTTGTAATCCTCAGTCTGGGAGAAGTCAACGGCATGCTCGTGGGTTCGCTCCTTGAAGAGCTGCTGATGGAAGAGGTCGTTGGCACTGAAGGCAACCTGTAATCTGCCGTCCATCCACGATTTGTTGGCACCAAGACTCCAGTTCTGAGTGGGGCTGAACTTCGTTTTGCCCACTTGTCCTCCGTTGTCAAAACTGTAGGTGAGCGACAGCTGATAGTCGTTTGGTAGCGTGAAGTAATTGTCAAACGATGCATCCCAAGTTATTCCGTTGTAACTGATTAGCTCTCCATGATCATTTACGGAGAAGCGCTGGTAAGTGATGCTTGCATTTACATTTGGGCGCCAGCAGCCGAAGACGTGACCCCAGTTGAGATATGCCATGTATTTCTGAATCTTGTTGAAGTTCATGAATGTACTCACATATCTTACGGGCTTGTCCTCCGGCACTTCATGAATGTACATGATGGAGTGGTCGGTACGGGTGTATCTCAGCATTCCCATGAAATCTTTCCACTGTACGGAGTAGGTCAGACGATAGGTGTTGACAGGCTGCAGCTTCGGATTGCTGATCTGATACTGAAAGCGCGAGATATAGTAGATGTTCCCACTGAGCTGACTGAAAGAAGGTCGGGCGGTGGTAGTTCGGAAGCTGAGCGAGTGATGCCACGATGGTTCGTCGAGAGTGATACCGAACGATGGAAACCATTGGTCGTAATGACGCTCCATATTATCGGGAGATTCCTCCGACAGATTGGTGTATCGGGATGTGAGATGCTCGTATCGGATGCCTGCCCACCAGCTCCATTTGCCAGCTTCACCCTGATATTGCAGGTAAGCTGCCGTCTTGGTATCGTGGTTTTTGTATTCCGTAGTTCCAAGCATATCGGCAGAACTTTCGGTTTTTCCCTTGCCTTCCATCAGGCTCCATTCACCACCATAGTTGATGGAATGTTTGTCTGAGATGAGTTGCTTGACTTCGATTCTTCCACTATAGATATCGTAGTTGGAATTAGAGCGGTTGAGGGTTTCCTGTATCTCGCAACCTTCTTTCTCCGTGATAGGCTGGCTGTCAGAATCCTTGTTCCTTGCATAGTCCAGATAAATCTGTGATGAGAAATGCTTCGACCATTTAGCCAGATGGAAGAGGTTGAAGTGGTGACTGCGCTGGTGTCCCCATTGCTGGCTCTCCGCATCAAAATACTTTATTTCGCCATCCGCATCAGAAAACTTCATCTCGCTGTTTGTATCTTCTCCTGCTGGGTTAGGATAGCGATAGTACTGCTGCTGTTTCTCGCTTCTGCCGCCATTCAGCCAAAGCCCTTCCCATTGTATTCCCACTTCGTGTTGCTTGCTGAGCAACCAGTCGAAGTTGAGTTCCGTAGCGTTATAATTTGCCTTGTTCTTGCCATGGCGGTCGGTTCCGAAGAGATATTCGCCATCTTTGGCTCTTACGAGCGCTTCCTGTGGCTGATGCACATTGTATCGGTTGTCTGTGTAGCCGTAAAATCCTGTGAGCGAAATCTTCTTTGTTACCCAACCCAGGGTCAATTCCTCGTGGTTGGTGTTCACCTCGCTCAATTTATCATACACCTGCAGCTTGCCGAATATACCCTCGTCTGTTCTTCTCGTCAGGATTCTCAGTATGGCCCCCGTCGTTGCATCATATTTTGCACCAGGAGTGGTAATGAGTTCTATTTCATCTATCAGCTTCACATCGAGATGAGAGAGTTCGGCAGAGGTAGCCTTTTTGTCGTTGAGATAGATGGTGGGTGCTCCCAGTCCGTTTACCTCCAGGCTTCCGTCGGCGGTTTGTTTCATGCCGGGTATGTGCTTCAATACATCATCCAGCGTCGGCTCCTTTGCCAAAGGAGTATTGCGGACACGGGTAACCAGGGCATCGTTTCTCATTTTGTACATCGGGCGATGCCCTGTTACGGTTACGGCTTGAATCTCTGCCTCCTTATCAGCTTTGATCTCAGCTTCTTGGTTAGCTTTGATCGAATCTTTTTCCGTCTGTATCGAGTCTGCGGAAACTCCGGATGTCTGGATTATCCCGTTTTGTGCTGTAGCACAGGTGGCGGTGGCTAGCATCGTCCATAAAACAGTTTCTTTCTTCATTTTCTTCCTTGTTTTTTGTTTTCGTTTGCAAAGGAACAGCTTTTCAGGCTCAAAATCGCAAATAATCATTACTGAAACATTACGCTGGCAAAATAATCTTGCTTCACCTTATTATATATAGTGAAATCTTCGTACCTTTGCATCGAAAAAAAGAAAAAATGATATGAATAGAAGAATCAAACAAGTCTGGCTGCTCGCCATCCTTTCCTCTTTCCTGCTGATAGGCTTGCAGACCTATTGGCTCTACAATAGCGTGACCTATTCGATGGGAGAGATGGGGAAGAAAAACGCCGAAAAGGCGGAACAGGCGATTATTGCCTATCTGACAAATATCGGAGCGGCGGTAAAAGAAAAATCACATATCGGTTATGTCGTCTCGGCATATTTTTCAGACTTCAAGGGTCCCTGTACTACGGTTTGCTCTCCGCTGGATACGGATACAATCATTGGTGGAGTGGTGTATCGCAAGCCGGGATTCGGTAACGTGATGGAGAAGAGAGATACTTTCGATTTGCGTGAGACGGATTCCAACAATTCTTTTGATTGCCTGAATACTTACATCACTTACCAGCTTACCCGCTTTGACAAAGCGCATTTTGATCGTTTCGTCAGTAGGAAACTGGGCAATGATTTCATCGGGGCAGAGATGAAGACGGGAAAGCATCGCCTTTGGCAGACAAGAATCGTAGAGTCTCCTACCTTGTTTCATCACGAAATGCTGGTGCAAGTGCCTTTCAATCCTATCCAGTATCAGTCGATGCAGATGAGGATGCAGGTGCCGATGCTGCCCATCCTGAAGGGAATGATGTGGCAGATGATAGGAAGTCTGCTGGTTACCATCTTGCTTCTCCTGAGTATAGCTTACCTTATCAAGGTGATGCTCCTGCAGAAGAAGGTGGATAAGATGCGAAGCGACTTCGTGCATACGATGATTCACGAGTTGAAGCGTCCCGTGCAGACGCTGAAGATGTGTGTGTCCGTATTCTCTGCTCAAAAGACAGATGAGAAGGATGAGAATGCCCTCATCATGGAGACCGTAAGAGAGGAGAGCGATAACCTGACTGCCTATCTCGCCAAACTCCGTGAAGTAATCAGGGCAGAGGAGCATATCCCGCTCCAGATAACTTCTTTCGATATCCATGCCGCCTTGCAGAATCTGGTGGCTTTCTATCGAAAAAACAGGCAGAAGGAGGTGAATGTTTCGCTCGATTACCAGCGCACTTCCAACCGGATGATGGGAGATAGAGACCAGCTTCTGAATGTGGTCAGCAACCTGATGGAGAACTCGGTGAAGTATTCCGGCGATATTGTCAATATCCATGTTGCCTGCCGAGATACCGAGAAAGAGGAAGTCATGATTTCTGTATCAGATAATGGCATCGGAATTTCGCCCGACGAGCAGCAGAGAGTCTGGACGAAGTTCTATCGCAGCAATGCTTACCCGGATATGATGCAGCCGGGCATCGGATTGGGCTTGAGTTTTGTGGATATGATTGTGAAGGCCCATGGGGGCAGAAAAATGATGCAGAGCGAAGTGGGCAAGGGAACCAGAATTTCAATCGTCATCCCGCAGCACTCCTGATGCATCCGGTTTAACGCTATAAACAATAGAAAAAATGATCAAGATATTATTTGCAGACGATGACTTGAAGTATTCCATGTTGCTGAAGAGTTTCCTGCAGCAGCATGGTTACGATGTGACTTATGCCGGCAATGGCAAGAAGGCATGGGAGCAGTTCCCGGAGGTGAAGCCCGACCTAGTATTGCTCGACATCAATATGCCGGAGATGGATGGCTATGAGGTGGCTGAGCGCATCAGAGCTATCGACCCGAAGGTGCTTATCTTCTTCCTCACCGACCGTACGGAGAAGAACGATCGACTGAAAGGTTTCTCCCTGAAGGCAAACGATTATCTTGCCAAGCCCTTCTATCCGGAAGAGTTGCTGGCAAGAATAGAGGAGCGGTTCTCCATGAATGAGAGTGAGACGATAGAAGAGGAGGTGTATCATTTCGGTGAAACCACCTTCTGCTATAATAACAATGAGCTTCGTACCCGTTCCTCTCGTGTGCTCATCACCAGCCGACAAGCCGACATCCTCCGTCTGCTGGCGAAGAATATCGGCAATGTAGTAAGCAAGGAGATGATACAGGAGGCGGTGTGGGGAACCGTGAGCTATGCCAACTCCCTGGCTGTGAATGTGCAGATGACGTATCTTCGCCATGCTCTTCAGCATGATGCGACCGTTAAGATTGAGTCGCTGAAGAAAAAGGGATACGTTTTGTCTGTTATTTCTCCAGAGTAACGATGATGTAGCTTCTGCCATCCTTTTTCAGGCCTCTTTCCTGAATGGCTTTGGTGCCCTCTTTCAAGATCTCGATGGCTCTGATCTTGCTGGGAGAAATCTTGTTGAATTCCTCTTTGCTTAGCTCCTGCTCTCTGCCCTTGATCAGATAGTGAGGGTCTGGCTTGGGGGTAGGAGGTGTGGTAGTGGTGATGATATGAATCTCTATCACATCTCTTTTGGGTGCCGGCAGGACGTTGGTGTTTACCTGGTAATTCTTGATGGTTTTACCGATGAGTTCCTTGCCGGTGAAGTTTGGAATGCGCTCGCCGTCGATGCTGTAGATACGCAGGGTATCTGCCTTGGATGCCATACTGCTGGTTATGCCCAGCAGGGTAAATGCAATGGTGAAAATATACTTTTTCATAAGCGTGAAATGTTTTATCATTCGTTTAACTGTGCCAATGGAAGTAGCTGATAACTACCATCTTGTGTTTCTGTGATATTGATGGCGTAATGCTGCATGTTGCCGTCGTTGTCCAGGGTTGAGATAACGATGTTATCGCCTTGGCGGTTGATGGTAAGCTGCTCGGCAGAAGGCAGGGCGGCAGAGGCTACTTCATAAATCTGATTGAAATCTTCATGAATGCTTCTTTCTGTTTCAGAAGAGGTCTTTTCGGCATTGCCGGAAGTTTTCTCCGTATTGCCAGAAGAGGTCTCTTCTGTATTTTCTGCAGTCTTCCCTGCATGTTTCTCGCTTCTTTCTGCGATATTCTTTCTTTTGGCAAGGGCCTTCTTGCTTGTCTTCATTTCCTGAGGGGTCACGATATCCTGGGTTGCAGCCAGAAAGAGGGAGTCGTCACGTTCCATCTTTTCGTACGAGTTCAGGTTCCCGTCTTCATCCTCGGAAGATGGCTGCGAGCGAACCACTTGCTCTGTAGGAACCAGGTTGGCAAGGCTAGGTTGTTGTTCAGAAGAGGAAGAGAAATAATCCTTGATAGGGAAGAGCAGGAAGATGAGTCCTGCCAGCATCGCCGTAGCGAGAAGAATGGCTGAAAGGCGTACCCATCTTGTTTCGTGCGTCTTAGAGATTCCAAGTGGCATCTCTTTCATATCTGACTGTTTATCTTCCTCTTCCACCTGATGAATATTCGGAGTATAGTTCTCCATTCCCAGCATCAGGTTTCTGATGTCGAGATCCTCATCCGTTAAATCCTTATCCTCGCAATGGCGATAGAAATCAGCCAATGCCTGTTCTTCCTCCACGCTGGTATCAGCATCGAGGTAGCGTTCTATCAGCTCGTGGCGATAGGTTATATCTTCTAGTTTCTTCATTTCTTTCCTTTTTAGAGTTCCCTTTTTAGAATTCAATTTGAAGTTTAATATAGAGCTCAATTTGAGCACCGCCTTTTATGACTTCATCATTTTCAGCAATGATCTTCTTGCTGCAGAAATCATCGTCTTGGTGCTCGTCTTGTTGGCTCCGCAGATTTCGGCAATCTCATCGAGGCTCTTTCCCTCGCTTCTCAATAGCAGCATTCTTCTCTGCGTATCCGGAAGCCTGTCCATCGCCCTGTTGAGTCGCCTTTGCGTATCCTCGCCGATGATGGCCTGGTCGGTACGCTCGGTTGCCGTACAGATTTCTGCGGGATGCTTCATCTGTTCCAGCGATGCCGTCTGGGCTTTGTTGCGTCTCAGATGGTCGATGCAGAGATTCCTGGCTATCGTCATACCTAGGGACTCGATGCTCTTGTATTCAGAGAGCCTGTCGCGCATCTTCCAGAGCTTCACCAGGGTTTCCTGCACGATGTCATCGGCTTCTTCGGCAAGGGTTCCTGCCGAGAGATAACGTTGACAATGTGCCGTCAACCTGGGGCGCATTTCCTGAGCGATATGTTCAAATTCTGTTTCTTCCATTTGTTCCTTTTTATGTGTATGACGCAAGAAGAGGCGAAAGGTAAACAAAAAAATGCTACCTTCGCACATTTCCGTGCAAAGATAGCATAAAAAATTGAGATATAGACATATCTTTTATTTTATTTGCGGATGAAGTGGTTTATTCCTCTGTTTTTGCCATCATCTTCTCATAGAGTCCATCCACGATGGAGTCGGCGAGGGAGATGTTTGGCACCATGATGCTTTCACACTTAAGGTATTCGCATGCCTTGAGGAAGATTTCAGCGGCAGGAATGATGACGTCGGCACGGTCTTCCTTCAGAGAGAAGGAAATCTCGCGCTCCTCGATGCTCAGGGGTTGCATCATCGAGTAGAGACGCTTCAGTTCGGCAAGCGTCAGGTTTTTGGAGTCCTGCTTGCTGTGGCGTGCCAGCTTGTTCAACTTGTTGATGTTGCCACCCGAACCGATGAGCTTGATGTCGCCGTATTGCTCAGCATATCTCGTCAGGTTCTCCTTGAAGAGTTTTTCGGTTTCGGCAGTCACCTTGCCGCTCAGCATTCTCAGAGTACCCATGTTGTAGGAATAGCTCTCGGCGAGAACACCATCGTGGATGATGCTCACCTCCGTGGAACCACCGCCCACATCAATGTAGGCAAAGCTGCCCTCGTTGGAGTCAGTTTTCTCTACCAGGTTATTGTAGAGGAGCTGTGCCTCCTCCTGACCCTTGATGATTTCGAGTTTGATGCCGGTTTGCTTCTCTATCTTCTTGAGCACCTTCTTGCCGTTCTCGGCATCGCGCATGGCTGAAGTGGCACAGGCGCGAAATGCCTCTACGTCATTGAGTTTCATGAATTGCTTGAAGCCCTTCATCATGTGGAGCATCATCTTCTCACGCTCCTTGGAAACCTTTCCCAGGGTGAAAACATCCTTACCCAATCGCAATGGGATACGGATGAACATGAGTTTCTTGATGCGGTCTTCCTCTCGGATTGCCTCGGGATCGAAGCGCTTGATGAGGAGTCGGGCTCCGTTGGAGCCGATATCAATGGATGCTAAATTCATCATTATTTATATGCTTTATTATTTATATGCCTTATAAAGTTCTTCCTGGCTGCGGAATGGCTCGCCTTCCACAAACTCCTTGCCGCCCCTGCCATCTACCACTCGGCCGTTCATCGTATCTCTCATACCATAGGAAATGGTGCGGAGCAGGTCTGCCTGCATATCCTCGTCATATACCGGGGTGAGCACCTCGATGCGGTTGATGAGGTTTCTAGGCATCCAGTCGGCAGAACCGATGAAGTATCTTGGCTTGCCTCCGTTGGCAAAGATGAGGATGCGGCTGTGCTCCAGATAGCGGTCGATGATGCCCACGCAGCGGATGTTGTCGCTGAGCTTGGCGATGCCTGGCACCAGCGAACAGTTGCCGCGGATCACGATGTCGATCTTCACGCCAGCCTTCGATGCCTGATAGAGTTTGGTTACCATATCGGTATCGGTGATGTGGTTGATCTTCATCTTTACCCAAGCCTCCTTGCCCTCGTTGGCATTCTTGATTTCTGTATCGAGCATACGCAGGATGCGGCTCTTCATGGAGTTTGGAGATACGAGGAGCTCGTTGAATCGGAATGGTGAGAATGGGCGGTCGATGAAATCGAATACCTTAGCCACCTCGTTTACCAGCTTAGTATGGGCTGTCATCATCAGATAGTCGGTATAGATCTTGGCATTGCCCTCATGGAAGTTTCCGGTTCCCACGCAGGCGATGTTGCCCTTCTTAGACTCGATATAGAGCAGCTTGGAGTGAATCTTCAGTCCTTCTACACCGAAGATCACGTTTACGCCTTCTTCCTGCATGCGCTTGCTCCACTTGATGTTGCTCTCCTCGTCGAAACGTGCCAGAAGTTCTACTACGGCTGTTACTTTCTTGCCGTTGCGGGCAGCGGTGATGAGTGCCTTCACTACCTTTGAATCCTTAGCCAGACGATAGAGGGTGGTCTTGATCGCCTTTACCTCTGGCTTGGTAGCAGCCTCTCGGAGTACACGGATGTAGCCGTTGAAGCTATGATATGGTACGTGGATGAAGCGGTCTTTCTCACGAATCTGGTCGAGGATGCTCTCGTTGGAAAGGAATTCCGGTTTCATGATAGGAGCCCATTTTTCGTACTTCAGTTCCTTGTGTCCGCAATCTGGGAACGACATTAGGTCCTTGTGGTTCTGGTATCTACCGCCAGCCAATGAAGCATCCAACTCCTTGGTGTTCAATCGCTCACGCAGTTTCTTCTGAAGTTCCTTCGGCATCTCCTGGTCGTAGATTACGCGCACGGCTTCACCCTTCTTACGGCTGCTTACACCCAGGGCAATCTTCTCCATGGTTCCGAAGTCGGCATCATTGTCCATCTCCATTTCGGCATCCTTGGTAAACTTGAAACTGAAGGCACGGTAGGTGCTCTCCTTGAAACCGAGGAATACCAGAGGCAGACAGTATCTGATTACATCATCGAGATACATGATGTTGTCGAAACCATCGCTTGCCGGTACCTTCACCCAGCGTCCATAAACCCTATCCGGTACCTTTACTACGGCGTATTTCTTCTTCTTGTCATCCTCGGCCTTTTCTACGGCAAGGTAAATGCGGTTGTCCTCCAGGGTAGAGAGGTCATCTATCTCGTTGAGCCAGATAGGGTTTACAGAGCCATTGAGTTTGTCGTAGAAAAACTGCGTGAGAAACTCCTTCTGCTCGTCGTTGAGCTGGTCTTCGGTGAGCAGGCGAACCTTGTGAACTTCAAGCTCTCGGAAAACCGTATCCACCGCTTCAGTGTATTCTTTCGAATAAGATTCATTGAGCTTATTAATTGTTTTAAGTGATTTCTTAATCTGCTGTTCGGTATCCTTGTCGAGCTTCTGGTCGAGCATGCGGTTGAGAGATGCTACTCGTACGCGGAAGAACTCGTCGAGGTTGTTGGAGTAAATACCGAGGAAAGAGAGACGCTCCAACAATGGCACATACTCTTTCTCTGCTTCCTGCAGAATGCGGTGATTGAAGTACATCCAACTGATATCGCGTTCTACGTATGCTTTTTTAAGTAATTCTTCTTTGGTCATAACTATTTGCTAATTATTAAGTTACTTTGTTTTCGCAGGCTCTTTCTTGGCATTGTTTTCCTTCTTTACAGAGGCTTCTTTCTTTTCAGCCTTTTCCTCTACAGCCTTCTTTTCTGGAGCAGTTTTCTTCTTCTCTAAGTTAGCTTTCTTTTCAGAAGTCTTTTCTTTCTTCTCTGTGTTAGCTTTCTTTTCAGAAACTTTCTCGTCCTTCTTGTTCTTAGAAGATTCTTTAGAGTCTTTGCCTGGTACTTCCAGAACGAGGAAATCAGTATCTCCGTCGATAAAGTGAAGCTCTTTACGGAAGAACTTGCTGCTGCCGGCAGGAACGATGATGTCGTGCAACAGGTCGCAGTCATCGAAAGTATGACGGCTCAACTTTTCTGGAGTTCCTGCGAAAGTAATCTTCTTCAGTTTGTCGCATTCTGCGAAAGCGTATGCTCTGATAGCTTTCACGCTGGCAGGTACATAAATGTTATCCAATTCATCACAATCATAGAATGCATCATGTTCAATCTCCTTCACTGTACTAGGGATGATGACATGAGACAGTTGTTTCTTGCCACGGAAAGCCATCTCTCCGATAATCTCTACTCCCTCAGGAATCGTAAAACTGGCATCATGGTTCATGTAGTAAACCAAGCGCTTCTTGTCGGCGGTATAGACTGCCTCGCCGTCAAACTCAAAGTTATCGCTGTCAATCTTCTGTAAGGCGAGGTTGAGAACCAAGTTTTCAAACTTGCCGTCTTTTTTGGACTTCTTCTTAAGAATCTCCAAAATCGCTTTTTTATTTTCCTTCATAGAATCATATATGTTAATTATATTTCTTTTCGGTTGCAAAGGTACGGCGATATTTTTAAACTAGAGCGAAAAGATGATTACATGTTTGTGACGATGATGTTACAACGATATTACGGGCATTACAATCATATTACACGCTTTGTAAACAGGCAATGTAACACATTTGTAACACTTATGTTTTGTGAAAGAAACATTTTATCCTTATCTTTGCAGCCGAAAAGAAATAGAATGGCATCTTGTAGGATTTCGATTCATAACGGGATTGCTTTCTTGTCGGTAACAATCAATTAAGGTATATATATAATAAGGTAAAAATGAAGAAGAAAACGTATCTGTTGATAGCACTGTCTATTGTGTCGATGGGAATGAATGCCCAAAACTCAGAAAAGAGTTCTCTTGGAAACGATGCGCCTGAATTCGTAAAGACGATGAAGATAGGTGGAACCATCCGTTCTAAGTATGAATACCAAACCGAAGAGGGGGAGGGACGATTCGAGGTGCGTACAGCCCGTATCAATGTAGCAGGAAATGTAACAAAGGAGGTTAGTTATAAGGCTGAGATTGATCTCTGCGACGAGGGTAAGATCAAGATGCTCGATGCATATACACGCATCAAGCCTTGGAAGACACTGCAGTTCACCATCGGTCAGGAGCGCGTGCCATTCACTATTGATGCTCACCGTTCTCCTCATCAGCAGTACTTCGCCAACCGATCGTTCATTGCCAAGCAGGTGGGCAACGTGCGCGACGTGGGTGCCGAAATCGGATACACCTGGAATGTAGGTTTCCCAATCGTGGTGAATGCCGGTATCTTCAATGGTTCGGGCTTGACCAACCAGAAAGATTACTGGACCAAGGGCGTTAACTATTCTGCCAAGGCTCAGTTCCTCTTTCCGAATGTGAACCTGGTGTTGAGTACCCAGAAGATCAAGCCATCTGATGTTATGGTAACGATGTATGATGGCGGTATCACCTTCCACAAGGGCGGTTTCATTGCTGAGGCTGAGTATCTTTACAAGCATTACAGCAAGGATGCTTTTCACGATGTTCATGCTTTCGATGGTTTCGTATGCTATGACATTCCGGTGGCTAATCCTAAAAGCCTCATCAGGAAGGTTTCTCCTTTGGCAAGATATGATTTCATGAGCGACCACAGTGATGGTACAAGATATGGCGGTTCTGATACGGAACTGGGTGCCTTGAAGATTAATGATTATAAGCGTCATCGTGTTACGGGCGGTGTAACCCTGAGTCTTGCCAAGCCATTCATCTCTGATATCCGTATCAACTACGAGAAATATTTCTATCGTAAAGGTGGTATAGCTAAAGTTTCAGAAAAAGATAAGATTGTTGTGGAGTTCATGACAAAGTTCTAGTCAGGATAAAACTTGTTTTTGGATGTAATAAGTAGTACGCCCTGAAAGGGCAGAAGCTCCTAGCCCAGGGTAACACCCTGGGTATATAATGGGATAAAGAAGTCGCCCTGTAAGGGCAAAAGCTTTGTATTTGAGAAGCTTTTGCCCTTACAGGGCGTCTTTCTTGCTTATGCGCAACCCAGGGTGTTACCCTGGGCTAGGAGCTTCTGCCCTTTCAGGGCGTGCAGCTAATAACAGGGCGTGCTGCTAATAACAACTTTTCGTTTTATTACAGCATTCCCTTAGAGCTAGGAAGCTCGAAGTGGTAGATGTCTCTCTTTACCGCCATTTTCAGCGAACGGGCAAGCGCCTTGAAAATGCCTTCTATCTTGTGATGCTCGTTCTCGCCCTCAGCCTTGATGTTGAGGTTCATCTTTGCTGCATCACTCAGACTCTTGAAGAAATGCTTGAACATCTCAGTTGGCATTTCGCCCACCTTCTCTCTGTGGAACTCGGCATCCCAAATCAGCCATGGACGGCCACCGAAATCCAATGCTACTTGACAGAGACAGTCGTCCATCGGCAGACTATAGCCGTATCTTTCTATTCCGCGCTTATCACCTAAAGCCTGCAGCAGGCATTCGCCCAGTGCAATACCCGTATCCTCAATGGTATGATGTTCATCCACATAGAGGTCGCCCTTGGTATGGATGGTGAGGTCCATCATGCCGTGCTTGCCTATCTGTTCCAGCATGTGGTCGAAGAAACCGAGACCGGTAGAAATGTCGCATTTTCCTGAACCATCAAGATTTACTTTGATGTAGATATCCGTTTCCTTGGTGGTGCGCTTCACCTCTGCGATGCGGTCGCCGGCAAAGAGAATCTCGGCTATCTTATCCCAGTCCATGCCGTCTTTTCCGAGAATCAGACTCTTGCAACCCAGATTTTCTGCAAGCTGGGCATCGGTTTCACGGTCGCCGATTACATAACTGTTTGCCATATCGTAGGCAGGGTTATCGATGTATTCGGTCAGCATGCCTGTTCCTGGCTTGCGCATCGGCGAGTTATCTTCAGGGAAGTGGCGGTCGATGTGCTGCTTGGCAAAGTGGATGCCTTCGCTCTCCAGGGTCTGGATGATGAAGTTGTGGACTGGCCAGAAGGTATCCTCCGGGAAGGACTCGGTACCCAGTCCGTCCTGGTTGCTCACCATCACCAGCTCGTAGTCGGTGTGCTGGGCAATGAAGGCGAGATTGCGGAACACGCCCTTGGTGAATACCAGCTTCTCGAAGCTGTCAATCTGTTCGTCCTCTGGTTCCTGAATCAGAGTTCCATCGCGGTCGATGAAGAGTAATCTTGTCTGTTTCATGTCTCTTATATATGTTAATACGATTAATATTTTTCAATCTCTGTAGTTGCCATTTTCTGGCTTTCCTTCATTCTCTGTTTCTCTTCGTCTTGCACCTTGTAAGAGCCGAATTGATAGGCAAGTGAAATGCCAAGCCAGCTCAGGGCGTAGATGATGAGCAGGAATGTGATGGTGAACACCAGGAAGAGGAGTGGGGTAAAATAACCCGGCACACCGAGCGGGTCACCATCAAGCGCACCGAGCTGTGAATAGAACTGTGCGATGATGAGGATGATGGAAGGCAGGGCTGCGATAAAGGTAGCGATGCCTACGATAATCATGCCGAGAAAACTGGTCAGAAAGAAACCTCCGAAGTGGCGGAGAATGCGGAGGAGGGATTTTCCTATCTTGCGCTTTTTGCCCTTAGGACACAGTTGCTTTCTTGGCAGAAGATGCCAGAATGATACGATAGCCATTACGATAGTGGCTCCGTAAATGATGGTTTGCAGAATGAACGAAGCCATCGGATTCACGGCTCCCCAATCGTGAAGCGGTTTGTTGGGGAGGAGGAAATAGAGTACGATAGCCAGCAATACAGCAAATGGAACATGGGTAGTCCATGTCTGTTTTACGAGTGATCTGAAGTCACTTGTTATGGTATCGTATGATGCTCTCATGCAGGAAGTTATACTTCGGTGCTTAAATAATTCATTTACTTCCATAACTATCTTGTTTTAATTTCTAATTATCGCTTTTATTTTTTTTACCTTTAAAAGTTTTTTTACCTTTTTACTTTTTTACCTTTTTACCTTTAAAAGTTTCTTCTGAATTCTGAGCAGGTAATGGCGGTAGCGATAGCCACATTCAGACTGTCGGCTGTAGCTCTACCTTCCGGAAAGTTAGGGATGAGCAGCTTGTGGTTCACCTTCTTTGCCAGAGCAGGCGAGATGCCTTTTCCTTCGTTTCCCATCACGATGAGTCCACGGTTTTCGAGCTTTTGCTGATAGATGTTGTCGCCATCGAGCAGGGTGCCGTAAACGGGAACATCGGCAGGAAGTGATTCTACCAGTCCCAGCAGGTCGCCGTATTCTACCTTCACTCTTGCTATGCTGCCCATCGTAGCCTGAACCACCTTCGGATTGTATACGTCGGCAGTATCCTGACTGCAGTAGATATGGGTGATGCCAAACCAGTCGGCGATGCGGATGATGGTGCCCAGGTTGCCCGGGTCCTGAACGCCGTCGAGCGCCAGACTCAGTTCGCTGGTATTAATAGAGTAATCTCCTGATGTTGCCTGTCTGAATACGGCAAGCACCTGTTGCGGATGTTGCAGGAAACTTACCTTCTTCAGTTCTTCATCAGTAACCTCTATCACTTCGGTTTCAGCCCCGAAGTGTTTGCCCCGGAGCCATTCGCCGGTAGCCACAATCAGGTCGGCAGGTTGCAGAGCGAGCAGATCGTCTACCACCTTGAAACCTTCTGCCACGAACTTTCCTTCTTTATTTCTGTTCTTCTTCAGTTCGAGCGAACGTATGTACTTTATTTTATTCTTGCTAATCATTTATTTTTTGTCTATATGTGTGCAAAGGTAACATAAAATATAGACATTTCAAAATAAAAAGTGCTAAATATTTTGTATTTAATTTGTTTTGCATTATCTTTGCATATCAAAAACGATAGATATTTTGAAAATACAGAAGATTTCATTACTTGCCTTGCCGCTGCTCATAGCATCTTGTTCTTCAAGCAAAATGGTGCCGGAAGGGGAGTATATATTAAATAAGGTGGAAGTGAAGAGCGACTCGGCAGGGTATAATGCCGGGGCGCTCAAGCAGTATGTGCGCCAGAAAGAGAAACCGAAACTCTTCTCGCTCTTCAAGAATCCTTTCAGCAAGAAGCCTGTCATCTATGATACTTTGCAGGCGCGGCTCTCCTGTCAGGATCTGCTTACTGCCATGCAGAACCAGGGCTTCATGCAGGCCGGGGTGTCACTCTATACCACCAAGAAAGGAAAGAAACTGGATGCTACCTATCTGTTGCATCCCGGAGAACCTTTTGTGATAGGTAAGGTGAAATATGAAGTGGAAGATGAACATATCCAGCAACTTCTGCATCTCGATAACCCCGATAATCAGCAGATTAAGCCGGGTATGAGATTTACGGTAGAAACATTGGATAATGAGCGCAGGCGTATCTCCAGCCTTCTGACCAATGATGGCTATTTCCGCTTTCATAAAGATTTTATCCAGTTTTCTGCCGATACGATTGCGGGACAGAAGGACATCGCCCTGACGCTCCACCTGATGAAGTATAAGGCAAACAGTAATGCTCCTGAGATTGATCATCCCCGATATGAAATCAGAAACATCAACTATCTGAGTAATGACAGCGACCGAATCCATCTGCGCCATCAGGTTTTGCTCAATGCCACTGCCCTTAGAGAAGGCCGTCCCTACAGTGCCGCCGCCTTGCAGCGCACCTATAACAACTTTGCCCGTCTGCAGGCGGTGAAGTATACCAATATCAGTTTCTCTGAAGTTCCTGACAGCAATCAGGTTACGGAGAACGGAATGGAGAGGGACAGCATCAGCCGGCAGATGGATTGCAATATCCAGATCAGTACCAACAAGCCTTCTACCATTGCCTTCCAGCCAGAAGGAACCAATACGGCGGGCGACTTGGGAGCTGCTGCATCGCTCACTTATACCAACCGAAATCTCTTCAGAGGTAGTGAGCAGCTGAGCATAGAACTTCGTGGAGCTTACGAGGCTATTACCGGTCTGGAGGGGTATCAGGATCAGAACTATACTGAATATTCGGTTGAAGGCAAACTGGTTTTCCCTCGTTTCTTGGCGCCTTTCCTTTCAAGAAATTTCAGAAGAAGACAGACGGCAAACAGCGAGTTGTCGGCAAGTTGGAATCTTCAGAACCGTCCGGAGTTTCATCGCCGCGTATTCTCTACTGCCTGGCGTTATCGCTGGACAGAACCGCGTCATCACCTGGCCTGGCGTTTCGACCTGCTCGATCTCAACTATGTGTATATGCCATGGATATCCGAGACTTTCAAGAGAGACTATCTCGATAATGCTGAAAACAGAAATGCCATCCTCCGCTACAATTACGAAGACCTGTTTATCATGAAGATGGGTTTCGGTTTGAGTTATAGCGATGGGGTAGATGCTGTGCGAGTGAATGTAGAGAGTTCGGGCAATCTGCTGAGTGGTGTTTCCAAGACATTCGGTTTCAAGGTGAACAGCCAGGGGCAGCGTACATTATTTAATATAGCTTATGCCCAATATGCCAAGTTTGATGTGGATTATACCCATCTGATGCAGTTTGATAAGCGCAATGCTCTGGCGCTGCATGCGGGCATCGGTGTGGCTTATCCTTACGGCAACAGTACGGTGCTACCTTTCGAAAAGCGTTATTTCTCGGGGGGTGCCAACTCGGTAAGAGGTTGGGGCGTAAGAGAATTAGGTCCGGGCAAGTTTAAGGGAACTGACGGCAGAATAGATTTCATCAACCAGACGGGTGATGTGAAGCTCGACTTGAATGCAGAATACCGCACTTCGCTCTTCTGGAAGTTTGAGGGTGCAGCGTTTATCGATGCCGGTAATATCTGGACACTTCGCAATTATGAGGATCAGCCTGGCGGCCAGTTCAAGATAGATGAATTCTACAAACAGATAGCTGTAGCCTATGGCTTAGGTCTCAGGTTGAATTTCGATTACTTCATCCTCCGTTTGGATATGGGTATGAAGGCGATCAATCCAGCCTACGGAACGAAGGAAGAGCATTGGGCGATTATCCACCCGAAACTAGACCGCGATTTCGCCTTCCATTTCGCAGTAGGTTTGCCGTTCTAAATGCAGCTAATAGTTAATAGTTGATAGTTAATAGTTTATAGCAAGGAGTTTCTGTAGGGCATCTTTTTTGATTATGAT
>OGPV01000238.1_pt1 | contig 44841 bp, 29 predicted proteins | sample 1553001 | NCBI WGS metagenome assembly OGPV01 (sample SAMEA2580268, study PRJEB22360) | human gut metagenome | biome: human gut; feature: human-associated habitat; material: faeces | place: Denmark | collected 2008/2010
AGCCGTAGCTGACGACAAATCACCGGCCGGTGCATTGTCGTCATGACGTTCTGCACAAAAAATGCCATAAATCCAACCATCCTCATGTGCAGTCAGTCGCATATCATAAATATTTGTAGCCGGAATCACATCGTCGGGCATGGTGACAGGATAATCCCAGAAACGGAAATTATCTACCCCATTCGGACTTTCAGCCACTGCAAAGAACGATTTACGATCGGCTCCTTCCACACGTACAACCAGTAAATACTTTCCATTCCATTTAATGGCTCCTGAATTCATGGTTGCATTCATTCCGATACGTTCCATCAAGTAGGGATTGGTCTTCTCATCCAGGTCATAACGCCAGAATATCGGCGTATGGGCTGCGGTTACTACCGGATACTTATAACGGGTGTACACCCCGTTTGTGGTTTCAACAGGCTCATTCTTCCGAGTAATCAACTCTTCATGCTGAGCAAACAATCTTTTTACCTTATCTTCAAAAGTACTCATATCTATTTATATTTTTCATTTTATATTTTTCATATCTCCCGCAAACAAAGTGCGTGAATCATTATAGAAGTTCAGAAAATCATCTGCCGACGGATGCCCCGGATAAGGCGCATAATAATGATTTTCTCTTTCACGTGCATTTCTCCATACCAGCACATAACTTATCGGATACTTCTCTATTACCGGCATCAAGGTTTGAGTCCACCATACCGAATCAGGAATTGTTTCATACCCCGTTTCTGTCACAGCGATAGGTTTTTGATGTGCCTTTCCCACCTGTGTCATGATGGTAAGTGCATTATTCAAACTCTTTACATAGGCCTCTTTGTCAAATTGATATGCATCTACTCCAATCAAGTCGACAATATCATCACCCGGATAACGTTCCAGATACTCCACAGAATCTTTAGGTTCCGTGCCCGGAGAATACGCATACAACAGCTGGGTAGCTCCCTTTTCTTGCAAACGTTCGTACGTCATCCGCCAAAGTGCTTTATAGTCTTCCGTAGAACAAAGATTCTGTCCCCACCAGAACCAGCTTCCCGTATGCTCATGCCACGGGCGGAAAAGAACCGGTACCTTTACTCCTTCCGGCGTTTGTATTGAGTTCAGATAGTCGGCCACCTTATCCAGCCAACCCATAAACTTATCATGATTCACTCCTCCAGGCAGTACGGACTTCACGACTGTCGAATCACTTACATCCCATGAATCTTTTCCCGTTACCGGATTATCCACGTGCCAGCTGAAAGACGACATTCCTCCGCGTTCATATTGCGCCACGACTTCCTGACGAATACGGTCCAACGATACATTATCCAAGTTCTTATTTCCATAGATTTCAATACGGCCCAAATCGAAAGACATCATGGCTGGATAGTCACCACATACACTCTTCACATCGCTGCGTGCAGAGTCGCCATCCCAACCAATGCCGTACACCGGATCATCGTGATGCCCAAACATGAATTGTCTTTGCTGCGGTATAGCTTTCAATTTATCTAACATCGCCTGAGCTTCCGGACTATCAGTCTCAACAGTTGTTTTATTACCATTCGCACAAGCAACAGATAAACACATCGTTATTCCTAAAATTAGTTTTGAAGAATTTTTCATAAGAATCAGCTTTAAAATTACATAGCACAAAGGTAGGATTTCCGTTCCATCCTTTCTGATACAATTTTAGCAAAAGCAGATAGTAAAATATTTATCAACGAAATTAGAAAACTCTGCATGCAGAAAGTAAGATATTTCTCATACAGAGTTTCCCCATCATTACCTCATAATTTACTCATCGCTTCCTTCACAGCCTCACGATCCAATACATTCTCTGACTGGAATGCAGCTTCCCACCAAGCTTTGTCGGCATGAGGTCTTGCTTCAGTTCCTTCACCCGCATTGCCATACCATGGCATAAACCACGACCATGCAGCTCCATTGTTCCACTGTGCTTCTATATTCCCAATGGGCGAATTTTTACTTGCATCATTAGAATCTGCATAATATCCACACTCTGTCAAGGCAATCATCCGGTCACCATACAATGCAGTCAATGCTTTAAATTCTTCCGCACATTCTTCCGCAGTCTTTCCATACAAGTCGCGACCGATAATATCCACATATTCATCACCCGGATACCAGTTTGCATCATCCTTATTTTCAGAAGTCCACACCCAAATCAAATTGTCCAAACCTTGTTCTTTAAAATAGGTGAACATCATTTTCCAAAGTGCTTTAAAACTCTCCGCATCTTTTCCCCACCAGAAGAACTGACCGGCCGCTTCGTGTAACGGACGCCACAGCACAGGAATCTTTGCCTCCTTCAGCTGTTTCAGCATGTTGGCAACCGTTTCCAAATCCGCTTTTACAATACCATTCTCCCATGTTCCTTCTTCTGTAGCTTTTTGAGCATTAAACACAGTTTCCGACAAGGTAGCCGTATAGTCATCAATGTTACTATCCGTGTTTTTAGGCACATTCCAATGCCACATACAAGACACGATACCTCCCGCGTTTGCCCAATTTGTCACCGGAGAAATATCAGAATAATCAATCCAGTTTTCTCCTGAATACCGGATATGCATATAATCAAACGTATTCAAAGCCGGGTAATGTCCCGTCCATGCATTTACCTGCTCAGCCTCATCCGTATTCCATGCTACATCTGCCATCATACCGGAAATGGTTTTCTTCCCATAGTTTTCTATCAGGAACTTATACAATTTTTCTGCTTCCGGTGATGTGGCCATGACTAAATTAGAATGTAAATCCAGCGTACTGAAATTCAAGGAAAATGCAGGAGCAGGCATTTGGTTAGGGCCCGTCACCAATCCTTCCGGAATAGTTATCGTATAGTCCGTAGCTCTTGAAGGCGCACTCACGGTCAACGTTAATGTATCATTTTTACCATACACTATTCCATTACGGATATGCCCGTCGTTACTCACTGTGATTTGAGTCGTATCCGCTGTAGAAAAGAATACATTCTTATCATAAGCTATTTTCAATGTAAAATCACCGGCTTTCACGGAGGCTCCTTCTGCCAAGGAGGCATAAACCAGTACCGGAGCATCTACAGCAGGCACATCGTGCTCCACATCGGTATTGCAGGCAATCAAAGCCACAGGAACTGCCAATGCCCACATCCATTTCATTATATTTGTTTTCATACGTATATTCATTTAGAAATTTTTATTTTAAAGTTACTTTGGTCATTGTAAAGTTACAACCGGACACTACTAAACCATACATCTTGTTGTCATCTGGACTACGACGCCTCAGTACCTCCAAATCCTCTTCATTCAATGTTGCTGAGAATTTAGTAGAACCTGCTTCAAGACTTTGGGATGGAATTGTAGGTAATTCTCCCCAACCAATGGCACATCCTCCCAATTTAATCTGCCAGTTAGTTTCCTCCATATCTAAAGTGTAATAAACAGTTATAATAGTACCTGGTTGTACAGAGCTCCAATCATATCCGTTCCATCCAAGTTCCTGATTACCGTTCCATCCACCATCTGGCTTAACCGGGAGCGGATATTTACCTGTCCAAATAACTTTAGCGAATGAAACAGTATATTTCTTGCAAGTTCCATCTTTAGAAATCAGCTCGACAGAAGAATCATGTCCAGCTGTTTCCGGTACTGGGATTGTCAACTGACTACCGCTAGAGGTGTAATTTACTTTCGTACCGGCAACCTGAACCTCTGCTAATTCTCCAATATTCACAACATCTACCACCATGTCCTCTCCGACAAAATAATCATTCGTCTTCAAAATGTTCTCGTCTGCGATGTGACAATATTTAGGTGCAGTAACAGTCAGTTCCAGACTGGAAATCGTTTCCCCGCTTGTCAATACCAATTGAATCATTCCACTTTGAGCTTCTCCTGGTACCACAACCTTCACTTCCGTTTCAGATAAAGAAGTAGGCTCCACCGCTTTTTCCACCCCAGGGAACAATACGGCAGCAATCATGTCCATATTCTTTCCTGTCAAAGTCAGTTCTTTTCCGGCTGTAATTTCCGTTTCCTGAGCTTTCACGTCTTCAGGAGTAGCCATCTTTATTTCAGCTACCTGCACCAAAACGCCGGAAGCTGGAACCACATAGATTGGACCATTGACAGCACCGCGAGGAATTGTAAAGGTCAAGGCTTTCTGCTCAGCAGAATATGTAAACAGCATTGTTTCTCCGTTCTCCATCCTGACTTCTTTTACCAAATCAAAGTTTTCGCCTGTAACGGTCATTATTGCTCCTGGCTTAATATTGTTATAGTCTGCCAGTTCCGCAACAGAAGGCAATACCACCTGCAGTTCTACTTCTGAATAAAGTCTGTTAGGAATTTCTGCCCCGTCAGAAAGAATAATTTTTCCACTCTGGGCTTCTTCAGGTACACGCACCTGAATCTCATTTCGTGTATGTTTTAAGAATCTGTTCACACTCTCAGTTGTTCCTTCTTCTCCTTCCACAACCATTTCATCAGACACAATCACATCCTCTGCAAAAATAACCTGACTCATCAAATTAAGATAGTCTCCTTTGATAGTCAACACATCACCAGGCCTTACACTTTCCGGAGAGAAACTTTCTATCGAAACAGGCTCGGAATAAGTCAACTGAGTCTTGGTAACAATACTTTCTCCATTACGGAGCATCAAAGTCACATACCCGGGCAAAGCCGTTTGAGGCACAATCACCCGGATTTCTTCCGCGCTGATAAGCTGTATATCCGTAATGGCATCGCAACCGGGAATCAATACTGACGCAACCTGATCCAGTCCGCAACCAAGGAACCGCAACTCACCACCACGTAACACAGGACTCGGCCCAAATACATTCAAACTAATACCTCCCTTATACTGATTGGTATCCACATCATTTGTCTCACAAGCGGTGAATGTCAAAGAACTCAACAGAACGAGGCAAGCCATCCACCATGCTGAAAACTTATATATTTTATTCATACGTCTAAGTCTTTAAATGTTATTCAACCGGAACCACCCGAATATTGTCTATGCAAATAATCGGTTCACATTCTTTACCATCAACTCCACCTCCACGCAGGAAGATGCTTAAACCGGCGAATCTGTCCTGAGTAAATTCTGTATCACTGGCTAGCCCAGAAACTAACTTATTAAATTCTGACATTTTGAGTGTAACTGTAACCCACTGATTGTTTGTATCGTATGAACCAGTTTCTTCCCAAGGAACCCAAACGCCACGAGGAGCCTTTCCTTCTTCATGACTTTCATCATCATTCCAGATGTAATCCTGTGTCTGGTTACTCATAGAAACTTCATCCAATGAGGTAAATCGAATTTGCATACCTTCTGCCATCCATGGATTAGAAGTCGGAACATATACTTCAAATTTCAATGCTAATTCCTCAATCTTATAATCTTCCAGCATTTTCTTAAACTGAGGCAAATTATAAAGAGGTACACAACCTTCCGTTGCATTCGGATCAGGCCAATACATCATCAGATACTCTCCTGGAGTTTGCCATTGTCCACCAGAAAGGGTGGCAGGTCCCATCACCATATACTTTCCATCCACTGAAGGAACAGAAGCAAGAATCTGTCCTTTCTTTTCATTGTCACCATTCCAGGAATTTCCTGCAGCCAAAGCACCTTCATATTTTCCATCCCAGTCAAACAGAATATTACGTGTATCCTTATACTGGAAAACAGATTGTCCGGTTCCGTAAATAGACTTCACACGAATATTTCCTTGCATCGCTCCCACAGGTACTATAAATTTGATTGCCGTTTTCGTGATACTCGTAATCTGCTCTCCTTCCACAGTAATATCCCCAGGCATGGAAATTGTCAAAGGCACATTAGGGTCATCTACAAAATAATCACCATACAATACGGCTTCACTTCCGGCCGGAGCATATTCACAACTCATAGAACTAACCACCGGTGCAGGAACCATTACACTAAAATCAAAATCCACTTTTTCCCCAGACTTGGTAATCATATAGATTTTATTGGTCACTTCTTCCGGAATGTTCTTAGGAATGTCCACCAAAACAGTATGGTCGGTCATATAACTTGTATTCAAGGTAGCTTTCTGATCATTGAAATAAAGTTCATAGATACTGCGCAAGTTATCTCCCACCAGACAAACCGTATTTCCCAGATAAGCTCCCACAAGTAATGAATCTGCTTCTTCCGGCAATGGAGAGCGCACATATTTCAAAGTAGGAACTCCGTCTGCAATTTCATATTTATCCGGCTGATCTTCACAGGCAGTCATAAGACAACCCATCATAGCCAATGCTGCCACAAAGAACCAATTGATATATCTTGTTTTCATTTTATGCATCATTTAAAAGATTAATAACTATACTCCGTACGCACATCCACATGTACGGGATCTTCCATCAAATTAGGATTAAATACCACATCCTCAGAGGGGAACGGCAATGTAAAACTTTCCTTTGTCACATTAGGTACCTTTGGATTATTGGTATAATGCTGGTCTGAAGTAGCATTCCAAGTCGTCTGTCCGGATTCATAATAGGATTTATACAACGTATTCAAGTTGTCGTACACATCACGCTTCTGATTTACAAGTTCATTAATCGCTCTTGATGAATCATAATACGACAAACGTACAAAATCATACCAACGGTCTCCTTCACAAGCCAGTTCCAGACGACGTTCCTTCCATACATCTTCCCAAGAAACAGAAGCTGGCAATTTGTATTCACTTACCGCACGATGACGTACTTGCCAGAATACATCCCTTGCCTTTTCATCCGTGGTTGAACCCTGATTTCCAATTACAGCTTCTACATAAATCAGATATACATCAGCCAAACGCAATAAATGAGTACTCAAGCTACTGGACATACTTGCAGCCGATACACCCAGCCCCTTCATGTGGTCATTTGCATTGCCATACAAATGCTTCACCTCATTGGCTCCTGTCGGACTCTGCAATTCTCCGGGGCCGCCTTTACCATAACCATCCTTATCATAGATGAAGTTGATATAATCGAAGCCTCCCTTATCCTGCCAGAAATATTCATATTTATCGCCTGCCATCATCATGGTTGCTTTACGACGAGTATCAATAACTGATTTGTCGCGGTCTTTCGGATTCTGGTCCGGAGTAACTCCAAAGGCCAGCTGCAAATCAATGGAAGGACCATTATAACCACCCCAGTTATCTCCAAATTCATCAAATCCCACCATAGCCAAGTCTGACTGCAACGTATTCTGCGCCGTGTACTGACCGCTTGCCGCATCCCAACGCCAGCCAATCAGACTTTCTTCGCAGTTATTATTCTGCAAACGGAATATATCTGCATAGTTTTCCATCAGTTTGCGACCTGAATTATCAATCACATCTTCTGCCAATTCCTTAGCTTTATTCAAGGCAGCCTCATCACGCATACCGTTTTGTCCTACGCCAGACTTTGTCAAATAAACTTTCGCCAGCAATCCTTCAGCTCCATAATAATCTATACGTCCGGCATCACCTTTCATGACATTTCCATCCTCATCTTTAAACAATTCCATTGCTTTCTCCAATGTCATGACAATATATTCATAGACATCAGCCAGCATGACCTTCTTCTTGTCATTGTAAGTTCCATCTGCCAGTTCTTTAGAATTATCGTGTACGATAGGTACAGCCCCGAAAGTACGTGCCAGATAGAAGTAAGCCATAGCCTTCCAAGACAAACATTCAGCCATACACTGTCTTCTGACATTCTCAGAACAGTTAGCTGTTTGCAGAGTCTTGTATACCGTATTACAATAAGCAATGACAGACCACAAAGAATAAGACATATTGACCAGATCCTGGTCCGTTCCATTCACTGTAAAATCCAGATAAGGACTTTTCCCCCAATAATAATTACCAGACATCACTTCACCCACTTTAAAGAAACCACGCTGGAAATCATACCATGGAGAGTTATACAAGAAATTTACGCCCTGCACACACTGGGTATCATTCTGGTAGAAATTAGATTGATTATAATTGTCTTCAGTCGGTCGATCCAGAAAATCATCACAAGAAGTTGCCCCCATACCAAAGACCGCAGCCAAAGCCACATATTTAATATTCTTGATTTTCATATACAGTCAAATTTAACAGGTTAGAAAGAAACATTCAGTCCGAATGAATAGACAGTAGGCGACGGATAACGTCCGTAATCCAATCCGTACACATTAGTACTTTGCGTACTGGCTCCGATTTCAGGATCGTAACCATCATATCCTGTAATTGTCAATAAGTTCTGAATATTCGCATAAAGCCGTAAGTTATTAATGCCGAACTTCTTAATTAATTTACTCGGGAAAGTATAACCCAGTGTGATATTCTTCAAACGAATATAAGAACCATCTTCCACATAACGGTCGCTGATACGGTCATTGTCGTTCGGGTCCTGAATAGAAGCACGAGGAATTGCAGCTTCCGGATTAGAGACACGCACATTAGTCACATCGTCATACCAATACTGGCCGGAAGGATAAACTTTGTCCGGATCAATCGGTTCCAGTCTAGCACGACCCGTTACCGAGTTCAACTGATTTTCCCATGCAGAATTCATGTGAGTAAGCTGCATACCCAAATAATTCATTACCTTATTTCCATAAGAACCATTAATAAAAATCGACAAGTCAAAATCCTTGTAACGGAATGTATTGGTCCATCCAAAAGTAAATTTCGGCATCGGAGAGCCCAAATTCGTCTTATCATATTCATTAATTACACCATCAGGTTTTCCATCCGGACCACTAATATCCTTATATTTGATGTCACCGACCCAAACTGTATTCTTTCGGTTGAACACTCCGTTTGACGGATACTGCTCCGGTTTCGGAGATTTCTGCAGGTCTTCATAATCCTGATAAACTCCATCACATACATAACCATAGAAATTATACAATGACTCACCTACATTGGACACACTGACTACGTCATTCCATTGTCCATAGCCGACAATCTGTGCATTGGCCGTTCCACTCAAGGCTTTCAGCTTGTTCTTATTGAATGAAATCTGGAAATCAGAATCCCACTGGAACTTTCCAATTAACGGATGCGTGTTGAGTGAAATTTCCACACCGGCATTCTCAATACTACCATAGTTACCATAAGGAGGATCCAAACGGCTGCTGGTATTCCCCTGAGTTCCCATATAAGAAGGTAACTGCAAAGCCATCAACATGTCATTTGAAACCTTTTTATACCAGTCTACCACCACGTTGATACGATCCTGAATGAATCCCAAATCCAGTCCGACATTCCACTGTTCCTGAGACTCCCACTTGATGCTGGTATTCGGAATATTTTTCGGACGATATCCCGTTCCGAGGCTTGAACTCATTTTCACGATAGAAGTTCCCCACAAATATCCTCCAATATTTGCATTACCGGTCTGTCCCCAGCCTAAACGCAATTTACCATTACTAATTACACCAGACAAAGGTTTAAAGAATTCTTCATTTGAAAAACGCCACGAACCAGCAAGTGCATGGAAGCCTGCCCAACGGTTATCCGGGCCAAAGTTTGAAGAGCCATCGTAACGGTAAGTGTAAGTTCCGTAATAACGGTTATCGTAATTATAAGTCAGACGAGTGAAGAACGATGCCATGGCTGAACTGCCAAACCCAGATCCAATTACCGGAGTAGCGGTACCTAAAGCCGGATTATGCACGGCATCAGAAGGCAAACTGGTATTGGTCACGCTGATATTATCATAATTAGACGCCCAACATTCCTGTCCCAGCATGGCCGTAAAATTATGCTTGTCTATCATGCCGCTATACGTAACATAATTCTTGAGCTGCCAAAATGTACTGCTGTTCTTCTGAATACTACTATAGTTACTGTCACGCGTCCAACTACCAAAGTCCACCATAGGTTTATAACGTTCACCTCTCGAAGCGCTAATATCATAGCCCAGTTCCGCATGCCACACCAGATTCTTTATTGGGGTAACCTCAAAGAAGATGTTACCTGTCAACTTCTGGCGGTTCAGCAGTACCTGATCCATCATAGCCATGGCTATCGGGTTCGGATTCGTATAACCTTCACGTACAATGGTCGCATAATTTCCGTCAATATCATAAATAGGAATATCAGGGACAGTTTTCAATGAATAATTAATAATACCCTGTTCACCATCTGCCAGTTTCAAATCTTCGTCCGTAGATGAATAGGTAGCACTCAATCCCAGTTTCAACCAGCTTTTCAACTGAGAGTCCAAATTCACACGGAAAGAATAGCGGTTAAAGTTGGACCCGATTAACGTACCATCCTGATCCATATAAGAAGCGGAAACATAATATTTAATTTTTTCCGTACCTCCTTCAGCAGAAACCTGATGCTGGTGTTGCAATGCAGTCTGGAAAACCGCATCCTGCCAGTTCGTTCCTTTACCCAAGATGGAAGGATCGGCATAATACCCGTTCACATCCAATTCGCCCACTTGCACAAATTCATTGTAGTAATTAGCAAACTCACGCAAGTTCATCATATCCAGCCGTTTGGTCTGTCTCTGTACAGCCAGCATACCATCATAGGTAAATTTAGCTTCACCAGCCTTACCACGTTTAGTCGTAATCAATATCACTCCATTTGCTCCTTGCGCTCCATAAATCGCGGTTGCCGAAGCGTCTTTCAAAATTTCCATTGAGACAATATCGGCAGGGTTAATGGTAGAAAGCGGGGAAATGGTAGATACAGAACCATTACCTAACGCATCTCCCAGACCGAAATCTGCGCCCGAAGCACCTCCTCCCTGTACAATTACTCCGTCAATCACATATAGAGGTTCCGCATTGGAATTAATGGTAGCTTGTCCACGCACACGGATAGAAGACGAAGAACCCGGAGCTCCAGAAGTACTTACGGCAGAAACACCCGCCGCACGTCCTTGCAAAGACTGGTCCAGGTTGGTAATTACAGAACCTTTTATCGCATCTTCTCCCACTGATACAGAAGCACCAGACAAGTCACTTTTCTTCATGGTTCCATAACCCACTACCACAACTTCATCCAAGGTCTCGGAATCTTCTTTCAATACAATATGTAAAGATGTCTGGTTTGTGACCTTTATGGTTTGTGTGACATAACCTATATAAGAAATCTCCAGTGTAGCTCCAGAAGAAACATTTAACACAAAATTACCATCAATATCCGTAATTACCCCATTAGTTGTTCCTTTTTCCAGAACATTCGCTCCAATCACAGTTTCACCGGCAGCATCAACTACTTTTCCTTTGATCTGCCTTTTCGCTTGCTGCAACACTTCCGATGCGTGAAGTTCAGAAGCCTGCACCTGATACACATTTCCCATAGAAGCCATGGCAAATGCACCAGCAACCAGCGCACATCTTTTTACATTTTTATTCATAGTGTATCACTTGTATGATTAATAATTCTTCATCAATAGATATATGCGAAAAGCCAACAAACGGAATCCTCTCTACATAATATCAGATTAAAAGTCGCTTTATATTACAAATTTCTTACAACCACAAAAGTAGAAACAATCGTATTGTAATAATGATACAATTTTATCTATCACTAGTATAAAACAAATCACCGACTATTACTTCTCTTCTTTCTACCCAGCACAATCAACAACCGGATTTTATCCCTTCATGAGATGTTTATATTCAGTTCCTATTATATCATTCTTCATTCGCTTACTGCAAACAAAATATTCACACAACTCCGAGGTAATAGAAAAGAAATTCGTTTCTGCATACCTATTAGATTTATTTCAACGCTGCAAAATTAGCCGATAACCACTGATAAAAATGATATAATTTTATCATATACTGGTCGAGTTTCATTTATTCCCCACCTAAACAGAAAAATGGCCCTCTTTTCTCAATACCAGATAAAAAGAGGGCCTTCCTTAATTATATATTATACTATTAAATAATGGTACGCTTCTTTCTGTAATTATCTCTAAACTCTTTTGGAGAACATCCTTTCTTCTTTTTAAATATGCGATTGAAATTAGATAAATTATTGAAGCCACACTCATAACAGATTTCAGCGACCGCCATCGTTGAATCAACAAGCAGACGCGTGGCATACCCCAACCGCAAATCAATAATGTAATCTGACAAATTCTTACCTGTACGCAACTTAAAGAAACGGCTGAAAGATACTTCGGTCATACCTACCATATCAGCCAGCTGCTTTAGCTTTATTTCCTCTTGATAATGCTTTCCTATATAGTCTTGTACTCTTTGTACACGCCTACTGTCCGAATGCACCTCTATTTTGGCAAACGAAGAACTTGAAAGAGTACGCGCCTGGTCAGTAAACAAAGAAAGTTCATAAAGCAAGGTCAGGAAATGTACCACGGCATAAAACCCTTTCATCTCGGGAAGCTTGTCAATCAATGAGTATACTTTCATCATGGCATCCATGGGAAAACAAAGCCCATACTGTGCTTTATCCAGCATTTTACGAATCATATCAAACTGATTCGTTTCCACCAGTCCGTTCATAAAAGAAGGAACAAACTGAATAGTTATTTCCCGGATATTTTCTGAGGTACACGTATTTTGTTCCCACACATGTTCCAAATCAGGACTCGTAATTAATACCAGATCATAATCACCTATCACTTCAGCCGAATCCCCGACTACACGACGCACTCCAGGTGCATGCTCCACAAAATTCAGTTCAAACTCACGGTGGCAATGCATGGGATATGTAAACTCTTTCTTATGCCGATCGGCAATGTAAAAGCAATCTTTATCTGAAAGAGGAGTTATTTCTCGTATAAAATTCTCATTCAACAACTTTTCCATAGCAGTACGTTTAAAAAGGAACAAAATAAGGCCATAATTAAAAGTTATTATTCTCAAAAAAAGCGTCTCATTCTCTATTTTTCTGTTTCCCACAAAAATAAGATAAAAACATATCAGTTTTATCACAAAACAACACCTATTTTTGCAGACAAATAAATAATTAAACAAAATCTATTATCAAAACTGAAAAGCATGAGTGCAAAAAGCAAACTTTATCTTTTAGCAGGCCTTTCTTTCTTGGCCGGAAATGCAATGGCACAGCACATCTGTATTTCTACCCCTAACACATCGCTCGTACTGAATGCTCCCAATGGCGGTGAGCTAAAGTATCTTTACTATGGAAGCAAACTGAGTGAAACAGACTTGCAACACATCAATGAAGCATCTAATTGTAACCATACGGCTTACCCCGTATATGGAATGAATTGTCCGGGAGAAGCTGCCCTTTCTGTAAAACACGCCGACGGCAACATGTCTACACAAATGGAGGTGGTAAGTGTCAGCACCAATCAGGAAAACCAGTCTACATTAACGACCATCCACCTGAAAGACAAAGTATATCCGTTCTATGTCGACGTGCACTACAAAGCATATCAGGATGTAGACATGATAGAAACTTGGACTGAGATAAGCCACACAGAAAAGAAGCCGGTATATCTGAGCCAGTTCTCTTCTGCCTACTTACCCATTCGCAGAGGAAATGTATGGCTTTCACACCTGTCTGGTTCATGGGCAAACGAAGGACAACTGACACAAGAACCGCTACAGCCGGGAATGACCGTGATTAAAAATAAAGATGGGGTACGCAATTCACATACCTCACATGCAGAAGTGATGTTCTCACTCGATGGAAAACCACAGGAAAATACGGGAAGAGTCATTGGAGCCGCCCTTTGCTACACAGGCAACTATAAACTGAAGATTGATACCGACGACAGCGATTATCATCAGTTCTATGCTGGCATCAATGAAGAAAACTCTTCATACATGCTTCCTAAAAAAGAAGTATTCCGCACGCCTGCCGTAGCCCTGACTTACAGCGACAAAGGGCTGAGCGGCGCAAGCCGTAATTTCCACAAATGGGGACGTACTTACAAACTGGCTCATGGCAATATGGTTCGTGATATTTTATTGAACAGCTGGGAAGGTGTGTATTTCGACATCAACCAGAAAGGAATGGACCAGATGATGAGCGACATTGCTTCAATGGGAGGCGAGCTTTTCGTGATGGACGACGGATGGTTTGGCGACAAATATCCACGTAAGAACGACAGCTCCTCACTGGGTGATTGGGTAACAGACAAAAATAAGCTTCCGGAAGGTATTGAGGGATTGATAAGGGATGCAAAGAAGCATGGCATCAAGTTTGGCATCTGGATAGAACCGGAAATGGCAAACACTATCAGCGAATTATATGAAAAACATCCTGAATGGATATTGAAAGCTCCTCAGCGTGATCCGGTGCTTGGACGTGGAGGGACTCAGGTAGTACTCGACTTGGCGAATCCGGAGGTACAGGATTTCGTTTTCAAGGTTGTAGACGACCTGATGACACAGTACCCCGACATCGCTTACATTAAATGGGATGCCAACATGGCTATTATGAATCACGGCTCCAACTACCTGACAGCTGACAAACAAAGCCACATGTACATAGAATATCACAAAGGATTCGAGAGTGTATGCCAGCGTATCCGTGCCAAATATCCGGACTTAGTGATTCAGGCTTGTGCCAGTGGAGGCGGTCGTGCCAACTATGGCTATCTTCCTTACTTTGATGAGTTTTGGGTGAGCGACAACACGGATGCACTGCAACGCATCTACATGCAATGGGGAACATCTTACTTCTTCCCTGCCATTGCCATGGCTTCGCACATCAGTGCGGCTCCCAACCACCAGACCTTCCGCACCGTTCCACTTAAATACCGCATCGATGTGGCTATGAGCGGACGATTAGGAATGGAAATCCAGCCTAAAAACATGACCGATGAAGAAAAAGAACTGTGCCGCAAAGCAATAGCCGATTACAAGAAAATCCGTCCGGTAGTTCAGTTAGGAGATATTTATCGCCTTGTTTCTCCATACGACCATCTGGGAGTAGCCTCCTTAATGTATACCAGTCCGGAGAAAGACAAGGCTGTATTCTACTGGTGGAAGACAGAACATTTTGTCAATCAGCACTTACCGCGTGTAACAATGGCCGGTCTTCATCCCGACAAGACTTACCGTATCACAGAGTTGAACCGGATTGACAATCAGGCGTTGCCCTTTGAAGGAAAAGTTTATAGCGGAGCATTCCTGATGGAAAACGGATTGGAAATTCCTTATACTCATCAGGTAGACTATCATAAATTGAATGATTATGCCAGCCGGGTATTGTATTTGGAAGAAGTAAAATAAATCGCACCATACATACACAAAATAATAGCCGGACTTGCCCTCCACATGGCAAGCCCGGCTTTATTATATGAGAAGAATCCGCTTATTCCCAATTATCCGTACGGAACGGATACAAGGGCAATTCACGCAAGTTAGCCACATTACCCGGCTGAAAGTCACGGAAACAATAGCGTACGGCAACAGGCTGTGCTACCTTGTCGCAAGTCACCTTTATCTGCGAATTATTGTACACTTCAGCTTTTGCCGGATAGAATACCTTGTCGTTTCCAGCTACTTCAAAACCTTCCATACCCGACAAACGGTTAAATCCTTCTTCTGCATGGTCAAAGGATAAAATAGCTACACCACCTTTCACTTCCATCGACTTATAAACAGGTCCGCATGCCTCTATACCCGGCACATGGTAGGTCTTACTCAAAGCCATATAAGCAAGACGCTTTCCTACGTCTGTTTTATTCTTGGGATGCACATTCTTGATTTCATAAGGTTCTACCAGGTCATTGGTCGAAATCATACCACTGTTCGAAATGATAGACTGCGCCTTGAACTGTGCTTCACGAAGGTATGCGCACCCGGTAGTTTCCGTAGAGTTAAACGGCGCAATCTCCACATAATAGAAAGGCAATTCACCCAGCCCCCATTCCTTACGCCAAAGTTCCACCATTGTCTTCAGGCGTTCAGCATACGTTTTGTGTTTCCCCACAGACAAGCTTCAGCCTGCTGTTGCAATACCATATTGTCACTCACAATGTCGGGCAATGTAATCTTGCCCCATGCTCCAGCCTGCACCATCAGCAGACAGGCACTCACAATCCATTTTTTCATCTTACTCTATTTTTAAAGTCGCCATTTCTACAAAAATGATATGAGGAAGAGTGTTCTCAAAACAGAAAGTTAAAATTGCACGTTTCTCATAATATCATATTCTTTTTCACAAAGATAGTACATCTATCTTCATTACAATTAATACTTTTTTATCCAAGTTTTTCCAAATCATCCTCCAAACCTCAGTACTTTCTTGAAAGTACTCCAGTACTTCCATAGTAGTACTTCAGTACTTCCCCGTCAGTACTGGAGTACTGGCAAGGAAGTACTGGCAACGATAAAGGAACTGTAAATCAGAACCTTCTTTTTATAGCAACAAAACTTATCAATTTCTGTAAATTGAATACCAAAATAAATTCCATTATATAGCCCAACTCTCATTTTTAATTATAACTTTGCGAATAAAGAACTCAAACTTGAAAGATATGAAAGTAGCAATCATCGGAGCCGGAAACATGGGAGGTGCCATTGCCCGTGGACTGGCCAACGGACATTATATTCAGGCACAAGAAATTTCGGTATCCAACCCCAGTGCCGGCAAACTGGACGCACTGAAAGCGGAATTTCCTGCTATTCACGTAACACATTCCAATAAAGAAGCGGCAGAAGATGCGGACATTATCATTATTGCCGTCAAGCCGTGGAAAGTGGAAGAAGTGCTGAAACCGCTGAGATTAAGAGGGCCACAGATTCTGGTATCGGTGGCGGCAGGACTGACTTTTGAAGACCTGGCACATTTTGTAGACCCGGAAATGCCAATGTTCCGCGTCATTCCTAATACGGCCATTTCAGAAGGAGCCAGCATGACACTGATTGCTGCACGCAATGCTTCGGAAGAACAGATCACTTCCCTGACTGCGCTCTTTAACGAAATGGGACGTTCCATGCTGATTGAGGAAAAACAATTTGCAGCTGCCACCTCGCTGACTTCCTGTGGCATTGCCTACGTACTGAAATACGTACAGGCTGCCATGCAGGCAGGAGTAGAACTGGGAATCAAGCCACACGATGCACAAACCATGCTGGCACAAACCCTGGAAGGGGCAGCCAAACTCTTGCTGAACAACGAAAATGCACATCCGGCCACAGAAATCGAGAAAGTGACTACTCCGGGGGGAATTACCATCAAAGGTATCAACTCGCTGGAGCACGACGGATTTACCTCGGCCGTTATTCACGCCATCAAGGCCAGCTTATAAAAACATCATACGGGGAGCTTCGTGCTCCCTTTTTCATTACAAAACCTGAACCGACATGAAAAACAACATTCTTATCACCATGGGAATCCTTGTATTGCTGGGAGTGGCCGTACAGGGTTTGTTTGGCATCGTAGCCGGTGTATTCCTGTCCGCTATTTTAGGAATCATCTACGGAGCCGTCAAGAAAAACAAGCAGTTTCTGCGCTGGTCGGTCATCGCACTTACCATCGACATCATCTGCATCATCCTGTTCTATTTCTGCCTGATTCAATCGGACATGTAACTTTTACTTCACAAAACCTTTTTTCGCCCATTTCAGGCTGTTCCATCGTTTCACAAAGATAAAGGCACGAATGTTCTCGTCGAGCAGGAAGGCACACCACATACCGACCAGTCCCCAGCCCAGATGAATACCGAACAGATAGCTGAGTCCGACAGAGACCGTCCACTGCACAATCAGTCCGACATAGAACGGGAAATTCACGTCACCTGCCGAGCGGAGGGCATTCGTGGCATAGATATTTACGGCACGCCCTATCTCTACGATGACATCGACAATGAGAATGGTCACTCCCAACCGGATAATATTCTCGTTGTCCGTCAGCATACTGAAGATTGTATGACCGAATATGGCCCAGATGCACGAAAGTCCCAGCGATACTAAAATGGACAGACGCATGACGTACTTTCCCAACAGGTAGGCCGCACGTATCCGCTTCTGCCCCACCAGATGGCCGATACTGATGGCTCCTCCTTGTGCCATAGCAATGGCAAAGAGATAGACAAACATGGTGGTATTCACCGTATAGGTTCGCGTGGCCAGCGAATCATTTCCCAGAATATTGATTAAATAGGTGATGACTACCTGCGAAAAACTGTACGACATATTTTCTCCGGCAGAAGGGATTCCCACTTTCAACAGGTTTTTCAGTTCTATCCAAGGGAAAGGACGGAACAGAGCCATCGGGAAAGACGGAATGTGTTTTCTGAAGAGAATGACAAACAAGACAATCATGCTCACCCCACGGGCTATGGCGGTAGATATGGCCGCTCCTTCTGCTCCCATGGCAGGCAAGCCGAACTTACCGAAAATCAGGGAATAGTTTCCGATGATGTTCATCACATTGACCAGCACCGTGACCAGCATGGGGTAAATGGCTTTGTTGGCACTGCGCAAGGACGCGGAAATGGTCAGCGAGATAGCCTGGAAGAAAGCAAACGCCCCTACAATCTCCATGTATCCGATACCATATTTCAGCAGTTCCGGACGAAGTCCCATCCATCCCAATAATGTAGTTGCTCCATAATGCAAAATGGCACTCACCACAAGACCCACTACCAAGTTCAGCAACAAAGACACGCCGACCACCTGCACCATCTTGTTCCTCATTCCTGCTCCCAGGTACTGCGAACACAGCACAGAAGTACCGATATTGATTACCTCGAAAATAAGGAAAGCAAACATCACAATCTGGTTCACCACCCCTACTGCCGCCACACTTTCATCGGAATACTGACTCAGCATAACGGTGTCGACAGCACCTAACATCATAATCAATAAGGTCTCGATAAAGATAGGAATCACGAGCTTCGTCAAGCCTTTCCGGATACCTGTTTGTTGAATTGCCTGTTCCACGTACTAACTCTCTAAAAAACGTGACAAAATTACAACATTTAGCGCGGAGAGTGTCTTGACATAGGTCAATTTAAAGGTGTAAACCCTACAATGCACTATTTTCTCCCTTTTCTTCACTATTTTCCTCCTCAAATTCCCGATAAAATATGATTTTTGTGATACTTAAAAATAATTATTATGAAAACCAAGCAATTTCTACTTATCCTATTAGCATGTCTTTGCTTCCCTTTTGCTCAGTTATGGAGTAATCCCGTAAACGGACTTCTGGAAAGAATTGATCCAGGAGCTTCCAAGAAATTCATCATACAAGTAAAAAAAGGACAATCCGATTTTTTTGAACTCGACCAGAAAGGTGACAAGGTAGTCATTCGGGGAAACAACTACGTAAACATCGCTACCGGCTTGAACTGGTACCTGAAATATTACGCAGGCATTCATCTTTCATGGAACGGCATGACTGCCGAACTGCCGGAAAGCTTACCGAAAGTTTCTACTCCGGTACGCAAGGAAACCAACCTCTCCTTACGCTACGATTTCAACTATTGCACTTATTCCTATACCATGGCTTTCTGGGACTGGAAACGCTGGGAAAAGGAAATCGACTGGATGGCACTGCACGGCATCAACTTGCCGCTGGCAGTAGTCGGTCAGGAATGCGTGTGGAAAAACATGCTCGAAAAATTAGGTTATACGAAAGAAGAAATCAATAAATTCATTGCAGGACCTGCTTTCTTGGCATGGTGGGCCATGAACAATCTGGAAGGATGGGGCGGTCCCAATCCAGACAGCTGGTATACACAGCAGGAAGCACTGCAGAAGAAGATTCTGAAACGTATGCGCGAATACGGCATCGAACCGGTATTCCCGGGCTATTCCGGTATGGTACCTCACGATGCCAATAAGAAATTGGGACTGAACGTAACCGAACCCGCATTGTGGAACGGATTTACCCGTCCGGCTTTCCTGCTTCCTACCGACTCACGTTTCAACGAAATTGCTTCTTTATATTATAAGGAACTGGAAAAACTGTTCGGCAAAGCCAACTATTACTCCATGGACCCGTTCCACGAACTTGAAGATGCAGGAAGTGTGGATTTTGATGCAGCTGGAAAGGCTGTACTTAAAGCAATGAAGGATGTCAATCCGAAGGCTACATGGGTGATTCAGGGATGGACTGAAAACCCGCGCCCGGAGATGATCAAGAACCTGAACAACGGGGATATCCTGATTCTGGACCTGTTCAGCGAATGCCGTCCGATGTGGGGTATTCCTTCTATCTGGAAACGTGAAAAGGGTTATGAGCAGCACGACTGGCTGTTCTGTATGATAGAAAACTTCGGAGGCAACGTGGGTCTGCACGGACGTATGGACCAGTTGCTGAACAATTTCTACCTTACCAAGAACAATCCATTAGCCGCCCATCTGAAAGGTATCGGCCTGACCATGGAAGGTAGCGAAAACAATCCGGTGATGTTCGAACTGATGTGCGAACTTCCCTGGCGCCCGAAAAAGTTCACCAAGGAAGAATGGTTAAAAGACTACCTTTTCGCACGCTACGGTGTACGGGATGAAAAAATTACACAGGCATGGAGCATTCTTGCCGACGGCATCTACAACTGCCCGTTTGGCAATAACCAGCAAGGCCCTCACGAATCTATTTTCTGCGGCCGCCCCGGACTGAATAACTTCCAGGCATCCAGCTGGTCTAAGATGCAGAACTATTATGACCCGACCAGCACGGAAGCGGCAGCCCGCCTGATGCTGGAAGTAGCCGACAAATACAAAGGCAACAACAACTTTGAATACGACCTGGTAGACATCGTCCGTCAGTCACTCTCCGACAGAGGACGTATCGTCTACAACCAGACCATTGCCGACTTCAAGAGTTTCGACAAAAAGAACTTTGCAGCTCACTCACAAGAGTTCTTGAACATCTTGTTGGCACAAGACCGCCTGTTAGGTACAAGAAGTGAATTCCGCGTAGGACGCTGGATTGAACAGGCCCGCAACCTGGGAACTACTCCAGAGGAAAAAGATTTGTATGAATGGAATGCCCGCGTACAGATTACCACATGGGGCAACCGCGTATGTGCCAACGACGGAGGTCTTCGCGACTATGCTCATAAAGAATGGAACGGTCTTCTGAAAGATTTCTACTACAAACGCTGGGCAGCCTACTGGCAGACACTCCAGGATGTGCTTGATGGTAAACCGATGGTGGAACTGGACTACTATGCCATGGAAGAACCTTGGACACTTGCTCACAATCCGTACGCATCGCAACCGGAAGGTGACTGTGTCAGCGTAGCAAAAGAAGTATTTAATGAAGTGTTTCCGAATAAATAATTAAAACAACCATTACTCAGAAAAGCACCATGAAACGATTGTTGTCATTAGACATCTTACGCGGCATCACGGTATGTGGCATGATTCTGGTAAACAATGCCGGAGGCCCCGTTTCGTACGCACCGTTACGTCATTCTGTATGGAACGGACTCACTCCGTGCGACCTGGTTTTCCCGTTCTTTCTGTTTATGGTCGGTATTTCCACCTACATTTCTCTTCGGAAATTTAACTTTGAGCCTACCTCGGAAGTGGTCAAGAAGATTGTTCGACGTACGTTCCTTATCATCCTAATCGGATTAGCGATTGACTGGTTTGGATATGTGTGCAATGGAGATTTCTTCCCCATCGACACGCTACGCATTCCTGGTGTATTGCAACGAATTGGCCTATGCTACGGCATCGTATCGCTTATGGTCATTTATATCAATCATAAGTATCTCCCATGGATTTGCGGTGGATTACTACTTGCTTATTCCATCTTACTTCTGACAGGAAATGGCTATGCCTGTGATGACACCAATCTGCTTGCGGTCATCGACAGAGGCGTATTTGGAGAAGCCCATCTTTACAAAAAGAGTCCGATTGACCCAGAAGGCCTTGCTGGCACATTATCTGCCGTAGCCCACACACTCATCGGATTTATGTGTGGCAGATTGTTGCTGGAAAAGATTTCTGTAAACAAACGGATTGTCAAGCTCATTACAGCAGCTGTAATTATGCTGGTTATCGGTTATGTACTTTCCATTTGGATGCCGATTAACAAACGAGTATGGTCCACCACCTTCGTTTTAGTCACATGTGGATGGGGCTCTCTGTTATTGGCATTACTTATGTATGTAATAGACGTAAAGAACATCAATAAAGGATGGACCTTCTTCCTGGTTTTCGGAATGAATCCTTTGTTCCTTTACGTGCTCAGTGAGGTTGTGGCAATCATATTCTCTCAATGGGAAATACGGCAAGCAATCTATCAAACCATTACACAAGTAATCTCAGACGAATATTTTGCTTCCCTTATTTATTCCATACTATTCTGTTCACTTATGTGCCTGACAGGATATATTCTCCATCGAAAAAAAATATATATCAAAATATGATTTTAAAAACTAACCTTTTAAAAATCTAAATTTATGTGTAAAGTACAATTGAAAAATGCAAGACTAAGGCCATTCGCTTTATTTATGGCTCTTTTTCTGATGAATGTCTCATGGGCATTTGCGCAGCTCACAGTTACAGGACATGTAAAAAGTACATCCGGTGATCCTTTGATTGGAGTAAACGTAGTTGAAAAAGGAACTACCAACGGAACCGTGACTGATATGGATGGTAATTTTTCTCTTCGAGTAGAGAAAGGTAAAACACTTGTGTTCTCTTATATCGGTTTTCTTTCACAAGAAAATGTAGTGAAAGGTAATAGAATGAATATAACCTTGAAAGAAGATACAGAAACTTTAGACGAAGTGGTTGTTATTGGTTATGGTAGCATGCAACGTAAAGATGTAACCAGTTCCATTACTTCCGTAAAAGCAGAAGATATGAATGTCGGTGTTATTACAACTCCGGCTCAGATGCTTCAAGGTAAAGTTCCTGGGCTGACTATCGCCAATACCAGCGACCCGAACGGTTCGGCTTCCATCTCTTTGCGTGGTGCTTCTTCACTGCGTACCGGTGAGGCTATGGAACCTTACTACGTAGTAGATGGTGTACCGGGAGTAAGTATCTCTCTGGTAGCTCCAGAAGACATTGAAAGCATCGATGTCTTGCGCGATGCTTCTGCTACAGCCATCTATGGTTCTAAAGCTGCCAATGGTGTGATTATCATCACTACGAAAAAAGGAAAGAAAGATGGACGTACGAGTGTAAGCTACAGCGGTTACGTAGCATGGGATCGTACCTTAAAGACCTTAGATATGATGACGGCAGATGAGTTACTAAGTTATGCCAAAACAAATAACATTACCCAGCTGAATGATTACTACAATGTAGATAATCCGGCTAACACCAATTGGCAAGATGAAGTGTTACGTACTGGTTTCAGCCATAATCATAACGTATCTATTAACGGCGGCAATGAAAAAACAAACTATAGTGCTTCACTTAACTTCCAAGACCGTGAAGGTGTGGTAAGAGGCACTAATATGGATCGTTTAAATGCACGTACCTTCGTACAAACCAAAGCTCTGAATAACCGTTTAGAATTAGCCCTCAGTCTAAATGCCAGCATCCGTAATAGTTCTACAGGACCAACCGACATCCAAGGTCGTAGCGTATTGGATGCAATGTACTACTACAACCCTTTGGTTCCTGTAAAAAATGAAGATGGTACATGGTATCGTAACCTGAATATTTCACAGAACTATAACCCGCTGTCAATGATTAACGAAGACCGTTATGACACAAAAGAAAAATTGTTGCAAGGTACAGCGCAAGCCACCCTGCATATCATCGACGGTCTGGACTGGAATCTTAATCTTTCATACCAAAACCAACAATACATCTACAACATCTACAATACCACACAAACCCAGTTGCCTTCAGTTATTTCGAAACACGGACAGGCAGACCGTAGCACTACAGAAAACATCCGCAAGCAGATGGAAACTTACCTGAATTGGAACCATACTTTTGCAGATGCACATAAAGTAGGTATCATGCTGGGTTACTCATGGGAACAAGCTGACAACAACGACGGTTTCGGACTGAGAGTCTATAATTTCTATAATGACGATTTAACTTACCACAACTTGGGTATGGCCAATAACATAGATATTAATGACGTCATCAGTAACAACCTCTCTACACTGAGAATGATCTCCTTCTATGGACGTATTAATTACAGCTATAAGAGCAGATACTTACTGCAAGCAACTGTTCGTCGAGACGGTTCTTCTGCTTTCGGTGAAAACAATCGCTGGGCAACTTTCCCATCTGTATCTGCAGCATGGCGCATCACAGAGGAACAATTCATGAAAAACCAACACGTATTCGATGACTTGAAATTGAGAGTCGGCTACGGTGTAAGCGGAAACTCTTTGGGATTCGACGCCTTTATCGCACGTCCCCTGTATGGTGCTACAGGATGGTTCACCTATGTAAATCCAGATGGAAGCACATCCAATTATAGAATGCTGGGAGCTACCCGAAATGCTAATCCGGATTTGAAATGGGAAAGTACTAGTATGTTCAACATCGGTATCGACTTCGGTTTCCTTCACAACCGCCTGAGCGGTACCATCGAATACTACGACAAACGTACCAGCGATTTAATTTATGATTATCCGGTTTCTACCAACCGCTATCCTTACGGTACTATGACAGCCAATGTAGGTGATATCAGCAACAAAGGTATCGAAATCACCATCAATGCTGTACCTGTGCAAACCCATAACTTCACATGGAGTACAACCCTTAACCTATCACATAACAAAAACGTGGTAGAAAAATTGACCAACGCATCCTATTCTGTACCTTACATTGATATGTCTGACCCTGATGTTGGCGGATTCTCAGGTCAAAATGTACAACGCATTATGGAAGGTTCTCCTATCGGACAGTTCTATACCTACGAATGGGCTGGCTACAATGAAAACGGAGTATCCGTATTCAACGACTATGATGCCGATGGAAAACTGATTGGAACAACCGACGCCCCAACAGACGAAGACCGCCGCAGAACAGGTAGCGCACAGCCTAAATTGACTTACGGATGGAACAATGATTTCACATGGAAAAACTGGACACTAACTGCTTTCTTCCAAGGTGTAGCAGGAAACCAGATCTACAATGCAACCCGAAACTACTATAGTAACGTTGGGTTGGTAGCAGCCGGGAAAAACGTGTTAAGCGAAGTGGCTACAGAACAAAAATTCTCTGACTCCAATGCACAGCGTCCTTCTGACCGCTATCTGGAAAATGGCTCTTATTTCCGCCTGGCTACATTAACACTGGGATATAATTTCGGAAAGTTAGGCGATTGGGTGAATAACCTGCGTATCTATGCCACCTGCAACAACGTATTTACCATCACCGGCTACAAGGGATTAGATCCGGAAGTCTATCTGGGAGGTCTGACACCTGGTATGGACTGGCGTAATACCCAGTATCCGCGTACACGTACATTCATGGTAGGTGTAAATGTAAACTTCTAATCTAAAATATGGAGACATAAAAATATGAAAACAAGATATTTTATTTCTGCTGCCTTACTGGCACTTACAACTGTCGGTTGTACGGACCTAGACGTAGACATCAAATCTCAGTACACTGAATATCCTGATTCTGAGATTGCACTGAGTGCGCGCATAAACAATGCTTATTACGCCTTCCGCGGTGCTTTGGGACGCCGTTATGACGAACTCATATCTTGCAACTCCGACGAATATACCGCAGTCAGTTTCGATGGAGATTACCTAAACGGACGTGATATGTCCAACATTTCTCTCCACATGGTCAATGCGGATGCCAGCAACAGCCAGCTGGCGGTTTACAACGATATTCAAGCTGGTATCGTAAATTGCAACCAGTTACTGATGGACTTAGGAGAAGGTGAAGACCAGGCAAGCCTCACCGCCCCACTCCGCGCCGTTCGTGCCTTCTACACTTTCCTTTTGATGGACAACTGGGGAGACACCCCCATCATTGACTACAAAGTCGTAGATAACAATTCAGCCATCGAACGTTCTCCACGTGCAGAAGTAGCTAAATGGATTGAATCAGAACTACTGGCTGTCCGTGACAACTGTCCAAGTGAGGTATCCGAAGCAACTTATGGAACACCAACCTGCTGGATGGTTGATGCACTATTGGCTAAACTGTATATCAATTGGAACGTGTATACACAGGATGTCACCAGCTCCAACTGGTCATCAACTGCGTCTAACGAAAAATTGAACGATTGTATCGCAGCCTGTGATCGCGTCATCAAGTCACAACTATTCAATTTAAACGACGGTTACAAAGAAAAGTTCATGTACACCAACGGTGCACAAATCAAAGACTTTATCTATGCCATGCCGTATGATGCTGTCACCGCACAAGGTATGACTTATGCCCGTTTTCGTACCTGGCGTCGTGGACAGAACGACAATGGTTTCTATAGTATTGAAATGACCAATTCTGTAGGTGGTAACATGACTCTAACCCCTGAATTTGTTGAATTATTCTGCCTGCCAGGAGATGACCGTAATACAGTAATTGCCGGAAATACAGGGGAAAATATTGATGAGGAGTCTTTCGATGTATACCAATATGATAATGCAACAGGTATGCCAACTAACGTACGAAACACTTATAAAGGAGATTTAGTCACTTTCAGCAAATCTATTTCTTTGGCAACTGGCAGTTATAAAGACGAGGCTGGTAATGTTATTGTACGAACACCAGATGCAGACCTCAATTGTGGCGCAACTTTAACCGGATGGACACAAGGTTATCGTTCTATCAAGTTCTTCCCAGATATCAACGATTACAACGTATACAGTCGTAACCAAGACAACGACGTACCTATCTTCCGTTATGCAGACATTATCTTGATGAAATGTGAAGCTATTGTCCGTGGCGGTACAGCTACATTAGGCGACACACCTCAAAGTCTATTCAACCAGATTCGCACGTATGTACACGCTCCAGAATTGAATCATGACCCAGATCTCCAGGAGATTTTGGACGAACGTGGACGTGAATTCCTCGACGAACACTGGCGTCGTAACGACCTAATTCGTTTTGGTGACTTTGAGCGTGACTGGGGATTTAAGTATGATTATAATCCGGATGCAGCTAATCCCCAATATCGTCTGCTACCGTTGGCCCGTGATGTGCTGAATGCAAATGCAAATTGGACACAAAACGAAGGCTATTAATTTACTACATAATATCGGTGAGGAATAACACCTCACCGATATTTGCAAATTTTTCTATTTTCCAATATTTATAAGTAACGAATTGAATAGTCTTAAACCCATACAAATCATATAATTGCAATTTCTTATTTTTGCAGAAATAAAAATAGCAATCATGTAGATTTAAGATTTATGAAAGCACATCTTACCACATTATTCAAAAGTCTGATTTATGGAGCAGTTACTCCATTAATTATTTCTTGTTCTAACGGTCATACCACCGATAGCTTATTGTCATATATTGATACGAGAGTCGGTACTGCCGCCAGTACTACTCATACTGCCGGTATGTTTGGTAAACACACCGAAGAATACGGACAGACTTTACCTGCCGTATTAGAGCCGAATGGTATGAACTTCTGGACTCCACAAACGCAAGACACTGAACTCAAATGTATTGCTCCCTACTATTACCGTGATTCTTTGTTTCAAGGATTCCGCAACTCTCACTGGATTGTAGGCGGATGCACACAAGACTATGGTTCCATGACGCTAACCGCCTCATTCGACTCCTTACGATGCTTGCCTGAAAAGAGAGCAACAAGATTTTTACACGAGCAGGAAACTGCAACTCCTGCTTATTATTTCGTAACCTTGCCTGATGAGCATCTTCAGGCTGAACTGACAGGCCGCTCACGGTCTGCAATTTTCCGCTTTACCTACCAAAAAGCTGGAAAAGCTTACCTTATCGTCAATCCTAACAGCGATGAGGGAGAAGGATACATTGAAATTGATACCCTTCAGAAACGTATTTACGGATATAATCCTGTACACCGCATTTATCAAGGATGGGGAGAACCAGCCGGATACAGCGGTCATTTTATCATAGACTATCAAAAGGAACCTTGCGAATTCGGGACTTTCCGTGAAGACAGTGTGTTCCCGGGACAAATTAAAATTGAGAAAGAAAAAAACATCGGTATATATATAGGTTTTCATGTAGAAAACAACGAACAGATATTAGTCAAAGCGGCTTCTTCATTTACCGATAAAGAAGGAGCTGAAAAGAATATGCAGCAAGAAATTCCGCATTGGGATTTTAACCAGACACAGAAAGAACTTACTGCCATTTGGGAAAAACATCTGTCTGCTATTGAAGTGGAAACACCAGACCAAGAGGCCAAGGAGAAATTTTATGGAGCTTTCTACCGGGCTTCTTTCCTACCACGTACATTCAATGACGTAGATGGCAGGTATCCAGCTTTTGCCCAAAAAGATTCGATTCTCCAACTGGCATCGAATGAAGTATACTACGATGACTACAGCATGTGGGATACTTATCGTGCCCTGCATCCACTTATCAACTTGTTATATCCTACTCAGGGAGGAAACATGATGCAATCGCTTGTTCATAAGTTTGAACAAGGAGGATGGCTCCCTATTTTCCCATGCTGGAACAGTTATACGGCAGCCATGATAGGCGATCATTGTATTGCGGCTATAGGAGATGCCTACATAAAAGGTATACGTAACTTCGACATAGAAAAGGCTTACGAGGCCATGCGAAAAAATGCTTTCGAATCACCTGCTAATAAAAAAGACTATCAAAATGGAATGGGACGCCGTGCACTGCAATCGTACCTAAAATATGGTTACATTCCGTTAGAGGATAGTGTGCCCGATGCCTTCCACACAAAAGAACAGGTCTCACGCACGTTGGAATATGCCTACGATGACTTTGTCCTCTCCCAAGTAGCCAAACAGCTTCAAAAGAACGAAGATTACAAATTGTTGTCCGTACGTGCTCAAAATTATCGCAATGTGATTGACCCACAAACAGGCTATGCACAAGGAAGATATGCCGACGGCACGTTCCTAAAAAAGCAGAACGCATTTCAGTTTACCAAATTCATCACAGAAGGAGCTCCTTGCCATTACACATGGTATGTGCCACATGATCCATACGGACTGATGGAGTGCATGGGAGGAAAAGAAAAATTTGCCCTGAAACTGGATTCGATGTTCAGCGAACACCGCTACTGGCACGGGAATGAGCCCTGCCACCAAGTCGCATTCATGTTTAATTATGCAGGAGAGCCCTGGAAAACGCAACAGGCAGTACGCCATATCATGGAAACTGAATATTTGAATGCTCCGGGAGGACTTTCAGGTAATGACGATGCAGGACAGATGTCAGCCTGGTATATTTTTGCTTCTTTAGGATTTTATCCAGTTTGCCCAGGTTCACCTTTCTATGTATTGGCCAGTCCTTCATTCCCTAAAGCTGTACTACATCTGGAAAATGGGAAATCATTTATTCTTCAAGCAGAGAATGCCTCTGAAGAAAATATTTACATACAAAAAGTAACCTTAAACGGGAAGGCTTATACCAAGAACTATATTTCGCACAAAGATATTATAGCAGGAGGTGAGATGGTATTTACAATGGGAAATACTCCCAACAAAACATGGGGAAATGCTCCTGAAGATTGTCCACCTTCCTTAATTGAGGTTGCAGAATAAAAACGTAAAAAATTTGCATAATGAAAACAAGACACATTCTTTTTGCACTACTTAGCATCTTCTTATTCGGAGCATGCCATTCACCTCAAACAGGGGTTTACAACATCATGGACTATGGTGCTACGGGAGATGGAAAAACCGATGACGCCTCAGCCATTCAGAAAGCTATTAACGCTTGTTCGGAAGCAGGTGGAGGAACAGTGCTTGTTCCAGCCGGGCATACGTTTCTTTGTGGACCATTTAAGTTAGCTTCTTACGTAGAGTTACAGCTGGCCCCTAACTCCCGGTTACTGGCAAATCCAGACGAAAGTATCTATACAGAAAGTGCATTCGGTGCCAACCGAGGGGAAGGCATGATGTGGATTAGTGGAAAGGACCTGAAAAATGTATCAATCACCGGAACTGGAAGCATTGACGGAAACGGAGTTGCATTCATGGGAAAGGAACTGGAAGATTCTTATGAGTTGAAACCTGTCACCGATTTCGACCCGCGTCCACATGTTCTGACACTGACCAATATAGAGAAACTTGTCATACGCGATGTGAACATCTGCAACAGTGCTTACTGGACTGTACATTTAATAGGTTGCAACAATGTAATGATTGATGGTATCAGCATTCTTAATGACCTGAAAATACGTAATGGTGACGGAATTGATATAGACCACTCTAAAGACGTACGTATTTCCAACTGCTTCATCGAATCAGGAGATGACTGTATCTGTCTGAAGAACCGACGTGAATTTGAACAGTATGGAAGCTGTGAAGATGTGGTAGTGACCAACTGCACCATGACTTCTCGTTCATGTGCCGTAAAAATCGGTTCGGAAAACATGAACAAAATCAACAATGTGTTATTCACTAATTGCATCATCAAAGACAGCAACCGAGGCATAGGTATTCAAAATCGTGATGAAGGTACAGTTACCAATGTTATCTTTTCAAACATGATTGTAGACTGCCGCCTCTTCTCTGATGTATGGTGGGGAAAAGCAGAACCGATTTACGTCACATCTTTCCCACGTGCGGTAGGAAATCATAAAGATGCCGGATGGCGTTTTCCGAAAGGAGCCGTAAAAGGTGCTTGTGGAGAAGTTAGCCGTATTTATTTCCACAATATCAAATGTACAAGTGAAAACGGAATATTTGTCAGTGGAGATACGATAGACAAGATCAACCGAGTTTATTTTGACCAGGTAGAAGTAAATCTACATAAACGGACAACTTTTGAAGGCGGGGTATACGATAAGCGTCCATGCGACGGAGAAGGTTTTCTAAAAGGAAAAACGTATGGATTCTTCTTCCACACAGCATCCGACATCCAAATGGAAGGATGTACAGTCAATTGGGGAGATACCCGTCCTGATTATGCTGCAGAAAATATACACTTGGAAAATACAGCTGGGGTAATTCAAAAATAGCCCCAAGTGTTTTTAAAAATGCCGTTGTGAAACGGTACATTTCTAAATTCCTTTTTTTAAGAGGCTATCTCAACATAAGTTTGAGATGGCCTCTCTTTTTGCCTTACGAATGCCCCACAGAACTTGGCAAGCAGCCAAAGCGTTGCTTAAAACATTTTGTGAAATACTTTGGATCATTGAAACCTACCGCATAAGCAACTTCAGACACATTGGCATCTCCTTTTTTCTGTTCCAGCAACTGATAACCCATATCCAACCTAAAGTTCTTCATAAACTGTCCGATAGGAATTCCTGCCAGATTCTGCATCTTCTGGTTAACCAATGTCTTACTGTATCCCATGTCACGAATAAAAGCATCCAGCCCATATTCAGACTCTGCATAGTGCTCTTTCATCAAGGCGATAGCCCGATCCATAAAAACCTTATCTCTGGACTCTTCTATCAATCCAAGATCACTCACATCTGTCAATGCCAAAGCAGCAGGTTTTGAAAGTTTCTCCTGATAACCACGACGCAAAGCCAGAATGTTACGAATACGATATTTAAGCACTTCTGCATCAAAAGGTTTACACAAATATTCATCAACCCCTACTGAATAGCAGATTTTCTCATTCTCCTCCGAGCACACTGCCGTAAGAATTAGAAAAGGAATATGACTGGTCTCTAAATTTGCCTTTACTCTTTTCGATAGTTCCAGCCCATCCATTTCAGGCATAAGCAAATCACTAATAATCAAGTCTACATGCTCATTTTTTATTATGTCTATAGCTTTTTTCCCATTTTCTGCTTCTAAAAGCTTATATTCTTGTTTCAGTAAAGAACAAATATAACGGCGCATATCAGAGTTATCATCCACTATCAGTAGAGTTTCATGTGCCGATGAAGCAGGTTTCACCAATGACATGTTTTCTTCATCCAAATGCCTTTCTACAGCTTCATGCTCCTTTACCGGCATGTCTTTCATCGGTAGCAATATTCTAAAAGAGGTACCTCCAGAATGGTTATTTCGAGCAGATATCACTCCCCCATGAAGCGTGATAATCCGCTTACAAATATTCAGTCCTATACCTGTGCCCGTCTGTCCGAAAACAGGATAAGCCACAGTGTTCTGTGCTTGAAAAAAACTATCAAAGATTTTAGGTAAATCTTTTTCCGGAATTCCACATCCAGTATCCGATACCGACAGATAAAGCTGCACCTTTCCCTCATAATCTACTACTCTGGCCACATAAAGGCTTATAACACCCCCATCAGGCGTAAATTTCACAGCATTAGCCAATAGATTTGTCAGCACACGATGAAGATATTTAGGGTCAGCATTTACAGAAAGTCCCTGAAGACGATAATACGTGCGTAATACAATATGACGTTCTTTTACAAAGGAGACAAAAGGTGCCAATAAGTCTTCAACCATAGAAATCAAGTTAAATGGCCGGATGTTCAATTGCACCTTTTCCATATCAAGTTTACGGAAGTCCATTAATTCATTCACCAATGACAATAAATCTTCTACATTACGTTCGGCTATGTGAAGCTGCTCCTTTACCTCCTTATCTGAAGTCAGTGCCAATGCCTGCTGAATAGGTCCGTGAATCAATGTAACCGGTGTACGGAACTCATGGGTAATATGCGTAAAAAAACGTATTTTTTCTTCTGCAACTTCCTCTACATGATGAGCCATTATTTCCAGACTACGGTTCTGTATTTCCAGTTCGTGTGTGCGCTGGGCTACTAATTGTTTCAATAATACCTGCCGATGTTTTAACTGCCGTACTTTATAACGATAAAAGGCTACGGACAAACACCCTGCAACAAGCAAAAGTAACGACCAGAACCACCACGACTTATAATAATAAGGACGTACCTGAATATTTATATCCAATATGTCATCTTGCCATCTTCCCTCCTGATCTGTAGCTTGTATTTCCAATTGGAATTGTCCTCCCGGAAGTGAAGGCAAAGCAATCACCGGATTATCTGCAGGAAGTTCCACCCATTCCTCTCCATTCTGTTTTTCTCTGTAACGAATCCGAACCGCCTCGTTGTATCCATACTCCAAAGTGGTCAAAGCAAGTTCCAGTTTATTCCCTTCCCCCAAATCAGACAGCCTTTTCGAAGTCTCATAAGTCCAGTTTTCACCATTCACACGGCAAGAAGAAATAACAACTGTACGTTCCTTGACCGATTTTGGTATTTTCTTCAAAATCACTTCACACAATCCATGATCTTTCCCGCAATACAAGCGTTTATAACGTGATGAGAAATGCAATGTATGTGAATCATAATCCTTGTCCAAAATACCATCAGACTTTCCGTATAAGACAAAAGTATCACTATCTACCAGCAAACGGAATAATCCATTCTCTGTAGCAATCCATAAATTACCTGTTCCATCTTCGGATAAGCCATAAACCGTATTTTCATAAAAGCCTTCTTCTTTTCCATAATGCTTAAACTGGAAACGGTTTGCTTTATCCGATATTAAACGATAAAGTCCTGTGGCTTTTCCTCCTAACCAGATTTCGCCATGACAATCTTGAAAAACCACATTGACTCGCTCTACCTGCGTAGATTTCTCATCATTCAACTTATAGCGTAAATAAATGTAAGTAAAATGCCGACGCGAACGGGCGAAAGAAAACAAATCAACAATAAATAATCCCTCAGAGGTGCCTACCCACAATCGTCCTTTCCGATCTACACACAAAGAACCTACTGATTCGAACTCACTCACACTGGAATCAAAATCCACCCGGCTAAATAGCTCCTGCTTTTTATCATAAAACAATAATCCATGTGTCGTTCCAAACCAAATACCCCTGTTGACAGAATCTTCCACCGCACTCATAATAAAATCATCCTCCAGCCCTGGCACTTCTCCATTGGAATGCTGACGAAAAACAGAATGAGGTTTATTCAAATCCAGCTCACTAATTCCAGCCCCCCAAGTATAAGCCCACAGATGATTATCACTGTCTATCAATATGCCATTTACATTATTGGAAAGAATAGATGTCGAGCTATGAGGTGTGAAAGCATAATGCTGCACAGCTTCCGTTTCTGGGTTCATCTGATAAAGTCCTCCCTCAATCGTACCAATCCACAAATTTCCCTTTTTATCTTCCGTCACAGCACTGATTTGCGGTGTGCGGCCCGGTGACAGCTTCCAGGGAATATCTCCTAACCTAGATACCTCTAATCTACGTGACAGATACAACAGATTGACTCCTCCATCCTGTGTACCGGCCCAGATGTCCTGCCCGTCAGTAAACAGACAGACTATAATATTGGAATTCAATCCTCGTTCTTCAGAATCTTCCACCCGGCGGATAAAAGAAAATGTATCAGATTCACGGTCATATACATTCAGCCCGTTGAAAGTGGAAACCACCAGACTGCCGTCGGAAGTCAGCTTCATATCCGTGATATAAGCCTGACTGAGCATTCCCTCCCGATGCGAAGAGTAACGGTAACGCTTCATCGTCTTGGTTTGCCGGTAATAGCGGAAAAGTCCACGGTTACTCCCTATCCACAGGAAATCACCGTCGGCTTGCAGGCAAGAGATACGCCAGTCATCGCTAAAAGGTACAATGGCATCCGAAAGTGGCTGTTTACGCAACTTATTTCCTCCTTCTTTCACAATCCGGTAAATACAGTTACCTACTCCGGCACAAAGTCCTCCTTCAATCTCCGCAATGGCCGATACACTCTCATCGGCTTCAGCTTGCATCCGATAAAAAGCCGTCACGACTCCTGAAGGGTCCAGTTCCAGGCACCACAGCATTTTGTCGGTTACGACCCATATATTTCCATCGGTAGTCTGTACCACCGAACGGACAAACGAATTAAATAAAGATGATAATTCCGATACTGCCCCTAAATCAGACGCGGACACAGAAAGGCCTGTCTGTAGGTCAATCAGGTCGAGTCCGGCATCCGAACCTACCCAGAGCCTCTTCTGACGGTCCTCGCACAATGTGTAGACATAGTTTCCTTTCAAGCGGTAAAGAGGTTCCTTCACCCCATAACTCAGGAAACGATACCCGTCGTAACGCGCCAGCCCGTCCTGAGTAGCCACCCAGATATATCCGAATGAATCTTTCATTACGGCAGTCACCGAGTTATTAGGCAACCCGGCTTCCTCCGTTATATGGCAGAAATTATAATTTGAGAAAAAATATTTCTTCGCTTCCAGGCGCAGACTATTTCCTCCCAATAATATGATACATAAAGTCAACAAAAGTAATCTCATAGCATATTTTTACGTTACAATCGTATCGGTCGTTTCATTCTTTAACTGCCTGCGTTCCCTCCGAATATACCAGGTAACGCAAACCCATCCTAAGGCCACCACAAAGACTCCTACCAGTGCCGGATAGCGATAACCTAATCCTGCATCAATCGGAAGTCCTCCGGCGTATGCTCCTACTGCATTTCCCAAGTTAAAGGCAATCTGCACACAAGCCGCTCCCATCATTTCGCTTCCTCTGGAGTTCTGCAGCAACAACAATTGCTGAGGAGGAGACACCGCAAACAAGGCTGCCGCACAAATAAACATCAGCAATACGGAAAGCCAAGGTACTCCTGCAAACAGAAACGTACCCAGCAAAGCCAGCATCATAAACACTTGCGTAAACTGAATCACTGGTGCCAGCCCGTACAAATCACCACATCGTCCTCCTACCAGGTTACCGGTAGTCATCCCTAATCCGGCCAGCATCATAATCCATGTCAGACTTTCCGGTTGGAAACCCGCTTCATGCAGCATCTGCGGAGTGACGTAGCTGAACCAGCAAAATACACCCCCGTTGCCAAACATCGTGGTCAGGATAATCAGCCACGGAGCTAACTTGCGCAAAAAGCGGAACTGTCCTTTCCAGCCCACATCCGGCAAAGCGGGCAAAACAGGTATCCATTTCCAGACGAGGAAGAATACCAGCATTCCCCAGCATCCATTAAACAGGAAAGGGAACCTCCAGGAGAACAGATTACTCAACAACGTACCAAAAGGCACTCCAAATAAATTGGCAATGGTCATCCCGGCAATCATCAGGGCTACAGCCTGCGAGGTTTTCCCTTTATCGGCCACCCTCTCGGCTACAATAGAACCGACTCCGAAAAATGCTCCGTGAGGCAGTCCCGACACAAACCGCATAAGCAGCAATGTCCAATATTCCGGAGCGAGCGCCGCACACAAATTACCAATCACATAAATGGCAGCGAGTCCTAACAATATCTGTTTCAACGGACGCGTACGAGCCACAAACACCGTCAAGGGTGCTCCCACACAAACTCCTATGGCATACGCCGAAATAAAATGTCCGGCTTCCGGTATGCTGATATTCAAATCATGAGCCACATTGGGTAGTATCCCCATCATCACAAACTCAGCAATACCTAACCCGAGTGTACCGGAGGCAAGTGCCAGTAAACTTTTTTTCATGCAAACAATCTTTTTTACCTGTTACCTATCTTCTACGGTACAAAATTACATCAAAAAGTGTACATTATACACATGTTTGAAATTCTTTTTAAAAAGATGGGCGGAACCTCCGAAGTTCTCCCCGCAAACGTAAGGCCTGCCCTGCCGTCATGCTGTCAAGCAGTTCCCAAAAACGAGGGCCATGGTTCATTTCACGTGTGTGAGCCAGCTCATGCAAAATAACATAATCAATCAGATGAGAGGGAACTAACATCAGGTAACAGGACAAACTGATGGTCTTGGCCGAAGTACAACTTCCCCATCGTGAACGGGCAGCGGTAATCCGCACTTTTCGGTAAGTCAGCCCGAAGCGTTCTGCCCACACACTCAGTAAAGGTGGCAGAAACTCAGCCGCCACTTTTTTCATCGCCCGTAAAATAGCCCCGCGCACCAGTTTCTGAACAGCTTCATCCGAGAAGTCGGTATGCTCCGGACAAAATACGGTCACCTCGCCCGAGGGCCGTAGCCGCACGGTAAAACATTTCAACTGGCTGGGTTCCAACGACAGGCGGAAACAATCGGCTTCTATCCTGAAATTAAAGTCCAAAGTCTGCTGGGCCACCCGGCGGAAACGCTCCAGCAAATCTGTCCGGAACTGTTCCAGCGTGGCTAGCACTTTATCGGTCTTGCTATAAGGCGGCACCGTGAGATACAGGCCGTCGGGCTTGACCCGCATCGTGATGTTTCTTGCCCCGCGGCGGGTGGCAATCACAATGCGACGGAAATCTTTATCTTCTATCACTCGTTTAGTTGACATAGCCTTGCAAAGATAACAAATAAATTATCAACCGAATAAGTACAAGGAAACAATAAAAGCCGTAACTTTGCACCCCGAAAAAAGAATACATCGAAAATTATTTATCAATATGGAATTACCTAAAGACCCGATGATGCTTTTCAGCTTCATCAACATGAAATTAAGAGACTATTATCCTTCACTCGATGCCCTTTGCGCGGACATGAACGTGAACAAGGAAGATATTCTGAACCGTTTGAAAGAAGCAGGATTTGAATATAACCCTTCTCAGAACAAGTTCTGGTAAGAAATCAAAAAAGGCTGCCCTCCGAAAGGAAAGCAGCCTTCATTCATTTTATTCAGGTGTGATAAGTATCAAGCGCAATTAGCACTGAGCCAACTTATTGTCAGAACCCAATACGTTGATGATTTTGTGCTTGTAAAGTTTTTCCATGTTGTCACGAGCCGGGCCCAGGTATTTACGCGGGTCGAATTCAGCCGGTTTTTCAGCGAATACTTTACGGATAGCAGCAGTCATAGCCAGACGAGAGTCTGAGTCGATGTTGATCTTGCAAACTGCAGATTTAGCAGCTTTACGCAACTGATCTTCAGGAATACCGATAGCAGCTTCCAGCTTGCCACCATATTTGTTGATAGTGTCCACTTCTTCCTGAGGAACTGATGAAGATCCGTGAAGAACGATAGGGAATCCCGGAAGTTTTTCCATTACAGCATCCAGTACAGCGAATTCCAATGGAGGAGGAACCAGACGACCTGTAGCCGGATCTACGTGGCACTGTTCAGGTTTGAACTTGTAAGCACCGTGAGAAGTACCGATTGAGATAGCCAATGAGTCGCAACCTGTACGAGTAGCGAAGTCGATTACTTCTTCAGGGTTAGTATAAGTGTGGTGTTCTGCAGAAACTTCATCTTCTACACCAGCCAATACACCCAGCTCACCTTCAACTGTTACGTCGAACTGATGTGCATAGTCAACAACTTTCTTAGTCAAAGCTACGTTTTCTTCGTATGGCAAGTGAGAACCGTCGATCATTACTGAAGAGAATCCCATGTCGATGCAAGATTTGCACAATTCGAATGAATCTCCGTGGTCAAGGTGAAGCACGATTTCAGGATGTGCGCAACCCAATTCCTTTGCATATTCTACAGCACCTTCTGCCATGTAACGCAACAAAGTCTGGTTAGCATAGTTACGGGCACCTTTAGATACCTGCAAGATAACCGGAGATTTTGTTTCTACAGCAGCCTTCACGATGGCCTGCAGCTGTTCCATGTTATTGAAGTTGAAAGCAGGGATAGCATATCCACCTTTGATTGCTCTGGCAAACATATCTCTTGTGTTCACCAAGCCTAACTCTTTGTAATTAACCATTTTTGTAAGTTTTATAATTGTTAGTAATCAAATTCCACATGCAAAAGTAACAATATAAAAAGAATTAGCAATATACTAAATCGGAGATTTTCTGTCTTTTCTTGAGGCAAATCAATTTTAAGCGGAATATTTACCATAACATGCGGCAAGGATGCAAAGTAGATATGACAAAAACTGATTTACCTATTATATAAAAGCCTTTGACTGACAGAATATTTTTTTCAGGGATTTCTTTTTAGTTTCAAAGAAATAGCGTATCTTTGCAACCCGAAATAGACCATTACACACTTTACCAGTGTTACCACATATTTATTTGTCAATAATAACAATAAAAAGTATATACTAAAATGAAAAAAGGCATTCATCCTGAAAACTACCGTCCGGTAGTATTTAAAGACATGTCAAACGGCGACATGTTCCTGTCTCGTTCAACTTGTGCTACTAAAGACACAATTGAATTCGAAGGAGAAACTTATCCGTTGGTTAAGCTGGAAATCTCTAGCTCATCTCACCCGTTCTACACTGGTAAGTCTAAGCTGGTGGATACTGCAGGACGTGTGGACAAGTTCATGAGCCGTTATGCAAACCACAAGAAAAAATAATTGATTATTTTTCTGGAAAGAATAAAAAGAAGCCTTTTCATCGCGATGATGGAAAGGCTTTTTTTGTGGGAGTTCGGAAGAATTTAAAAGCTCTTTTGTATCCCGCTCAAAACGCCAAAGAGTTTAAGACAAAACGCCTTTACGTTTTAATGCAAACGCCCTTGCGTTTCATTTCAAATGCACTTGCGTTTGAGATAAAACGCAAAGGCGTTTTCTGTTTGTATTTTTCACCTCACTTTTCATGCCTTAGTTTTGCCCGTACGGATATTTCTTGATAACTTGCGACTGATTTTCTTTATTAACACATAGACTATGAAAAGTAACTTTAAAAGGAAGTGGAAAGGCATTGTTGTCACAACTTGTATTCTTTCCTTACCTGTTTCTTATCTTCCGGCACAAGAAAATTTAGTGCTGCACTACAATCGTCCTGCTGAATTTTTTGAAGAAGCACTCGTCATCGGAAACGGTACGATGGGAGCTATTCTTTACGGAGGAACCGACAAGGACGTACTCTCTCTGAACGACATTACCCTATGGACCGGAGAACCCGACCGGAAAGTCACAACTCCCGATGCCTACAAGGCTATTCCGGAAATCCGTGCCTTGCTCGACAAGGAAGACTACCGCGGAGCCGACCGCGCCCAGCGGAAAGTACAGGGACACTACAGCGAAAATTATCAGCCGCTAGGCCAACTTTCCATTACTTATTCTACCGAACCGGCAAAAGTAAGCCACTATCAACGGACACTAGACATCAGCCGGGCCATGGCACGAACCGCTTACCAGAGAAACGGCAAAGGCTTTGCCTGCGATTATTTTGCTTCAGCCCCCGACTCGGTGATTGTGCTGCGCCTGCAGACGGAAAGCACACAAGGGCTGCAAGCCACTCTTTCGTTCAATTCACTCCTGCCTCATGCCACTACAGCCAGCGGCAACGAAATTTCAGCCGAAGGATATGCTGCCTATCACTCCTATCCCGTATATTTTGACGGAGTAAACAACAAGCATCTGTATGATCCGGAACGGGGAACACATTTCCGTACACTAATTCGGATTATAGCTCCTCAGAGTGAGATCAAAAGCTTTCCATCGGGTGAATTGAAGGTGAAGGGTGGAAACGAAGCCTTGATTCTGATAGCCAACGTCACCAGCTTCAACGGCTTCGACAAGGACCCTATGAAAGAGGGCCGTGACTACCGGAACCTGGTGGCACGGCGCATGGAACGGGCAGCAAAGAAAACGTTTGAGGAATTAGAAAATGCACACGTAGCAGACTACAAGTCTTTCTTCGACCGTGTAGAGCTTCACCTCGGTAAGACAGACCAGGCCATTGCAGCCCTGCCTACCGACGAACAGCTATTGCAATATACAGACAAGTCACAAAGGAATCCGGAACTGGAAGCATTGTATTTTCAATATGGCCGCTACCTGCTCATTTCCAGTTCACGTACACCGGGAGTACCCGCCAACCTGCAAGGTCTGTGGAACGAACGCCTGCTCCCGCCCTGGAGCTGCAACTATACCAGCAACATCAACCTGGAAGAGAACTACTGGGCAGCCGAAACGGCCAACTTAAGTGAAATGCACCGCCCGCTGATGGACTTCATCGCCAACCTGCAACACACGGGAGAAGAGAGTGCCAAGGCTTATTACGGTGTACAGAAAGGATGGTGTCTGGGACAGAACACGGACATCTGGGCCATGACCTGTCCGGTAGGATTGAACGTGGGTGACCCGTCGTGGGCATGCTGGACTATGGGAGGTGCCTGGCTGTCTACTCATATCTGGGAACGCTACACCTTCACACAGGATAAGGAATTTCTACAGCAATATTATCCGGTATTGAAAGGTGCAGCCGAATTCTGCCTGAACTGGCTGATAGAAAAAGACGGCAAGCTGATTACTTCACCGGGTACATCGCCCGAAAACAAATTCCTGACTCCCGACGGCTACGCAGGAGCTACTTCCTACGGCTGTACTTCCGATCTGGCCATGACACGCGAATGCCTGATAGATGCGGCCAAAGCTGCCGAAGCACTGGGTACGGACAAAGACTTCCAGAAACAGATAAAGAAAACGCTTCCCCGTCTGCTGCCTTACCAAGTTGGTAAGAAAGGAAATCTGCAGGAATGGTTCCACGACTGGGAAGACCAGGAACCGCAACACCGTCATCAGTCGCATCTGTTCGGCTTATATCCGGGACATCATTTATCAGTAAAAGAAACACCGGAGCTGGCAAAGGCCTGTGCCCGTACGCTGGAAATCAAAGGCGACAATACTACAGGCTGGAGTACCGGCTGGCGTGTCAATCTTTATGCACGTCTGCAAGACAGCAAGAATGCGTACCACATCTACCGCCGCCTGCTGCGTTATGTCAGTCCGGACGGATACAAAGGAAAGGATGCACGACGCGGAGGAGGTACCTACCCCAACCTGCTCGATGCACACTCGCCTTTCCAGATTGACGGTAACTTTGGCGGTTGTGCCGGCGTCATTGAAATGCTGATGCAATCTTCCGAAAACAGTATCACCCTGCTTCCGGCTCTTCCGGAGGAATGGAAAGACGGCAGTGTGAAAGGTATCTGTGCCCGTGGAGGCTTCATCGTCGATATGGAATGGAAAGACAGCAAGGTCACATCCTTATACATTCAGTCACGCAAAGGAGGAAAAACAAAAGTCTGCTTCAATGAAAAATCCAAGAATATCACCCTCAAAGCAGGCAAAGGAATCAAGTTACTATAAGCTTGCGTAATACAAAAAAAGAAAGCCGCACCGGAATCATCCAATGCGGCTTTCTTTTTATCTGAAAATTCAGAATCTGTCAGCATTAAGCTTTTACACGACCTACGTAAGAACCGTCGCGAGTATCTACTTCGATAGTTTCATCCTGGTTAATGAACAACGGAACACGTACAGTAGCTCCAGTTTCTACAGTAGCAGGCTTAGTAGCGTTAGTAGCAGTATCACCTTTCAGACCCGGTTCAGTGTAAGTAACCTTCAACTGAACTTTTACCGGCAATTCTGCGAACAAGATAGTTTCAGTAGAAGCATCAGAAACAACTTCTACAATCATTTCTTCTTTCAGGAAGTCTACACCTTCAATCAGGTCATGAGCGATAGGCACCTGTTCGAAAGTTTCCTGGTTCATGAAAATATAATCATCACCTTCTTTGTACAAGAACTGATAAGGACGACGTTCTACACGTACATCTTCCAGCTTTTCACCGATGTTGAAACGACGTTCCAATACATATCCGTCTACCACATCTTTCAGTTTTGTACGCATGAAAGTGTTTCCTTTACCCGGTTTTACATGCAGGAAGTCAATGCAGAAATACAATTTGCCATCCATACGGATAGCGGTTCCGATTTTAATGTCTTGAGCATTAATCATAACTTAAATCCTTTATTATTATGTAATAGTTTGATTTATTCTCTGAATACGGTTGCAAAATTAATCTAAATCGCGAAAAAACGCAAAAAGATTTGTCTAAAAATGATTTAGCACTTTGATTATTAAAAAAAAGTCACTAATTTTGCAGCCCGAACGCATGGAATAATAACATAAAATAGTATATACGAAAATGAAAAGAACATTCCAACCCTCTAACAGAAAGAGAAGAAACAAACACGGTTTCCGTGAAAGAATGGCTACCGCAAACGGTCGCCGAGTATTGGCAGCACGTCGCGCTAAAGGCCGCAAGAAATTAACTGTATCTGACGAATACAACGGAGTAAAAGCATAATACACTCTGTTTTGACAGAAAGCCGCAAAGTAATTCCTCTTATTTACTTTGCGGCTTTTTATTTTTCCAAGACTGCACCGCCTATGTTCTCCCTATCTGAAACACAATCGCTTTAACATGGTGCATAAAAAACCGGAGTCCATTATCTTCCGATAACGAACCCCGGCTCTATATTCTAAATCACTGTGGATTCTTATTTAATCAGGTCGCGACCTGTCATTTCAGACGGCTGCGCCATGCCTAAAATGTGCAGGATAGAAGGAGCTACATCGGCCAATACACCGTTTTCTACCTTGGCATTCTTGTTTTCTGTGACGTATACAAACGGAACCGGGTTCAAAGAGTGAGCCGTGTTCGGTGTACCGTCAGCGTTCAAAGCGTGGTCAGCGTTTCCGTGGTCAGCAATGATGATCACTTCATAACCATTTGCTTTAGCAGCTTCTACGGTATCTTTCACGCAGTTATCGATAGCAACTACTGCTTTTTCGATAGCTTCGTAGATACCTGTGTGACCTACCATATCGCCGTTGGCATAGTTTACTACGATGAAATCGTATTTCTGTGTACCGATAGCTTCTACCAGTTTGTCTTTTACTTCGTAAGCACTCATTTCCGGTTTCAGGTCGTAAGTCGCTACTTTCGGAGACGGAACCAGGATACGGTCTTCGTTGGCATACGGAGTTTCACGTCCACCGTTGAAGAAGAAGGTTACGTGTGCATATTTTTCTGTTTCTGCAATGTGCAGCTGAGTCTTTCCGTTGTTGGCCAGGTATTCGCCCAGTGTGTTCTGTACGTTTTCCTTGTCGAACAGGATGTGAACACCCTTGAAAGAAGCATCGTACGGAGTCATGCAGTAGTACTGCAATCCCGGGATAGTCTTCATGCCTTCTTCCGGCATATCTTGCTGAGTCAATACGATAGTCAGCTCTTTTGCACGGTCGTTACGATAGTTGAAGAAGATAACTACATCACCTTCCTTGATAGTACCGTCGAAGTTTGCATTGGAAATCGGTTTGATGAATTCATCTGTTACACCTTCATCGTATGATTCCTGCATAGCCTGTACCATGTCGGTAGCTTTCTTACCTGTACCGTTTACCAGCAAATCGTATGCTTCTTTCACACGTGCCCAACGTTTGTCACGGTCCATTGCGTAGAAACGTCCTACGATAGAGGCAACCTTTCCGGCTGATTTCTCACAATGCGCAGTCAGCTGTTCGATGAATCCTTTACCGCTCTTCGGGTCAGTGTCACGACCGTCCATGAAGCAGTGAATGAATGTATTTTCCAGTCCGTATTCTTTAGCAATGTCACACAATTTGAACAAGTGATCCAAAGAGGAGTGAACACCTCCGTTAGAAGTCAGCCCCATGAAGTGCATGTTCTTGCCATGCTCTTTTGCGTATGAGAAAGCAGACACGATTTCTTTGTTCTTCAGGATACTGTTGTCGGCACAAGCACGGTTAATCTTCACCAAGTCCTGATATACGATACGTCCGGCACCGATGTTCAGGTGGCCTACTTCAGAGTTACCCATCTGTCCGTCGGGAAGACCTACATTTTCACCACTAGCCTGCAACTGTGAGTGAGGATAGGTAGCCAGCAGACTGTCCCAATAAGGAGTCGGAGTATTGAAGATTACATCATCTTTCTGATGGTCGCCACATCCCCAACCATCCAGAATCATTAAAAGCGCTTTCTTTGCCATAATCTATTTTGTTTAAAAGTTAGAATTTCATTCTATGTTTTCCGACAGCAAAAATACAAAATAATCCTGCTTGGAAGATTACTTTTCCTGATAATAATCAATAAAAAACGGCTACTTGAACCAAGTAGCCGTAAAACAAAGAGGCTGTCTCAAATAAACTTTGAGATGGCCTTTTTTGTGTCTGCAAAAAAT
>OGPV01000240.1_pt1 | contig 44604 bp, 33 predicted proteins | sample 1553001 | NCBI WGS metagenome assembly OGPV01 (sample SAMEA2580268, study PRJEB22360) | human gut metagenome | biome: human gut; feature: human-associated habitat; material: faeces | place: Denmark | collected 2008/2010
AGTATTAGAGTTTTTGGCCCCCAGTTTGCCTGCCCCCGCCGCCGCTTCACATCCGGCATGACCGGCTCCGATTACGATTACATCATACTTGAAATCCATTAGCTTTTATGTTTTTAATCCTTTGCAAAAATACGAATTACATGAAATCTTTCCGCATTTCCAGCGCTTTGTTTTCGGCGGCTTCCATGATTTCGCGTTCTCCCGGCCCCTTGTCATTGATGCCGCAAAGATGCAGTATGCCGTGTATGATTACGCGGTAGAGTTCCGTTTCATAAGGCGCATTGAACTGTTCGGCGTTGGTGCGTACCGTGTCCAGGCTGATGAACAAATCGCCCGACAGTTTCTTGCCTTCGCAGTAGTCGAATGTAATGATGTCCGTGTAATAATCATGCTGCAGATACTGGCGGTTTACTTCCAGAATCTTCTCGTCCGAACAGAAGATGTACGCGATTTCGCCCACCTTCTTGCCGTAGGTCTCGGCCACGGCTTTGATCCATGCAGTCGTTTCGCGCTTCTTGATGGCGGGCATGTCTATGCCCTCTGTCTGATAACTAATCATAGCTTATGTCAATTGAAAAATAAATATCCGATGAAAATGGCAGCCAGTATTCCGGCAAAGTCGGCAATCAGTCCGCAACTTAACGCATGCCTTGTGCGTGTCACGCTGACGCTTCCGAAATACACCGCCAGAATATAAAATGTAGTGTCCGTTGCCCCCTGGAAGATGCAGGCCAGACGGCCGACAAACGAATCGGCTCCGTAGGTGCTCATGGCATCCACCATCAGTCCGCGGGCCCCGCTACCGCTCAGCGGCTTCATCAGTGCCGTGGGCAGTGCGCCGACAAACTGGTCGTCTATACCGCAACTCCGAACCACTCCGGCGATGCCCTGAATCAGAAAATCCATGGCGCCCGAAGCACGGAACACGCCGATGGAAACCAGAATCGCCACCAGGTAAGGAATGATGCGCACGGCAGTAGAAAATCCCTCTTTGGCTCCTTCTACGAAGGCGTCGTACACATTGATTCTTTTCCGCATACCCGACACGATAAAGCCGATGATGACGAGAAAGAGGAACACATTGGCAAAGGTCGTAGAGTAGAGGTCAATCTGTTCCCGGCTAAGCTGAAGGAAAAGCCAGATGATGCCTGCAATGAGCAGACTGGCCCCTCCGAGGAACAGCAGGATGGTTCGGTTCAGCAAGTTGATGCGCTGGTACAGACTGACCGCAATGATGCCGGCCATCGTCGAAAAGAAAGTCGCCAATAGAATCGGAACAAACACGTCCGTGGGTTGTGCGGCTCCCATTTGTGCCCGGTATACCATGATGCTGATGGGAATCAGTGTCAGTCCCGACGTGTTCAGCACCAGAAACATGATCATCGGGTTGCTGGCCGTGTCCTTGCGCGGGTTCAGTTCCTGCAGTCCCTCCATGGCTTTCAGGCCGAGAGGTGTGGCGGCATTGTCCAGTCCCAGCATATTCGCCGCCAGGTTCATGAAAATACTTCCCGTCACCGGATGCCCTTTGGGGATTTCCGGAAACAGTTTCGAAAACAGCGGACTCAGCAGGCGGGCGAAAAGCTGTATAACGCCTCCTTTTTCTCCAATCTTCATGATGCCCAGCCAGAGCGACAGTACCCCCGTCAGCCCCAATGAAATTTCGAATGCCGTTTTGGAAGAAGCAAAAGTAGAATTGATAATCTCCGGAAATACGGCCGTGTCGCCTAAAAATACGAGCTTGACCAGTGCCACCACAAAGGCCAGAAGGAAAAATGCAATCCAGATGTAGTTTAAAGCCATTTCTATCTAAGTATAATTCATGATTAATCTGTGTTACAAAAATATATAATTTCTTTGTCACTTCCTTCACCTTGTCTGAAAACATATAACTTTGTGTGTATGAAAAGTTTTCCCTTGCGTTACGTACGTTGGACCGCAGAGGCCTTGGGGGTGTGCTTCATCTTCCTTTGCCGCCTCTTGCCCGATTGGGGCGAGATGTATGCCCGTCACTTTTATCCCGCTTTGTCCGCACTGTTGTCGGCCCTGGTTTCCTGGATACCCTTCTCCATGGAAGAATGGTTTTTTGTAGCCGCGTGTGTACTCCTTGCCGGACTACCGCTGTGGAGCTGGAAGAAAAAGAAAGGCTGGAAATGGACCTTGCGGGCAGAAGCCGAGCTGCTGGTAGGAGTGTACCTTTGGTTCTACGTGGGCTGGGGAATCAATTATTTTCGGAAAGACTTCTTTACGCGTTCCTCGTTAGAATATGTGGCCTACCAGGATTCTACCTTCCATCACTTCCTGGCCGACTATACCCGTCGCCTGAATCAAGCCTACACGCAGTCGCCTTTTCCTTCGCACGAAGTTATCGAAAAAGAAGTGAAGCAACGTTTTGCCCAGGTGCCCTCCCGTTTCGGTCTTTCTTCACCGAGAAGCTACCAGCATCCCAAGCAAGTCATGTTCAACGCACTCTATTCCGGTGTCGGCGTGTTGGGCTACATGGGCCCTTTCTTTGCCGAGTCACAGCTCAACCGCGAGCTGCCTCCCTTGCAATGGCCGTTCACCTATGCCCATGAATATTCCCATCTGTTGGGAATAAGCAGCGAGGCCGAAGCCAACTTCTGGGCCTATCAGATTTGCATCCGCTCCGTTTCACCAGCCGTCCGCTACTCCGGCTATTTCGGTCTGTTACCCTATGTGCTCTCCAATGCCGCTACATTATTGGAAGAAGAAGACTACCGGCAACTGCTTGCTTCCATCCGTCCCGAGATTTTACAGACCCTTCGTGAAAAGCAAGCCTACTGGCAGGCACGCTACAATCCGTGGGTAGGACGAGTGCAGGAACTGATGTATGAGTATTACCTCAAAGGCAACCAGATTCCTTCCGGACAGAAAAACTATGCCGAAGTGGTGGCCATGATTCTTGCCTTGCCTGGCGACTGGTGGAAATAAACGCCGTGAGAATCTGAAAATCCCGTCCATCTGTCGGGGCGAGACTTATTTTTCGATTCTCAAGAGGGAAAGAATGCTTATTTTGTTGTCAACCAGTAGTTTGCAGGGATTTCTACTTTCTTCATTCTGGAAATGAAATGAAAAGATACCTTAAAATCCCATCAAATTTCTAATTTTCGTATGCCGTTTGCTTCTTGCGTAAAAAATCCTTAAAGTGTGAAAATCAGTGAATAGCCCGCTTTTTAGGAGAAAAAACACTATCTTTACAGCCTTAATTTTTCTAAACTCAAAGCGAACGAAAGAAAATTATACCACAATGACTATCACGATTAAAAAAGTCACTACGAAAAAAGAACTGAAGAAGTTCATTCGTTTTAATTACGAACTTTATAAAGATAATCCCTATTCCGTTCCCGATTTGTACGATGACATGCTGAATACCTTCAATCCCAAGAAGAATCCGGCATTTGAATTCTGCGAGGCAGAATATTTCCTGGCATACAAAGGCGAGGAGATAGTGGGGCGTGTGGCCGCCATCATCAATCACCGTGCAAATGACACCTGGAACAAGAAAGAAGTCCGTTTTGGCTGGCTGGACTTCATTGACGAAGAAGAAGTGTCTTCAGCCTTGCTGAAAGCCGTAGAGCAATGGGGAAAAGAAAAAGGTATGGAAGCCATTGTCGGTCCGCTGGGATTTACGGATATGGATGCCGAAGGAATGCTGGTTGAAGGATTCGACCAGTTGAGTACGATGGCCACCATCTATAATTATTCCTATTATCCGGAACACATGGAGCAGTTAGGCTTTGAGAAAGAAGCCGACTGGGTGGAATACAAACTGAGCGTGCCCCACCAGCTTCCGGACAAGTTTGTGCGCATCTCCGAAATCATTCTTCAGAAGTACAACCTGAAAATTAAGAAGCTCAAGCGGAGCGAAATCAAGAAGCAGAACTACGGGCAGAAAATCTTCGATTTGATTAACGAAGCCTATGCGCCTCTTTACGGATATTCGCAGATGACGCAGGGACAGATTAACCAATATATAAAGATGTATCTGCCGCTCATCGACCTGCGCATGGTGTCGTTGGTAGAAGATGCGGAAGGCAACCTGGTGGCAGTGGGAATCGCCATGCCGTCCTTGTCGAAAGCCTTGCAGAAAGCCAAGGGAAAGATGCTTCCTTTCGGCTGGTACCACCTGTTGAAGGCCCTGTTCATCAAGCGTCCGCGTGTGCTCGATTTGCTGCTGGTAGGAGTGAAGCCCGAATACCAGAGTAAGGGAGTCAATGCCCTCCTGTTCTACGACCTCGTGCCCATTTTCCAGCAGATGGGATTTGAGTATGGAGAAAGTAATCCGGAGCTTGAGCTCAACAAGAAAGTACAGGCACAGTGGAGCGCATTTGAATCTGTGCAACACAAACGCCGCCGTGCTTATAAGAAAATGATTTAAAAAAACAGAGGGGGAATAGATATGGAAGAACTCAATGAACAAACCGTTTCCTCTGTAGCTTATACCGAAGAGAACATTCGCCACCTGAGCGACATGGAGCACGTACGTACCCGTCCCGGTATGTACATCGGTCGCCTGGGCGACGGTTCGCAGGTGGAAGACGGAATTTATGTGCTGTTGAAAGAAGTCGTCGACAACAGTATCGACGAGTTCAAGATGGGAGCCGGAAAGCGCATTGAAATCCAGATGGAAGATAACCTGCGGGTGTCCGTGCGCGACTATGGACGAGGCATTCCTTTGGGAAGTCTGGTCGATGCCGTTTCCATGCTGAACACCGGAGGTAAATACGATACCAAGGCCTTTAAGAAAAGTGTCGGTCTGAACGGAGTGGGAGCCAAGGCAGTCAATGCATTGAGCAGCCGTTTCGTGGCCTGGAGTGCCCGCGACGGACAGATGCGCAAGGCCGTGTTCGAACGTGGAGAACTGGTCAGCGACGAGACCTGCGCCACCGACGAAGAAAACGGAACCTGCATCTTCTTTGAGCCCGACGATACCTTGTTCCAGAACTACCACTTCCGTCCGGAGTTCATTGAGACCATGCTCCGCAATTATACCTATTTAAATACGGGCCTTTCCATCTATTATAATGGTCACCGCATTGTGAGCCGTAACGGACTGGAAGACCTGCTGAACGACAACATGACTGCGCCGGGACTGTATCCCATTGTGCATCTGACGGGCGAAGACATTGAGATAGCCTTTACCCACAGTGCGCAGTATGGCGAGGAATACTATTCTTTTGTCAACGGTCAGCACACCACGCAGGGAGGAACCCACCAGAGCGCGTTTAAGGAACACATAGCCCGTGCCATCAAGGAGTTCTACGGAAAGAACCTGGAGTTTCAGGACATCCGTAACGGACTGGTGGCTGCCATTGCCATCAACGTAATTGAGCCTACGTTCGAAAGCCAGACCAAAATCAAGTTGGGCTCACTGTCCATGGCACCGGAGAAAGATTCCGAAGGCAACCCCTATCCTTTGTCGGGCGTCAGCGTCAACAAGTTTGTGGGCGACTTCGTAAAAGAGCAGGTAGACAACTACCTCCACAAGCATCCCGATGTGGCCGAAGTCCTGCTGCAGAAAATCCAGGAATCCGAAAAAGAACGCAAGGCCATTGCCGGCGTCACGAAGATAGCCCGTGAGCGTGCCAAGAAAGCCAACCTGCACAACCGTAAGTTGCGCGACTGCCGCATTCACCTGAACGACCAGAAAGGCGGAAAGAAAGAAGAAGATGACTCCCGTCTGGAAAGCTCCATCTTCATCACCGAGGGAGACTCCGCCAGCGGTTCCATCACGAAAAGCCGCGATGTCAATACGCAGGCCGTGTTCAGTTTGCGCGGTAAGCCGCTGAATTCTTTCGGACTCACCAAGAAGGTAGTCTACGAGAACGAAGAGTTCAACCTCCTGCAGGCTGCCCTGAACATTGAAGAAGGGCTCGACGGACTTCGATATAATAAGGTAATCGTGGCCACCGATGCCGATGTGGACGGTATGCACATCCGTCTGCTGATGATTACCTTCTTCCTGCAGTTCTTCCCCGACCTGATAAAGAAAGGTCATGTGTACATCCTGCAGACCCCCCTGTTCCGCGTGCGTAACCGCAAGAAAGGGGTGTACGAAACCATCTATTGCTATTCGGAAGAAGAGCGCGTGGCTGCCATCGAGAAGCTGAGTCCCAATCCGGAAATCACCCGATTCAAAGGATTGGGAGAAATCTCGCCCGACGAGTTCCGCCATTTCATTGGCAAGGACATGCGTCTGGAGCAGGTCACCCTTCGCAAGACCGATGCCGTGAAGGAACTGCTGGAGTTCTACATGGGAAAGAATACCATGGAGCGCCAGAACTTCATCATTGACAACCTGGTGGTAGAGGAAGACCTGATTAAGAATGAGGAATGAAGAATTAATAATTAAAAACTGCCAGTCATCAGTGATGAAAAGAGCGATATTTCCGGGCACATTCGACCCGTTTACTATCGGGCACTATTCCGTGGTGAAGCGTGCCCTGACCTTTATGGACGAAATCATTATTGGTATCGGGATAAACGACAAAAAGAAAACGTGGTTTCCCACCGAAAAGCGTGTAGAGATGATTCGCAAGCTTTATGCCGACGAGACGCGCATCAAGGTCGAGGCATACGACAACCTTACCGTTGATTTTGCCCGCGAGCACGAGGCCGGGTTCATTATCCGTGGCATCCGTACCGTACACGACTTTGAATACGAAGAAACCATTGCCGACATCAACCGCAAGCTGGCCGGCGTAGAAACTATCCTGCTCTTTACCGAGCCCGAACTGACCTCCATCAGTTCCACCATCGTCCGTGAACTCTTGCAGTATGGCAAGGATGTATCCGACTTTCTGCCCGAAGGCATGGAAGTGGAATAAAATGAAAGAATGCACATGAAAATCAGAAAATACCTATTCGCTTTATTGGCAGGATGTGCGGCATGGACTGCCCTGCCTGCCCAGAACAAGCTGCTCGATTCGCCTTCGCGCAAACTGCAGCTGGCCGAGTTCGCCATCTCCAATCTCTATGTAGATAAGGTAGACGAAGACAAACTGGTGGAAACCGCCATTGTCAGCATGCTGGAAGAACTCGACCCGCACTCCACCTATTCCGACCCGGAAGAAGTGAAGCGGCTCAACGAACCCCTTCAGGGAAACTTCGACGGCATCGGTATCCAGTTTAATATGGCCACCGATACCCTCTTTGTCATCCAGCCCGTATCGGGAGGACCTTCCGAGAAAGTCGGCATCCTGGCCGGCGACCGCATCATCGAAGTGAACGACACGGTCATTGCCGGCGTGAAGATGAACACCGACGAAGTGATGCGTCGCTTGCGCGGACCGAAAGGTTCCACGGTGACGGTAAAAGTGCTGCGTGCCGGTGTGAAAGAGTTGCTGCCCTTCACTATCAAGCGCGACAAGATTCCCGTGTACAGCCTCGACGCTTCGTACATGGTAGAAGGAAAAATCGGCTACATCCGTGTGAACCGCTTTGCTGCTACCACCGGACAGGAGTTTACCGATGCCCTCCACAAGTTGCAGAAGCAAGGCATGAAAGACCTGATTCTTGATTTGCAAGGCAACGGAGGCGGTTACCTGAATGCTGCCATCAGCCTGTGTGACCAGATTTTGGGTAAGAAAGAACTCATCGTCTATACCGAAGGCCGCCGCAACCCCCGTTCGGAATTTGAAGCCAAGGGTGACGGCGATTTCCAGAAAGGCCGTCTGGTGGTGCTCGTCGATGAATTCTCGGCTTCCGCCAGTGAGATTGTCACCGGAGCCATTCAGGACTGGGACAGAGGTATCGTAGTAGGCCGCCGCACCTTCGGAAAAGGACTCGTGCAGCGCCCCATCGATTTGCCTGACGGTTCCATGATCCGTCTGACCATCGCCCGTTACTACACTCCTTCGGGCCGCTGTATCCAGAAACCTTACGAAAGCATCGAACAATATAATAAGGACTTAATAGACCGTTACAACCGGGGCGAGATGATGAGTGCCGACAGCATCCACTTCCCTGACTCGCTCAAGGCCAAGACCCTGAAGTTAGGACGTACAGTGTACGGTGGCGGAGGCATCATGCCCGACTATTTCGTGCCTATCGACACTACGATGTACACCGACTATTATCTGTCATTGCGCGACAAGGGTGCCATGGTGCAGCTGAACATCAAGCTGATTGACCGCCACCGGAAAGAATGGCTCCAGCAGTACAAGACGTTCGACCGCTTCAACCGCGAGTTTGAGGTGAGCCAGGCCATGCTCGACGAGCTGGTGGCACAAGGCACCTCCATGGGCATCACCTACAACGAGGCACAGTTCCGCACGGCACTTCCGCTGGTCAAAACCCAGCTGAAAGCCCTGCTGGCCCGCGACATCTGGGACATGAACGAATACTTCCAGGTGATTAACACGCTGAACGACAGCATGAAAAAGGCCATCGAACTGCTGCGCGAGCCCGGCATGAATTTCCCCAAAAGATAGGCTTCGGAAAACGTACTTGCGTTTGATTTAAAACACAAGTACGTTTTCCCTAAAACGCAAGTGCGTTTGAATTAAAACTCTTCGGCGTTTTGATTCAAACGCCCTTGCGTTTTTTTTACGTGTGGCTCACGGCCTTCGATTACAGAATTTTTTCCATAATCTGTTGTGTTATCTCAATAAATCTTCTAATTTTGCATCATAATTTGGACCTTTGAGTGCGAATTTATAGTTCTAACAATTAAATAATTTAAATTCAATCATTTATGTGGTTAAGTAATTCATCTATTGGAAGGAAAGTGGTGATGAGTGTTACTGGTATCGCCCTTGTCCTGTTTCTGACATTTCACATGGCGATGAACCTTGTTGCATTGTTCTCGGGCGAGGCGTACAACATGGTTTGTGAGTTCCTCGGTGCCAACTGGTATGCGCTGGTAGCTACTGTCGGACTGGCTGCCCTGTTTGTAATTCACATCATCTACGCTTTCTGGCTGACGATGCAGAACCGTGCAGCTCGCGGTCACGAACGCTATGCAGTGACAGCAAAACCGAAAAACGTGGAATGGGCATCTCAGAACATGCTGGTACTGGGTATCATCGTAATCCTGGGTCTGGCTCTTCACTTCGTAAACTTCTGGTACAAAATGCAGTTCGCTGAAATCATCGGCAACCCGATGATGGGTGGTCTTCATGCAGCCGACGGTTACGGCTACATCATGCAGACATTCTCTAATCCGGTGTTCTTCGTGTTGTATATCATCTGGCTGATTGCCTTGTGGTTCCACCTGACTCACGGATTCTGGAGCTCTATGCAGACTTTGGGTTGGAACAACACCATCTGGATTAACCGTTGGAAATGCATCTCTAACATCTATTCTACCATCATCGTACTTGGCTTCATGCTGGTAGCCGTTGTGTTCTTCCTGAAAAACATGATGGGTTGCGGTGCTTGCTAATTTAAGTGTAACTGATTAAATTGAAAAAACATTATGACTAAGATAATCGATTCTAAGATTCCTGAAGGCCCGATAGCTGAGAAATGGACCAATTATAAAGCTCACCAGAAACTGGTGAACCCGGCTAACAAACGTCGTCTGGACATCATCGTGGTAGGTACAGGTCTGGCAGGTGCTTCTGCAGCTGCTTCTTTAGGTGAAATGGGATTCCGTGTGTTCAACTTCTGTATCCAGGACTCTCCTCGCCGTGCACACTCTATCGCTGCACAGGGTGGTATCAACGCTGCCAAGAACTACCAGAACGACGGTGACTCTGTTTATCGTCTGTTCTACGATACAGTGAAAGGTGGTGACTACCGTGCTCGTGAAGCTAACGTTTACCGTCTGGCTGAAGTATCAAACAACATCATCGACCAGTGCGTGGCACAGGGTGTTCCTTTCGCTCGTGAATACGGTGGTACACTGGCTAACCGTTCATTCGGTGGTGCACAGGTATCTCGTACATTCTACGCTAAAGGTCAGACAGGTCAGCAGCTGTTGCTGGGTGCTTACTCTGCATTGAGCCGTCAGGTTGGTGCCGGTACTGTAAAACTGTACACTCGTTACGAAATGCTCGACGTAGTATTGGTTGACGGTCGTGCACGTGGTATCATCGCTAAGAACCTGGTAACCGGTAAGTTGGAACGCTTCGCTGCTCATGCAGTAGTTATCGCAACCGGTGGTTACGGAAACACTTACTTCTTGTCAACTAACGCCATGGCATGTAACGTAACAGCTGCCATGTCTTGCTACCGTAAGGGAGCTATGTTCGCTAACCCGGCTTACGTACAGATTCACCCGACTTGTATTCCGGTACACGGTGACAAGCAGTCTAAGCTGACTTTGATGTCAGAATCTCTGCGTAACGACGGTCGTATCTGGGTTCCGAAGAAACTGGAAGATGCCAAAGCATTGCAGGCTGGAACAAAGAAAGGTAGCGATATTCCTGAAGAAGACCGTGACTACTACCTGGAACGCCGTTATCCGGCATTCGGTAACCTGGTTCCGCGTGACGTGGCTTCACGTGCCGCTAAAGAACGTTGCGACCACGGTTTCGGTGTAAACAACACAGGTCTGGCCGTATTCCTTGACTTCTCTGAAAGTATCGAACGTCTGGGCTTGGACGTAGTTCGCCAGCGTTACGGTAACTTGTTCGATATGTACGAAGAAATCACCGACGTAAATCCGGGCGAACTGGCTCGCGAAATCAACGGTGTGAAATACTACAACCCGATGATGATTTATCCGGCTATCCACTACACAATGGGTGGTATCTGGGTAGACTACGAACTCCAGACTTCTATCAAGGGTCTGTTCGCTATCGGTGAATGTAACTTCTCTGACCACGGAGCTAACCGTCTGGGTGCTTCTGCATTGATGCAGGGTCTGGCCGACGGATACTTCGTATTGCCTTACACTATCCAGAACTACCTGGCCGACCAGATTACTGTTCCTCGCTTCTCTACTGACCTGCCTGAATTTGCAGAAGCAGAAAAGGCTGTTCAGGACAAGATTGACCACCTGATGAACATCAAGGGTAAGAAGTCTGTAGACTCTATCCACAAGGAACTGGGTCGCGTGATGTGGGAATACGTAGGTATGGGCCGTACAGCTGAAGGTTTGAAGACCGGTCTGGCTAAGCTGAAAGACATCCGTAAGGAATTCGAAACAGAACTGTTCATCCCGGGTTCTAAGGAAGGTTTGAACGTTGAGCTGGATAAGGCTTTCCGTCTGAACGACTTCATCACAATGGGCGAGCTGATTGCTTACGATGCATTGAACCGTAACGAATCTTGCGGTGGTCACTTCCGTGAAGAATACCAGACAGAAGAAGGTGAAGCAAAACGTGATGACGAAAACTTCTTCTATGTAGCTTGCTGGGAATACCAGGGAAGCGACGACAAGGCTCCGGTATTGTACAAAGAACCGCTGGTTTACGAAGCTATCAAGGTACAGACTCGTAACTACAAGAGCTAATCAGTGAAGTTAAACAATTAAAGAATCTAAGTAAAATGGATAAAAATATATCATTTACGCTGAAAGTTTGGCGTCAGAACGGACCTAAGGAAAAAGGTCATTTCGATACATTCCAGATGAAGGACATTCCGGGCGATACTTCCTTCCTGGAAATGCTGGATATCTTGAACGAACAGTTGATTGAAGACGGAAAAGAACCGGTAGTGTTCGACCATGACTGTCGTGAAGGTATTTGCGGTATGTGTTCTTTGTACATCAACGGACATCCGCACGGACCTGCTACAGGTGCTACTACCTGCCAGATCTACATGCGTCGTTTCAAAGACGGTGATGTAATCACTGTAGAACCGTGGCGTTCAGCCGGTTTCCCGGTTATCAAGGACTTGATGGTAGACCGTACTGCTTACGACAAGATTATGCAGGCAGGTGGTTTCATCAGCGTACGTACAGGTGCTCCTCAGGATGCCAACGCTATCCTGATTCCGAAACCGGTAGCTGATGAAGCAATGGATGCTGCTTCTTGTATCGGTTGTGGTGCTTGTGTAGCTGCTTGTAAGAACGGTTCAGCCATGCTGTTCGTATCTGCCAAGGTAAGCCAGTTGAACCTGTTGCCTCAGGGAAAACCGGAAGCATTGCGCCGTGCAAAGGCCATGATTGCCAAAATGGACGAACTGGGCTTCGGTAACTGTACCAACACCCGTGCTTGTGAAGCAGAATGTCCGAAATGCGTTTCAATCAGCAACATCGCTCGTTTGAACCGCGACTTCATCAAAGCAAAACTGAAAGACTAATCCTCTTTACAGACAGATAACGATTCGCCCCGAAGCACACGCTGTTTCGGGGCGAATTCTTTTTGTCTTTTAAAAACTTTTAAAAAGCTGAAAATCAAGGGCTGGATGTTTGTACAGAATAAGTGTTATTCTTACATTTGTCACGTGATTTTTTTCATAGTATTAGATTTAAGGTTAACAAGGTTGGGAGAAAGCGTTCTCCCATTTTTTATGCCTTTTTTGTTGTTCAAAAAGAAAATTGCTATTTTAGCTGGAAAGTTTTTAGGAGATAAAAAGGGGAGGGGACATTATGAAGCGTTTCGTTATATTGATTTTATACAATTTATTGGTCTTTTCCATTTATGCAGGTGTCATACCTTTTCAGGGGTTACGCGAAAGGATAGCGCGCGACCCGGAAGGCTCTTTGCTGCTGCTGGACAGTCTTGAAGAAAAGGGCACCATACCCCAATATGGCATTGATTACCTCCGCGCCTTGTCCTATCGTACACAGTCCAGGTATTACATGTGCATGCACTATGCTACCCACGCATTGAACAATCCGGAAATACAGCGCGATTCAGTGCTTACTTCATACACTTATATGCTTTTGGCCGAATCTTCGGTCGTCTCCTTCCAGCTTGCCGAGGCGGCCGACATGATTACAAAGGGTAAGGAATACGCAGAGAAGGCCAATGACCAGCTTTTAAGGGCCAATATGCTGCAAATGGAAGGCGGGCTATACCGTAACATGGGCGTACTGAATAAAAGCTATGAATGCCTTCAGGAGGCCGTTTCCCTACTTTCGGACATATCCAACGCTGAGGCGAAGTTTCTGTTGTCACATTGCATGGGTTACCTCATGGGCTATTATATCAGCGATAGGAAGCCTCAGAAAGCTTGGGAGGTGGGCTTGCAGCGTGAAAGGTTACTGCGTTCCCTCGAATCGCGGACCGATGTAGATGTTCATGTGCTCGATCGTCACAAAGGCTTTTTCTATAGTAAGATGGCCTATTTGTCTTATCAGGTAAAGAAGCCGCAAATGGCAAAGAAATATGCCGATATGTTTTACTCTACTGTCTTTTCAACTACCTCAATGGGACAGCTTGAGATAAACGACTTCTTGCTCGAAAGTGGAGACTATCATTCCGTGCTGGCGCATAGCAATGCCTATTTTTCCGAATTGGATGCAAGTGATTCGCTGAATGTCATTTATCTCCGCACACTCTATCAGAGCAGTAAGGCCTATAATGCTCTAGGAAAGTACAGAGATGCTTACAATGCCATGATGCAGGTGTATGACATCCGTAACAAGATGCGTGTAAACATGGAGCGTAACCAGATTTTCGACCTTACAGACGTGACAGATGCTGTATCGCGTGAGTATGAATTAGAGAAAGCGGCGTATCATGTGAAAATGCAGCATCGTATCATTGTAGGGCTGGTGTGTTTTATGGTGTTTTTGCTGTTGCTTTTTGCTGGACTTTGGCGGGCGCTGAGCGTTATCAAGAGAAAAAACCGTAAGATGGCCGAGCTGATTCTGGAACTGGACGACCAGCGCAACGCACTTCTGGCAAGACATGCCTTTCCGCAGTTGGAGATGGCAGAGGAGCCTGGTGAAGAGGAACAGCCGGATGAGGTAGATGTAGCTATCGGTACCGATGCAGACACAGATACATCCGACGTGGCCGTTCCGGAGAATGAAACCCTGTTTCAGACATTCGATCAGCAGGTAAAAGAGCAGAGGCTATACCTGGATTACCAGCTGACACGCGATGATTATGCGCAACTGATGGGGGTAGACCGAAACCGTTTTGCCGCCGTTCTGAAGCTGTTTACTTCGGGAGGAAATCTGAGCATGTATTTGAATGAACTTCTTCTGGAATATTCGGTCAGCTTGTTCCGCAACCATCCGGACTGGCCCATCAGCAAGGTGGCAGAAGAGAGCGCGCTGCCTAGTTCTTCTACTTTTTATCGTTTGTTTAAGGATAAATACGGCATCAGTCCCAACAGTTTCCGGAAGACTTTTTTGAAGAAAAAATAATTTTTCTCTTTGTCAGAACCCCCTCAGGATGGCTTTCCTGAGGGGGTTCTGACAAAATAGGAACTTTTCTGATAAATTGGGAAAACATTTTTTTGGGGAGTTTACCTTGATTATTTAGCTTTGTAGAAAAACAAAAATATGCAAAGATAAAAGAAATAGTATTATGAAAAAGACACTGGTATGGATATTGTTTCTGTTTGTCTGTATATCGGTTTCTGCCCAGAAAATAGCCGTGAAGACAAACCTGCTTTACGATGTGACCACTACGCTTAATTTGGGTGCAGAGTTTCGTGTGGCTCCGAAGTGGACAATTGATTTGTCGGGTAATTATAATCCCTTTAATTTAGGTGATGACCGCAAGATGAAGCACTGGCTGGTGCAGCCTGAAGCGCGCTATTGGTTCTGTGAAGCTTTTAACGGCCATTTCCTGGCACTTCATGCGCTGGGCGGTCAGTTTAATGTGGCCAATATGGATCTGGGCATTTTCCCTTCTTTTAAGAATTACCGTTACCAGGGTAATATGTATGGTGCCGGCATTGGCTACGGTTACCAGTTCGTGCTGTCCAAGCACTGGAACCTGGGACTTGAAATCGGTGCAGGCTGGATTCGTGCGGATTATGATAAGTATGACTGTCCGCATTGCGGTGAATGGCGCGGTAGCGACAAGAAAGACTATTTCGGTTTGACCAAGGCTGCCATATCCTTGATTTACGTAATTAAATGATGGAGGAACGTAGGATGAAAAAATATATTATCTCTCTCGCATTTGTACTGGCAGCCGGCATTCCCGTATTCGGCCAGACTTCTTATCTGAGTGAAATAAAGATTGTGAACCGTGAGGTGGTGAAGACGGGCGACCGTCAGGCCAACGTGAAGATGACGGTGAGCCTGGACGATCTGGATATGAAGAACCAGCATTCGCTGCGCGTGGTGCCCGTGATTCTCTCTGCCGACGGCAGTCAGCAGCAGGAACTTCCTTCTTTCGTTATCAACGGAAAAGTGCGCGATAAGGTGCAGCAACGTACCGAAGCCTTTGAAGATACGAACCTTAATCCGGATGCCGTGGTGAAGGTACGCCGTAAGAACGGTACGGCCCAGACGCTCGACTATGACGCTTCTGTTCCTTTCAAACGCTGGATGATTGGAGGTGACCTTCGTCTTCGTGCCTACGTGACGGGTTGTGCGCTTTGCGACGAAGGTGACGAAAATACCTCTACAGGCGATATTTTCCCGCCGATGAATCCGGCTTACTATTCTCCTTTTATCCAACCGAAGGAAGAGGTGGTGAAACGCCGTTCCGAAACCCGCAGTGCCCGCTTGCAGTTCCGTCAGGACAGCCACCGCATCGACCCGAAGTTCAAGAACAACGCAGCTGAACTGGATACGGTCCGCAACTCCATTACGCTGGTAAAAGACAACAATGATCTTACCATAACCGGTATTTACGTAACTGGTTACGCTTCACCGGAAGGTACTTTCGATTATAACATGAAATTGTCTGAACGCCGTGCGAAAGCCTTTACAGAATACATGAAGGATGACTTGAAGAGCGTAGACCCGAAGCTTTACCATGTAGACTGGAAGGGTGAAGACTGGGCAGGCTTGCGCGAAGAAGTGGTGAAGCACCCCAAACTGCTGAAAATTGACGAAGTGCTGAATATCATTGACAATTGTGGTGACGACAAGGATGCGTGTGAAGAACAGATTAAGGCCTTGGTACCGCCCGAAATCTACCAGCGCTTGCTGAACGAGATGTATGGTCCGGTTCGTCGTAACGAATACCGCATAGAATATAATGTACGCCATTTTGATTTGGCAGAAGGCAAGGAAATGATTAAGACCCGCCCGGACCTGATGAGCGTAAGCGAGATACAGCAGGTGGCCGACAGCTACGGGAAGGGTAGTCCGGAATACATTGACTGCCTGATGCGCGGAGCCAAAGCATATCCAAACGATGTGACAGCGGTAAACAATGCCGCATTGGCACTGATAGAGGCTAACCGTACGGACGAAGCCATCCGCCTGTTGGAAAACGCACCGGCAGAAGGAGAGTTGCTTAATATGAAGGGAGTAGCTTATGCTAAAGCCGGTCAGTATGACAAGGCTTCACAGGCTTTCTCTGCGGCAAAGGCAAAAGGATATAGCCAGGCAGGGGAAAACCTTACGCTGCTGAAGCAGTATGTGGAATACATGGCTGAATAATTACTTAGAATAAACGAGAATTGATATATATATAGTTTTATTTAAAATTTAGTTTACTATGAAACTGACAAAGAGTTTATTTTTGGCATTTGCGGGCTTGGGTTTGTTCGCATGCTCAAATGAAGAAGTAATTGATAATGGTGGTGTTCAGGGTGGAGCTGATGTTACTGTAACTGTAAATCCTCAGGGGCTTTCAAGAAGTAGAGCTATAGATCCCTCTAATCCTGTTAATGGAGCTAATGGTGATAAGCAAGATGTAGATATTAACTCCATTGTCGTTAAATTGACTGCTGGTGTAGGCTCTGCTGAACAAGAATTTACTAGCATGAGCGAATTGACGAATGGTACAGTAACATTCAACGGCGTGCGTAATCCGAGTAAGATTGAAGTGTTTATTAATGGTGGAAAAGCTGAAGATTGGACTTTGGCTGAATTCTATCAGGGAAATCATGCAGGATTGGCAGCACCGATGTATGGATCTGCTAGTGGAAATGAGTTTGAGACTACAACATCTGCTGATGGTAAAACAGTTTATAATGTGACTGTCACACCAAAACATGAAACTGCATTATTAGAGTTCTCTGATATATCTCACAAAGATGATGGAGAAGGTTGCATTTTTAATGCTATTAATTTTGAAGGCTTGTTCTTAAATCATGTAAAATTAGCAGAAAATGGCCAGTATATGGGGGATGATAATTTGACTAAAGTTGAAAGTTTCTATGATGTTCAGCAGCTGGGTTATCTTATTCCTACTTATAGTGTAATTGCGGATGCAGATATGAACTTCCTTACCCCTTCAAAAGTATGGCCTGCTGAAGGAAACTGTTATTCATATAATATCTTCCCTCAAGCAAGTCTTGACTTGCCTGTTTTAACTCTTTGCTTTAAAGATATTGCAGTGAAAGACGGACAAGTTTGGGCAAATGCTGATAATAAAGGTTATGCAACTGTAAAAACTTACAAGTTAAGTTCTACAGAAGAACTGACTGAACAGCAGTTGGAAGAAATGGGTGCAACGAAGACAGATCCTGTAATCAAAAAGTTTGCTGCTGGTTATGTTTATAAATTTACAGGGTTGGAAGTAGCAGATGAAAATATTGGTACAACAATTGAAGGTGGTGAAGATGCATCTTTGGTTGCTACTATTAAAGTAATTCCTTGGATTATCACTGAAGGTACAGTAGAATGGAACTAATTCTTTAGTTATAAATAAACATTTTTTTGGTGGGAAAAGATTTTCCCACCAGAAAATTTAAACATACAGAAAATAAAAACCTTAAAGAAAATGATGAAATCAATAAGATACATATTAATGGCGCTGTTCGCTACCGTCCTGACGACCAGCTGTATTAAAGAAGATTTCGATGATTGCGATAATGTAACCATCTATTTCCAATATCTTGCCGACGGCGATAAAGACGTACTATATCAATACATGAAGAAGGTAGACCTGTATGTTTTTGATGAGGGCGGTCATATTATGGGTGTAGGTCATTATGATGAAGTGGATTTGAAGAATTTTGCGGCCAAACCTTCTTTCAAACTGACACCAGGACGGAAATATAAAGTCGTAGCTGTAGGAAATGCATACGAACGTACAGAAGTGGTTAATCTAACCTCGGAAACAGAGTTTAATAATATCTATCTTCAGCATCCGGCATGGGGAACTGATGATCAGGTGGATGGACATGACCATAATTATATAGGTCAGGAGGAGTTCTTCATTCCAGATGGTGAATTTACTGTTTACCGTGATACCGTAACACTTTATAGTGCACATGTAAATGTAGAGATTGAAATAAACGGGCTTCCTGCCCCCGCAAATGTTCGCGCAGGAGAGAACATACCTTATCAATTGATGATTGAGCAGTCAAATGCTCAGACAGACTTTGAGGGTAATATTAATACAGATAGTGAGGCAAAGGGTACTTGTTATCCAAATCTGATTTATGACTCTGAACGTAATTGCTATCGCACAGAGAATTTGACCTTGTTCCGTATGAACGATCATCATGGACATGTGGATGAAACCTGTTGTGAACATCAACTGGTACTGGTGGATAATACTACAGGTAAAGAAATGGTGCGTGGTAACATATATAACTATCTCAAATACTTTGAAGATGAGATAGATATTACTAAACAGGAAGCTACATTACCTATTGCAATTAATTTTCATAATGTGGACGTAGATATTACATTGCCGGATTGGGTGATTGTAGATGGTAAACCTGAATGGAACTAAACCTTAAGGAGGAATGCTTATGAAAAAACTAAGAAGATATTTAGGTGCGATAGGATTACTACTCCTGATGGGAGTAGTTACTTCCTGTATAAAGGACGATATTGCGACTGCATCCGATGCTGATGCGGTGAATATCACAGTGAATGTGGGTTCACGTGCTGCCGAGGTTGATGAAAATAATAATGAAGTTTTGGCTAATGAAGGTATCAAGACCATCCGTCTGATTTTAGTGCAGAGCGGGAAAGTGGTTATCAACTCAAAACATCGTTTTACTGCGCACGATGGACAAACATTGTTGGAACAGGGCATTCGGATTATTGGTATAAAGAAAGCGGCTACAGATTTTTATGCGGTAGTAAATGAAGAAAGTACAGGAGTGTCTTTTGATACCGGCTTTGCGGTAGGTGCTGACTTTTCAGAAGATAAATTTAAGCAGACTGTACTTGTAGCAGATGATGCTACATTCCCTAAAACAGATATAAGTGAGAATGGACTTCCCATGCAAGGTAAAGCCTCTAAAAGCGAAAATGAACTGGTGGATAATGTGAGCGTGGAAATACCTGTAGAGCGTGTGGTGGCACGTATAGATTTGAATCTGGTAAATAATACAGGAAGTACGCTTGATATTAATAACATCAATTTTGGTAATTTCTTTCCATCACAAACTCAATTAGGAGAATTTGCTCCTGGTACTTATGCTCCGAAGACGTTTGCCGAGAATGTAGAAATACCAGCTACAGCGGGTAATAATACACATAAGTTTACTTATTATTTGTATGAATCTCAGGCTGATGCAGGTAACTATACCGTGAGTTTGAATGATGGAACAGAATATCCTGCAGTTCCTATTTTAGTAGATGGTCAGCAAGTTACGGAATTGCTGAGAAATCATATCTTGTCTATAACGGGAACTGTTAACTCAAGTGGTTGGGAATTGACATGTGAAGTGAATCCTTGGGAGAAAGAGGATATAGATTTGTCCTTTGAAGATAACTTGAGTTATAGTCAAGGAAACTGGACTTCAGGTACATTTATTGAAATACTTGATAATAATATTGTTCATTTGTCTCCCGACAAAGCAGCAGAACTTACATTTACAATACAAACTCCTAGTGGAGCAAAATGGAGAGCTTCATTGGAAGGCGATGTAAACGCTTTCGAATTTGAAGGACCGAATGAAGGAATTGCGGGTATTCAGGATGAAAATGGGAATGTTCCTGTGCAAACTATTAAATTAAAAGTGAAAGATCCAGAATTTCAGGGAAGATATGAAGCGCAGTTGCATGTTTTTGCGTATATAGGTAGTAAAGGCTATGAATTGGATTTGACTAAGGGTGGCAATACATCTACGGGTCCTGTAAATTATTTTACAATACTTCAAGCTCAATAATTATGAAACAAGAAATATTATTTATATGGTCCTTTTTATTGCTTCTTTGTTTGGGAGCATGTCAGAAGGAGGCGGTATCAAGTGAAGATGTCGCTGCGAATGAGGGGATTACTTTAGAACTTGTAACACGTGCGAATGATAATGTGGAGGCAGGTGATGATCGGTTTAATGAGAATCTTATTACAAAAGCGGATGTGTTCTTTTTTGAGAATGAAAATGAAAATGCAGCGTGTGTGTACTCTCAAATCGGAGTTACCCCCTCTGGAAATAAGATAAAAGTAAAACTTGATAATTTTAATGAGGGAAGTTATTATGTGTATGTTATAGCAAATGGTAACTTTACTTATGATAATAATGGAGTGGGGGTTACGCTGGGTACTTTGAAAAGTAAGGAAGCTCATACAGAATGGAAGAATTCTGAAGGAGAACCAGAACCTTCATTACTGATGGACGGTGGAAATATTTGTCAAGTTGAAAAGAACGGAAAAGGTAATGTTGCCTTGACACGTGCTATGGCGAAAGTGACTTTATCTGTTACGGCAACGGAGATTGAAGAAGATGATGGTACTTATGTACCTCAGTTGTCTGGTATGTATGTAAGTATGGTCAATATTGTTAAGAGAACTAATCTGAAAGGTGATTATCAGGTCAATAGTTCTGATGATTATCTTAAGATGGATAAGCGTATTATCCGTAAATATCAGCAAAGTGAGACTGGCGAGTATTATCATGTACCGTTTTATTCTTATCCTAATCCGGAAAATACAGTTAATCGTGAAGATGCATATCTTATTTTAAAATTACCATGGAAGAAAGTAGTAGGAGAAGGGGGAGGAAATTATGATGCTGTAGATTATTATTATCAAGTGCCTATAACAGGTAGTGATGCATTGGCATTATGTTCAAGGAACCATTACTATAAGCTGAATCTTAAGGTTGGTGTGTTGGGAAGTCTTAATCCTCAAGATCCTGTTGAAGTAACGCCTTCGTTCATTATTGAAGACTGGTTTACTGAGGAGTTGACGGCAGAAATGCAAAATTATCGTTATCTGGTGCTTGATGAATACAATTCAGTAATGAACAATGTCAATGAATTACGTATGCCTTATGTCAGCAGTAGCGCAATTAAGGAAGTAAAAGTGACAAAGGTAGTATATACAGACTATTCACAGGTGAAATTTAAAGATGTGTCTTTAACTAGTGACAGTCAATTGGCAGATTATTCGGTGCGTGTAGATGGAGATGAGTTGGTGTTCAGTCATGTTCTTACTGATAATGATTTTGTGCCTTTTACTATAACTGTAAAAGTAACAAATGAAGACGGTATATCACAGGAATGGACAATAACTCAATATCCGGCAATTTATATTGAAGGTCATAAGGCGGATTATAAATTGTATGTGGCGGGAGAATATACTACTACTACCGATGGTTGGGATAAAGACCAATGGTTTGAGTATGTCAATTATGATCGTTATCCTTTAGGTAGTGTGCAGAATCCAGCATCAGTTGATGGAACAGGAACTAATAGAAATTATAACAACTATACAATCCATGTGACTTCTTTTGATGTGGGCGATAAATATCAGATTGGTGATCCACGTACATTGGATTATAATAACTTGGAAATGAGTGGTTTGAATTCCTATCGTCCTTCAAGAGAAGATGATAATTCATGGTGGGTTATTTCCCCTTCCTTCAAAATAGCTTCTTCGCGTGGTAAAACTACTGATATTTCATTTAAGAATGCCCAAAGGCGTTGTGCTGCTTACCAGGAAGACGGATATGGTGCGGGCAGGTGGCGTGTCCCTACACGTGCAGAGATTGAGTTTATTGTAAATCTGTCAGCCAATGGAAAGATTCCGACTCTTTTTGATGGTGAATATTGGTGTGCGGATGGTGCATATTATAGTTCTGATGATAAGGATTTTCATACGAGTGGTGATAGCCAAGCAGTTCGCTGTGTCTATGATGTATGGTATTGGGGCGATAAGAGAGCCGACAAACCAGATGTTTTTGGATGGCGAGATACTCCTTTAAACTAAAAATTGATAGCTTATGAAAAAAATATATTTATTTATAAGTATTATGACTCTTCTTTTGGTTACTTCATGCCGGGAAGAATTCGTAGAAGGTGGAAAGGTTGACTTACAGCATAATGAATATCTCCTGAATGTTTCAATCCCAGAAGCATCTACAGTTGTGTCAAGAGCTTTAGGTGAACCTTCACAAAGTGCACTTCAGAATTTGCCTTTGTCTGTTCTGGTTTTTGATGAGAACGGTTTTTTCCTTTCTATGCGTAAGGCAGATCCTGTAACTGTTAACGAGGATGGAAAGAGTGGTACGTTTGAGGTGAATCTTCCACCATCGGATACAAAACGTATTCTACATTTTGTATTGGGAAATGTAGATTATCCTAAGGAGTATGACCGTAGCGATAGTGAGAGTAGTGTGTTTGGTTCTTTGACTGTGAAAGACGGTGTCGATGCTTATTGGCAAAGAATTGAAGTCGATAAAATACAGCAGAATGAAACAAGCTTTGAACAACCGATAAAATTGATTAGAAATTTTGCCAAGATTTCATTGAATGTGGCAGAGAGTGTGCAAAACTTTAGCTTGCTGGGATTTACAATAATCAATGAAACTAATGAGGGAACTGTCGCTCCTTATACGGGTAATGACGGGGCTAATGGCAGATTTGCTACGTTTGATCTTGAGCAAGGTGTGAAATCGTATGAAAGTTTTACGAGATTAAATAAAGGATATGGTGGCAATGCGTTGGGTGAACGAATAGATGAGTACGATGAAAAAGACTTTTCTGATCCTAATCCTAAATATGTATATGAGTGTAATCAGGATAAATCTGACAATCCAGCTTATATCTTACTTAAAGCTGACAATGCAGGCCAACCGTGCTATTATAAACTGGATATTGTGACCACTGATACTGAAACATTTGTTACCTCATATCTTAATTTATATCGAAACTTTCATTATTCTGTGACGATAAATAAGGTAAATGGTGCAGGTTATTCTACTCCTGAAGCTGCTATGGCTGCAGCGGCTTCGAATAACTTATCGGCTTCTGTTGAAGTGAGTGAAGTGAACGAGATAGAGGACGGATTAGGCAATAAGTTGTGGGTGAGTGATGTAGATATCATGTTGGTAACTACTGACATTTATTCAATCAAATATGAGTATACAATTAATAATGGCGAAAATGCAAATGGCCAGGTAAAAGTTTCTACTGTCGGTGATTTGAATACTCAGGCAATAAGTAAATTTGAGAACGATCAGAATGGGAATCTGATTATTTATCCGGCTACTAATTTGCCCTCTCTTATGGAAAAACAGGAATTTATACTTGCTACACCTTCCGGATTGGCCAGAAGGGTGACAGTATATGTGAGAAAACCGTTTGAGTTTTCGGCTGTGGACTGCGATAATTATGTGGCAGAGGAAGTAGGTTCGGAACTGACTTTAGTTGTGCGTCTACCTGAAAATATGCCTACAGCAGTATTTCCTCTTACGTTGGATATTGAACCTGTTAAAAAGTCAATTTATCCTGATACGAAGAAGAATCGTATTCCAGTAGAGGCTGAAGGAACGACTACATTTAATTATGCGGCGACTGTTACTTATAATGATTACCGTAAGAATCCTGCATTTTTCTTCCATTTTAAAACAAATATGGCGAAAAGTGCCACGCAGATAAAAGTGACGAATCCTTATTTCTTGGATTCGAATAATACGGCAGAGTTTAATAATACTTCTTCTAGTGAAATTTTTGGATTCCTTGATTTGAAGTTGTCTTCTGAAGGTAATGGTTCATTCTCTGAGAATGATAATATTTTTACTTTTAACACTTATAATACAGTCAATAAACCTCTGACAATGACATTTAGATTGCATGACGAGGGGGATAAGGTGACAACTTCTGAGCATGTTATTGAAATTTATGGAAGATACTTGGATTTTGCGAATGAAGGTAATAATGTAGTTACAGAGACAGGTACTTTTACTGTTCGTGAAGACAATCATTGTATTTTATATGTTCCTAATGATATTTATGCCGAGCAGAAATTGACATTCACTATTACTCAGAATTATGCGAGTGAAACCTTGCAGTTGTCCTCACTTGACCATAAAACTGCTACGGTGGATTATAAAATGCCATCGAAACGGTTACAATTAAAGTATTCGACTTGGAGGGGTGAGTATCCTATTAGTAATGCTACTGTATCTATTTATAAAGATGAAAGTTATTCGGAGAAGATAATGGATAAAGAGACGGATGGCAATGGATATATTACTATTGAGTCGTTTGCTGGCTTTTCGGAAGGCGATCAATGGGTTTTCAGATATAGTAATTATTTGTCTACCTATTCTGTATCAGTTACAGTTGGGGAGTTAACCAAAACAACATCAGACCAAACACTTACTTTAACTACAAGGTAGTCTGAATACAATCTAAGAAGTAGCCCTTTCATTCTTTTTCAAAAATAATGAAAGGGCTACTTCCTTATAATTCAGCATATATAGTTCTACTGGTTGTTTAAAACTCATATCTAAAATATGAATCGTTATGTCTTATTTATAGGAACAATGCTATTGTTTTCTGCTTGCGGAAACACCTCCCAGCAGAAACAAGCGGAAACCACCGAATCTGCATCCACCGCACAGCCTCAAGCGGCTGCGGAAGCCAAATTTCCTTTCCCTGAAATTCCCACCATGCTCACCCAGCCGGAAGAGCGGAAGGCGTATCTCATGGCGCACTACTGGGATAACTTTAACTTTGCGGATACGGCATTGGTGAATAACCGGAACGTGGCGGAGCAGGGGGCGGCGGATTACCTGGCCATACTGGCCGACGGTACGCTCACCGAGGAGCAGGTGAAGGGGAGCCTGGACGGCTTTTGTAAGGGGATGGAAGCGCAGGAGCATGCGCGGAAGGTGTTCTTGCAGATGATGGAGGATTACCTGTATAACCCGAACTCGCCTTTCCATAACGAGGGGCTGTATGCGCTGTTCCTGGAGCGGATGCTGAAGAGTGAGTTCGTGGATGAGGCGCGGAAGAGTTCGCTGAAGTTCAGCCTGGACCTGATCAGCCGGAACTGTCCGGGGAAGGTGGCTACGGACTTTGTGTACTTCCTGCCGGATGGCAGCAGGCATTCGCTGGCACAGACGCGGGCGAAGAACAACCGTCTGCTGCTGGTGTTCTACGACCCGGAGTGTCCGAGCTGTCATGAGACGATGCAGGAGATGGTGGCCGACGGGATGCTGGCGGAAGCCGTGAAGGCCGGAAAGCTGACGGTGCTGGCGGTGTACACCGAGGGTAATCAGGAGGTGTGGAAGCGCACGCTAAGCGATCTGCCTCAGGGATGGACGGTAGGCAGTGACCACGAAACGGTGAAGCAGGGGGCGCTGTACGACCTGAAAGCGATGCCTTCGCTGTATCTGCTGGACGGCACGAAGAGGGTGCTGCTGAAGGATGCACCTTATGCAAAGATTAGGGAGGAGATTGCGGCACTGTAAGTAGATTTTCGTATCTTTGCTATATACATACGCAAAGCCTATGAAACCTGTTCCTAAATTTTTCAATACAGCCGGCCCGATGAAGCCGGAGCTGCATTACTGCATTGACCCGCTGACACGCTTTGACCTGGAGGAAATAGAGTCGCTCATCCGGCAGAACAAGTATTTCATTCTTCATGCGCCACGCCAGACGGGGAAGACTTCGTGTCTGCTGGCCTTGCGTGATTACATCAACAAGCAGGGGGAATTTTATGCCGTGTATGCCAATGTGGAAGGGGGGCAGGCGATGAGAAATCAGGTGGAGGAGGTGATTGATGGAGTGATAGACATCATCAGCTTTCAGCTCCAGATGATTCTGAAAGAGGAAATGCCGAAGATATTGGCTTCACAAGTGAAACGGAATAGTGCGGCTTCGGTGAAGCTTACGGAATATTTGTCATTGCTTTGCCAGAAATTGGACAAACCCTTACTCTTGTTTATAGACGAGATTGATGCATTGGTAGGCGATTCTCTGGTGAGCGTGTTGCGTCAGCTTCGCAGTGGATATGACTTGCGGCCTCAGGCATTTCCGCAGAGTATTATTCTGTGTGGGGTGCGCGATGTGCGTGACTATCGGATTGTGTTGTCGAATCAGGATATTGTGACGGGTGGTTCTGCGTTCAACATCAAGGCTGAATCGCTTCGTTTGGGGAATTTCTCCCGTGAAGAAATTCATCAGCTTTATATGCAGCATACGACGGCTACGGGCCAGGTATTTGACGAGGCTTGTTTCCCGCAGATATGGGAGGCCACAGAGGGGCAGCCGTGGTTGGTGAATGCGTTGGGCTATGAGGTGACAATGAACATGCGTGAGAACCGTGACCGGAGTGTGCGGATTATACCGGAAATGATGTATCGTGCGCAGGAGCGGCTGATTTACCGTCGTGACACCCACATCGATATTCTGATAGACAAACTTCGGGAAGAGAGGGTGAGAAATGTAATCGCTCCGATTCTGGCCAACGAGGACGGAGAGGTGGAGCAACACCTGAAAGACGACGACATCCAGTATGTGGTGGATATGGGCTTAGTGGTGCGTGACAAGCCTCTGCGTATTGCAAATGCCATTTATCGTGAAGTGATTCCGCGCGAATTGACATGGGCACGTCAGCAGACGCTGGTGCAGCAGTCTGCGTGGTATATGAACCCTGATAACAGTATCAACATGAAAAAACTGTTGCTTGATTTTCAGGATTTCTTTCGTCAGAATGCGGATTCGTGGATTGAACGTTTTGATTATAAGGAGAGCGGGCCACAGCTGTTGCTTCAGGCTTTCTTGCAGCGTGTGGTGAATGGTGGTGGTTATATTGACCGCGAGTATGGCCTTGGCCGTGGTCGTACGGATTTGCTGATAACGAAACCTCTGACGAATCATTATGGTGGCCCGATGCAACGTGTGGTGATGGAACTCAAAATCAAGCGGGGTGAACAAGAAGGTATCATCCGTAAAGGATTGGAACAGACCGCAGCGTATATGGACAAGTGTGGCGGCACTATTAACGAAGGGCATTTTATCCTTTTCAATCGCGATAAGGGAGTGAGCTGGAACGATAAAATCTGGCATCGTGAGGAGTCGTTTGGCGGAAAGAAAATTATGGTCTGGGGGATGTAATGCTCCCTCAGGCCAGCTTGTAGACTCCTCCTGCCAGTGCGCGGACCACGCCTTTCATCTCTAAATTGAACAGCAGGCTGGTCATGCGGTTGATGGCGATGTTGCTTTCTACCACCAGGGTATTGATTTGTATCCCGTCGGGATGTTTCTGTAAATGGGTGATGACTTGTTCTTCTTCGGGTGTCAGCTCCGGGAACAGCTGGCGCTGGACTACCTGAGGGGAAACGGGCACATGGTCCCAGTTCATGGCTTTTACCACATCTTCCGCGCTCTGTATCAAGGCAGCGCGGTTTTTTTGTATCAGTAGGTTGCAGCCGGTGGAGTAGGTATCGCCTACGCGGCCCGGAAAGGCGAAGCAGTCGCGCTGGTAGCTTTCGGCTATTTCGGCGGTAATGAGGGAGCCTCCTTTGGGGCCGGACTCTACTACGAGGGTAGCGTCGCTGATGCCGGCTACGATGCGGTTTCGCTTCACGAAGTTTTGCCGGTCGGGGTTGGTGCCGCTCATGAACTCGGTGAGCAGTCCGCCTTGTGTCAGCATCTCGGTGGCGGTGCGGCGGTGTACGGCAGGATAGATGCGGTCCAGGCCATGAGCCAGTACACCCACCGTGTCGAATCCGTGGGTCAGTGCTTCGCGGTGGGCATGGATGTCGATGCCGTAAGCCAGCCCGCTCACTATCAGCACGTCGGGAATCAGGGCGCTGAGTTCCTGCATGAAACGCTGGCAGAGGCCTTTGCCGTAGTCGGTGGCATTGCGTGTGCCTACGATGCTCAGGATGTGACGGCTGTTCAGGTTGGCCGAGCCTTTGTAGAACAACACGAGTGGGGCATCGGGACATTCGCGGAGGCGGGAAGGGTAGGTTTCATCGTCTTCGGTCAGGCACTGAATCTGGTGCTTCTGGGCAAACGAGAGCTCGGCTTCGCACAGACGGAATACTTCCGTGTGCTGAAAGGCAGTGGCTACTTTCGGAGTGACTCCGGGAAGAAGGGCCGGCAGCTCGCGGGCGTGTTCGAAAAGCATGGTTGCACTTCCGGCAGCCTGAATCAGGTGGCGGGCTCCTACCAGACCGATGCCGGGCAGAAGGGGAAGGGCCATGCGGCAGAGGAGTTCTTTTTCGTTCATTGGTTCAGGTAGGGAGCAAAGATTTCATTGAAGAGGGCGCTGTCGCTCAGGCGTCCGTTGACTACGCACACGGTTTCTACGGTCGATTTGATGACGGGTTTCAGGTCGGGCAGGCGGTAGATGTCCTGCACAAAGACGTATTTGATGCCTTCCTTGCGGAGTGCCAGACGGGAGATGAACTCGTCGCCGCTGGTCAGCGGGGTTTTGAAAGCCATGTTCAGGCGGGCTACCACGGGGTCGATGCCCTGCTGGTGAAGCTGGGCGAAGCTGACACCGACGGAGGAGAGAAACTCGTGGCGGGTGTGCTCGATATAGTGCTGGTAATTGGCATTGTTGACGATTCCCTGCAGGTCGCATTCATAGTCGCGGACCTTCATTTTCAGTTCAAAGATGTATTTCTCCATGAGAGTGAAGTTTATGTATTTTCACAAAGATAGCGAATTATTCCTATATTTGCAGGATATGAAAGAGAATGTACCAGTAATTTATGCAGCTCCTTTGCAGGGCTTTACGGAAGTGGCGTGGCGCAATGCACATGCGCAGTGCTTGGGAGGTGTGGACGCGTATTATACTCCTTTTGTCCGGTTGGAGAAAGGAGAGATTCGTAACAAGGACAAGCGCGACGTGTCGCCTGAAGAGAACACGGTGTCCCGGCTGGTTCCGCAAGTGATTGCCTCGGAGCCGGAGGAGCTGAAGGTGCTGACGGACTTTTTGGCTTCGCAGGGCTATCGGGAGATAGATGTGAACATGGGCTGCCCGTTTCCGCTGATTGTATGTCGTGGGAAGGGAGCGGGTATCTTGTCTTCTCCGGAGAAGGTGGAGGCGCTGTTGGAGACGATGAAGGCGTTTCCGGAGATTCGCTTTTCGGTGAAGATGAGGTTAGGCGGCCAGGATGCGGAGGAGTGGAAGGCGCTCGTGCCGTTACTCAACCGTTCGTGTGTGACGCAGGTGACGCTTCATCCGCGCATCGGGAAGCAGCAGTACAAGGGGTCGGTGGACCGGGAGGCGTTCCGTGCGTTCTATGAGGCGTGTGAGCGGCCGCTGGTGTACAACGGTGATTTGCTGACGGTGGCCGACATCCGGGAGGTACTGGAAGCGTTTCCCCGGCTGAAAGGAGTGATGCTGGGCCGCGGGCTGCTGGCGAATCCGGCACTGGCGCTGGCTTTCCGTGAAGGAGAATTGTCCGAGAACGAATTGAAGGCACGGGTAGCACAGATGCACCGGCAGATGTATCTGTATTATCATCGGGTGATAGAGGGCGGAGAGGCGCAGCTGCTGGCCAAGCTGAAGACCTGCTGGGAGTACCTGTTGCCGGAGCTGGACAAGAAACAGCGGAAGGCTATCTTGAAGAGCAATCGCCTGGACGGGTATCTGCGGGCAGTGGAAGAGGCATTGCGGGGATAAATCACCCTTCTTTTTTCTTGAAATATTCGTATCCGATGCGGCAGAACAGACATTTCTTGGTGTCGCAGTAATTCTTTTTAAGCTGGATGAGTGCCTGACTGTCGCCGGCATGGGCGGCTTGCAGACCACATTCTTTCCACAGCCGGATGATGTAGTTGTTTTCCGGTTTGAGTTGCTCCAGCAGGTTGCCGGCACGTTCGGTGAGCCGTTCCTCGCCTTTGTGCTTGCCGTAAGCATAGAGGAAGGGAACCACGGTATTGATGATCAGCAGGTCGATGGAGGCGTCGCTGAGGGTTTTCGGACGGGCGGGCGAGGGTTCGCCGAAAACGTAGTGGGTAAGCCAGTAAAGGGAGGTACCTCCACGCAGCAGGTCGCGCAGTTCTTTCACCGTAGAGGCCAGCAGCAGCTGGGAGAGCATGCCCTGGGAACGGTGGTAGAGGTTGGCCAGCTGGGCGATGCGTACGTGCGGAAAGTTGCCCGGGCGCATGCGGAGCATTTTCCACCGAAGGTGTTCGGAGGGCTGTAGCTCGAATTTGTGGGCCAGGTAGGCGTATTCTCTGGTAAGCTGGGCGGAATAGTCGTCGGACGGGAGTTCCTGCAACAGGCCGGCCTGCCCGAAGAAAATGGCTTCTATCTGAAAAAGATTATCGCGGTGCTTGTTGACGGCTTGCAAGGGAATGGTCTGTGCCCATTGCTCGAAGGCATCGCTGTTGGTGCCGAAACCGAAGTTGCGGGCCAAGGTGAGAAAAAAGGCTTGTTCCCAGTCGCCTTTGCTCTGGGTAAGCTGGGCCTGGATGCGCTGTGTTTTCTGCTCGAAACGCTCGGTCTGCAGACTGGAGAGCCAGCTGTGGAGCAGGAGTTTGGGCAGGCGAGGGATGAGGCGGTAGCAGGCCGGGTAATGGCTGGTTTCAATCAGCTCGCGGTAGTTGTCTAACAGGTAGGGCGGATAGTGCAGCTCCATTTGCGGGATGGGCGTGCCGTCGGTGCGGAAGGTTTCGGTATCGATGTCGGAAGCCACATGCAGAATCACGGAGTCGTAGGCGCGGTCCTGATGGTGGTGATGGCGTTTCCAGTCGGAAGCATGTACGTGGATTTCTACATTTCCCACCCACAGAATACCGTCTATCTTGATTTTCGCATTGAAAAAGTCGGGTCCTGCATCGGGATTGGGGAGTCCGGGGTCAATGACTTCCACGGTTTGTCCTTGCGTGGTATGCAGCGGAGTGAGCGGAAAAAGCTTGTGTTTCCATACAAACTGGAGTAGATGTTCCATGTTAACGAGCTGTAAATGTTGGGTAAATGTAATGATTAATACTGAAAAACACTATCTTTGCGAATAAAATTATCATCAGAATTATGAAAATTGCATTAATTGGATATGGAAAGATGGGAAAGGAAATTGAAAAAATCGCCCTTTCCAGAGGTCATGAAATTGTGAGTATCATTGATATAAATAATCGGGAAGATTTTGCTTCGGAGGCTTTCCGTTCGGCCGATGTGGCCATTGAATTTACGGCTCCTTCAGTGGCTTACGGCAACTGTCTGGAGGCGTTCAAGAATGGTGTGAAAGTGGTATCGGGCAGCACCGGATGGATGGGAGAGCATGGCGAAGAGATGCGCCGTCTGTGCCAGGAAGAGGGTAAGACGCTGTTCTGGTCGTCTAACTTCAGCTTGGGGGTAGCTATCTTTGCGGCGGTGAACAAGTACCTGGCAAAGATTATGAACCAGTTCCCGAACTACGATGTGTCAATGGTAGAAACCCACCACGTGCACAAGCTGGATGCCCCGAGTGGTACGGCCATTACGCTGGCTGAAGGGATTCTGGAAAACCTGGACCGCAAGCAGAAATGGGTGATGGGCACACTGACCGCTCCCGACGGTACGGTGACGGGTACGACCGACTGTGCACCGGATGAACTGCCCGTGAGTGCCATCCGCGAAGGGGAAGTGCCGGGTATCCATACCATCAAATATGAATCGGAGGCTGATTCTATCGTAATTACACACGACGCAAAGAACCGCAAGGGGTTTGCATTGGGAGCGGTGCTGGCTGCAGAATATACGGCTGCACACCAGGGCTTCTTAGGTATGAATGATTTATTCCAGTTTTGAGTATGATACAGGCATCGCGTAAACAATGGATAAAGTTCGGCATAGTGCTGGTGCTTTACCTGATTTTCCTGATTTGGTTGAAAAGCTGGCTGGGACTGGTAGTGGTTCCATTCATTTTTGACGCATATATTTCCAAAAAGATTCCCTGGACATGGTGGAAGAAGTCGACCAACAAGACCGTGCTGACGGTGATGGGCTGGGTGGATGCCATCGTGTTTGCGCTGGTAGCAGTCTATTTTGTGAATCTGTATTTCTTTCAGAACTACGTGATTCCTTCTTCGTCGCTGGAGAAATCGCTGCTGGTGGGCGACTATCTGTTTGTAAGTAAGATGAGTTATGGTGCCCGTATTCCGCAGACACCGCTCCACATGCCGCTGACGCAGCATACGTTGCCGGTGTTCAACTGCAAGTCGTACCTGGAATGGCCGAAGTGGGACTACAAACGGGTGGCCGGACTGGGAGAGGTGCAGCTGAATGACATCGTGGTGTTCAACTTCCCGGCAGGGGATACGGTGGCTACCGGCAATCCGGCAGAAGATATCTATCGCATGAGCTATGCCATCGGTAAGCAACTTTCGCAGCCTATTGACTTGGCCAGCCTGAACCTGGAGCAGCAACGGGATGTGTATGATTATTATTACGCGGTAGGACGCAAGTATATTGACGAAAATCCGCAGCTGTATGGTGAGGTGATTACCCGCCCTGTAGACCGGAGAGAGAATTATGTGAAGCGTTGTGTGGGTATGCCGGGCCAGACACTGGAAATCAAGAACCGGATTATTTACCTGGACGGTAAGGCCAACAAGGAACCGGATAATGTGCAGTATCGTTATTTCTTGCATACCAAGGGCATGCTGCCGGAGGATTTATGTCATGAATTGGGCATCAGCCAGGAGGACCTGATGGCTTATTATACGGAAGAATCGGTGTATAACATGCCGTTGACTGAAAAGGCGAAGGCTGCCTTGCTGGCACGGAAGGATTTGGTGACTTCCATTGAAAACGTGCCGGATGATGATGCAGGCGGACTGTATCCGGATAACAAGCTGACGGGCTGGACGATAGACAACTATGGTCCGATATGGATTCCGAAGAAGGGAGCTACCATAGACCTGACGCTGGATAACCTGCCGATGTATGAACGTCCGATCAAAAACTATGAAGGCAACAGCCTGGAGGTGAAAGACGGAAAAATCTACATCAACGGACAGGAAACGACGAAATATACCTTCAAGATGGATTATTACTGGATGATGGGTGACAACCGTCATAATTCGGCTGACTCGCGTTTCTGGGGTTTTGTGCCGGAAGACCATATTGTGGGTAAACCTATTTTTATCTGGCTGTCGCTGAACCAGGATCGTGGTTGGTTTGACGGAAAGATTCGCTGGAACCGTCTGTTTAAGTTTGTGGATTCCATTAAATAATCTATGAACAAAGGAAAGTCCGGATGGTGGTGGTTGAGAGCGGCCGGTCTGACGGTGTTGACCGTATGGCTGGTGCGGACCCTGCTTGTGACGACTTGTGTAATTCCTTCTTCCGGGATGGAAAATTCTCTTTATCAGGGAGAACGGATTCTGGTCAGCAAGTGGAGCTACGGGCTGCGTTTGCCTTTTTGTTCGCTTTTCGGCTATCATCGGCTGGCATCTTCGCGTGCGGAGAAGGGGGATATTCTCTTGTTCAATAACCCTCACCCCCAGCAGGTGGAGAGAGGGATAGAGTGGAGAGAGCTGTTTATCAGCCGCTGTATCGGCACGCCGGGAGATACGCTGATGCTGGATGCCGACCTGAACTGTGTGGGCGGAGAGGTGCTCAGCCCGGATGCCAAATCGCTGTATGCTTATCCGGTGTCTTCGGAAGACTTGATGCTGACCGTGCTGTCGGTGCTGGGTATCAAAGGAAATACGCTGGCCGGATATACTTCCGACGGGGGGTATATACGGAGTTTCAGCCAATATGAATATTACTTGATTTCGCAGAAACTGGAGGGACGGATTCCGCTGGTTCCGCTGGATGAAAAGAACCGTACGGAAGTGCATCCGTATGTGATTCCGGCAAAAGGCGTTCCGGTGAAGGTATATCCCTGGAATGTGACCTTGCTCTGCAATACGATTGTGGCGCATGAACACCAGCCTGCAGAGGTTCGTCACGATACGTTGTATGTGAAGGGAAAGCCCGTGGAGGCTTATACGTTTGGCAAGGATTATTACTGGGTGGCTTCCAATGACCCGGTGAATATTTGCGATTCCCGCTTGTTCGGGTTCGTGCCGGAGGACCACCTGATAGGGAAGGCCTGGCGCATCTGGTACTCTTCGCGGAAGGGGCGCTTCTGGCAGCGGGTGCAATGACATAAACTAAGAAAGAATGAAGAATGAAGTGATTTTAGGGTCTGCCTATCTGGCTCCCGTAGAATATTATACCAAACTTTTTGCTTATCCTTCGGTACGTGTGGAGCGTTATGACCACTACATGAAGCAGACTTACCGTAACCGGTGCGTGATTGCATCGGCCGACGGGCCGTTGGCACTGACCATTCCGACGGAAAAAAGTGACGACCTGAAGTGTGTGATGAAGGATGTACGTATTTCAGACCATGGCAACTGGCGGCATGTGCACTGGAATGCGTTTGTAGCCGCTTACAAGCATAGTCCTTTCTTTGATTACTATGCGGATGAGTTTCACCGGTTCTTTGAGCAGAAATATGAGTTTCTGTTCGACTTTAACCTGGAACTGTGTGAGTGGGTGTGCCGGCAGATTGACATGGAACCTCGCCTGATACCTACCGAGGAATACATGCCGGAAGTGGAATGTGCCGATGATTTCCGGGAACTGATTCATCCCAAACGGGATTATCGGGAGGCGGACAAGGCATTCTTTCCTAAACCTTATTATCAGGTGTTTGACCAGAAGCTGGGTTTTCTGCCTAATCTCAGTGTGATTGACCTGCTGTTCAATATGGGACCGGAAAGCTTGCTGGTGCTGCGTGACTCGGTGCGTGCGTTCAATGAAATTTAAGGATACATATTCCTTCAAACCCGATTTTATGTTGTACATTTGTAACTGAATCAATGATTTAACAATATGAATAATCTTCCAACAGTAACGAAAAACCTGCTTATTATCAATGTGCTCTGTTTCTTCGGAATGTTTGTGGCCCGGAAATACGGAGTGGATATAGAGAATATGCTGGGTCTTCACTTTTTCCTGGCTTCGGATTTTAACCTGGGGCAGCTTATCACTTACATGTTCATGCATGCCAATTTCTCGCATATCTTCTTCAATATGTTTGCGGTATGGATGTTCGGACGGGTGCTGGAACAGGTGTGGGGACCTAAACGCTTCCTGACGTATTACCTGATTTGTGGTATTGGTGCCGGTCTGATTCAGGAGCTGGTGCAGTATGTGGAGTATCTGGCGGTGTGGTCTAATTACGATTCGGTCAATACGGGACTGAATATTATTCCTATGGATGTATTCCTGAACCAGCTGACTACTGTAGGTGCTTCGGGAGCGGTGTATGGCATTTTGCTGGCATTTGGTATGTTGTTTCCCAACAGTCAGATGTTTGTATTTCCGATACCGGTGCCCATCAAGGCGAAGTATTTTGTGATTGGATATGCGGTGCTGGAGTTGCTTTTAGGATTGGGAAGCAACGACGGAGTAGCCCATTTCGCTCACCTGGGAGGTATGTTGTTCGGCTTGATACTGATTGTTTATTGGAGAAAGAAAAATGGCGGCGGACGGATTTATTACTGATTTGAAAAGAAAGTTCCAGCAGGGAGACATTGTGCTGCGTCTGGTGTATGTGAACGTAGCGGTGTTTCTGGCAGTGACACTGGTGCAGATTTTTCTGACCTTATTCAATGTGTCTGCTTCGCCGTGGATGAATTATCTGGAACTACCGGCATGGACGGAAGTTTTTATCCGTAGGCCCTGGACCCTGATTACTTACATGTTCATGCATGCCGGTGTGCTGCACATCTTGTTTAATATGTTGTGGCTGTTCTGGTTCGGTCGTCTGTTTTTAGCTTTTTTCTCGTCGAAGCACTTGCGCGGGCTTTATTTCTTGGGAGGTATTTGCGGCGGATTGCTTTATATGCTGGCATATAATGTGTTCCCTTATTTTCAGGATGCCGTGTATTCTTCCTATTTGCTGGGTGCTTCGGCTTCTGTGTTGGCCATTGTGGTGGCGGTAAGTGTACGTGAACCGAATTATCCGGTGCAGTTCCTGTTTATCGGTACGGTGCGTCTGAAATATGTGGCTTTGTTCATGGTGGTGCTTGATTTGCTGTTCATGACTTCTGACAATGCAGGCGGGCACATTGCACATCTGGGTGGAGCATTGGCCGGATGGTGGTTCGCGGCAGGATTGCAGAGCGGCCACGATGCCACGAAATGGATAAACCTGGTGTGCGATTGGTTTGCAGGCTTGCGACGTCCGGTGAAGCGTAAGCCCAAGATGAAGGTGCACTACGGAGGACGTCAGGCGGATTATGAATACAATGCCCGGAAAAAGGAACGTGAGGCAGAAATTGACCGGATTCTGGACAAACTGCGTAAGTCGGGCTATAACAGTCTGACGGATGACGAGAAAAAAAGCTTATTTGATGCAAGTAAGAAATGAGTATTTGGAAACATACGTTTAGAGGAGTCTTTATTTTAGGAAACCTGATTGTCGGGACCGGATTCTTATGCTGTGCTTACAGTCCGCTTGTATCGCCGGTGGCTCATCCGGTGCTGGCCTGTGCGGGGTTGTTTTTTCCCTTTTTCTTGTTGGCTTTGATTGTTCTTGCAGTAGTGGGGCTGTTTCATGGATGGAAGTTTATGTGTCTTCCCTTACTGCTTTTACTGGCAGGAGGAGGGGCAGTCGCGACGTATACTCCGTTTGGAGGAGGAGAAGAACCTACGGACGGGGAAGTATTGAAATTTCTGACCTACAACGTCATGAATATGTACGGAGATGCGGAAGATGAATCTCGTCCCGTGCAACATTATATTCAGGAAAGTGATGCAGACGTGGTTTGTCTGCAGGAGTATCAGTGGGATGCCCGAGAGACCAGGAAGGCTTTCCCTATGTATCCTTACAGAAAGTTGCTGAAAGCGTCTAACGGAAATGGGATGGCTTGTCTGTCGCGATTCCCGATTCTTTCGGTAGAACCGATTCCCTATGAAAGTGCAAGTAATGCCAGCTTTTTGCTTCGGCTAAACATAAAAGGGGATACATTGACATTGATATGCAATCATCTGGAATCGAATAAGCTGGATGCGCACGATAAGGAAGTGTACGAGGGATTGCTGAAATCGCCTGAAGAACAGAACGTGAAATCGGACAGCAAATACTTGCTGCATAAATTAGCTGATGCCGTGGCCATCCGTGGACCGCAGGCTGATTCGGTGTCACAGGTCATCTCCCGGCAGTCGGGCAAGTATCTGCTGGTGTGCGGCGATTTCAATGATTCTCCTATTTCGTATGCGCATCACACCATCGGAAAAGGATTAACAGATGCTTATCGTGAAGCCGGCTGGGGACCGGGATTCTCGTATAACCGGAATTTTCTGTATTTCCGCATTGACCATCTGTTTGTGAACAAAGGATTTAAAGTATTGAAATGCCGTGTGGACAATTCCATTTCGGCATCCGACCACTATCCGTTGTGGTGTTTGGTAGAGAAGTTATAACCTGATAATAAATAGAAGATGAAGAATTTAATTTTTGCAGCAGCTATGAGTTGTATGGTATGTGCCTGCGGTCAGCAGGCGGCAGATACGGGCAATCCGTTCCTGTCTGAGTTTGAGACCCTTTATGGAACACCTGACTTTGACCGTATCAAGGTGGAACATTATGAACCGGCTTTCTTGAAAGGCATTGAGCAGCAGAATGGGGAAATCAAAGCCATTGTAGAGAACCCGGAGGAACCGAGTTTTGAAAATACGATTGTGGCATTGGACAACAGTGGGGAGATTCTGGCTCGTGTGAGCGGTGTGTTCTTTGCTTTGACAGAAGCAGATACCAATGACGAAATGATGGCGCTGGAGGCAAAGATTGCTCCGATGCTGTCTGAGCATAGTGATAATATTTTCCTGAATCAGGAGCTGTATAAGAGAGTGGCTGCTGTTCATGCCCAGGAAGAGGCTGGAAAGATTCAGCTGACTACCGAACAGCATTATCTGCTGGATAAATATTATAAGGAATTTGTTCGTTCCGGTGCGGGATTGGATGCACAGAAACAGGAACGTTTGCGTGAAATCAACAAACAGCTTTCTACACTGACCATTGAGTTCGGTAATCATGTGTTGGCCGACAACAACGATTATCTGCTGGTGGTAGATAAGAAAGAAGATCTGGCTGGTCTGCCGGATGCAGTTATTGCAGGAGCTGCACAGGAAGCCAAGGCACACGGAAAAGATGGTAAGTGGGTATTTACCTTGCAGGAATCCAGCCGTACTCCGTTGCTCCAGTATGCTCAGAACCGTGAGTTGAGAAAGAATATCTATCAGGCCTATACCAGCCTGGGTAACCGTGGCAATGCCAATGACAACAAGGAAGTGTTGAAAAAGGTGCTTGCTCTTCGTCTGGAAAAGGCACAGCTGATGGGATTCAACAATTTCGCAGAGTATCAGTTGGCTGACAACATGGCGAAGAACCCGAAAAATGCACTTGACCTGCTGTATGGCTTATGGGAATATTCTATCAAGAATGCCAAGGCGGAAGCAGCTGAGTTGCAGAAAATCATGGACCGTGAAGGAAAAGGTGAGAAGCTGGAAGCATGGGACTGGTGGTATTATGCAGAAAAGCTTCGCCAGGAGAAATATGATTTGAATGAAGATGCCATCAAGCCTTATTTCAGTCAGGAAGATGTACACAACGGATTGTGTACGGTAGTCAACAAGTTGTATGGCATTACCTTGACTCCTTGTGATTCTATTTCTGTATATAATAAGGATGTGAAGACTTATATTGTGAAGGATGCAGACGGTTCACTGTTGGGCGTGTTCTATAGCGACTACATGCCTCGTGCTAGCAAACGTAGCGGTGCCTGGATGAGTAACTTCCGTGAACAGCAGGAAGGGGTTCGTCCGTTGATTTATAATGTGGCCAGCTTTACCAAACCGGCTGGTGACCTTCCTTCCTTGCTGACAATCGATGAAGCACGCACTATGTATCATGAGTTCGGACATGCATTGCACGGATTGCTGACTCAGTGCAAGTATAAAGGTGTATCTGGTACTTCTGTAGCTCAGGATTTTGTGGAACTTCCTTCACAGATTATGGAACATTGGGCTGTATCACCTGAAGTGCTGAAAATGTATGCCAAACATTACCAGACTCGTGAGGCTATTCCTGATTCTCTGATTGCCAAGATTGAAAATCAGGCATTGTTCAACCAGGGCTTTATGACTACAGAACTGTTGGCAGCTGCCATTCTGGATATGGAAATGCATTGTCTGACTACGATGGAAGGATTCGATGTGCTTCAGTTTGAAAAACAGCTGATGGACAAATTGGGACTGATTCCGCAGATTGCGCCTCGTTATCGTTCTACTTACTTCAACCACATCATGGGTGGTTATGCAGCTGGTTATTATAGCTATATCTGGGCTGAACGTCTGGATACAGATGCCTTTGAAGCGTTTAAGGAACATGGCTTGTTCGACCAGGCTACTGCTACCTCTTTCCGCAAGAACATTCTGGAAAAAGGTGGTTCAGACGACCCGATGAAACTGTATGTAACCTTCCGTGGGGCAGAACCCAGCTTGGATGCGTTGCTGAAGACTCGCGGATTGAAATAAAATGTCCGGATAGCAGGAAAAATCTGTACAGAGTATAACTAAAAGAGGGAGTATGGCTTCATTTTTGCAAGCTGTACTCCCTTTTTTATGCTCTAAGCCTTAAATATTTACAATCCTTTCCGCATATAAATGAAAAAAAAACTATATTTGCAACCTTGAATAAACGTATCAAATTTTAAAAGTAAATATAATAAACTAAAGTAACATGCAAAACAAAGGATTTGTAAAGGTTTTTGCGGTATTACTGACCATTGCGTGTGCTTTTTATCTTTCGTTCTCATTCGTTACACGTTATCAGATGAACAAGGCGGCTGAGGACCCGAAAGGTTCGGCACATTACCTGGATTCCATGCAGAATCAGAAGGTGTGGTTGGGGATTTACACGCTGAAACAATGCCGTGAGATGGAAATCGGGTTGGGTTTGGACCTGAAAGGTGGTATGAACGTCATTCTGGAGGTTTCTGTACCAGATGTAGTGAAGGCGTTGGCTGACAACAAACCGGATGAAGCTTTCAACAAGGCTGTGGCTGAGGCTGCCAAGTTGCAGATTAACAGCCAGGAAGACTTTGTTACTCTGTTTATCAGAGAATACAAGAAACTGGTTCCGGAAGGCAAGCTTGCCGAACTGTTCGCTACCCAGCAGTTGAAAGACAAAGTAAATACCCGTAGCTCAGATGCAGAAGTAGAGAAAGTATTGCGCGAGGAAGTAAAAGCTGCCGTAGACAACTCTTACAATGTTTTGCGTACACGTATTGACCGCTTTGGTGTGGCTCAGCCGAACATCCAGACACTGGAAGGCAGAATGGGCCGTATCATGGTGGAACTTCCGGGTATCAAGGAACCCGAACGTGTGAGAAAACTTTTGCAGGGTTCTGCTAACCTGGAATTCTGGGAAACATTCGAAGCAAAGGACATCGTTCCGGTACTGGCTTCTGCCGACAACCGTGCTCGTGGTTTGCTGAATGTGGAAACTCCGGCTGATTCGGCAAAGGTGGAAGCTGATACGGCCGCTGTAGCCCAGACTTCAGCAGTGTCTGCCAAAGACAGCCTGGCTGCCGCATTGAAGGGTGAAACTGCTACTGCTTCTAACACAAATATTGAAGAACTGAAGAAAGAACATCCGTTGCTGGCTGTACTGCAGCTGAATCAGAGTGGTGTAGGCTGTATCGTTGGTTATGCTGACTATAAGGATACTGCTGACGTAAACCGTATCCTGAACATGAAGGCTGTGAAGGAAGTAATGCCACGCGACTTGAAACTGATGTGGGGTGTGAAAGCTTCAGATATGGACAAGACAGGACGTATCTTCGAATTGTATGCTATTAAGTCGACAGAACGTAACGGTCGTGCACCGTTGGAAGGTGATGTCGTAACTGATGCAAAAGATGAATACGACCAGTTCAACAAACCTTGTGTAAGCATGTCTATGAATACAGAAGGTTCTCGTCGTTGGGCTGCCTTGACTAAGAAGAACATCGGTAGGGAAATCGCCATCGTATTGGATGGATATGTATACAGTGCTCCGCGTGTAAACTCTGAAATTACTGGTGGTAACTCACAGATTACCGGTAACTTTACTCCGGAAGTTACAAAAGACTTGGCTAACGTATTGAAGTCTGGTAAGATGCCGGCTCCTGCACGTATCGTACAGGAAGACATCGTAGGTCCGTCTCTGGGACAGGAATCTATCAACCAGGGTATCGTATCTTTCATCGTGGCTTTGATTGCCCTGATGCTTTATATGTGCGTGATGTACGGACTCATTCCGGGTATGGTGGCGAACGGTGTGCTGTTCATCAACTTCTTCTTCACGCTGGGTATCCTCTCGTCATTCCAGGCTGCCTTGACGATGTCCGGTATCGCCGGTATGGTATTGTCACTGGGTATGGCCGTGGATGCGAACGTATTGATTTACGAACGTACGAAAGAAGAGCTTCGTGCAGGAAAGGGAACCAAGCAGGCCCTGGCCGAAGGTTACAAGAATGCCTTCTCTGCCATCTTCGACTCGAACCTGACTTCTATCATTACAGGTGTCATCCTGTTCAACTTCGGTACCGGTCCTATCCGTGGTTTTGCCACTACCTTGATTATCGGTATCCTCTGCTCATTCTTCTCAGCTGTGTTCTTGACTCGTCTGGTTTACGAACACTTTATGAACAAAGACAAGTGGTTGAACCTGACATTCACTACTGGTCTTTCAAAGAACCTGATGCAGAATGTACACTATAACTTCATGGGTATTACGAAACGTTCGTTCACTATCTGGGGAGTTATCATTGTAGTATGTATCATTTCATTCTTTGTACGTGGTCTTGCACAGAGTATCGACTTCACCGGTGGACGTAACTTCGTGGTTCAGTTCGAACAGGTTGTACAGCCGGAAACAGTACGTAGCTTGCTGCAGCCGAAAGTAGGTGATGCAAACGTACAGGCTATTGCTTTGGGTACAGACGGTAAGACAATCCGTGTGACTACCAACTACCGTATCAACGAAGATTCTCCTACAATCGATGCAGAAATTGAAGAGTTCCTTTACAATGCATTGAAAGAAGGTAATTTGTTGGGTGAAGGTACTACACTGGAAATCTTTATCGACCGTGATAATCGTGCCGGAGGTTCTATCATCAGTTCTCAGAAGGTAGGTCCTAGCATCGCCGACGATATTAAGACTTCAGCTGTATGGTCAGTGGTACTGGCCTTGATTGCCATTGGTCTGTATATCTTGGTTCGTTTCAACAACATTGCCTTCAGTATTGGTGCTACGGTTGCATTGACGGTAGATACTGTGCTGATTATCGGAGCATACTCCTTGTGTCACGGATGGATGCCGTTCTCTCTGGAAATAGACCAGACATTCATCGGAGCCATCCTGACTGCAATCGGTTATTCTATCAATGATAAGGTGGTTATCTTCGACCGTGTGCGTGAGTTCATCGGCTTGTATCCGAAACGTGACCGTACGCAATTGTTCAACGATTCGCTGAACACCACTTTGAGCCGTACCATCAACACTTCTTTGAGTACATTGATTGTGTTGCTGAGTATCTTCATCCTTGGTGGTGACAGCATCCGCAGCTTCGCGTTCGCCATGATTCTGGGTGTAGTAATCGGTACATTGTCTTCATTGTTCGTAGCTGCTCCGGTAGCTTACCTGACAATGGGTCATAAGATGCCGAAACAGGCTGGTGAAGCAGAATAAAATAGAAATCTGATATAATGTTTGGAGGCGGCTGTTTTCCTTGTGAAAGCAGCCGCTTTTTTGTTTGTTAAAGTTGTTATTGGAGATACTTTGATATTTTAGTCATAATGATTAAGCTTATTGACTAATTTTACTTCAAATTAAAAGAGGGTTGACTTTAAATATTTGTATTTTTGAATTGAAATTCATGCAATTAATCGAAAAATCTTATGAAGAACAAGGCATTTTTTATTATTCTTTTGGGGCTGTTGGTATGTACTGTAGTGCAAGCCCAAGTATCTTTTGGCGAAGCCAAAAAATTTAATGAGAATTGGTTGTTCAGTTTATCGGACGATAGTCTGAGCACTTCCGTATCGTATGACGATAGTAAGTGGCGAAAGCTTGATTTGCCGCACGACTGGTCGGTAGAAGGACAGCTTTCTCCTTCACTGGCAAGCTGTACCGGTTATTTGCCGGGTGGTATAGGCTGGTATCGGAAACATTTTCAGGTTACCGATAAGGCTGCACGCCATTACATCTATTTTGAGGGAGCATATAACCGCAGCGAAGTTTATCTGAACGGACACCTGCTCGGTAAACGTCCGAACGGATACATATCCTTTATGTATGACATGACTCCCTACCTGAAGGAAGGAGATAACGTGCTGGCAGTTCGTATTGACCACAGCCGTTATGCCGATTCACGCTGGTACACTGGTTCCGGAATTTACCGGGATGTGTGGATGATTTCCGCTCCAGACATTCATTTTGCACAATGGGGGATAGGCTGGCACGCTACTTCGCTGACCGATAAGCAGGCGGTAGTGGCAGTCGATATGGAAGTGGAGAAACATGTGAAGGCCGCTGGCGCATTGGAGGTTTCTGCAGCTCTTTATGATGCAGAAGGTACGTTGGTAGCACAGGGCCGTAAGAAAGTGGCGGATAAAGCTGAAGGTATTGCGAAAGAAACAGTATCATTGAAGGTGAAGAAACCTCACCGCTGGAATCTGGATGCACCTTATCTGTACACGCTGAAGACAGAGTTGCTTTGTGACGGGAAACGGATAGATGGCAGTTCGACGAATGTAGGTCTCCGTACGTTGAAGTTCGATGCCAACAAGGGATTTGCCCTGAACGGAGAGTGGATGAAGGTGAAAGGAGTGTGTCTGCATCATGATGCAGGTGTGCTGGGTGCGGTCGTTCCTCCTGAGGTATGGGAGCGTCGTCTGAAAAACCTGAAAGAAATAGGTGTAAATGCCATCCGTATGAGCCATAATCCGCAGGCGCCGGTATTGTATGATTTATGTGACCGAATGGGCTTCCTGGTGATGGATGAGGCTTCGGATGAATGGGAGTTCCCGAAACGGAAATGGATAAAGGGATGGAATGCCGGTGAACCAAGCTATGACGGCTCGTTTGATTTCTTTGAAGAATGGATTGAACGGGATGTGACGGATATGGTGCGTCGTGACCGGAATCACCCTTGTATATTCTTGTGGAGCATCGGTAATGAGGTAGATTATCCGAATGACCCTTATTCTCACCCCATTTTGGATGGCACAACCATTAATCAGCCTATGTTTGGAGGACACAAGCCTGATGCCCCGGATGCCATGCGTATCGGTAAAATTGCGAAGCGTCTGGCTGCCTGTGTACGTGCGGTAGATACTTCACGTCCTATTACCGGTGCATTGGCTGGGGGGGGAATGGTGGATCAGACCAAGGATCCTCAATGCCAAAGTC